>ERZ1740058.802-NODE-802-length-19924-cov-7.080175_pt1 | contig 19924 bp, 10 predicted proteins | sample MGYA00581745_ERZ1740058 | MGnify/ENA primary metagenome ERZ1740058 (study PRJEB43018, sample SAMN04849742) | marine metagenome | isolation source: floating plastic debris | place: Pacific Ocean | collected 2008-08-30 | study: EMG produced TPA metagenomics assembly... | reverse complement strand
GGTGCAAAAGCTCTATCACATAAAGCTTTTAGGCGTTGTGTCACCCCTTCAGGCTGAGTACAATTATTGGCAAGTTGTTTTTCAATCGAGGGGATGCGATCGCCCTTGTCTACGGTACGGTGATGCGAAATCTTTCTATTGCGCTGGCGATCGCCATGATCGCCTTCGGGAATGAAAAAGGTTCCGAAATCGCCTTAATCATCGCCATGGCTTACATCATTCAAGTTCAAGCCGCCGCCTGGTATGTGCGATTTACCCGCAAGATCTTTGGCCCCGTTCTAGAGGTAAAATTACACTAAAGAGCCTTAATGATAAACGTATAGGGATGGACCTACAGAGATGAACGTGCAGGGATGAGCGTATGCCAGCTAGAACAGCGTATCTCAGTCATATAGAAGAAATCCTTTTAGTGAAGTTCTATGCTTTCTCGATAACAGAAAAAGGAGAACGTCTCTAGCGTAAAATCTCGGGTGGCGTTATAAGCAGTTTAACCAGCGCTATAGTGAGATAATTGAGCAAGTCCATCAGTGAATCAAGCCATGATCCAGCTGCAAGGCTATCGGGGTGAGACACTCATCTATAGCGGTCCAAAAACGTTGATTTATCGAGGTCAACGCCTGGACAATGGTCAGCCTGTCTTGCTTAAACTTCTAAAAGCTGAGTATCCGACCTTCGCTGAGCTGGTTAGATTTCGCCACCAATACACAATTGCCAAGTCGCTGGATTTACCTGGGGTCGTTCAGCCCCTTGCTTTAGAAGAGTATCGCCATCAGTACGTCATTGTTTTACCTGATGAGGGCTACGTAGACTTGGCTGCTCATTTTCAGCCGCCTATCTCGCTGGCCGAGTTTTTTCCGCTGGCCCTTCAGCTCACCCAACTTTTGCAGGAACTGCACCAGCGGCGCATAATGCACAAAGACATTAAACCGCAAAATATTCTGATTCATCCAGATACGCAGCACATCAAGCTAACGGACTTCAGCCTGGCGTCGGAACTGCCGAAAGAGAATCCGGTTTTGAACAATCCCCAGGTGATAGAAGGCACGCTGGCCTACTTATCTCCAGAGCAAACAGGCCGGATGAATCGAGGCGTTGACTATCGAGCGGATTTTTACGCGTTGGGGGTGACCTTCTATGAGCTGCTAACCGGGCAACTGCCCTTTCAAACGACCGATCCAATGGCGCTGGTTTATTGCCATCTTACCCAACAGCCACAGCTGCTCTCTGAGGTCAATCCTGCTGTGCATGAGGGACTCTGTGCGCTGGTGCTAAAGCTGATGGCTAAAATGGCTGAAGATCGATACCAGAGTGCTTTTGGTCTTCTCTGTGATCTTAAGTTTTGTCAGCAGATTTGGAGCCAGCAGGGCCGGATCGGCGTTTTTGAGTTGGGCGAACGAGATGTGTGCGATCGCTTTACCATCCCCGAAAAACTCTACGGTAGAGAGCAGGAAGTTGCGACTCTTTTAGCTGCGTTTGATCGGGTTAGCGGTACAGATCGCCATAGTGAGACTCGGAACCACAGCGAACTTATCTTAGTCGCGGGCTTTTCGGGTGTCGGTAAAACAGCGCTGGTCAATGAGGTGCACAAACCCATCGCTCGCGAAAAGGGTTATTTTATCAAAGGGAAGTTTGATCAATATCAACGAAATATTCCTTTCTTAGGTTTTGTTCAGGCCCTAAGAGATTTAGTGCGACAGCTGCTGACAGAATCTGAGGAATCGCTACAAGCTTGGAAAACTGAAATATTGACGGCGCTGGCCGAGAATGGTCAGGTTTTGATAGAAGTGATTCCTGAATTAGCGCTGTTGATTGGTGAGCAGCCCCCAGCCTTAGAACTCGTTGGCACCGCTGCTCAAAATCGTTTCAATCTGTTGTTTCAGCGCTTTATTCAGATTTTCGCAGGTTTGGGCCATCCGCTGATTATTTTTCTAGACGATTTGCAGTGGGCTGACTCAGCGTCGCTCCAGCTAATATCGCTACTTACCAAAGAAAAAAAAATATCTCACTTACTGCTGATAGGTGCCTACCGGAATAACGAAGTTCATGCAGCCCATCCCCTTATGCTCACGCTGGCTGACATCACAAATGTTACGACGTTGACACTAGCACCGCTCAATCAAGCATCGGTTGATCTGCTCGTTGCCGATACGCTGAACTGTTCTACCCAAAAAGTTCACCCTTTGAGTGAACTAATTTTTCATAAAACAAAGGGCAATCCGTTTTTTGCCACTCAATTTCTGACCTCGCTGTATCAAGACGGTCTGATCTGGTTTAACCAGCTTAGTCTCTCTTCTCAGAACACAGAGCGTGGTTGGCAGTGTGACATCAACCAGATTAGAGCAATATCTTTAAACAGTAGTGTCGTTGAATTTATGGGCGAGCGCCTAAAAAAACTATCGGCGAAAACTCAAACAATTCTGAAGCTAGCTGCCTGTATTGGCAATCAATTTGACCTGACGACACTATCGATTGTTTGTGATCAATCTCCTGCTGAGACAGCTGCTCAGCTATATCAGACGCTGCAAATAGGGCTAGTTCTCCCTCAAAATGAAGTCTACAAATTCTATTTAAGTCCACCGAATTCTGATAAAAAACAAGCTGATAAAACGCCAGTTGGCGCTCAGTACTTGAAGCAGCATGCTTCAAGCGAACTAGATAATGAAAGCGATGAAGATAGTGAGTTACTAGCGGGCGCTCCCAGTGGTGAGCTCTCACCTCACTCAGCCAAGTATAAATTTTTGCACGATCGGGTTCAGCAAGCTGCTTACGCTCTGATTCCAACTATAGAAAAACAATCTACTCATTTGATGATCGGTCGGTGTTTGTTGAACAATACGCCTACAGATGAGACTGATTCACGCATTTTTGAAATTGCAAATCAGCTCAATATGGGCGCGGCCTTGATTGAGCACCGTTCTGAAAAAGATAGGTTAGCTCAGATCAACATGACTGCCGGTCGTAAGGCGAAACTCTCAACAGCTTATGGTGCTGCTGTCAATTACTTTGAGGCGGGTATCCGTAATTTGACCTCTGAGTGTTGGGAAGCGCAATATGCTTTGACGCTTTTGCTCTATGAGTCAGTCGCAGAAGCCACCTATCTTAATGGCGACTTTGACCAGGCAACCGTTTGGCTAGAGGCCATTTTCACGAATGCACGCACCCTGCTAGAGACTGTCAAAGCCCACGAAATTAAAATTCAGGCCTACATTGCCCAAAATAAACTGGCCGACGCCGTCCATTGGGCTTTGGGGATTCTTGAGAGTCTAAGAGTGCCGCTGCCACATCAACCCAAGCAGTATATGGTTTCTCTGGCGATTTGGAAAACGCGGAGAGCCTTAGCAGGACGATCCATTGCATCATTAGCCGATCTGCCTGTTATGACTGCGCCTGTCGAACTTGCAGCAATGCGGATTCTCTCAAGTGTGATGTCAGCGGCTTTCTCTTATTCACCTAAGTTATTTCTTTTACTCTCACTTAAAGCGCTCAATCTCTCTTTGAAGCATGGCAATGTTGCCCTTTCCGCCTATGCCTATGCCTCCTACGGCCAAATTCTGTGCGGTATTGTTGGTAATATTGATGATGGCTATCAGTTCGGTCAGCTGGCGTTTAGACTGCTCTCTCAGTTTGATGATAAACAGCTAAAGGCCAAAGTGTTGATGGTTGTTAATGATTTTGTAGTGCACTGGCGTGCCCATGTGAGAGAAACGCTCGCTCCTTTTCTGACTGCGTATCAAAGTGGTTTGGAAACAGGCGATCTCGAGTTTGCTGCCCGCTCGGCTATGTTATATGGCTATCACTCTTATTTTATAGGGCGAGAGCTGACTGGATTAGAACAATCGTTTAGGACCTATACGGCTGCGATCTCGAACCTCAATCAAACTCAATTCCTCTATTTGAATGAGCGGTACCGTCAAATTGTTCTCAACCTCATGGGAAAGTCAGCAGATCCTTGCCGGTTAGTTGGAGAAGCCTACAACGAAGACCAGCTACTGCCAATTCATATCCAGGCGAATGACCGCAATGCACTTTTTAATGTGTACTTCCACAAAGCGATTTTGTGTTATCTCTTTGAAAACTATACGCAGGCCGCTGAGCATATGACTCAGGCAAAGCGATATTTGGGAAATGCCGCCGGGTTGCTGCTAGTACCCCTGCTAAACTTTTATGAGTCTCTCATTGGCCTAGCCACCATTATCACCGTTACCGCTAGGGATAATAACCAGAGACGTTCTCTTCACCAAAACCGCCGGAAAACAAGCCAGAAAAAACGTATTTTGCAGCAGGTAAGAGCTAATCAACAACAGCTAAATCATTGGGCACAGGGCGCACCGATGAACCATTTACACAAGTTCTATTTGGTTGAGGCCGAGCGTTGCCGAGTGCGCGGCAAAGGGTTGGAGGCGATCGCATTTTATGACCGTGCTATTGCCTTTGCAGAAGAACACCAATATATTCATGAAGCTGCCCTTGCCAATGAACTAGCCGCTAAGTGTTGCCTGGCCCAAGGCCAACAAAAATTTGCCCAGCTGTATCTGACCGACGCCTACTATAACTACGCCCACTGGGGTGCCAAGGCCAAACTCGATGATTTAGAAGCTAAATATCCTCAGCTATTAGAAGCTATTGGGAACAAATCAAGAAAGCGACCTGCTGTAACCGAATCAGCTAAAACCGAATCAGCCAACAGCCATTCAAATAACAATACAGCACCTACCCGTGAAGTTTCTACGGCTCTAACTGTTACCGACTTGTCTGTTTCAAGCTTGGATCTTGGTTCGGTCATCAAGGCTTCTCAGGCACTGTCGGGAAAAATTCAACTTGAGCAGTTGCTTTCGACCTTAGTGACTGTTGCTGTAGAAAATGCTGGTGCGCAGAAGGGTGTATTGATGTTGCCTGCGCAAGACCAGTGGCTGATTCAAGTAAAAGTCTGCAAGGCTCAAGATAATTTACCATCTGGCATAGAGACTGATACAAAGGCCCGCTCAGATGATTTTCAGATTAACTCTCTTTTGCAGGCGATTCCGGTGGAAACGAGTGGGGCAGTGCCCACCGCTCTAATCAACTATGTGAGTAGAACACAGCAGCCTGTTTCCTTCGCCAATGGCTCTGATGATTCAGCGTTTGCTGCAGATCCTTATCTGAATCAGTATCAGCCCAAATCTGTACTCTGTTTACCAATTTTGTATCGGGGGCAGCTAGTAGGGATGCTGTATTTAGAAAATAGGCTGGTCTCAGGAGTGTTTACGCGCGATCGCCTAGAAATTCTTCAGTTACTTATGGGCCAGGCGGCTATTTCTCTAGAAAATGCTCAGCTGTACGAGCAGCTCAAAACCTACTCACGAACGCTGGAATCTCGAATTGAGGAGAGAACGCGTGAACTGCAATCTGCTAAGCGAGCGGCGGAAGTGGCCAACCGTGCCAAAAGTGAATTTCTAGCCAACATGAGCCACGAGTTGCGCACGCCACTCAATGCCATTTTAGGCTTTACCCAGCTAATGCTACAAGAGAGCAGCACAGCCTTAGTGACAGGAGAGCACACTTCAAGTACGACTCGTCAGGAGCGTCTGCAAATTATTAGTCGGAGTGGCGAGCATTTATTAAATTTGATCAATGACGTCTTGGCCCTGTCAAAAATTGAGGCAGGCCGAATGCCCTTGGTTGAAAGCTCGTTTGATCTGTTGAACTTGCTGGCTACTCTAGAAGATATGTTTCGTTTGAAGGCCAGCAATAAGGGCCTTCAGCTTCGGTTTGAAAAAGCTTCTAATTTACCGAGAACTGTCGTTACAGACGAAGTAAAGCTACGCCAGGTCTTGATTAACCTACTGAGCAACGCGATTAAATTTACGCCAGCAGGAGAGGTGATTTTGCGGGTAGGCCAAGGTGCTTTTAACCCAAGTGCTTTTAACCCAAGTGCCTTTAAACAGGTAGAAGATGCTTTAAAAAGCAAAGCTTATTCGCCGCTGACCTTAACGTTTGAAGTGGAGGATAGCGGCCCAGGGATTCAGCTAAAAGAACTCGACCAGCTGTTTGATGCGTTTGTTCAAACTGAACTAGGGCAGAAATCTCAGGAGGGGACGGGGCTCGGGCTGTCTATTAGTCGCGAGTTTGTGCGGTTGATGGGGGGTGAACTGCTCGCGAGCAATGTTACTTCGATATGCGGAGATAGCGGTGCTTTGTTTTCTTTTTCTATTCAGGTGCAAGCAGACATGTTCTTTGAGGATACTGTGTCTACAGCGCAGCGGGCGATCGCACTAGAGCCCGGTCAGCAGACCTACCGCATACTTGTGGTGGAAGATCATCGCGAGAGTCGCCAGCTGCTCGTGGAAATGCTGACACCGCTGGGTTTTGAGGTATATCAGGCAGAAACAGGAGAGACTGCGATCGCCCAGTACAAAAGCTGCAAACCTCACCTCATTTGGATGGACATGCGAATGCCAGTGATGGATGGCTACGAAGCAACCCGACGAATTAAGACTATTGCGCAGGCCAATACTCAGACGACAAAACAACAGCAAAATTCTCCTAACCCAATCATCATCGCGCTCACAGCCAGCGCATTTGAAGAAGAGAGAGGCGCAATTTTTGCCGCCGGCTGCGATGATTTTATCCCTAAGCCTGTACAAGCGTCAGTAATTTTAGAGAAAATGGCGCAGCATTTAAATCTGCGATATCTGTATGAAAGCAGTTCTTTGCCGTCGGTTTCATCTCGTCAAAAGTCTACAATCGATGAAGATAGACAGCTTGAGATCGAGGCCGAGAGTTTAGCTGTGATGCCAACGGCCTGGCGCCATCAACTCCACCAAGCCGCTATACAAGTAGACGCCGATCTGGTTTATCAACTGGTGGCGAAAATTCCAGCTAATCAGAGTGTGCTCGCAGAACAGCTCTCTGAGCTAACCCGACGCTACGACTTTGACACGATTATTGAGCTTTCTCAGACCGAATGATACCTTTGCTAGTATTGTCATTCTCATCTTCAAATAGGCCCAATTGTGTGCTGCATTTGGCTCTGGCCAGGGTGGTGATGGTGCCGCTGGATGGGTTGGCTCATGACGCTAACAGATTTTGTTCTATTTCCGCAATTGCCAGAGTGGTTGAGATAACAGAATCTGGGTTTAGACTCACCGAATCAATTCCTTGCTCAACCAAAAACTGTGCGAATTCTGGGTAGTCACTCGGGGCTTGGCCGCAAATGCCAATTTTGCGCTGAGCCTGCTTTACTCGCTCGATAGCCATGCGAACAATCTCTTTGACCCCGGCGCTGCGCTCGTTAAAAAGATGAGCAACTAAGGTAGAGTCGCGATCGAGGCCCAGTGTGAGCTGAGTGAGGTCATTAGAACCGATAGAAAACCCGTCAAAAACCTGAGCAAAGTCTGCTGCTAGAATGACATTGTTGGGAATCTCGCACATAACATATACCTGCAACCCGTTCTCTGCTCGTACCAGGCCATGGCTGGCCATTTCTAGCAGTACGCCGCGTCCCTCCTCGGGCGTCCGACAAAACGGGACCATAGGAATTACATTCGTCAGGCCCATCTCATCGCGTACGCGCTTGATAGCTTTGCACTCAAGTGCAAAGGCTTCTCGGTAGCGAGCATCGGTGTAGCGAGCCGCGCCGCGCCAGCCGATCATTGGGTTTTCTTCGGACGGCTCGAAGTCTCTTCCACCCAGCAGGTTGGCATATTCATTACTCTTAAAATCTGACAGGCGAATAATGACGGGCTTGGGGTAGAAGGCAGCGGCAATGGTGCCCACGCCATGCGCAAGTCGGTCGATAAAGTAGTCGGGCTTGTCTGGATAGTTTTGGGTAAGCGCCGCGATCGCCCGCTTCTCTTTTCCATCTTTTAGCTGGTCAAAGCGTAACAGCGCCAGAGGATGCACTTTAATCTGGTTGGCGATGATAAACTCTTGGCGAGCGAGGCCCACGCCATCGCACGGAATAGCTGCTAGCCGAAAGGCTTCTTCAGGGTTGCCCACATTCATCAGTATTTGAGTGCGCGTTCGTGGCAAGCTGTCGAGCGCGGTCTCTTTTACTTTAAAAGGAAGCAGTCCTGCATATACCGTACCGACTTCGCCAGCAGCACAGGTGACTGTCACAGCGCTGCCAGGTTCTACTCTTGTGGTTGCATCGCCACAGCCAACCACAGCCGGAATACCCATTTCTCTGGCAATAATCGCCGCATGGCAGGTGCGTCCGCCCTGGTCAGTCACAATTGCGCTAGCCCTTTTCATAATAGGCTCCCAGTCTGGATCTGTGCGCTGGGTAACCAGCACTTCTCCCGGTTGAAAGTCATCAATGTTCTCGACCGATTGAATGAGCCGCGCGGGGCCTTGTCCAATCATTTCACCAACAGCTTGGCCAGTAACGATAGGTGAGTGCTCGTCAGCGTTTACCTGAAGCTGGTAGCTGCGAAGTACCGTCGCTGACTTTTGAGATTGTACGGTTTCAGGCCGAGCCTGCACAATAAATAGCTCCCCGGTCAGGCCATCCTTGGCCCATTCCATGTCCATAGGCGTATATGTGCCTCGAACCTCAGAGTAGTGATTTTCAATCGTGCTTGCCCAGCGAGCCAGCGTGAGAATCTCATCGTCGTTCAGGGCGTATTTTTGGCGATCGCACTCAGGCACCGACACATTCTTTGTCAGCTTACTGCCGCCTTCGTCATACACCATTTTGATCGCTTTACTGCCCAGACTCTTTTTCAAAATGGGCTGATAACCTTGCGTTAGCGTGGGTTTAAACACAAGATATTCATCTGGAATCACCGCACCCTGCACAACATTCTCACCGAGTCCATAAGCCGCCGTGACCAGGGCGACATCTTTAAAGCCAGTTTCGGTATCGATTGAAAACATTACGCCTGAAGTGGCCAGATCAGAGCGCACCATACGCTGTATCCCAACAGAAAGAGCGACTTCAAAATGGTCGAAACCTTTGAGCGCTCGGTAGGAAATAGCGCGATCGGTAAAAAGAGAAGCAAAGCACTTATGGCACGCTTCCAACACACCTTTAACACCGTGGACATTGAGATAAGTCTCTTGCTGTCCGGCAAAGCTGGCATCGGGAAGATCTTCTGCAGTGGCGCTAGAGCGAACGGCAACATCAGCAGGTGGATAGGCGCGCGGGGCAATCTCTTGTGCAGATGTTGGACTGCTGGCACAAAGCTTTAGATAGGCCCGCGTGATAGCGGTTTCTAGTTCAGTCGAAAAAGGCGTTTCTAGAATCAGATTTCGGACAGTTTGGCCACACTGACGGAGAGCTTGGAGGTCTTCGGTGTTTAGCGATTCAAGGTGCGATCTCAGCTGAGGTTCGAGTCCTGCTTGATGAATGAAGTTTCGGTAGGCGTAGGCCGTGGTCGCAAAGCCGGTAGGAACACGAACCCCTTTTGGCGCTAGCTGTTGAATCATTTCACCCAGGGATGCGTTCTTACCGCCCACTTGAGGAACGTCTCGGATGCCGATTTTCTCAAATTCTAAGATTAAACCAGTATCATCTGCGCTGATAGCTGATGATGACGTCTGATAGATCGCTTGGGTCATAAAACAATGCTCCGAACAGAATTACGAGATAAGCAGGTTGTTGAAATCTGCTTGCATAGGTGCTCTCTAATGTCTTTCTAACGTCTTTGCTTGAACGTCTTTGCTTAAACGTCTTTGCTTATTGGCTGTCAGGTTCGCTCATGGCAGGTTACCTCAAAAAAATGAGGAAGCTGTGAGCAAGGCTGTAGACAATAGAGTCTTTGTTCATCTTTATTTATGTAATTTCTAGATAGATGTGAGCGATAATAGAAGTAGAAACAGAGAAAGGGAGACCGAAGGATGCGCGATTTAATCCGAGACTCCAAAAAACATCGAGACCTATTTATTGAAATCATTGCCGTGACTACGGTCATTCTGCTGTGGGAAGTATTGACAACAGGCCCCGTATTCTAAGCTGCCCTAATCTCTTTAGCCCTAATCTCTCTAGCCTTAGTCGTTTCTCGTACATTATTTCGTACGCATTTTCGCACTGCTGTCGTGAGAGAATATGTGAGTGAGAGAATAGGTGCGTGTGAGAATAGGTGAAGAGCATTAGCCTGTTTAGCGTCTCTTCGCTGGTTCACCACTGTAGGGTTGAGTGCCCGTAGCGGGGTAATTGTCATCATGTGGACTAAAAGTCGCTAGCGCTGCTTCTGCCAGCATCCCGAAAAAGCCAGGACGCTGCTTTAGCTCATCTAGCGCCTCGTCCACATGCTCAGATGAAAAATCGTACCCCGTGTGTTTTGCAACGTCTACCAGTTCGTCTGAGCTAGCAGTATCTTTTAGCTGTTCTTTGAGCTTGTCATCTTTAGCAGCCTCAGACAAAAAGCTTAATACATTTTTTTTAGACATCAGAGTTACCTCTTTAGTAGACGGAAAACAGGAAAACGCGGAAAACAGGAGACATTCAATAGCGATAGCTCTATAAGATTAATAAACAGTTTTTAATGTTGAAGATTCTAATGTTGAAGATTCTTAGAAGCGGCTTAGGAGCGGCTTTCGAACACATAGTTCCAGTATGAGGATCACTTATGAAGAACTTATGAGGATCGCTACGTCCAAGATCGTCCTATTCAAGCCAAGATCAAGGTGTAGCGAAGCTTATTATCGCTATCGCTACTACTGCTCAAGCGATAGATTAAACCACATTCGATGCCTTTGACTGTGCAACCAATGACTGTGCAAACAGCCTTCCACAGATCCTCATTTTTTTCAGATAGCATAGTAGTCACATGTAGCTGCTGTCGAGTTGCTTAGAACACTTTTGTCGGCTGAAATCGTTGGATAGCAACGGGCAACTCAACTAGCAGCGGTGAGCACCCGCGTCGCTCTGCGGCGCTAGGGAACGCTCACCATGGCAAAGTAAGACTGCATCCTTACTTTGCCATGGCTGATCACCTGTTGTTAGGAATCAACGCTGACATGTTTAAGAAAATTCTCGCGCCCATCCAAAATCTAGAAAACGACAAAATTGTGTTTGATAGAGCTTTGACACTAGCGAAGGACGACAGTGCAGCATTAATGTTGCTGCATGTGTTTGCTCCTAACGATCCCTCTTTACCAGGATTACCGGATCCAATGCTTTATCGCTATCCACTCGTGACTAATGAGCTGATGGAGGGATTTCAAGAACGCTGGGAAGAGACGGAAAATAGAGGGTTGGAAATGCTAAAAGAGTTGAGCGATCGCGCCCAATCCGCAGGCATTACAGCCGAATTCTCCCAAAACGTTGGCTCAGTCGGCTCAGTCGTATGTCATTTGGCCGCAAACTGGGGCGCTGACTTGATTGTTATTCGTCAGCCCGATCGCTCTAAACTAGATGAACTGTTAATGGGCAGTGTCAGCCATTATATTTTGCACCACGCTCCGTGCGCAGTATTGACGCTGCCGCCCTCTAAGCTGCCCTCTAAATAGTCAGACCGCAACAGCTCTCACACTTGCTATCTCATTTTTCCCATGCCCTCCCAGCAAACGATTTCGACGGTTCTATCGCCGCCTGCACCTGCTATCTTTCACGTTGACAACGTCAGCAAGGTTTACACGATGGGTGAGGTCAAGGTGCACGCGCTAGGCTCAGTTCAGCTAGATCTGTACGAGGGCGAGTTTGTTGTATTTCTTGGTCCGTCTGGTAGCGGAAAATCGACGCTGCTCAATATTTTAGGTGGATTAGACGTGCCATCGGGAGGTGCCATATTTTTCCGCAATCAGGATATGACCCATGCGAATGAGCGCGTCTTAACCCAATTCCGACGTCATTCCGTGGGCTTTGTGTTTCAGTTTTATAATCTGATACCTAGCCTGACCGCCCAAGAAAATGTGGCGCTGGTGACCGATATTGCCAGACGCCCGATGAAGCCTGAAGAGGCTCTAGCAATGGTAGGACTCGGCAACCGGCTATCGCATTTTCCCGCTCAACTCTCAGGCGGTGAACAGCAGCGCGTGGCGATCGCCCGCGCTATTGCCAAACGCCCTGAAGTCTTGCTGTGTGATGAACCGACCGGAGCCTTAGACTTTCACACCGGCAAGCGCGTGTTAGAAACCTTAGCGCAGGTAAACAACACTTTTGGCACAACCGTCGCTGTCATTACCCATAACGCGGGTATTGCTGATATGGCTGATCGGGTGGTGTACATGCGCAGTGGCAATATCGCCGAGATTCAGCAGAATGCGCACAAGCGATCGCCTGCTGAATTGGAATGGTAACGCCTCATTTCTCAAAACAGCGTCGAAAAAATAGCGCCGAAAGAATAGGCTAAAAGATTGAGCGAAGAGTGATGTAGAAAACAGGCGTAACGGAGAGACTGAGTGTGAAAGCGTTAGACAAAAAGGTATTGCGTGACCTGTTGCACATGCGCGGTCAGGTGATAGCGATTGCGCTGATTGTAGCTTGCGGTATTGCCAGTCTTGTGACGATGATGAGCACCTACTACTCGCTTAAGCTCACCCAAGAGACCTACTACAGCCAATACCGCTTTGCTGATGTATTCGTACAAATGAAGCGAGCACCTGAAAGTCTCATCCCTCAATTAGAGGATATTCCTGGGGTGGGGACGGTGCAAACTCGTGTGGTCAAAGATGTCACTATCTCTGTAGAAGGTCTGGCAGCACCCGCTACGGGGCGGCTTATTAGCATTCCAGAGCAGCCTACCCCCATGCTCAACGATTTGTTTATTCGCAGCGGACGCTACCCCGAACGTGGGGATGAAGTGCTAGCTAGCGAGGCCTTTGCACTGGCGAATAATCTCGCTTTGAACGATACGGTTGGCGCAATTGTTAATAGTCGCTGGCAAGATTTACGCATTGTTGGTACCGCCTTATCGCCAGAGTATATCTACGAAATTCGGGGCACCGAAATCGTACCTGATAACCAGCGCTTTGGCATTTTTTGGATGCAGCGAGATGCCCTGAGCACCGCCTTTGATCTGAAAGGCGCGTTTAATGATGTCAGCCTGTCGCTGATGCCAAGGGCCAGCGAAACTGAGGTGATTTTTCAACTAGATCAACTTCTAGAAATCTACGGCGGTTTGGGGGCAGTGGGCAGAGATAACCAAGTTTCTCACCGATTTATCTCCTCAGAGATCGACCAGCTCTCAGCTCAGGCAATTATTATGCCAAGCATTTTTCTGGGCATTGCCGCCTTTTTACTCAATCTGTTGTTGAGCCGTTTGGTGAGCACCCAAAGAGATCAAATTGCGGTTGTCAAAGCCTTTGGCTACGGCAATCTTGCCGTCTGTTTTCATTACCTTAAGCTGGTCACAATAGTGGTTGTCATAGGCGCTATCCTCGGAACGGGGCTAGGCGGGTGGCTAGGGGCAGGCATGACGCATCTATATGCTGATTTCTATCACTTTCCGCTTCTGCGGTATGAGATTCGCCCGGGTGTGTTGATGACGGCCTTAATAGTAAGCGCTGGGGCATCTGTTTTGGGCGCATTTTTAGCCGTGCGGCGGGCTGTAAATCTCCCGCCAGCGGAGGCCATGCGACCAGAGCCACCAGCGACCTTTCGGCCAACAGTGGTGGAGAAACTGGGTTTGCAACGGTGGTTTTCAGCCCCCAGTCGAATTATTTTGCGTAACCTGGAGCGTCGCCCAATTCAGGGGCTTATGTCTATTGTTGGCTTGACTGTTGCGGTGGCTATTCTGGTAGTGGGCCGCTACTTTACTGATGCGATGGATGCCATTGTCAATATTCAATTCCGGACTATCCAGCGGGAAGATATTGCCCTAGTTTTTAACGCCCCGCTCTCAGCCCAAGCTCAGTTCGATTTGTATCATTTGCCAGGGGTTATGCGCTCTGAACCTTTTCGTACTGTGCCTGCTCGGATGCGGTTTGGCCATTACTACAAGCTTACAGGCATCACGGGTGTGGAGCCAACTAGCGAACTACGTCAGCTGCTCGACAGTAAGCAACGGCCTGTGACGCTACCTCCTGAAGGTTTGATGCTATCGGCAAAACTAGCCGATCTGTTACAGGCCAAGCTGGGCGATCGCATCACAGTAGAAGTACTCGAAGGTGGACGTCCCCATCGTATCGTCACCGTCAATGGCATTTTTGATGAGCTGGTAGGCATCTCCGCCTACATGGATATTCACGCCCTTAACCGACTCATGCGAGAAGACTTTACGCTTTCTGGAGCCTATCTTCAAGTAGATGTTCAGCAGCAGGCCAAGCTGTATCAGCAGTTGAAGCAAACTCCAGCGGTGGCCAGCGTCGCTCTCAGACAAACTACCATCGATCAGTTTGAAAACATTATTGGCCAGAGTATGGCGGGCTTTACGGTGGTACTGATTGGCTTTGCCTCGGTGATTGCGTTTGGTGTGGTCTACAACGCGGCCCGCATTGCGCTCTCTGAGCGGGGCAGAGAACTTGCGACCCTACGCATTATCGGCTTTACCCGAGAAGAGATTACCTACATTTTGCTAGGGGAGCAGGCCGTATTGTTGGCGATCGCAATTCCTGCTGGTTTTGCCCTTGGGTTTGGTCTAGCTGCAATGATGACTCATCTCTATGACTGGGAATTGTTTCGGTTTCCGCTGGTCATTACTCCGGCCAGCTATGCGTTTGCCTTTCTTGTCATTATGTGTGCGGCAGTGGCCTCTGGGGCCATTATTCGTCGCCAGCTCAATCAGCTAGATCTAATTGCTGTCTTAAAAACTCGTGAATAAGATTTTTACCCAGGGTGTTGAGAAAAAAGGAGCACGACTATGACACGGATGAAAGAAAGTAGATCGGATCAAAAAACGCCAGAAGAGAATACGTCAAAAGAGAATACGCCAAAAGAGAATACGTCGAGAAAGAGAATAAACAGCAACAGACTGCTCCGACAGCTACGTCGTCGTCCCTCTACGAAAGCAGTTGATAAGAACAAGCGGAAACGGTTGCCGCGATCGCTCCTCTACGGCCTAGCCAGCTTCAGCATAGTCGCGCTAGTCGCACTGGCCTTTCGTCCAGCACCAATCTCAGTTGATATCGGCCAGGTCACCCGAGGTCCGCTTCAGGTCACGATCGATGCGGAAGGAAAAACGCAAGTGCAGGAACGTTACGTCATCTCTGCACCTGTGGCAGGTCGTTTGCAGCGAATTGAGTTAGAAGCAGGCGATACGGTAGAAGCGGAGGAGCTCATTGCTCAAATAGATCCACTCCCGCTCAATGCACAGGTGAATGAGGCTCAAGCGCGGTTACAGCAACTCCAAGCTGAGCTAGCAGGCGTAGAGACTCAGCGACCAAAGTCGCAGGCGATTGCCCAGGCTGAGGCTCAACTGCAATCCGCTGAAGCGGCGCGGCGCGATGCTGCTGCTCAGGTTACAGAAGCAGAGGCTGCGTTGGAACAGGCACAGCGCGACCGCCGCCGGGCGCAAAATCTGGAAGCAAGCGGCGCTATTTCCCGCCAGCAGAGAGAATCAGCTGAACTGAATGAAACCCGTCAGGCCCAAGCGCTAGAGAGTATGAAGCAACAGTTAGACAGTGCGATCGCCCAAGTGACCACTGCCCAAGAGTCGATTGCTCTCCTCAGAGCCGAGCAGCGAGACCCTGACTACCTCATCAGCGCCTACGAAGCTCAAATTGCAGGCGTTGAAGCCGAACTGACTAATCTTGCTGATGAAGCAGATCGCACCAATATCTTTGCGCCCACCAGCGGCACCGTACTGCGCATTCTAGAGGAGAGCGCTCGCTTTGTATCCTCAGGCGATCCGCTTCTAGAAATCGGTGAAATTGATAAAGTTGATGGCGCTGCTCAACTCGAACTGGTGATTGATGTGCTCTCTGCTGACGCGGTAAAAATTAAACCTGGCGATACAATCCTGGTAGAACAGTGGGGTGGCCCTAAAACACTAACGGCAACTGTGAGTAGAATAGAGCCTGCAGCCTTTACAGAAGTTTCTGCGCTTGGTGTAGAAGAACAGCGCGTGAATGTTATTGGCACCTTTGCAGATAATGACATCTCGCTTTCCGAACTTGCTCTAGGCGACGGTTATCGCATTGAAGCTCGCATCGTTATTTGGGAAGCTAACAATGTGCTGAGAGTGCCTGTGAGCGCACTGTATCGCTGTGATACCGCGTGGTGCGTTTTTTGTGTAGAGAATGGCCGGGCCTATTCAAGAGAAATTAAGATCGCCCAGCGGAGCCCAAACCTGGCGGCTGTAGAAGCCGGACTCCAGGTAGAAGAGACCGTTATTTTACATCCTAATGACCAAATTGAATCAGGACGAAAGGTCGAGCCCCAATAAACGGCCTGGTTCAATTGAATTGACTCATCCCATGGTTGAAACATAACTGGGTGAAGGAACCGAGACTCTAACAGGGGTGATCACCAATAGGGGGAGTCACCAGCGCGAAAGAACGCTAATAAAGATACGCTTAAGCCTTTTTATCCAATTTTGTGCGGGGTTTACTCGCTTTAGCGGCGGATTTTGCCATGTGCCATTAATCGCTTCTGGTTGTGGCAAATAAAGCCGTAAGGAGATGAAGAAGCCCTTATTCGGTGCAGGGAGCCAGTTCTCTCTCTTCTTTTCTTCAGTGGGTTGAGTGGATTGGATATAAAGCGTCAGTCCCCCGTCATCGTCGAGAAAGAGTTCGTTATTGTCTAACATTGTTGAATTAATCAAGTAGCGATTAAGGTCGTTCTCGACGAGGAGCTGCTCGGGAAGGTTATACATTGTTACTGACCAGAAAGCGTCAGCCGGTGGCAACTCCCCTGGCTCGAAGCGTAGTGTATAACAGACGTCGCCTGAGGCGTTTAATTCGTTGCCGTCTGAATCGTTATAGTAGGAGGGATACATGGCCTCCTCAATGGAATTTCCCCAAATGCCAAGAATCGCGCCAGCCATACGGTACAGATAAATGTTACCGGTTGCCGTCAAGTGTCCACGTGTGCCAAAGAGGTCGGCGGCGGTGACTTCTTGAGTGGCAAGTTTATTCTTCTTTAGCGCCAGATAAGCATCCCAACCATCCCTTATACCTTGCTCGACGGCCTGTTTTAATTCTTCAGAGAGTTCTGTCGGCTTAAACGTCTGGCCAGGTCCGATGTTTAGCTTGGCGAAGCGAGCCATTAATTCCGTTTCGGATTCGTGTATTGAACAAAACGTCGTGAGTAGGAAGTTCAACAGGCTAAATATTCTAGGTGACGTTTCGCCCTCGCCTAGTCTGACGGGTATTGGGTATTTCACCGCTGGTACTTTTGCTGGCGGCTCTGTACTTGTAAACTGACTCAGCGGCTGAACCTTATAACCGTTCGCAATGATGTTTTCGACATTTCCTAAGTCATCTGAGTCGAAAAGCTGAGTACGGTACAAGGCTAGCGCAAGACTAGTTTCGCTGCGGATAACAGCGGTGATTCCATCCGGTATCTGACCCGTCCAGTCAGGTCCTGCCAGCAAGTACTTGCCTCCGCCATTGCCTGTCGTCCGAGTGCCGACGTATTCGAAATTGTGAGTGTAAGTATCAATGAGTTGGATAGAGTAATAGCGCTCAGGGTCTATCACTGGAACTGTCAAAACTAAAGGTTCCGCGCGAAGATCTGCGCCAACCAAACAGTAAGGGGTATCTGCGTTCGGTGTCTGAATTGTTGTGTCCGATGGCGTAAACAGTCGTGCTTTTCCAAGCAATTCATTTAAAGGTCCCTTGTATTCGGCATTGTTGGGCCAAAGAAAGTAGGCAAAAAGAATCCGGTAGCTATCCACCATCGGATATGCGTAAATGAATGCATCTTTCGCGATTAATCGGGCTTCTTGTGGTGTAAGTGTGAAGAAATTAGTCATTCTCAATTCTCATCCAAAATCATGTGCATCCATCCATGACTCAGCAACTATGGCTGCTTAGTCTGATAGCCACATCTGGGCTGAGCGACTTGGTACCAGGAGAGACAGCGTGTTTCCAGAAATCGTCAAACTACGATTGTGAATAAGGTCTATGTATGTCCCTGGATTTTTGAGCCCCCAGGTATTGAGGTCTACCCGTTGATCTGAATCGCTTTTGTTAATAGCGACAATGCCGCGATCGCCTCGGCGAAATATCAGCAAAGTATCGCTTTCATAAAGCATCGCTATTGGCTCCCCGTGCAGCGCATTGTGAAACTGAATCATGGCAGTGATATCAGGGCGCTTGTACAGATTCAGCCAACGGTCTTTGTCTCCTGGGTAGTGAGATTCGTTGTTGTCGGAGTAAATTAGCGGGACACCGCCATCTCGCCCAAGCATATAAGCATGGGCTAAATGCTCATCTTGAGGAGAGAGTAACCAAGTGCGAAATCCGTCATTATGAGGAACATCGTGATTAACCACAAAGGTGACTGCTCTATTCCACGGGAGCGCGTTGCCATAATCTTGAGGGCGCACCAGATGACGGAGTGAGCCGCCGAAGCTAAAGGCCTCGCGAATGTTATTAAACAGGGGAAAGTCATAGGCGGACATCCAAGTTTCTCTAAGAAAGGGTTCTAGAAAAACGCGCTCATCGTGCTCGCTGCCTGTGAGCACTTCCCCAAACCAAAACTTCTCCCGTACAGATGGCTGGTCGGCAATGTTATCAACCATTCGCTCAGTGATGTGCTTGATGGCATCGACTCGAAACCCATCAAATCCCATCTTCACTAATGCTTCTACCATCAATCGCTGTTGCTCGAAGACCCAATGAGAATCTTTAAGATCGGGCAAGCCAGATAAATTTTGATATTGCACAGCCCCTCGATCAGACCATTCGTGGCCTTCGATTTCACCCGCATGATTAAAATCAAAACCAGAAAACAGACCCTCGCTTAGATCGCCGTACAGTCGGTTCTCTTCGTAGAGATCGGGTTTCTCTTTGTAGCGCTCTAGTTCTGTTTTTCCTGGGAAATCGAAGCGATCGCTCCGATCTTCATTGGCCATATGGTTAATGACAAGATCCGCATACACCCGTAGTTTAGGCGACCCTTCATGGCAAGCGGCAATCAGCTGTTCTAACTCTCTTTTTCCACCAAGATGAGAAAGCAAGACCCGATAGTCTTTGGGCTGATAGCGCTGCCACCATTGGTCGCCTCTCGGATCAGAATAGAGCGGTGGCGGAATCAAAATAGCGCCGTAGCCAGCTAAGCGAATGGTTTCTAGATTGCTGATAATGTCGGTGTAACGCCAGTTAAAGGCATGAAGAATAACGTTGCGCATGGTGTTCTCCTAATCCTGATGGTTTCTTTTTTTCTCTCTTACGAAACTCAAAGGGCTACGTTGAAGGATTTTTTGTAGAATGCTGGTTAGAAAAGTGCAAATTAATAACTTTCCTAAGTGGCATAGGTTGTTTAGGCTTTGTGGTTTACTTCACAGAGCAGACCCTTGAATTCTTCGTTATAGAAAACAGGGTCTACTCTGTTAGCTTTCGAGCGTGTCAGAGTATGTTTGACACCCTATACGAATTCAACATGGGTGTTGATGTCAAAGCCCTCAACCGGATTTTGCAGCGTCGCAATCTGAACGCCATCGACTGCGATCGCACCATTCTGACTGTTGTAAGTCAGTGAATCACGAATAGCATCAGCGCTACCCATACGCGATTGAGGCAACATATCCTGTTGAATTTGGAGCATGTCACCTTCAGTACCACTGAAGTTTTGAATTAGAGCCATGCCCTCGAACCCAATGCCAAAGGTATCTATACCAGCACCGCCGATAAGAACGTCATTACCGCCACCACCAATCAACAAATTAGTACCGTCACCACCGATGAGAATATCGTCACCAATACCACCGATAAGGATGTCGTCACCAGCGCCCCCATCAGCCGTAATGGGTGTAGCCGTACCGCTCCCATTCAGAAAATCATTGCCGTCGCCACCCGAGAAGACAACAGATTGGACCCCGCTGCCAGTGAGGTCACCCACTGTAAATGAGTCATCACCGCCTTGGCCATTAATCTCAAACTGTTCAATCTCTTCGTT
>ERZ1740058.801-NODE-801-length-19927-cov-7.218951_pt1 | contig 19927 bp, 15 predicted proteins | sample MGYA00581745_ERZ1740058 | MGnify/ENA primary metagenome ERZ1740058 (study PRJEB43018, sample SAMN04849742) | marine metagenome | isolation source: floating plastic debris | place: Pacific Ocean | collected 2008-08-30 | study: EMG produced TPA metagenomics assembly... | reverse complement strand
AGTCTTGAGTAGCACCTTTCCCTTCTAGATAAAGTACTCCTAAGTTTTTTTGAGCTTCAGATAAGCCTTGTGCGGCACTCTTCTCGAGCCATTTAAAAGCCTGCTGATAGTCTTGCTTTACCCCCCAGCCATGGTAGTAGAGTAGTCCTAAGTTAAGTTGTGCTTTTACATTGCTTTGTGCAGCACCTTCTTGAAACCACTCAAAGGCCTTTGTGTAGTCTTGGGTAGTCCCTTGCCCTTTGGCATATAACCCACCTAGGTTATTTTGGGCATCTGCGTCGCCTTGCTGCGCACTTTTCTGAAACCATTTGAAAGCTTCTTCGTAATCCTGTTTGACGCCTTTTCCTTCGTAATAGAGTATTCCTAAATTATACTGGGCTGTCGCTTTATCTTGCATAGCGCTTTTCTTTATCCAAGTAAAGGCTTGTTGATAGTCTTGTGCGACGCCTAGTCCTTTTTTGTAAAAGGCGCCCAATTCATTTTGTGCATCAGCGTCCCCTTGTTGCGCACTCTTCTCGAACCAAAAAAAAGCTTTTGTATCCTCTTGAGCAACACCTCGGCCTTCCTTATATAGTCTCCCCACTTTGTACTGCGCTTCAGCTATTCCTTGCTGCGCACTCTTCTGAAACCATCTGAAAGCCTCTTCGTCACTTTGGGCAATACCTTCTCCCTCCAAATAACTGACTCCCAAGTTATACTGGGCGAGGGCAAACCCTTGAGCAGCGCTTTTTTGATACCAAGTTACTGCTTTCTGATGATCTTGATTTTTCCATTGATCATTGTCATATAAGAGCCCTAAGTTATACTGGGCTTCAGCATACCCTTGTGCGGCACTCTTCTCGAACCACATTAAGGCTTGTTTGTAGTCTTTGGTAACTCCTGTACCGCTTGCATAGAATTTACCTAGATTATTTTGTGCAGGGGCATAGCTTTGTTGGGCGCTTTTTTGTGTCCACTCAATGGCTTTGTCATAGTTTTGTGTGGTTCCTATCCCGTCTTGATAAAGAACCCCTAAGTTGTATTGCGCTTCGGTATTACCTTGTAGGGCACTCTTCTCAAACCATTTAAACACTTGCACATAATCTTGGGTAACGCCCTTCCCTTCGTAGTAAAGTACTCCTAAGCCATATTGTGCCTCTACATTTCCTTGTGACGCACTCTTTTGTGTCCATTCGAAGGCTTTTTTGTAATCTTTTTCTACTCCTTGCCCATAGTAGTAAAGCCTCGCTAATTGGTGTTGGGCTTTATCGTACCCTTGTTGTGCACTTTGGCTTAGCCACTGATATGCCTGCTGATAGTCTTGCGTAACTGTTTTTCCTTCTTTGTATAACATCCCTACCTCGTACTGCGCTTGTACATCCCCCTCTTTCGCACTTGCTTTTAAGGTTTCAACGTCTTGTGCTTCACTTATTGTTGTAAGTAAAGCGCCTATCAAAAACAGGATATATCTTAGCATATACTTCATCTTTTATGTAAAGAAACTGAAAGCCGTCTTGAATAAATACCCCGAATTCGGGGTATTTCCTTCCTTATACAACAGCTACATTTGAAAATAATCATTTTCGGACAATAAATCATTTTACTTCTTTACAAATATGCAGAAGCTCTCATTTAAACCTTTTGAAAGAAAAATACTGATCAATAAGCTTAAAGAAGCTTTTCCACAGTATAAAATACAGGATAGCCTTGGGAATCTACAGGTACGTACCAGTGGTTTTACTGTTACAGGGAATGTTCAGTTAGGCTTAAAACCCAATAAAGGTGAAATAACCACTAGAACCAACCTTGATATGGTTTGGGCGTACATTCTTTTTGCCTTACCGCTTGGTATTTACATTTTAAGCAAAAAGAATAAGCAACTGGCTTTTGAAAATGAAGTAGCGCAACAGTTGAGAGAGATTCTTGAACCTACCTCCTAACTGCTGCAGTCCTTCAAGTGTATTGTTCTAGTAATTTTATGGCTGTGCAAGTTGCACTTTGAACCATTCATCCACTACCCTGATGAGTTGTTCGGAAGGAGTTCCTCCTTTTCCTTTGAAAGCAGCTTGAGGGCTGTCAAAGATATTGAGTACGTGGTTGGTTTTGGGTAGCACTTCTAGCTGAGCAAGGTTGGCTTGGCTAGTGTTGACGATATCCACAATGGACTGGTGATCGTTGAGGCTCATAATCCAATCATATTTTCCATAAATAACAAGTGTAGGCACCTTTACCTTTGTCCAAGCAGCTTCAAAGTTAATTTCTTGTAATTGTTGATAAAAGCGTGCAGGACGACCGTATTGATGTGCAGGTTGATCGTACCAGAGATTAGCTAACTTAGGGTACTGTTTTACTATTTCTCCAGGTGTCATCTTTTCGTTGTAGTATTTTTGATAAAAAGAAGCATATCTCCGCATTTTATCATTGATTTGTGTAGGGGTTTCTCCCAAGAGAGATAATCTTCTTCGCTCAATTTCCATCATATGCTCAAACCAAGTGACGGTGCAAGCACCCGTTACTATATACCCTTTAATGGGTTGATGCTCTCCTAAAAGCGCGCTCAGCCCTCCTCCTAAGCTCATACCAACCAAGTAAATTTGTGTGGTATCTACATCTGCTCGTTTCTTAAGTGCTTCTAATGCTAGTTGATTAGCAAGTAGTTCTTCTTTCAGGTCGTATTCTGCGCAAACACCTTCGCTATCTCCCACACCTTGTTTTTCTACTCTCATAAAAATAATATCGGGATGCTCAGCGAAGTATTTGGTAAGTAGGTCGAAACCATTTACCACGCCTGTAGTAGTTTCAGTAGTGGTACAGGAGAGCCATTGTACTAGAAATACGGCAGGTCTTTTTCGGTTTGTGCGCGTTTTGGGTTTTGTAATGAGCGTTCGTAGTTTTTTTCCGTTGGGCAGTTGTAAATATTCATAAATAACCTTGTTTCGTAAGTTCTTTTCTAACGGCAAGGCTGCTGGCTTATACCGTGTGGTAAGCACTTGTTTTTCTCTTTGTAGTTTTAAACTATAGGACTTCTCACCCTGTAAGGGGGCAATCGCTTTGTGATAATTTGTGTAGGAATCCAATGGCTGCTGATCAATAGACAGTAGAATATCACCTGCTTGAAGCCCCGCTTTGCTGGCGCGGCTATCTGGTGTTACTTCTCTGATAAGTGCTCCTTGGTCAGCCTGCCATCGTAGGCTAAAATCGAGTTTTGCTTGTCTGGGTAGGCCGCCTATGTCTTTTTGACCGTAAGCGTAAAATCCTCCTAAAAAGCATATAATGTACCCTATATTTTTCATGTCTTATGGGTTTGGTTAAATCCAAAACAAGCATAAAAAAATCTATCTATGCTTTCCATTTAGAAAATAGGATTCCTGATTTACGAATCAGGAATATTGTATGGGCTTAGAGGTGCTCTTTTCGTGTTTGCCTATGTTTTTTAAACACGGCAGGGGTGATATGATGTATTTTCTTAAAAGCTGTGTAAAACGCTGAAAGCGCATTAAAACCACATTCATAAGCAACGGCTTCTATGCTGTAGTGTTTAAATTGCTCTTCTTGTAGTAGCCTTGTTGCCTCTTTTATTCTGTAATGGTTCAGTAGCTCGGGGAAGCTTTTTTGGAAAAAAGTATTAATGCTCTTAGAAACGAGATAAGGAGGTTGTTTGAGTTCTTTTGCCAATGCCTGAAGATTCAAGGAGGCATCTTTATAGATTTTATCTTGCTCAAATAAGGTCTTGATTTTTTGTACCAGTTCATCCACTTGTTGTGACGAAGCGTATTGATTCGGGAGTGGTTTTAATATTTCCCTTATGTGTGTAATACTCCATAGACTTAAACTGTACAAGATACTAGTCGCTACAACCGTAATGGTTAAGTATGCAATGTCTTGATGAATAAAAAGTTGCCAAGCAAATACCAACCATAAAGCACTTAAAGAGGCAAATAAGTATCCCACCCAACGTTTTTTGATAGCATTGTAACGAACTTTTTCAACGTGTACTTTCCTTCCTGCCGCTATCAGGTAGGCTAGCAGATGTAGCGCTGCAAATGTATACTGATAAAAAATCATAGGGCTGCTCACAAAAGGCTGCCAAAGGAGTAGGATACCCGCGGGTAAAAAATGAAGTAACAGCCCACTTGTTTTCTCGGATGTATTGTATAGCCAAGTCTGCAAATAAAACCATAGAAAAGGTCCTATTAGGGTAGTACCTATTAGTCCTGAGGCGGGCACTACATAGGGCAAGCCATCAAACAAAATAATCAGTACTGACTTTAGCAAGCGAATGGCAAGGGCTATCAATAAAAAGGATAGAAAGCGTGCAGAGGGATATTTTTTAGCGTATTTCCATAGATAAACACTCAAAAAAAGACAATGACCCAAAGCCAGCGCACTAAAGAAAGTGATCACTTCTCCCATACCATTAGGTTAAGTCCATACCCTCGAAATAGCTACGCCATTAACCTTTCCTGTACGAGCATCTATACCTGCTTGAATAAACAAGCCATTCACGCTGTCGATATGTGGGTATTCATGCACATACAATCCGGTACTTTCTGTCCAAAAGATCGGAGCTACAGCTAGTAAGTCATTTCCTTTAATCTCTAAAGGGTAGTCACCTTCTCCTCTTTGTGCATAAACACGACTCCAAGCATTGGTGACCCATTTATACCAACCTTTTACTTCATGGTTCTCGAAATTGATATAACTATCCTCTTTTGTTCCCATATCGGGTGTACTTTCCCCTATGTAATCTAGCACGAAGGGAGAAGTCTGGATATACTTTAGCAAGGTTTCATGCAGAGAGTTGTTTTCTAAGGATAAATCAAAAAAATCGAACTGCGGATCTCCTTCATCACTTGGATTCCTCACTGTAAAATCCTGCTTTTTTAATGCTTGTATAAAGGCTGGAAAACTATGAATTTCTTGATGTACTAATGGGAGTACTTTCTCTATGTGTAGAAACGCTCCATCAGGGTACTTTTTTACCGCTTTAGCTGGTTTAGTAGCCTTTCCGTGAATAATAAGGTTGACTTCTTTCATCATTCGATTATAAGCGCCCGTAGCGCCTAAGGCATACAGTAAAGAGCGATAAATATAATAATCGTTGACTTCTCCAAGAAAAATAGAACGGTCTTCGACAAAGTTATTTAGTTCATCATCCGCATTGTTGGGTTGGTAGTGCCAATCTGTAGTGTGGGTATCTTTAGGTAACATCAACTGGTCAATTTAGTGTATACATTGTAAGCATTCGTTTGGCAACTTAGAAATTTAAAACATCACTTCTTTGCGTAGCAAGCTTATTGCCTAGCCTCTTCGTTTGGTTCTTCTTTCTATTTCTTCGGACTCGATAAGTATTTGGTTAGCCTTCATGCTGTTTTTCACTAAAGCGATGGTAGAGGCAATGTTTTCAGCAAGGCGCTGTACAAAGGAAATCTGATAGGGTTTTATCTCTTTGAGTGAGAGAATTTCTACGGCTCCTTGCACGTTCTCATTCATCATAAGCGGCACAATCAGTACCGCACGTGGTGTAGTAGCACCCAAAGCAGAAGTTACTTTTTCATACTCCTTAGGAACATCATTGATGTAAATAGTCTCCTTGTCTTGATAAGCTTGCCCTAGTAATCCTTCTCCTACTTCTACTTTCTTGTCTAAATATTTTCTTCGGTTAATGGCATAGCAAGCAGTAGACTGTAAGTACTCTTTTGATCCTTCCTCATTAATGACGAACAAGATACCTTGATTGGCCTCCATATAATTGACCAGGTTGGAGATAATGCTATACGAGAGATCATTGAGGTGTGCATTGCTGCTATTACGTAAGATATCAGCAAACTGTGTAAGACCAGTACTTACCCATCGCTCTTGTCGGTCTTTTTCTGCTACTTCTTTCAGGCGATCACGCATAGACTGTAGCGCACCGATAATTCCCCCTTCATTTGTATTTTGTTCTAGTGTGCCTTTTCCTTTGTATTGTGCTTCTAGGTTCCCTTTTCCAATCTCATTAGAAAAATCAGTGGCATTTTTAAGAATATCGGCTAAGTCATTAACGTTCCTGGCGATATAGCCAATCTCACTATCATAGTCGTAATCAATTTTATAGCTTAGGTTCCCTCTGGATAGCTCTCTTGAAGTACGGGCGATGCGTCCGATAGGTATTAGGAGCAGGTTGCGTACTGTAAAATAAATGCTGACGATAATAGCCGCACCAAAGATTAATAAAATAATAAATAATGTATCTGCTCTTTTTCTTTTTTGTGCCAGTTGTGCCTGGTAGGCTTCTCGTACTTTTTGATTTTGCCCTAAAAATTTCTCGTATTTGGTAGGTAGCCAAGCGATGTCCCTATTATCATCATTGGCTTTTACTAGTCCATCAATTGCTAAGTTGATATCTTCTTGGTACTGCTTCCAGTCTCTCTCTAGCTGAGCAAAGGTATTTTGTAAGGCGGCTGGAGCAGGTGCTATTTCGTAGGTCTCTCTTTGTGTGCCTTCTCCAACAAGTACTGTCCCCCCGTTCCGCAACAACGCAAAAGCTGCTTGGTATTCTGCTCGTAAGCGATTCAGTATTTTTACTTCTTCGGCAAGGGTTTCACTAGGGTTTTCTTGTTTGATGAAAATAGAAATGGCTAAGTTGAGTTTTTCTGCCGTTTCTTCTAGGTCAATACTCTTATTGACACTATAGACGTCGTTGGAAGAAATATTAACGTACCGAAAAACGAAGAAGTTTACCAAAGCCAATAAGATGAGCAAAGCACCAAAAAAGTAAGCAATACGGCGTAGCTTTATATTTTTAAAATTCATAAGAGAAGCGCATTAAAAGATTTAATATACAAAATATCTCCTACATCCTCACGGTATCTTTATTTAAGTGTAAGCCATTACTTGGTAGGCAGCACCTTTCCGGTACATTCTCCAAACCCAATTCGCACCCCCTCTTTTTCTGCCCAGCCACGCATAATAATGGTATCATGGTCTTGAATAAATTTACGTGTAGTACCGTCTTTAAGTGTCAACGGTTTTGTACCTTTCCAAGCAAGCTCTAGCATAGAACCATACGAAGAGGCTTCTTTACCGCTGATCGTACCAGAAGCATAAAGATCACCTATGGTAACGGGACAACCATTTACCGTTTGATGTGCCAACTGCTGATGAATACTCCAGTACATGTACTTAAAGTTACTCTCGCACACGATTGTTTCTGCTTGCCCTTCCGGTTGTATAGCTACGGTTAGTTGGATATCAAAGTTGGTATTACCCGTTGTTTTTAAGTAGTCAAGTACAGCAGGTTCTTGCACAGGAGGCGAAGTACGAAATGGTTCGAGGGCATCAAGGGTAACGATCCAAGGAGAGATGGTAGAGGCAAAACTTTTGCCTAAAAAAGGCCCAAGAGGCACGTACTCCCACTTTTGAATGTCGCGAGCCGACCAATCATTAAATAAGACCATACCGAAAATATGCTCTTCGGCGGTCTGTGTACTTACTGACTCCCCCAGTTGAGTATCTTTCCCCACCACGAAAGCCATTTCTAACTCAAAATCGAGGCGCTGAGTAGCGCTGAAAATAGGTGGATTCTCGTCGGGTTTGATTTGTCCTTTAGGGCGATGAAACGGCGTACCTGAAACGATAATAGAAGAGGCTCGCCCGTGGTAGCCCACAGGCAGGTGGCGCCAATTAGGAAGTAGTGCATTGTTGGGGTCTCTAAACATGGTGCCAACGTTGGTGGCATGTTCTATACTAGAGTAAAAATCTGTATAGTCGTTGACAATGACTGGTAAATGCATCACCACTTCACTGATAGGATATATTACCTGTTTTTTATCTTCTTCATTATCTCTTAGTAACGGTTGGTCGTGTTGGAGTAGTTTTGATACACTCGCTCTTACCGCACGCCATACAGGCCTGCCCAAGGCGATAAAGTCATTCAAGGCACCTGCATGAAAAACAGTTGGATCTTCCAAGTTTAACGCATCAAAATATCCCAACTCTACTAACATACTCAAATCTATCACGTGGTCACCGATGCGCACACCTACCCTTCCGTAGTCGGCTGCTTTGGGTTGAAAAATACCAAAGGGGAGGTTTTGAATAGGAAAGTCGCTTTGTGAAGATACTTCTATCCAAGACTGTAAGGCAGGGTTATTTTCGGCGATCATAAAAAAGTACGTTTTGTTTGGTTGCGAAAATACAGGATTCCTATTGGATAAAAAAGTAAGCCCCTTTATTAAAGGCTGCTTACACTTTATTCCTCAGTTCTATTAGAGTTCTTTTTCGCTTGTGCTTTCTGGTTTTATTAGGCGCTAGCCGCATCGCGCTGGCTGATCTCCCCAAAAGTATTTTGCTTCAACAAGATCCAAACAGTCTCTTAAAATCAAAATCCTTTTCAGCCATAATCCGTTGTAAGTAGAATAATAAAAGGAACAGCCTACATCTACGTAAATACCACCGGTACATATTATTTGCTAGATGTGTATACTTATTATAACTTTACCAACATTCTTCCAAATTGAGTACTTATGGCTAATAAAAATCAGTTGCTACGCTACCTTATTATTGATGAAATGCTTCGCAACCGACAACGAAAATACCCTAGCAAACAGGATATTATTGAAACAATTACAGAGCGTACAGATAGAGACTACTCTGACTCTTCACTAGAAAAAGACCTACGTGCCATGCGCACTCATTTTAACGCACCCATTGAGTTCCATAATGGACGTAGAGGTTATTTTTACGGCTGGAAAGAAAAGAACCGCTTGGGTGACATGCTCTACGAAGAGGATAAAGACTATCGCTTTATGTCGATTAGCCTCTCTAAAAAAGATGTCATTGCCTTGAACTTAGCAGAATCCGTTTTGGAAGGCTTTAAAGGAATGGGGCTTTTAGAAGGTTTTAGCGATGCGGTAGACAAGGTACTCGATGTAGTAGAGATTGGGAAGCAACTTGACGATGGGGAGAAGTCGAAAAAGAGCGTGATACAATTTGATACGCCTAGCTACGTGAAAGGAAGAGAGCTGCTAGCTATGTTGGTAAAGGCCATTCAGGAACAAAAACAAGTAAGCTTTGAATATCAGAAGTTCAACTCTGAAGAACGCAGTGTACGGAAAGTTCACCCTTACCTGTTGAAGGAATTTAAAGGACGATGGTACCTTGTCTGTTATGAGGATGATATGATTAAGAACTTTGGTTTAGACCGAATGGCCAACGTTACTTTATTAGAAAAATCAGCCATTCCACCAGAGAAGGTAGGCTTTAATGCGGCAGAGCACTTCAAGTATTGCTATGGGATTGCTAAGCTGAGCGAAACCCCAGATAAAATCATTTTATCTTTCTCTCGTTTTTATGCTAACTATATTAAAACACAGCCTATTCATCCTACCCAAAAAGAACTGATAAGTAATGAAGAAGAATACCGTATCTCACTAGAGATCATCATTAACCCTGAGTTGATTAGCTTATTACTAAGCTTTGGCCCTAGTTTAAAGGTGATTTCTCCACAGAAGCTGGTTGATCGGATGAAAGAAGAATTAGAGAAAACGCTTAATATGTACTAAACGTCTACATCTCTTTATGACTGCTAACAAGATATACCAAGACGTATCTACTCTGAAGACGCAAGTGGAGCAATGGCAAGCTACTGGACAAAAGATCGTCTTTACCAATGGCTGTTTTGATATTGTTCACCTCGGGCATATCGACTACCTAGAGAAGGCTCGTCAGTTAGGTGATAAGCTGGTGGTAGGGATTAACTCAGATGCTTCTGTCAGCAGGTTAAAAGGTGCTACACGTCCAGTTGTTGATGCCTACGCGCGCCTTCGTATGGTGAGTGCTTTTGCCTTTGTTGAGGCTGTCATTTTGTTTGAAGAAGATACCCCAAAAAAGCTCATAGAGGCCTTAAAACCTGACATTTTGACAAAAGGGGAAGACTATACAATCGAAAATATCGTTGGTGCAGATTTTGTCATAGAGCGTGGGGGAAAAGTAGCCACTATTCCACTTGTTGAGGGATATGCTACTTCTCTTCTGATCGAAAAAATAAAGCAACTTTAGAACGAAATTGAAACAATTTTTTTTATTAGGTATATTTGACTTTGACCACTTTTAACTTTTAGAAACTATGATGTTTTGGATCATCTTTATAGGTTTTATGGTTATCAGCTTTGCGGTAAGAAACAGGCTGAAATCTAAATTTAGAAAATACTCGAAAATTGCCCTTTCCAACGGACTTACAGGACGAGAGATTGCAGAGAAAATGCTACGTGATCATCAGATACACGATGTGAAGGTAACCTGTGTGCCCGGAGAGTTGACAGACCATTATAATCCCGCTAATAAAACAGTTAACTTGAGTGAACCTGTGTATTATGGGCAATCAGCCGCTGCGGCTGCCGTAGCCGCCCACGAATGTGGCCATGCCGTGCAGCACGCAACGGCTTACAGCATGTTGGAATTTCGCTCTACGCTTGTTCCTGTACAGAATGTAAGTGCGAAGATTCTTAATTTTATTATGTTGGCAGCGTTCTTTGGTGGCTTCTTTCTCTTTAAAGCCATTCCGCTACAAACGGTTCTTCTAATCGTGATCGGTGCTTACACCGTCATTACCTTATTTAGTTTGGTGACCTTACCCGTGGAATTCGACGCTAGTAAACGTGCCACACGCTGGTTAAAAGATACAGGCATAACAAGAGAAGGAGAACTTGTGATGGCGAAAGATGCCTTGCATTGGGCCGCTATGACCTACGTAGTAGCTGCTATTGGCTCTATGGCGATGCTGGCTTTCTATGTATTGCAGTTCTTAGGCGCTGGTGACTAAGCCTGTCGTTGACATTACATAAAATACAAAAGGCTACCGCTCAGGGTAGTCTTTTGCGTTTTTAATCTTTTTGTTGTTTCATAAATCCTAAATTTTTATAAAATTTGCCCTTCTTGAAACTTTGGTGGGGTACCAATCTCCATCCATTTAAATAGACGCTGTAATGAATTATACATTGAATGATGTACCAGAACGTACCTTAAAACCTCGTAAAGAAGGGCTGACCATGATGATGGATAAAGGTCTGAGTAGTAGAGAAGTAGAGGATATTATTGAGATAGCAGGAGACTTCATAGATATTGTAAAGTTGGGTTGGGCAACGTCTTACGTCACCCCTATCCTACAGAAAAAGCTTGATACTTACAGGGATGCAGGCATTCCTACTTATTTTGGCGGTACTTTGTTTGAAGCCTTTGTGATTCGTAATCAGTTTGAGGATTACATCCGTGTATTAGAAAAATATAAGGTTGGCTACGCAGAAGTATCAGATGGCTCTATTGACCTCCCTCACGACGAAAAGTGTCAGTACATAGAAACCCTTGCAAAACACGTAACCGTACTCTCTGAGGTAGGTTCTAAGGATGCTTCTAAAATATTAGCCCCTTACCAATGGATAGAACTGATGCAAGCAGAGCTACAAGCGGGTGCTTGGAAAGTAATAGGAGAATCGAGAGAAGCGGGCAATGTGGGCTTATTCAGAGATTCTGGCGAAGTACGCCAGGGGCTTGTCAAAGAGATTATTCATACCATCCCTCACGATAAAATCATCTGGGAAGCGCCTCAAAAAGCGCAACAAGTTTGGTTTATCAAACTGCTAGGTGCTAACGTTAACCTAGGGAATATTGCCCCACGAGAAGTAATTCCATTAGAAACAATTCGCTTAGGGCTTAGAGGCGATACTTTCCAACATTTTCTTTCTAACTAATCGCCTACATGCGCAACATTCGAGAAAACATTTGGCTATTTCTTAAGGGAGTAGCGATGGGAAGTGCTGATGTCGTACCAGGTGTTTCTGGAGGTACGATTGCCTTTATAACAGGTATTTACGCTGAGCTACTCCGTAGTATTAAGGCCGTAGATGCACGGGCTGTTCAACTTTTATTCCAATGGCGATGGCCCACTTTATGGAGAAAGGTCAATGGTAGTTTTTTGGTTGTCTTGATAGCAGGCATTGTTACTGCCGTAGCTTCTCTGGCACGCCTTGTTCTCTACTTGCTTACCCACCACCCCATTTTGCTATGGTCTTTCTTCTTTGGGCTAATCTTGGCTTCTAGCTGGGTAGTAGGCAAAAGAATTAATCGTTGGAATTATCTTACCGTCTTAATGGGACTTTTAGGAGTGGGCATCGCCTATTTCGTGACGATTGCCACACCAGCCGCTACACCCAATGCGCTCTGGTTTATCTTTCTATCGGGCGCTTTGGCCATTTGTGCCATGATTTTACCAGGTATCTCAGGAAGTTTTATTTTGGTATTGTTAAGTAAATATGAATACATCCTTCAGGCAGTAAAAAGCTTCCGTATAGAGGTAGTATTCACTTTTATCGTGGGCTGTCTTGTGGGCATTATTGCTTTTTCAAGAGTACTTTCCTATCTTTTACAACATTATTTTAATCTTACTATTGCCTTACTAGCAGGATTTATGCTAGGTTCTTTGAACAAGGTATACCCTTGGAAAAGAGTACTGGAAGTAGATAAAAAAGGGAAGCCACTCTTTACAGAAAATGTACTCCCACAGACTTACACGGCCTCAACAGGAGAAGAAGCGTATGTCGTTTGGGCTATTTTATTGGCCATTTTGGGGTTTGTCATTGTGTATGTAATGGAACGTGCTTCTCAACAACCCAGCAAAAAAGAAACCGTATGAGTTTCAATCATGTCTTTTTACCTTCATATATATATATCTTTCAACCTACACAGCCATGGAATATTTTAAAGAAAAAGCCCTTATAGAAGAAGGGCAAGTGTACAAGCACACTTTTCAGTTTACACAAGCCGACGTAGTGGATTTCGCGCGAGTAACGGGTGACGATAACCCTATTCACCTTGATGAGGAGTACGCTGCTCAAACAAGCTTCAAGCAACCTATTATGCATGGTTTCTTAAGTGGTGCGGCTTTCTCTAAAGTACTAGGTAAGTTTTTTCCCGGACAAGGCACCATCTACGTAAGTCAAACTATGAAATTCTTAAGACCTATGTACGTAGAATACCCTTATGTAACAGTCTTTACGGTACTGAATGTGAATAGAAAACGACACAGAGCCATCTTAAAGACAGAGATTTTAGATAAGGTTACCGAAAAGGTAATGCTTACAGGGGAAGCAGAAGTGATGCACCCTGAGAAGATATAGATAAAAGACCCTTGAAGGTGATGCACCTTCAAGGGTTTATATCAAAGTTATTTATAAGTTTATCTTTAGATAACGAATAGCTACTTTTAGCACTTTAGAAAACTTCACTGATTAATCTGTCGCTTTCCAAATATTATTAGCAGCATTTACATCAGGCAACATTTTATTAGGGTCAATCTCTACCTGCGTTAATTTCTTAGTAGTATTGACTTCAAATGCTTTATCATCGCCTTTCTGCCAAATTTCTACAGGTAGTTTCACCTTTATTTTATTTCCACCCTCTTCTGTAATCTCCACGGTTGCGGGTAAAATGAGTTCTTTTTTATTGCTGATGGTAATAATGGCCCCTTTAGCTGGATCATTCTCTTTGTACGCTACTTTTTCTACCGCTTGGTCGAGTGTACCCGTTCCGTAGATCCACTGCTTCCAAAACCAGTCTAGTTCCTCACCCGCTACGTTTTCCATTGTATTGAAAAAATCTATAGGAGTAGGATGCTTAAAGGCCCATCGCTCAATATAGGTACTAAAAGCATAGTCGAAGCGTTCCGTACCTAGTACATATTCTCGCAGTATGCCCAAGGCGATAGCAGGCTTGAAGTAAGCAGTTACCCCTAGGTTATTTGATTGTACTACATCTGGATAGGTAGCAATACTTTCTCTATTAGGATTAAGAAAAACATACCCTAATATGGTCTTACTACGTAACAGGCTTATGGAAAATTGCCCGCCAGCGTACTCTCCTTCATTGAAAGCGATGGTACTGTAGTGATTGATGAATGTATTAAAACCTTCGTCCATCCAAGGGTGTAGTCGCTCGTTGCTCCCCACAATCATTGGGAACCAGTTATGCCCAAACTCGTGATCAGTTACTCCCCACAGCCCTTCTCCTTTGGCTTCAGCACTACAAAAGTTCACTCCTGGGTATTCCATCCCTCCTACAATACCAGCTATATTTGCTGCCACTGTATAAGGGTACACATACCACTTCTCATAATTGTGCTCTATTGAGGCTTTACTGTATTCAGTGGAACGTCCCCACGCTTCTTTCCCACCGCTCTCTTCAGGATAAGCCGAGACAGCAATACAGGGCTTTCCGTTGGGGAGATCGATTTTCGCTGCATCTATGATGAAAGCGCTAGAAGCACCGAAAGCGATATCACGAGCGTTTTCGATCTTAAAGTGCCAAGTCAGTGATTTCTTATCAGGACGGGCTTGCTTACTGCCTACTTCCTTCTCTCCAATGATTGTCACTGTCTCATCGCTTTTACGTGCTTGTGCCCAACGATTCATTTGCTCGCTGGTATAGACTTCTGCAGGATTAAGTAGTTCACCAGAGCCTACTACCACTTGTTGGGCATCTGTCGTAATTTTGTACTCCAAGTCGCCATACTCTAAGTAGAACTCTCCTGCACCTAAATAAGGCTCTACGTTCCATCCTTTTATATCATCGTACACGCACATACGTGGATACCACTGTGCCATTGTATAGACCCATCCCTTCTTAAACTCTTCGCGCCCCATTCTATCTGCACCGTATTCTGGAATATCAAATACATAACTGATCTTTACCTCTGTTTTTCCACCTTTCGCTTTAACAGGATTATCATCGAGGTAAATGAGTAAGCGGGTATCGTCTACCAAGTATTTGTTATCTTTTCCGTTTACTTTCAAAGCATTAATTGTATACCCTGTAGTTGTATTGCCTATATGTCTTCCTCCTTGTACCGACATCGTGGCGGTTCCTCTAGAATCTGCCTTAAATTTATTTTGATCGAGCTGCATCCAGATAAAAGACAGCGTTTCGGGGCTATTGTTGGTGTAAGTAAGCGTTAAATCAGCCGTAAGCTGGTGTTTTTCAGTATCTAAGTTGGCTTCGATGTAGTAGTCGGCTCTATTTTGCCAGTAAAACTCTCCTGGTGCACCTGAGGCAGAGCGATAAGGCGTAGCGCGGAAATCAAAAATGGGATCGAAAAGATTTTGCTGGTTTTCTAACTGTGCTTGTGCATTCAAAGTAACCAGTAAACCTATGATCCAGTATAACTTTCTCATGTGTTTTTATTTATGAATTTATGAAGTAGATAATTATTGTATTAACGATAATTTAAGAAAAAATTGTCATTCCCTACGTTTTTCGATAGAGAATAGCACAAAAGGCTACCCCATAGATGAGATAGCCTTCTGTACTACAATTATGAAAGAAATTATTTTTCTGATTGATTCACTACCACTTCAGTAGCAGGCGCAGTATTTTGTGCAGTTTCTACTGTCGTATCAGGTTCTTCTGCAATAAAAGGAGCAATAACAAGCGCTACAATAGACATCAGCTTGATGAGAATATTCATGGAAGGGCCTGAAGTATCTTTAAAAGGATCACCTACGGTATCGCCTGTTACAGAGGCTTTGTGTGGCTCAGACTTTTTGAAGTACGTCTTCCCGTCAATGTCTACCCCTTTTTCAAAGGATTTTTTAGCATTGTCCCAAGCGCCACCCGCGTTCGATTGGAACATGGCCATCAACACACCCGACACTGTAACACCTGCCAGTAGCCCACCTAGTACTTCTGGCCCCAATGTAAAACCAACTAGAGCAGGGGTAATTAAGGTGATGGCGCCAGGGAGAATCATCTCTCTGATGGCTGCCTGGGTAGAAATATTCACACATTTCTCATATTCTGGGCGTGCCTTTCCTTCCATAATGCCCTTGATCTCTTTGAACTGTCTTCGTACTTCCTTCACCATATCCATAGCCGCTTTTCCTACTGCATTGATGGCTAGTGACGAGAAAATAAAGGGGATCATCCCGCCTACAAAAAGCCCCGCCAGAACACGAGAGTTAGAAATATCAATGGTGTCAATTTTTGAGATGCCCATAAAAGCTGCAAATAAGGCCAGTGAAGTAAGCGCCGCAGAAGCAATAGCAAAGCCTTTTCCTACCGCAGCCGTTGTATTACCTACCGCATCGAGTATATCCGTTCTTTCGCGTACTTCTTCGGGTAACTCACTCATTTCAGCAATTCCACCCGCATTATCGGCAATAGGGCCGAAGGCATCAATCGCAAGTTGCATCGCGGTAGTGGCCATCATACCAGCCGCTGCAATAGATACACCGTATAGTCCTGCAAACTCGTAAGAGAATACAATACCAGCTCCCAACACAATAATAGGCAAAACAGTAGATTCCATCCCAACCGCTAGTCCACCAATAACGTTAGTCGCATGTCCAGTCGCTGATTTATTGATAATAGAGAGTACTGGTCTTCTTCCCATAGAGGTATAGTACTCTGTGATGATACTCATTAATGCCCCTACTGCTAGACCAGTAAGTACTGCATAGAAAACACCCATAGAAGTAAACTCTACCCCTCTTAGAGAAAGATTGGTAGGAAGAATATAGGTGATCGCAAAGTAAGCAGCGATAGCGGTTAAGACGATAGAAATCCAGTTACCTAAGTTAAGCGCTTGTTGTACTTTACTGCTACCTTCTTTGATATTGACGAAGAGGACACCAATAATTGAAAATACAAGTCCTAAGCCTGCAATTACCATTGGAAGCAGAATAGGCGAAAATCCTCCGTATTGGTCAGCGATAGCGTTGGTTTCGCGTCCTAATACCATCGTAGCCAGAATAGTCGCTACATAAGAGCCAAATAGGTCGGCGCCCATTCCTGCCACATCCCCTACGTTATCACCCACATTATCAGCAATGGTCGCTGGATTACGTGGATCATCTTCTGGGATACCTGCTTCTACCTTTCCTACCAAGTCTGCGCCTACATCAGCCGCTTTTGTGTAAATACCACCTCCTACTCTAGCAAACAAAGCAATGGACTCCGCACCCAAAGAAAAACCTGTTAGTACCTCTAGGGCTACTTCCATTTCTTCTCCATTAGCCGAGGCATCACCCACAAACATATATTTAAAAATGATAAAAAGACCTCCCAATCCTAGAATGGCTAATCCTGCTACCCCCATACCCATTACGCTTCCTCCCGTAAAAGATACTTTTAGCGCTTTCGATAAGCTGGTAAGGGCAGCGTGGGTAGTTCTTACATTGGCTTTGGTAGCGATGCGCATGCCTATAAAACCTGCCAAGGCTGAGAAAATAGCACCAATAAGAAAAGCTACGATAATAGTAGGGTCAGATTTTTCATTACTATAGCTTAGGAAAAAAAGCAATACAGAAGCAATTACGGCAAAGTAAGCTAATACTTTGTATTCGGCTCTTAGAAAAGCCATGGCGCCTTTGGCTATATTATCGGCAATCTCTTTCATACGCTCATTGCCCTCCTCTTGCTTCGCTACCCAAGCAGATTTAATAAAAGTAAATAGCAAACCTACCACTCCAAGGGCAGGCACAGCTATCATCAATAACAACACTGAATTCATCTTTTAGTTGATTTTGTTGAACGGTCTAATTGTCTAATAAGTCAATTTTATGAAATCGTCTAAGATTATGGTTTAATAGTGAATGTTTGTAAAATCAGGTTTCTAAAGCGGATATTTACAGTTTAAAGATAAAACTTAGACAACTTCTGCAAGCCTTATTGAAAATATTGGCAAATATAGGCGAATGTTTGAGAAGATTCAAAGTAAAGGTGGCGCTAAAGTGTAGACCATTTCTCAAAAGAGGGGTTTTCTCTTAGATATTATCCTTCAAAAGAAGGGCACGTTCGTTTTTAGGCGCATTTGTTAAAATACGATTGATTTTTGCTTTCGCCGCTTCTCTATTGTTTCTAAGCAGATCGTACAACGCATGAACATACCAGTAGTGGTGCTGTAGATAGCTATCTTTAGGAAGGCGGGCTACTGCATATAACTGGGCTTTTGCTTGTACAAATTGCCCTGCTTTTAATTGTAATACGGTTAGCGCTAACTGCGCAAAAATATTTGTTTGGTTTGTTTTTAGGAAAGTTTTGGTAAGTGTACTTGCCCGGTTAAAGTCTTCTTTTTCAAAATACTGTCTCGCTTCAAACAATTGATCTATGGATTCAGCATATATTTTTGCTTTATCTTGCAGTACTTCCAACGCAAAGGCGTTGTCTTTAAAAGCCATAGCGATACATAAAGCATCTAAGTAATTCTCTAAATAGTAAGGACTTAACTGCTTAATCAGCCCATACATTTGCTTTACCATTGTGAGGTCTTTTTCCAAAAAAGCCACTATCATCAGTGAATGAGAAACAAACACTTCATTTTTATAAGTTTTACTAGATAGGTTTTGAAAAAATGTCTTTACAGTTTGCAACGCTACTTGTTGAGCAGTAGTGAGCGTCATATTCTCTATGGATGCCTGACTGCTAAGCTGCCCGAACGCTATTTCACTTAACCCCATCAAATGAATACTTTCATTTAATAAGGCAAAGCTGGTTTCTGCAGAATATTTTTTCGTGAGTTGCATAAGATAGCCTTTGGGGACAATGCGTGCTAAGGTAGGTGCTTCAGCAGTCTGTCTTACTTGTTGTACATTTTCGAGATACATCGTCATTACTTTACCATAATGACCAGCTTGGCTATCTTCATCAAGTACAATAAGCTTCTCACACTGTGCTTGGTAGGCCGCCATATCGCCCATACGTTGGTATACCTCTGCTAGCCCTTTCAGGTAAGTATATTGGTTAGGTTGTTTTTCCAACAGTGATTGGTAAACCTGAATGGCTTTCTGAAACTGTTTACGTTGTGCATAAGCCTCGGCAAGCCCTGCTGCTACTGTTTCGTCGTTAGGCGATAACGCGTACCATTGCTGATAATGGCGAATAGCTTCTCGCCAGCAACTATCTGCTTTTACTTCTTCAAAAATCGTTGTATACGCCTCGGCAAGTGCGCTATACAGAGGTGCATCTTCTGGCTTTCCTTTTAGTTTTTTAGCGCGTTTTTCTATGTCTTTTTCGATAGATGCATAAGTAGCATAATCTACCTTTTCTTCATTCAGTGCCTCATTAGTAACTGTATAATTTAACGACAGTCCAGGGGTAGGATAGTAAAGTTGCGTCAGTACAAAGTCTCGTTCTTTTTCAGAAACTTCTTGTGCCCACCCTATGTAGGAAACGCCCACAAAAAATAACCATAAGATTGCTTTTCTATGCATATTATTACAATTTGTGCGTATTGCTACACAGAACCTTTTAATGGTTACTAATTTATGGAAAATAAAATTGCCTTCATAACAGGTGCTACTGCAGGAATCGGACAAGCGATTGCTGAACTTTTGGCAGAAAAAAACTATGCGCTTGTTCTCTGTGGAAGAAGACAGGAACGTCTCGATAAACTTGAAGAAACACTTGGTAAAAAAACGGAAGTGACGACGCTGTGTTTCGATGTGCGTGACCGTACAGCAGTAAAAGCCGCCATTACTTCTTTACCAGCCAACTGGGCCAAGGTAGATTTACTCATCAACAATGCGGGAAATGCCCACGGACTTCAACCTTTTCACGAAGGAAACCTAGACGATTGGGAAGCTATGATTGATATTAATGTAAAAGGTTTACTTTACGTATCAAAGTACATTATTCCACAAATGGTTGAAAGAAAAACGGGCCAAGTCATCAATATTGGTTCTATTGCAGGTAAAGAAGTGTATCCTAACGGGAATGTATACTGTGCTTCCAAATTTTCAGTAGATGCCATTACACAAGGAATGCGTTTGGATCTCAATCCTTATGGCATTAAAGTGACTGCCATCAATCCAGGCTTAGTAGAGACGGAATTTTCATTGGTACGTTTTAAAGGAGATCAGGCACGCGCGGCACAAGTGTACAAGGGTTATACTCCCCTTTATGCTCAAGATGTGGCCGAAAC
>ERZ1740058.799-NODE-799-length-20034-cov-5.698834_pt1 | contig 20034 bp, 15 predicted proteins | sample MGYA00581745_ERZ1740058 | MGnify/ENA primary metagenome ERZ1740058 (study PRJEB43018, sample SAMN04849742) | marine metagenome | isolation source: floating plastic debris | place: Pacific Ocean | collected 2008-08-30 | study: EMG produced TPA metagenomics assembly... | reverse complement strand
ATACCCTCAACTACGAAATGGGGTTCAACCAGGATAATATTCTGAATATTGATTTACAGGGGGTAGATCATCAGTTGCTGGAAACCGAACTGCTAAAGGTACCAGAAGTAGAACGCGTGGCTTATTCTTCCCAGATAATTGGAGCGAGCCGAGCGGGTAAAACCTGGGTGATGCATGAAGCTACCCAGGATTCCAGCGAGGTGTTTCAGCAATTTGTGGATCAGTCGTATCTCTCTCTTCACGGTATCAATTTGTTGGTGGGTGAAGCGTTTCCTGAGTCGGCTACCCACGATGAATCTGTGGTTATTGTTAATGATAAATTAGTAGAAAAGCTGCTCGATGGAAATCAGGTAGATGCTCTGAATCATACGCTGAAACTCAGCGATGAAAAAGAAGTCCGCATTATTGGAATTACGGCAAACTTCAACTACGCTACCCTAAAAGATTCCATCCAGCCGTTCTTCTTCCGCTACCAACCCGAGCAGTTTCGTTACGCCAATGTAGAAATACACACTACTGACTTGTTTGCTACCATGTATAAGGTGCGTGAAGCCTGGGGGCAGTTAAGCGATCGTGAGTTATCAGCTAAGTTTTTATCAGACACTATTGAAGAAGCTTATAGTTGGTACTGGCCCTTACTAAAAATAGTGGGTTTTCTGGGTCTACTGGCTATTTCCGTATCTTGCCTGGGGCTGCTGGGCATGGTAGTACTGACTGTGGAGAACCGCACTAAAGAAGTAGGGATACGAAAGGTACACGGTGCCTCCTCTGGCCGAATACTCATCCTGCTCACCAAAGATTATCTTAAGATGATGACTATTGCGGTGATTATCGCGGTACCGGTCACCTACACATTATTTAGCCAGATGAATCCCTTCATTCTAAAGTACCGACCCGACATTAGTATAAGCTCTATTTTATTGAGTATCTCTATTTTACTGTTACTAGCCGGAGCCACGCTGGCCTCCCAAACCCTACGGGCTGCGGCCACTAACCCTGCTGAGACCCTAAAGTACGAATAGTCTGTTCGTAAAATCGTATCCTCTGAATACTTTACATCAGATTGGTTAAGTTACCTATATATTTTTTTGCAAAAAATTAAGGTTTTTCAAAATCTGTAGATAATTTAGCCAGCAATATTTTGCTGCTGCCATGTTGAAAGATACGAGGTGGGTTTGTTAAAAATGGTAGTTGCGCCTAGGTTAGACCACTTTATGCAATAAGAGTAGTGTGAAATACTTCCTCCGTAATGATAATCATACGCCATACCAAGCTGGAGAATTTGGCATAATTATTATTGAGGAATTGGTATACTGTACATCAGTAATACTTCGTTGAACACATACTTACTACTATTGCCAAAATCGGCGGATATGAGACATTGCTTTATAAATTTAGTCCTGGGACTTCTACTGTCAGTAGGGTCGGGCTTAACCGGGAAAGCTCAGCCTATTATGGAGATTGATAGCCTGGAACGAGTGCTGGCTCAAGCTCAGGATACTACTCGTGTGAGAACGCTTTTTCGGCTGGCACTAATGTACCAGTATTCCGAGCCGGCAACAGCTATGCAGTATATTGAAACTTCTCTGTCGTTGGCCAAAATGCTACAGGATGATCAGGGCATCGGTGACGGACTGCTTACCCGAGGCCGCCTAAAGCGAGGACTTGGTAATTATGATGAAGCGCTGGAAGATATAACCACTTCGCTATCCATTTACGAAACCATTCCAGACAGTTCACAAATGGCAAATGCTCTTAACGATATTAGCATTGTGTACGCCATGTCGGGTAATGATGATAAAGCTCTGGAGTATTTTGAAGAAACCTTAAGAATTTTTCGCAGTATTGGTAATAGCAAGGGCGAGTCGCAGGCACTCAACAATATTGGTATCATGCATGAGTCTGCCGGACGAATTGCTATTGCTCAGGATTACCTCATTCGTTCCCTGGAAATTAAGATAGCTAGAAAAGACACCATTGATATTTCCCGTTCTTATCATAATCTGGGAAATATTACTCAGAAAATGGGTGATCTGGAGACAGCATTGGCCTATTATCAGAAGGCAGAGGAGCTGTTTCGCAGCACAAATGATAAATATGGTCTAGCGGGCAATCTGAATGCCATAGCGGAGTTTTATTATCAGAAAGATAAATTTCAAAAAGCTCGAGCTCACGCTACTGAAGGACTAAGAGTTGCTCAGGAAATTGAATCTCCTCAGTTGATAAAAAATGCCAGCAAAACCCTGGTAGATATTTCGGAAAAGCTCCGAAACTATTCTGCTGCTTTCCGGTATTTACAGATTCATACTGCGGCCAAAGACAGCTTGTTTAACGAAAATCAGGCTAGCCATTTAGCTGAGTTGAAGGCGAAATTTGATAACGAGAAGCAAGCTAGTGAGATTGCGATGCTCAAGAAAGATCAGCAGTTGCAGGAGGCCCACATTAAGCGGCAGGAACTTATTGAGTATGTGCTGATCATTGGTATTTTCCTGCTTTCTCTTCTATTGGGAATCTTTATCTATGCTTACCGGGTCAATCGGCGGCAGAAGAGACTACTAAGTATACAGAATCGGGAGATTCAGCAGCAGCAACATACATTGCAAGAGCTGAACCGTACTAAGGATCGTTTGTTCTCTATCATCTCACACGACATTAAAGGTCCGCTCAATACCCTACAGGGATTTGTCGCGCTATTAAGTCAGCAGATTGATGGTATGACCCTTCAGGAAATGAAAGAGATGAGCACCCGGATCAGCGACTCACTCGGTAATCTACATCAACTATTAGAAAATTTACTCACCTGGTCGCTTTCTCAGTTGCGACAGCAACGAACCACCCCGGAGTGTTTCTCTATCCACGCCTTAGCTCAGAACATTGTTCAATTATACGAACCCACAGCGACTGAAAAGAAAATTACTATCCTGAACCGGGCCGACCGAGAGATTGAAGCCTGGGCTGACCGCAATGCCGTGCATACGGTGCTCAGAAACTTACTGGCGAATAGTATTAAATTTTCGCACGCTCATACTACCATTGAGGTCAGAGCAAAGGTACAAAACGAAGAAGTTATGGTGAGCGTCACTGACCAGGGTACCGGTATTGATCCGGAGGTAGTGGCCAAACTATTCTCCCTGGATAAGAAAACATCTGGTACTGGAACAGCCAATGAGCAGGGAAGTGGCTTTGGCTTAATTCTTTGTCAGGAGCTGGTCAAGAAAAATAAAGGTCACCTGTGGGTAGAAAGTGAAAAAGGAAAAGGAAGCACCTTTACTTTTACCCTGCCTCTTGCTCAGTACACCTCTGTTAGAGAGCAGAAGCAAGCTGCTTCGCTAGATGAATCCTTGGCAGTAAAAGTCTGAATGGTGAGGGCGGCATTAACCGCTAAGGATAGTTGAGATGGAGAGACTGTAGCTAAAGCACCTTCAGCTATCAGTATGGGTTCTTCAAAGAGCTGATATTTGATTTATCTGGAAGAATAGTTTTACTTGCCCTTATCGAGTACCATTCTTTCCACTGTATGAAATACATCATCATAGCCATAGCGGGCTTTGTGCTTTCAGGTGTGGTAGTTCAAGCCCAGGATTTTCCTCCGCAGCACCCCATTGTACCTACGTTCGGAGGTATCTATGATATTCCTGAAGTACGGAAGAAGCCCGATACTACACTAACCTATCAAATTGTAATCGATGTAACTCAAGGCGCCGAGGAGTACGATCAACTAAACCCAGCCCTGAACAATATTGCTCGCATGCTAAACCTTCACGGGTTGGGTGGAGTACCGAAAGACAAGTTAGAGGTAGTAGCCGTTATCCATTCGCTAGCTACGCCTACGGTACTGTCTAATGAAGCGTATAACGAAAAGTTTGGCTGCGATAACCCTAATGATAAGCTGATCCGAGCATTGAGTGAAGCTGGAGTATCACTCTACGTATGCGGTCAGTCTTTACTAGCCCGAGATTTTTATCCTCAACCCCTGCATCCTGATATTACGGTTTCAATCTCGGCGCTTACTGTCCAAACCGAGTACCAACTGAAGGGCTATGCCTTGCTGAAATTTTAGCTAGGCTGATCCAGCAATTCGTTCATTCGTTCGTTGAACTCCTGCACAAACTCATCGTAGTACTTGCCGGTGCCCGGGCCGCTAAAGCCGGTATGAATATTAGCAACTTCTCCCTCGCGGTTAATGTAGATGAGAGTAGGAAACGACATTACCCGGTTAAGCATCGGCAGGGTTTGGGCAGCCTTCTTTTTGTTGGATACTCCGGCAAGTAGAAAGTCGTAGGGTACGTTTAACTTATCTACCATTTTCTGTACCCGGCTGCTGGCGTACGTAAAGTCATCTTTGCGTTCGTAGGCCAAACCAATAACTTCTACCCCTCGGTTCTGATTGTTCTGGTACCATTCAGTGAGGAACTTAGTTTCGTCCATACAGTTAGGGCACCAGGTTCCAAACAGTTGAACTAACACTACTTTATTATCATACTTGGGGTCACTCAGTGAGACACTGTCTCCCTTCAAATTAGGGAAGGTAAACGCCAGTCGATCATACCCTTCCTTCAGGTAGGTAAGGGTGTTGGCATCGGCCAGCGCCGCGTTCTCATCGGGCCGGGCAGTCCAGGTAGTTTGGTAGTGCGAACCCGACCAAAAATCGCCCATCAAAGTGCCATCATCCTGTAGTTCGGCTTGGAATAAAAAGGCATGCTCTCCATCGAAAGCACTGAGCATAATCTGACCGTCAACCACGTTGCCTTCCAGAAAACGATAGTCGCCAGTGGAGGTCAGAAATGAGCCAGTTACCTGGTTACCCTGCTGCTCAAAAATCCCAACTGAAGCCAAGCTGTCGTCGGCAAATTGTACCGCCCATTTACCGCTAATCTCTGCCGAAGATTCTGATGCAACCGGGGCGAAGCGGTAGTCTTCTCCAGCCACTGCTTCGAACGGAAGTCGGTAGTTGTCGGCGTAATTTTTTTGCCAGTAACCCACCCATCGGTTACCTTCATTTTTGGCTACAAATTCGGTATCGAAAATATGCATCGGCACCCGAACGGAGTCTCCCTCTAGGTACACCTCATCTACCCTCAATTCCTCTTCTGCATTCTGAAGAAAAAGTTCGTACTGAGGGTCACCACTCGGGGAAGCACCCACTTCTTTTAGGTTGAACGTGAAGGGCAAAGTCTGTCCTTGCATATCGAGAGTAGCCCGCCAGATTCCTGTCGAGAGGGCCGGGGTTTCGGGTACTTTCTGGCCTGAGGATGAACAGGCTCCCAGCACAATTGCAAGTGCAAAAATGAAAAAATTAGTACGTAGGATCATAGAGTAGAGTATTCAATAAAAAGCGCAAGATAACCCTCGCTGTGCAATAAATGAAATGATTAGAGATAAGCCATCAACCCTTCTTAATTAGCCAGCTAACTTTATGTTATTATTTGGGTTATTGTTTTGGGAAATCCAAAAATAACAAAGTTATTGTTTTCCTAACACAGTGATAGTAATTTGCTATCAAAAGTTATCAAGGTTAGGGTGACAAATTGTACTTTTAATAAGTACAGGGGCTAAATCTTGCGAAAAATGCGGGTCAGATTGTAAGAAAAAGAGAGAAAGTGGTGGTAAAAAGTGGGAGAAAGTGGAGGATATTACATAAACTATTTGTAGCTTTGCTATAATAAGTTGTTTTTCGGATGAGGCTAACATGGCAATCTTCACTGGGGAATATGAGTGTAAAATGGACGCCAAAGGGCGCGTACTACTTCCGGCCAAAATTAAGGCTCGGCTGCCCGAATGCTCCAAGCACGAAATTATTCTTTCCCGGGGTTTCGAGTCTTGCCTGATTATATATACGAAAGAGGAGTATAACAAGGTATATGAAAAGTTTTCCACGTTAAGTACCTATAATCCGGAGCAGCGGAAATTGCAGCGCACTTTTTTTAGAGGAAGCTCAGAGGTAGAGATGGATAACCTAGGACGATTTTTAATTCCTAAGCGCATGGTGCAGTACGCTCAGCTTGAAAAAGAACTACTAATTGTTGGAGCAGGCGGCGTGCTGGAAATTTGGAATCCGGACGTATACGATGAGCATATCGTAGATAGTCCGGAAGAGTATTCGGAACTAGCACAAAGACACCTGGATGTACAGTATAATGGAATCAACGGAGATGGTTATGTATCACCAGCCGGTGCTGCTTAAGCAGAGTGTTGCGGGTCTCGTCTGGAACCCATCGGGTACCTACGTGGACCTTACCTTCGGCGGGGGTGGACACAGCCGAGAAATCCTCGAGCGATTGTCGCCGGAGGGACGGCTGCTGGCCTTCGACCAGGACCCTGATGCCGTGGTTAATGCCGAGGGGATGAACGTGACTTTGATCGCCGCTAACTTCCGTTTTCTGAAGCGCTACTTGAAGCTGTACGGAGTTAAAAAGGTGCACGGTATTCTGGGTGATCTAGGAGTTTCCTCTCATCAATTTGACATTCCCGACCGTGGGTTCTCCACCCGCTTTGCCGGGCCGCTGGATATGCGAATGGATACCAGCGCATCCACTACCGCCGCCCACATTCTAAATGAGTACAGTGAGCAGCAACTACATCAACTACTGGGTATGTACGGTGAGGTGAGAAACGCCCGAACGCTGGCGCAAGCGTTGGTAGCGGAGCGGGTGCAAAATTCTTTTGAGACCGTAGACGATCTGAAGCGGGTTTTGAGTCGATTTGCTCCAAAAGGTAGGGGGTCTAAATACTACGCCCAGGTGTTTCAAGCGTTACGTATACAGGTGAATGAAGAACTAACTGTGTTAAAAGAGATGCTGGAGCAGTGTGCCGACGTGCTGCTACCGGGTGGCCGACTGGTCATTATCTCTTACCACTCGCTGGAAGACCGGCTGGTAAAAAACATGATGAGTAAGGGGAGCTTGTCGGGTGAAGTACAGCAAGACTTTTACGGAAATGTACTGCGGCCCTTCCGGCCAATTATTAAAAAACCAGTCGTGCCCTCGGCAGCTGAGATTGCGGAGAACAACCGGGCCCGAAGCGCTAAGCTACGGATTGCCGAACGACTAAGCTAAAACAGGTAGATATGAAAACAGCGGTTAGAAATAAATACCGAACCAAAAAGAAAGCCAAGGCTCCCAAGAATACTTTGAAGCGCACTGCTCCGAAGGGAGCCTCTTCCAAGAAAGTGAGTTCTCGTCCGAGCCTGTTCAGCCGGGTGGAAAATGCGGTTAGCTTCGATACCTCATTTGAACGGGGGCTACCCATTCGCTTTGTTCCCTACGTACTCTATTTCACCATTATTGGCCTGTTTTATATTGGTAACAATCATTACGCTGAGCGAATGATCCGCAAGCGTAACCAACTGGAAAAGGAAGTAGAAGACATGCGGGCTAACTATACTACGCTCAAGGCCGGATATATGCTGGAGAGCAAGCAGTCGGAGGTGGCCAAGCGGGTGAAGCGGCTCGGCCTGATAGAAAGCGATACCCCACCTAATAAGCTTATCATATCCCGACCGTGAATATCAAAAACTCCATAGTGCTGCGCGTGCGTATCGCGTTTTTGGTCGTCCTGGGGGTGGCGGGAGTGCTAGCGTTCCGGATTATCAATCTACAATCGGAGGCTGGTGATCACTGGCGGGAGCTAGGTGAGCAGGTGACGGTGCAGTATCGGGCGGTCCCGGCTTCAAGGGGAAATATCTACTCTGACGATGGCAGCCTGCTGGCTACCTCTTTACCGTACTACCGGGTAGCGTTTGATCCGACGGTAGCCCACGATACCTTGTTTCGCCCCCACGTACAAGCTTTGAGCGAAAAGCTGGCGGCGTACTTCGGGACTACTGCTTCTACCTACGAACGTAAGATAACCCAGGCCCGACAAAATGGGCGGCGTTACGTGCTACTCAGTAAGAAAAAAATCAACCATCTGGAAAAAGAAAAACTAGCTCAGTGGCCTATTTTCCGACAAGGACGTTACGGCGGCGGTGTCATTTTCGAACCGGTGCAACTACGGTATAAGCCTTTCGGGTTTTTAGGCGCTCGTACCGTAGGCTTCGTCAATACCAACGGCGAAGGAGCCGGATTGGAATACAGCTTTAATAAGTACCTGAGCGGACAGGATGGGCAAGGCCTGTTTCAGAAGATGCACGGCAACCACTGGAAACCAGTATACAACGGTTCAGAAATCAAGCCGGTTAACGGGTTGAACATTGAAACTACGATTGACATTAATCTGCAGGATGTTACCCAGGCTTCTCTGCTATCGGCTTTGTACGAGCACGATGCCGAATACGGCTGCGCCGTAGTAATGGAAGTAGCTACGGGCGAAATTAAAGCCATCTCCAACCTGACCAAACGAAAGGACGGTAAGTACGCAGAAATCTATAACTACGCTGTGGGCGGGTTAACCGAACCGGGATCTACCTTCAAACTGCCCTCGGTGATTGCACTGCTGGAAGAAGGCGGATTACAACTGGATGATACTATCGCCACCGGTAAAGGAACCTACCGTTTCTATGATCGGGTAATGCGAGATTATAAGTGGGGAGGGTTCGGTACCATCACCTTGAGAGAAGCTTTTGCCAAGTCATCCAATATTGCTATCTCCCGCTGGGTAGATCAGTACTTTGGCCTGAAGCCCAGCCTCTACGTGGAGTATCTGCAAAAAATGGGGCTAACCGAGCCGCTGGGATTTCAACTGGCCGGTGAAGGTATTCCTTATATTCCGAATCCGGAAGACAACGGCTGGAGTGGAGTAACTCTGCCCTGGATGTCTATCGGCTATGGATTGAAACTCACGCCACTGCAAACGCTATCAGTCTATAATGCTATTGCCAACAACGGCACGCTGATTCAGCCGATACTGGTAAAAAAAGTAACCCAAATTGGCCGGGAAGAGCAGGCTTTTGAATCGGCAGTACTACGGGAGCGAATTTGCTCACCATCTACACTGCGCAAAGTTCGGCAATTGCTGGAAAGCGTAGTGCAGGAAGGAACGGCGAACAATATTCGTAACGACTACTACCGGGTGGCTGGAAAAACCGGAACGGCCAAAATACTGGTCAACGGAGAATATACGAGCAACTACTATACTTCCTTCGCTGGCTACTTCCCGTCTGATCGTCCCAAGTACAGTTGCATCATTGTGATCAATCATCCTAAAGGTTATCAGCAGTACGGTAGCGACGTAGCTGCCCCAGTGTTCAAAGATATTGCCGATAAAATTTACGCTACTGATTTATCGCTGCACGAACCGCTACCTACGCAGTTTGCCCGGGAGGCTGGGGTGTATCCGGTGATTCAGGCGGGCTACCGGGAAGACTTGCAGCAGATTTGTTCGGCTCTGAAAATAGAACAGCTGAACAATGACGAGCTGCCGGAGTGGGTGCGGGCCCAACCAATCAGACAGAAGATTCACTGGAAAGAGGAAATGGTAAGAGAAAATCAGATGCCCAATGTACAGGGTATGACACTGAGGGATGCACTCTACCTGCTGGAACGACAGGGGCTAGATGTAGAGTATAAAGGAACAGGTAGGGTGACCAAACAATCACTCTCGCCTCAAAAATCATTAACCAAAGGAAACACAGTAAGGCTGGAACTCGGATGAGAAGGCCGGAAAAAAGATAAGTGAAACAAGGAGGTGAGCACTGGGTCGGCGAGTCTAACTTCAAACACCATGCTCCTGAACAGATACAAATGACTAAGGACTAAAATGCTAATGCTCAAAGACATATTATACGGAGTTTCGCTACGAGCAGCTGAAGGGGCTACTGATCGACCGGTGTCGGCGGTGCACTTTGATTCTCGGCAAGTGGAATCCGAAAGTGTATTTGTAGCGGTAGCTGGAACGCAGGTTGATGGGCATCGGTATATTAGTGGGGCTATTGAGCGAGGAGCTACGTCGGTAGTCTGCGAGACCATGCCGGATGATAAGCAGGAGGGTGTTACCTACGTGGAGGTAGCCAATAGTGCGGAGGCACTCGGGCAGATGGCTTCCAACTTCTATGGAAACCCTTCGGGCAAGCTCAAGCTGGTAGCAGTAACCGGCACCAATGGCAAAACGACAGTGGTTACGCTGCTGCATCAGCTTTTCATGCGATTAGGCTACCAAACCGGCTTGCTGTCTACGGTAAACAATAAAATTAACGACGAGGTAATCCCATCAACGCACACCACTCCTGATGCGGTACAGCTTAACGCACTGCTAGCGCAGATGGTGAAGAAGGGGTGTACCCATGCCTTTATGGAAGCTAGCTCACACGCCATTGTGCAGCATCGTATGGCAGGCCTCTCACTGGCCGGAGCCATCTTCACCAATATCTCGCACGACCACCTCGATTATCATAAAACCTTTGAGGAGTACATTAAAGCTAAGAAGAAGTTGTTTGATGACTTACCTAAATCAGCCTTTGCCTTGGTAAATACCGACGATAAGCGAGGGAAGATTATGGTGCAAAACACCGCTGCTGCTGTAAAAACATTCTCCTTAAAAGGAGTAAGTGACTTTAAAGCGAAAGTGCTCACTAACTCCCTGCAAGGATTGGAACTGGAAATTAGCGGTGATACGGTAGCCTCTCAATCAGTTTGGTTTCCGCTGATCGGTGATTTTAATGCCTATAACCTGCTGGCTACGTTTGGCACTGCTGTGCTGCTGGGTGAGGAGGCTGAAGAGGTGCTGACCCAACTTTCGGGAGTGCATCCGGCCCGAGGGCGATTTGAACAGGTGCAATCATCCAATGGTGTAACCGCTATTGTGGATTACGCTCATACCCCCGACGCTCTGGAAAACGTGCTGAAAACTATTCAGAACGTGCGAACGAAGAATGAGACCGTCATTTGTGTAGTAGGTTGCGGGGGTGACCGCGATAAAGACAAACGACCGAAGATGGCAGCTATTGCTGCCGAGCGAAGCGATAGAGTGATTTTCACTTCGGATAACCCCCGAAGTGAAGACCCGGAAGAAATTATTCGGGATATGCAAGCCGGAGTACCTGCCTCGCATTACAAAAAAGTGCTTTCTATTACTAACCGGAAAGAGGCTATAAAAACTGCAGTAATGATGGCCGAGCCCAACGATATTGTGCTGGTAGCGGGCAAAGGCCATGAAACCTACCAAGAAATAAAAGGAGTGAAGCATGATTTTGACGATAAGCAAGTACTAAAAGAGTTTTTTTACGAACTGAGTTAAGCGTACAGTATGCTATACTATCTGTTTGATTATTTGGAGCAAGAGTTTAATATCCCCGGGGCTGGACTGTTTCAGTTTATCTCCTTTCGGGCAGGTATGGCTACATTGCTTTCGCTGCTGATCACCATTATTTTTGGCAAGCGGCTAATCAATATCTTGCAGAAGAAGCAGATTGGTGAGGTGGTGCGTGATTTAGGATTGGAAGGCCAAATTCAGAAAAAAGGCACTCCCACTATGGGTGGTATCATCATTCTTAGTGCTATCGTCATTCCTACCCTGCTATTCGCTCGTCTCGATAATGTGTACGTAATACTGATGCTAATTGCTACGGTCTGGATGGGTACCGTGGGCTTCATCGACGACTACATCAAAACCTTCAAAAAGAATAAGGAAGGACTGGCCGGACGGTTCAAGATCGTAGGTCAGGTAGGGTTAGGCTTAATTGTAGGGCTTACTCTGTACTTTCACGAAGATGTGCGGGTGCGGCAGTTCGATGAAGAACTGATGGGAAACATCACTAATGTAAGCGAAGAAATTCAGGATATACCGATAGGTTCGTATGAAGACGTGAAAACTACCGAAACAACCATTCCGTTTGTCAAAAACAACGAAGCTGACTACCGGAATTTTTTGTCATTCTTCACTTTTGGGCTAGTAGACCTGCCAGATGCCTGGACGTGGGTCATCTATGTATTGGTTGTCATTTTTATCGTGACGGCGGTTTCCAATGGGGCTAATATTACCGACGGGCTGGATGGGTTAGCTGCGGGTACCTCGGCTACCATTGGGGTTACCATGGCTATTTTTGCCTACGTGTCGGGTAACTTGCTGTTTTCTCAGTACCTCAATATCATGTACATTCCTGACCTAGGGGAACTAGTGGTGTTTGCTACAGCCTTTGTGGGGGCTTGTATTGGCTTCTTGTGGTATAATGCTTTTCCGGCTCAGGTCTTTATGGGTGACACCGGCAGCCTTTCCATTGGCGGCATTATTGCCGTGATGGCACTGGAGGTTCGAAAAGAGATGCTGCTTCCGCTAATCTGCGGAGTCTTTCTCATCGAGAATCTATCGGTTATCCTTCAAGTTTCCTACTTCAAATACACCAAACGCAAGTACGGTCAGGGTAGGCGAATTTTTGCGATGGCTCCTTTGCACCACCACTATCAGAAAAAGAATCTGCACGAAGCCAAGATCGTCACCCGCTTCTGGCTGGTAGGTATTATGCTGGCCATTTTTTCACTAGTAACCCTTAAAATTCGGTAACGATGGTAAGAAATTGGGCAAAACGATATTTGGAGGGCGACTCAATCATCTGGTTGGTGGTACTGTTACTTTCGGCTTTAGGAGTGCTGGTGGTGTACAGTGCGGCTAGTTCGCTAGCCTATCGGGTACGTGGCGGCGATACCGAATACTACTTGTTCAAGCACGTAACTTTGCTGGGGCTGAGCCTAGGGGCCATGTGGTTCACCCATAAAATAAACTATCAATACTTTGCCCGCCTCTCCACCATTTTATTATTACTCTCAGTTCCACTACTGTTGTATACCTGGAAGTTTGGTGAGACGATCAATGAAGCTTCTCGTTGGCTTACATTACCCGTGATAAACCAGGCATTTCAGCCTTCTGATTTAGCTAAGCTAGCGCTAATTATGCATTTGGCGGGTATGCTCTCCCGTCGTCAGCAGGTAGTCGATGATTTTCGTCGCACTCTTTTGCCCATCATGCTCTGGTGCGGAGTCATCTGCGGTCTCATTGCAATGACCGATATTTCTTCTGCTGCCATGCTCTTCGCCACTTGTTTGCTACTTATGTACATTGGCCGGGTGCCGGTAAAACACTTAGCAACGCTGGTGGTAGTTGGCGGACTGCTAGGCTACGCGGCCCTAAGTTGGGGGCAGCGGGGCGAAACGGCCCTGAGCCGGGTTCAATCTTTTGTAGGCGAAGAGCAGGTCTCGTTTCAGAATCAGCAGGCTTACATTGCTATTGCTACTGGCGGAGTTTCCGGCAAAGGTTGGGGACGCAGCGAACAACGCAATATACTGCCACTCTCGTATTCGGATTTTATCTACGCCATCATTATTGAGGAGTACGGAGTAATCGGCGGGCTGGGAGTCATCTTTTTATTTATGGTATTGCTGTACCGGGGTATGCGAGCAGTATCGCGTAGCGAGCGGGCTTTTGGTGGCTTGCTATCGGCTGGGCTAAGTTTTGCGATAGTGGTACAGGCCATGATCAATATGGCGGTAGCCGTCGGGCTGGTTCCAGTTACTGGGTTACCGCTACCGCTGGTGAGTATGGGAGGGACTTCGTTGCTGTTCACCGGTATTGCTATCGGCATCATACTAAGCACTACCAAAGAAATTGAAAACCAGAAAGTAACGGCATAGAATAAAAGTTGGGAGATCAAAGACCATATCGAGTGATCATTAGCGGTGGAGGTACCGGGGGACATATCTATCCAGCTATCGCCATTGCTAATGCCCTGAAGGCAATGCATACTGATACCGAGTTGCTTTTTGTAGGAGCCGAAGGACGTATGGAGATGCAGAAAGTGCCTGAGGCGGGTTATCCAATTATCGGTTTGTGGATTAGCGGACTTCAGCGTAAGCTCTCAACTGATAATCTGGCGTTTCCGGTCAAGCTGCTTTCCAGCTCTATGAAGTCCTTCAAAATCCTAAATGAGTTTAAACCTCAGGCGGCGGTAGGCGTAGGTGGCTTTGCCAGTGGGCCACTACTGTATGCGGCTAGTGTTAAACGGATTCCCTCTCTGCTACAGGAGCAGAACTCCTACGCCGGGCTTACCAACAAGATGTTGGCTAACCAGGTACAAAAAATTTGTGTGGCCAATCCTGGTATGGAAAAATTTTTCCCTAAAGAAAAGTTAGTCTTTACCGGCAATCCCGTTCGCCGTGAGATTGTGGAAATGGCGCAGAACGGACTAGATGAAAAACGGTTGGAAGCTATGGAGTACTTCGGCTTGAATCCGGCTAAGAAAGCCTTATTGGTTATTGGCGGTAGTCTGGGAGCTAGGACACTGAATAACAGTATAATCGCTAATATTGGTAAACTAATAGATGAACAAGTACAGGTAATCTGGCAGAGTGGGAAATTCTACTATCAGCAGATGAAAGAACAATTAGAAGTGATGCCTAACTACGAAGGAATTGAGCTACGGGAGTTTCTAAATCGGATGGATCTGGCGTATGCTGCCTCCGATGTGGTGATCTCTCGGGCAGGTGCTTTATCGATTTCTGAATTGGCGCTGGTAAGAAAACCTGTTATCTTCGTGCCATCACCGAATGTGGCGGAAGATCATCAGCGAAAAAATGCTGAAGCCCTGGTTCGGGAGCAAGCAGCCCGAATGGTCACTGATGCCGAAGCAACCACTCAACTTGTAGATGAGACTTTAGCCCTGTTGAAAGATGAAGATCAACAGCAACGGCTGCGGCAAAATATTGATCGCTGGGCTAAGCCCAATGCGGCTCAGCATATTGCTGAGGAAGTGGTAAACCTAATCGAATCGAGAGGATGATGCGCTTAAAGAAATCGGTACAACTCATTCTGATGCTACTGGTGCTTACTGCCGCCATCGGTGCTACGGAGTACCGTCGGCAGCAACGGGTATGCACCCAGGTAGCTGTTACTATTGAGCATACTGGCGAAGATTCCTTTGTAAGCGAACGGGAAATACGCAGTCTGGTAAACCAAGAAAATAAACCAATTATCGGAGTACCACTAATGGCGCTAAACCTGAAGCAACTAGAGCAGCAGGTAGCGAGAAACCCTTATATAGATCAAGCGAACGTCCATTATGATCTAGAAGGGCAGGTGCATGTGGCGGTAGAGCAGAGCCGCCCCATTGCCCGGCTGGTACACCCAAAACTGCCCCACGCTTACGTCAGCACCTCGGGCAAGTTGCTGCCGCTCTCGGCTAAGCATACTGCCCGAGTGTTGCTGGTGAGTGGTGAGTATGTGCCCAAGCTATCAAAGAAGAACTGGGGGCGGGATAGTACTTTCGATCAGTATCTATCGCTGTTACGGTATATTGAGCAGAATGAATTCTGGCGAGCCCAGATTGCTCAGGTAGATATTGGTCCAGAGGGGAAAGTTACGCTGTATCCGCAGGTAGGGAAACAGACTATTGAATTCGGAAAGCCCAATCAGATATCTGAAAAATTTTACAAGTTAGAATTATTTTACCAACAGATTCTGCCACGTAAAGGGTGGAACTATTATAATAAGGTCAGTCTGACCTATGAAAATCAAATTGTGTGTGACTAACCACTAAAATTATGTATAACGAGCAACCGGTAGTCGGACTGGACATTGGTACTACTAAAATCTGCGCCATCGTAGGTCGAAAAAATGAGTACGGAAAACTGGAGGTGATGGGCATGGGCAAAGCCGTTTCCGACGGAGTAATCCGCGGCATTGTCAGCAACATTGATAAAACCGTTCAGGCTATTCAGCGGGCCGTTCGCCAGGCTGAAGAACAGTCCGGAGTAGAGATCAATGTGGTGAATGTGGGTATTGCCGGGCAGCACATTCGCAGTTCGGTGCACCACGGAAGCATTACCCGCAACTCGTCCGAAGAAGAAATTACCGTGGAAGACGTTGAGCGGCTGACCAACGATATGTACCGCATTGTAACTCCGCCGGGTTGTGAGATTATCCATGTAATGCCCCAACACTATATCGTCGACTACGAAGAGGGCATTATGGACCCCGTTGGCATGTCAGGTGTAAAGCTGGAAGCTGATTTTCATATCATTACCGCGCAGACTAATGCCATCAACAACGTGAACAAATGCGTTCGCAAAGCAGGGTTAGAAATAGATAATCTGATACTGGAACCGTTGGCTTCTAGCCTCGCGGTGCTCAGTGAAGAAGAAAAGAAAGCCGGCGTTTGTCTGGTAGATATTGGCGGTGGCACTACCGACATTGCCATCTTCCACGACGGTATCATCCGGCACACTGCGGTTATTCCGTTCGGTGGTAACATTATCACGTCTGATATTAAGCAGGGCTGCTCGGTACTACATGAGCAAGCGGAGTTGCTGAAGGTGAAGTTTGGGCGGGCTATCGCCGAAGAAGCGAGCCTCAACGAGATTGTTTCTATCCGAGGGTTACGAGATCGGCCACCCCGAGAGATTTCGGTGAAAAACCTGGCGTATATTATTGAAGCGCGAATGCAAGAGATCTTTGAACTGGTGCACGCCGAAATTATCTCGTCTGGGTACGAAGACCGGCTGGCCGGAGGCATTGTGATCACTGGAGGCGGTTCCCAACTGCGACACGTAAAGCAACTTTGTGAACTTATGTGCGCTATGGACGGCCGAGTGGGACATCCTAATGAATACCTGGGTAAAGGCAAGCCCGAAAGTATAAAATCACTAATGTACGCTACCGGGGTAGGGTTTGTACTGGCGGGGTTTAAGGCAATCGATGAGCGCAACTCAGAATACTTGCGGCGTAAAAGCGGACAGCATAATCAGGTTGTTCGAAAGGAACGGCAAAGTGGTTTTTCCTTTAGAAATATATTGGAAAAGACAAAAAAAATCTTGATTGATGACTTTAACGAAAAAGAATATTAATGTAGTTTTGGTTTGATACCAACTACCTAAACGCTTACCGTTATGAATACAAATTACTCGTTTGACTTACAGCCTCAGAACACATCTATCATCAAAGTAATTGGTGTAGGAGGTGGAGGTAGTAATGCGGTAAACCATATGTTTAATCAGGGCATTCGGGATGTGGAATTTATCGTTTGTAATACTGATGTACAGGCTTTGCAAACCAGTCCAGTACCGAACAAGCTTCAGATTGGGGTAGGCCTTACCCAGGGTCTAGGGGCAGGAGCTAATCCCGAGAAGGGGAAAGGCGCTGCTATTGAGAGCAAAGAAGACATTCGCGATCTTCTGAGCGATAATACCAAAATGCTGTTCATCACTGCCGGAATGGGCGGAGGAACCGGTACCGGTGCAGCACCCGAGATTGCCCGGGTAGCTCGAGAGCTAGGTATTTTGACGGTAGGTATTGTCACGTCGCCCTTTAGTTTTGAAGGCCGCAAAAAAATGCGTCTGGCTAACGAAGGAATCACGGAACTTCGTAAGAGTTGCGATACCGTGCTGGTTATCCTAAATGATAAGTTGCGGGAGGTGTACAGTAATATGTCACTATCTAATGCCTTTGCCCAGGCCGACAATGTACTGACCACTGCGGCTAAAAGTATTGCCGAAATTATCACACTACCGGGGCAGATCAACGTGGATTTTGAAGATGTGAAAACGGTAATGTCTAGTTCCGGAGCGGCCGTAATGGGATCAGCCAAAGCCGATGGCGACCAGCGGGCTAAGCGTGCCGCTGAGATGGCACTGACCTCGCCGTTACTGGATAACGTCAACATCACTGGAGCACAGCGAATCTTACTTTCTATCAAATCTGGTAGTGAGAAAGAAATTCAGATGGATGAACTGACAATTATCACTTCCTACATTCAGGATCAGGCTAGCGAGGAGATGGAAATGATTTTTGGTCACGGAGTAGACGAGACACTGGGTGATAGCGTAATGGTTACGGTAATTGCCACCGGGTTTGATCAAGTTGAGGAAAAATCTGAACAAACTGAGGACGAGAAGCGAATTATTGATCTGGAAACTAATAAGAAGGTACCGGAAAGCAACAATACAACTGATCCTGCCCCTACAACTCATCGCTTTGAGCCGCCTCAGAACGATTTTGTGCCGGATGAACCTCAGCGGCCTACCTACGAATCTATTCAGGATGAACCTGAGCCCGAAGAAGAAGAGTTAACCCACGAGATGAGTTCGCAAAAGCGATTACTGATGGAAGAAGCGTATAAGCGAAAGATGCGGCTGCGCGGACGTAAGAGCATTAGCGCTCCCGATAATGAACAGGATCATTTTAAGAAGGAAAACTTTAACGAACCGGCCTATATGCGCCGTAACGTTCATCTGTACAGTGTATCTTCTTATCAGGATCGTAACGTGTCGCGCTACTCGCTGGATGATGACGATAACATCATCAGCAACAACCGCTTCCTGCACGATAACGTAGATTAGTCAAGAGGCTAATCAGAAAAAAATAGAGCTAGCTGGTTTAACTGGCTAGCTTTTATTTTATCGAGCAGCCTTCCGTAAATCGTTCTCCCACCAGGTAGTATATTGCGGAAGTGAAGCATCAAGTACTACTGGCTCCCCAATCTTGGGGGCAATTAAAGCTTGCTCTAACTTTTAAGCTTGATTGGTACCCCGTTCAATCGGGTCAGTCCAGGAGTGTAAAGCCAAGCGGAAGGCGCCCCAGTGAATAGGCATCATTAATTTCGCCTGTACATCTACGGCAGCTTGGGCTGTTTCTTCGGGCATCATATGAATTTGCGCCCAGCGTTCATCGTACTGTCCACACTCCATCATCGCAAAATCAAACGGACCGTAGCGTTCCCCGATTTCTTTGAAGTGAGGCCCGTATCCGCCGTCGCCACTAAAGTATAGGTTGTCTCGTTCTCCCCGGATAATCCAGGAGCCCCAGAGGGGAGGGTTGCGGGCGGTGATGCTCCGGCCGGAGAAGTGGCGGGCAGGAGCCAATACCATCTTCAGGTTTTGGTGCTGAATTTCATCCCACCAGTTCAGTTCGTGAATAGCGGATTCGTCTACGCCCCAGCGCCGCAGGTGAGCTCCTACTCCTAGCGGAACGTAGAAGTCACTCACTTTTTCTTTGAGCTTTTGCACCGAACCGTAGTCTAGATGATCGTAATGATCGTGAGAGATCAGCACTGCATCAATTGGCGGTAGTTGGGCAATATCAATCGGTAGCTTCTTGCTAAACCGCTTGCCACCCATCCAGGGGTGTGGTGCCGGAGTATTGCCTAGCATAGGATCAAGAAAGATCCGTAACCCATCAATTTCGAGTAGTACGGCTGAGTGCCCGAACCAGGTAAATTGAGTCAGCAAATCAGGTTGGATAGTCAGATCCAACGAGTCTACCGGCTCTACCGGAATTGAGAAGCTAGGTGTGCCATTCGGAATCCCTTTAATGTAATCCCCGATCACCGAAAGTATATTGCTGAAGCTCATATCCATCGAGGTAGGAATCAGATTTACAAACTCCCCTTCTTCATAGTGAGATAGCTGGGAAAAGTTTGCTTTCTGCTTATCAGTCGGCTTACCGCCAAACTCAGGGCTCAGTTTGATAAACAGAAATCCGCCGATAAACAGCGTAAGAAGTATAGAAGCAATCGCCAGTCCGGCCATCTTAATAATTTTTTTCATGGTGAGATTTACAAACGCTAGTTAGTGGACGAATGAGTTTAGCGAATATTGGATTTGATATTAGGTGGGCTAACGGTCAGTGCGAGTAGCTGGCCTGACTTGTGAGCATTTATCTTTCAAATATCAATTTCGTACTTGGCGAATAAAACTTCCGAGTGCGTTAAACATGGCTGGCAGCTTTCTCATTTCTTAATATTTTTATCTATTTGCCTTTATCAATCCGTATTTCTCCATTGGTCCTTCCTTTTATCTGGATTTCAGTCTTTTGCTCAGAACTATTCCTATAATAATCAAAATTATCGCTCCAACTAATTCAACAATTTGAAAAGGAGATATTGTCTCTATTCCCCATCCAGGCACTATACTTCTGGATTGAAGAACAATTATATCAGCAATCAATCCAAGAGCAATCAAAATACTTATCCAAGGCATTATTCTTCTTTTCAAATCTGTTTTTTAGCTGCCCGCTAACTTTGAGGGTAAATGCGGTTTAATACATTTTTACACATTGTTACCTACTATTTTTGGTAATGGGTCAAAGTAGTTTTTATAGTTATCTTTGTCAGAAACG
>ERZ1740058.796-NODE-796-length-20170-cov-7.595625_pt1 | contig 20170 bp, 15 predicted proteins | sample MGYA00581745_ERZ1740058 | MGnify/ENA primary metagenome ERZ1740058 (study PRJEB43018, sample SAMN04849742) | marine metagenome | isolation source: floating plastic debris | place: Pacific Ocean | collected 2008-08-30 | study: EMG produced TPA metagenomics assembly... | reverse complement strand
AAGCGCATGACCGAGCGGCAGGGCGAGATCCTGGGCTCCATCCATGTCTTCGGCGGGTTGGTGAATGAAGACGCCGGCACGCGCGGCCTGACCGATGCGGCCACAACCGCGCTCGCACGACCGGCCGGTGGCGGGCTGTCCTCCACGCAGATCGACGATCTGACGACCGGCTGGAAGGCATCCGTTCGAGGCGGCTCGGACGCCGATGGGCTCACCATCGGGCTGAGTGCGAGCCCCGATGAGCTCGATCGCGCCATGCGGCTCGTGCACGTCCTGCTGACTGCACCGACGGTCGAGGACGCGGCCATCGAGCAATGGCGTCGGGGCCAGCTCCGCACGCTCGAGACGCTCGAGCGCTTGCCACAGGGCGCGGCGCTGAAGGCGGTCATCGACGCGATGTACCCCATGGATGATCCACGCCCGCGCCTGAACACGGCCGACCGGATCAACGCCATCACGGCCGAGTCGGCCCAAGCGTGGCTTGACGCGCAGCTTGGCGGGCCGATCGAGGTCGCGCTTGTGGGAGATCTAGACATCGATCGAGTGATCGAGCTGGCCGCCACGTATCTCGGTTCGCTTCCCGCACGCGAACGCGTGTCGTCGCGAACCAACATCGACGCTCGGCAGATGGAGCGGCCGGTGGGCCCCATCGAGATGCTCCGCGAGCCGGAAGTCTCCACGCCGCAGGCGTTCGTGATCGCGGGGTTCTACGGGCCTGACGAGTGGGACGAGCGTGACCGCCTTGCGATGCGATTGTCCGCGCGCATCCTGTCAAGTCGCATGATCAATCGCATTCGTGAGGAGCTTGGCCTGGCCTACAGCCCCGGCGTCTCGAGTCGCACTGGCACAACTTGGCCGGGCTTCGGCTTGTTTAGCGTGCAGACGCCGACGGATCCGGATCGGGCGGACCAGCTGGCCGACGAGCTGCTGCGGATGTTCCAAGAGTTCGCGACCGACGGCCCAACGCCCGAAGAGCTGGACGTTGCCGTCCAGCAGCTTCGCAACGTCCACGACGAGAACGTACGGAGCCCGGGGATCTGGCTGCGGCAGTTGCGGACCGTTGACTATCTCGGCAAGTCGCTCGACGATATCGGAAACGAGCGTGCGCTGCTTGGCGAGTACACGCCCAGCGAGCTCCGCGACATATTCGCGATGTATGCGATCGAGGGCAACAAGATGAGGCTGGTCATCCGGCCGCTTGACGCGGCTGATGAGACCGAGGTCGACCCAGTCGTTCGTAAGAGATAAACAGACACGGTCGTTCCCCCGTGTCTTGATCGGTCCTCGATGCCATCGGTTGTCTCAGGCCTGGATCGACAGCAGCTCGTTGTAGTCCGCCACCGGCCAGAGATCCTTAGACACAATCCGTTCGATTGCATCCGCAGCTTCACGCACGGCGTCCATCGCGGGCACGATCTTCGCCAGTGCGTGATCCGCTGCGTCCAGGGGGAACTCGCTCTCCTCTTCGGCGAGCACGGCGTCGAGTGCGGCGATGCCACGACGCAGCGACGAGGTTAGCCCGGCGAGCTCTTCCAGGGCCGTGCGGTTCTCCAGCGGATCGATGTCGGTCGCTTCGAGGGCGGCGACCGCGTCGGCAAGCTCGCGGATCTGCCGCATCGCCGCGGGCAGCAGGAGGGTCTTACTCATGTTTCGCAACGTGAGCCCCTCGATGCGCACCTGCTTGGTGTACTTCTCGGCATGGATGTTCGCCCTGCTCTGGGTCTCCAGCGGGCTGAGTACGTCAAGGCTGTTGAACAGCGTGCGGTTCTTGTCGCTGGTGAACTCTCGGATCGCGTGGGCAGAACGCTTGATGTTCGGCAAGCCGCGATTCGCGGCCTCTTCCTCCCACTCCTGGGAGTAGTTGTCACCGTTGAAGATCACACGCTTGTGCTCGTTGAAGACGTGGTGGATGATCTGCCGCAGGCCTTCCTCGGAGTCCTCGGCCTTCTCGAGCTCGTCGGCAAAGCTCGCGAGGCTCTCGGCCACGATGGTGTTCAGCACGGTAACCGGCAGCGCGATGGCCGCCGACGAGCCGACCGCCCGGAATTCGAACTTGTTTCCGGTGAAGGCGAACGGGCTCGTGCGGTTGCGGTCACCCGCATCGCGGATGAACTCGGGGAGCGTCTGGGCGCCCAGGTCCATCGTGCTGCCCTGGCGAGAGCTGCTGGCAGTCCCGCCGCTGGCGAACTGCTCGACCAGGTCGGTGAGCATGTCTCCAAGGAAGATGCTGATGATCGCCGGCGGGGCCTCGTTGGCTCCCAGTCGATGATCGTTGCCCGCGCTGGCGATGCTCGCACGCAGCAGGTCGGCGTGCAGGTCGACCGCACGCACCACGGCCGCGAGGAACGCGTGGAACACGCGGTTCAGGTGCGGCTCGCTCTTGGGACTCAGCAGGTTGCGCCCGGTGTCGGTCGCCAGCGACCAGTTCACGTGCTTGCCGCTGCCGTTGATGCCCGCGAAGGGCTTCTCGTGCATGAGGCAGGTAAATCCGTGGCGCGGCGCGACACGCTTGAGTGTCTCCATCACCAGCATCTGGTGGTCGCACGCGACGTTGGCGGCCTCGTAGTGCGCGGCGATCTCGAACTGGCCTGGCGCCACCTCGTTGTGCCGCGTCGCGACGGGCACGCCCTTGCGGTACAAGATGCCCTCGACCTCGCTCATGAAGCTGAGCACACGCTCGGGAATCGACCCGAAGTAGTGGTCCTCGAGCTTCTGGCCCTTGATGGGGGTGTCGCCGAAGACTGTGCGTCCGCAGATGGTCAGATCCTCGCGGGTGGCGGCGACGCTCGAATCGACCAGGAAGTACTCCTGTTCGGCGCCGACCGTCGAGAACACGCGTGTGGCGCCGTCGAGCTCGCCCAGGGCCGTGAGCACCCGCATCGCCTGCGTGCTCACCGCATCCATCGAACGAAGCAGCGGGGTCTTCTTGTCGAGGGCCTCACCGGTCCAACTGACAAAGGCGGTTGGGATGCACAGCGTGACCGTGTCGCCGTATCGGCTGAGGAACACCGGGCTCGTCGCATCCCACGCGGTATATCCACGGGCTTCAAAGGTCGTCCGAAGGCCGCCGCTGGGGAAGCTCGACGCGTCCGGCTCGCCCTGGACGAGCGACTCGCCGGTGAACTCGCTGATGGCCCCGCCCTGGCCATCGGGCGTGATGAACGTGTCGTGCTTTTCCGCGGTCAGGCCGGTCAGCGGCTGGAACCAGTGCGTGAAGTGCGTGGCGCCGTGCGCCACGGCCCAGTCCTTGATCGCTACCGCGACCATGTCGGCGATTGAGGGATCCAGTGGTTCGCCGTGATGGATGGTCCGCTGCAGCGTCTTGAAGGCACGCTTGGGCAAACGCCGGCGCATCAGGGCCTCGGTGAAGACGTCCTTGGCGAACGCCTCCTCGGCATGCGTCCAGCCGTCGTTGGAGACCGACGGGCCCAGCGGAAGGTGCGCGTCCTGCGCGTGCTGGCTCTGGGCGGGCTGGTGGCGGTGGCCGGTCTGCTCGAGGCCTGGGTCCTGGTCCGTCATGGTTCCGCTACGCACGGGGATGCGTCCTTCCGGTTGGGGGCCGCGATGCAACAGCCGCATCCGCCGCCCCGGGCGCCCTTGCCCGATCGGCTCCCTTGCCAACTCGAGGCTCGGACCCTTTGAGGCCAATCCTAGCATGGCCCGATGCGCATCATGACGTGGAATGTGAACTCCGTAAAGGTCCGGGCCGAGCGTTTGGCCGGCGTGCTCGAACGCCACGAGCCCGATGTCCTGTGCCTGCAGGAGCTCAAGACCCCCGAGCTCCCCGCGGAAATGCTCGCCGACCTCAAAGACCGCGGTTATCACGCCGCCGTCCATGGCCAAAAGACCTACAACGGCGTCGCGATCCTGAGCAAGGCCGAGCCGCAGGACGTGCTCGTTGGGTTCGAGGGCATCGGCTTCGATGCGGACGGCGGCGACGACCCGCACGCCCGGTTGATCGGGGCTGTCGTCTACGGCGTGCGCATCTACAGCGGCTACTTCCCCAACGGCGGCGAGGTTGGCAGCGAGAAGTTCGTGTACAAGCTCGCCTGGATGCGCCGACTGCGAGAGTTGCTCGACGCCCGGCACTCGGCCGACGAGCCGCTGATCGTTGCCGGTGATGTCAACGTCGCCCCATTCGATGGCGACGTCGCCAAACCCGATCGATGGAACGAGAGCACGCACTGCGTGCCCGAGGCGCGCGAGGGGCTACAGCACGTCGAAGCGTTCGGCCTGGCCGACGTCTTCTACCAGAAGCACCAAGAGGGCGGCGTCTATAGCTGGTGGGACTACCGGCAGCTGGCCTTCCCAAAGGGCGACGGCCTGCGCATCGACATCATCTACGCGACGAAGGATCTCGCCGCAACATGCTCCGACGCCCGCGTCGACCGCGACGAGCGCAAGGGCAAGCAGCCCAGTGATCACGCGCCCGTGATCGCCGATTTCGACTGGCCCGCGTCGTGATCAAAACGGTCCTCCTCGACATCTCCGGCACCGTCGTGCGCTCGGGCGGCTTCGAGGCCGTGTTCCATCGCGTGTACCGCGAGGTTCTTGGCGTTGAGGTCTCTGCCGAGTCTGTCCGTGTCAACACAGGTCGCAAGAAGGCCGAGCTGTTCACTGACGTCGTGGCCGAGCACGCACCGCAACGCGTCGACGAGCCAGAACTCATCGGTCGCATGACCGATGCCTTCGACGCCTTCATGCTCCAGGCCATCGCCGCCGATCCGCCGCCCGTGCTCAAGGGCGTGCCCGAGGCGTTGGCCGCTCTGGCCGAGGCCGGCATCGCCGTGGGTTACGTCACGGGCTTCGCTCGTGGGCCCGCCTTGCGGTTGCTCGAGGTATCGGGTCTCGAATTCGCCGTGCTTGTGGGCAGCGACGAGATCGAGCGTGGCCGCCCGTCCCCGGACCTGATCCACGAGGCAATGCGCCGGCTCTCTCTGAGTGATCCCGCCGTGGTCGCGTACGCCGGCGATACCCCCGGCGACATCGCCAGCGGTTTGGCCGCCAACTGCGGACGCGTGTACGGCCTGACCTGCGGGGCCCACGATCGCGACGAACTCGAAGCTGCGGCCCATGGCACACCGGCGGTGGTGGTGGGGTCCCTGCGAGACGCCGCCCGAGATCTCTTGGGTTAACCGCCCGCCGCTTTGGCCTTGTAGCCCATATCCACGAGCCGCCGCACGACCGCGTCGCGGTGATCGCCCTGCAGCACGAGCTCGCCCGCACCGTCCTTGGCGTCTCCGAGCCCGCCCCCGGTGCCCAGGCCCGTGCGCAGCTGCTTCAGCAGCGCCTTCGCGTCGTCCTTCGTCATGTCGAGCTCGGCCACCACGGTGCACCACTTGCCGCGCCGCTTCTCGCGACGGACGCGTGGGCTGGGCGTCGGTTTCGGCTCGGGCGTCACTGGCCGCTCGAGCGGCGTGCCATCGAAGAGTCCGGCCATGGCAGAGCGTAGCCGTCAGCTAGGGACAGCCGGCGTCGAACGCGTTTTGGAAGGCGAGGAAGTCGAAGAGCGTGAGTCGGCCGTCGCCGTCGAAGTCGGCGATGGGATCGCCGGCGTCGAAGAGGTTCTGGAACGCGAGGAAGTCGAAGATGGTGAGGGTGCCGTCGCCGTCGAGGTCGGCGGGGCAGCCAAACGGGCCGCATTGGTTCAGCAGCACGCTGGCGTCGTCGCCGATGCCGTTGCCCGTTGCCAGGTCCATATCGCCGTCGCCGTCCAGGTCGGCCATCGCCAACGACTGGGGGAAGTCGCCGACCTCGTATGTTACGAAGTCGACGAACGAGCCCGTGCCGTCGCCGATGAGCACCGCCACGGTATCGTCGGCGACGTTGGCCATGGCCACGTCCGTAAAGCCGTCGCCGTCGAGGTCCCCCATCGACACGGTGCGCGGCTCGGAGCCCGCGCGGAACTCTCTTTCGGGACCAAGGGTGCCATCGCCGTCGTTCAGCAGTACGCTGATGTCGCGGCCGAAACGCTTGCCCGCCGCAACGTCGAGGTCGCCATCGCCGTCCAGGTCGCCCAGCGCGACCGACCAGAGCGAGTCGCTGGTGCGATACAGCGCGGCGAACCCGAAGGTGCCATCGCCGTTGTTGAGCAGAACGTTGACGCCGCTGGAGGCCTCGGACGCGACGGCCAGGTCCGGGTCGCCGTCGCCGTCCAGGTCGTCCAGGGCCATCTTCCTGGGGTTGCTGGCGATCTGGTAGTCGGCATCGAACGTGAACGTCCCGTCGCCGTTACCCAGCAACACGCGAATGCTCGTCCTGCCGAAGATTCCCACGGCCAGATCGGCGTTTCCGTCCGCGTCAAGGTCACCGATGACCACATCACTGGGCGAGCCATTGAGCGAGACGCGCTGCTGCGCCGCGAGGGTGCCGTCGCCGTTGTTCAGCAGCACGCTGACGTCCCGGCTGTTGAGGTTGACCGTCAAGACGTCCGGGTCACCATCGCCGTCGACGTCCCCGATTGCTACCGCGTCTGGCTGATCGCCCGCGGCGTACCGCACCGCACCGTCGAACGTGCCGTCGCCGGTGTTGAGGAGGATGCCCACGTCGTCGTCGAGCTGGTTGGCGATCACGAGGTCTTTATCGCCGTCGCCGTCCATGTCGCCCACGGCGATCGACCCGGCGGCGTCGCCCGCGCCATATCGCACCTCCGGTGCGAAGATCGCGGCGGGGTCGCAGTCATGAGCCATCGCGGCCCAGGGGAGCGTGGCCAGGGGAAGGACGGCCATCGCGGTCACGGTGGGGCGGGAACTACGCATCTCTGGTCTCCTCACGGCCACAGCATACCGGAGGTCAGCCGGACGTGCAAACCGATTTGCAAGACCGCCCGGCCGGGCGTCCCGGGCCCCACCCATGGCATGCGGCGACGGGGTTGGTCCCGGCGGCATGCAACCCGGGCACTGCCGATCCGAACTCTGTCCCTGCCGACCCGAGCTCGGTCCCTGCAGAGTCGAGCTTGGTCCCTGCGGACCCGAACTCAGTCCCTGCGGAGTCGAGCTCGGTCCCTGCAAAGTCGAACTCTGTCCCTGCGGAGTCGAGCTCAGTCCCTGCGAAGTTGAGCTCGATCCCTACGGACTTGAACTTACCGCCTGCGGAGTTGAGGTCGGCGCGAATTCAAACCGCCCCCAGGCCCTCCCAGGGCCGATTGGGCCCGGATCGCCCGACGATGGGCGATGTCGGCGGGTCTTGGCGGAACCCCGCCCGGACCCGATCCACCCTCGGCTCGCCTGTGCCCCCAGTGGGCCTGCCCATCCCCCCAACCCCCCTGCACGCATCCCTAGCATGCCGCCGATGCACCGATGCCTGCTCAACCCCGCCCTCGAGCGTGTTCGCGTCAACGGGTTCGCCTTCCCGCTGGGCGTTTATCCGGTGGAGCCGGTGGCCCCCAGGACGGGCTTCACCGTCGACTTCGAGCCCGCCGACGGCGACGAGGAGTGGGAGGAGTGGCCCGACCGCTACGTCTACGAGATCCTCGTGTCGGCCGAGCGGCTCAAGCCGCTGTGCTCGGCGGTGCTCAGCCTGCTGCCCGGGCGGGTGTATCCGATCCTGGACGTGCTGGGTAACGACGCCTTCCGCGAGATCGATCCCTACATCGCCTACGAGCTGGTGGGGGTCGAGAGCCTGTACGACGGATTGCGGTGGTACGAGCCCTTCCTCTTTGAAGATGGGCTGTGCGGGTTCGGGGCCATGAGCGAGGACCCGTTCATGTACCTCTTCCTCGACGAGCACAAGGTGCTGACCATCCGCGTCGAGACGGCGGCCCGCGAACGGATCGACCGGCTGCTGTCGGCCTTCGACCTGCCGAACCTGGCCGGCGACGAGAAGGAGGGCCAGCGTCCCCGCCGGGCCGACGGCCACCCGCTGGCGGAGGGCATGGCCGCGGACGCGGTGAGCCACGAGCACCGCAGCGTGCTGCTGACCCCCGAGGACCGCCCCGAGCTGCCCGGGCCCGAGGAGGTCACCGAGGCCCTGGTCGACCTGTGGGGCATGACGCTGAACATCGATGTCGAGCGGAACCTCGATGATGACGGCCGCGATCTTGGCGTCACCGGGTGGCGCTGCCTCGTGCGCGTCGAGCCGCCGATGCCCGAGGTCGTCGAGGCCGGCGGGCCCTCGACCGGCGCCTCGGCGAAGGAGCTTGGCGAGCCCATGGCGGCGCCGACGGCAACAACCAAGGCCGCCCCGGCGAGCGCTGGGCCGTCCGACTCGGGCGAGAAGGGCGGGGAGGTGCCCCGCGTGCGGTACGCCGAGGCCCTCGTCGCCGCAAAATCCTGGCGTGAGGCCGAGGACCTGGCGTTGCGAGCGGCCACCGAACTGCCCGGCGGTCCGCGCCACACATCGCCCACCGATGAAGACAGCCCGCGGCTGGTCGCGGCCGATCGACTGTGGCGTCGCGAGGTTGTCGCGCTCCTGTCTCGTGGCGCGGGCCGTCCAGCTGGAAACCAGAACAGTCCCCAATCGTCGACGCCCGAGGCCCATACAGCACGCGGACAAGACGCCGTTCCGGGTGAAGCTGGGCAGCCATCGCCTGCAAGCGACGGTCCGGTCGCCGATCCCGAGGATCCGCATCAGCCTGAGCCACCGGAAATCGCCGGCTTGCTCGACGAAGCGCTCGCGAACGGCGCCGATGGGCGGATCCTTCGGAGCCGATGGCTCGAATAGCGGGCCACCCCGCCGACGGCGGCCTCCCGAGCGGGGCCCAAGTCGGCGTGCCTGGCGGTTGCTCTGGCCGGTGGTGGTGATTATCCTCCCCCCGCTCGGGCCCAGGCACGTTTCGGGGCGCGAGCGTGCATCCTGTGGCGCGTGCCACGGGTATCAACCCAAGAACCCCACGGACCGTCGGCCCGGCAGCCGACCAGAACCGTGCACGATCCGGAGCCAAAGCCAACCTCTGTGAGACCAACGCAGAGCACACGCAGGCCCGGAGCGTCAGCGCCCCGCGAGACCGCGAAGCGAACCAAGACCACCCGTGTCCTATTTCGTAACGCCCCCTCGCACGACGCGTAGACCGACCCACACGACCCAACACCGCCCCACACCGATTCGGCACAGACGTACCAGTTCGACGGTGACCGCCAACCACCCCGCCTCACAGAAGTGCCTCCGAACTCGCACCGATTCCCCCCGCACTCCCCCGCATACTTTCTTTGGAGCTTGGAATGAGCACCAGCAGGACCCCCCGACGCCTCCTCGCCCTGGCCCTGGCCACCTCGCTGCACGCCTCGGCGTTGACCACCCTGGCCGATACCGACGCCGCCCAGTCGGCTTCGCCCCTGGCCGAGGCCCGGACGCAGGCCCAAGCCCTGGTGACCCAGGGCCAACTCGTGCTCGCCCAGGCGACGCTTATGGACGCGTTGAGCCACGCCGACGGCTCCGCCGACGATCGCGCCGAGACGTTGGTCGCCTTGAAGAACGTCCGCCAGAAGCTGTCCAGCGCCGATCGCCACGAGATCGCGTTGCAGCAGGCCGAGCTCGCGGTGACCCAGGGCAATCTGGCTTTCGCCAGTTCGCGGGTGGACGCGGTGCTTGAGGCCGTCGATTCGGGGTCGACCATGTGGAACCGTGCGAGTGACGCGAAGGCGACGATCGAGCGCCGCCAGCAGGCGCTGCGTCCGCTGATCGACGACGCGCTCGTGCAAGCCAACGACGACATCAACGCCGGCCGCTTCGCGCAGGCCAAGGCCCAGCTCTCGGTGGTTCGCCGCTCGGGGCTCGACCTCGACCGCAAGCTCGCCGAGAAGCTCAGCCGGATGGAACTCCGCGTCGCCGACGCAGAGCGGGCCGCGGGCACGACGTTCGATACCCGCTCGATCGCCGCCGCCAGCGTGCAGGCCGGCGTCGTCCGCGAGCGTCAGGAACAGCAGGGCAGCCAGGCCGGCCAGGACGATCCCAGCGAGCTGTGGCGCGAGGCCCTGCAGCAAGAAGCCCGGGCCAACCTGTCCCAGGCCGATGCCGCGTTCGAGGCCGGTCAGCTGGCCGAGGCCCGTCGCCTGTACCTGCTCGTTCGTGCAAACCAGGACCTCCTGACGCCCGACGAGCGTGACCGCGTGGCCGAGCGGATCGACGAGATAGCCGTCCGTCTTTCGGGCCAGCCGAGCGGCCAGCCTGGTGAAGGCCTGGGCGACCAGCGCATCCTGATCCGCCAGAACGCCATCGCCGAGTTCAACGTCGGCATCGCCGAGGCCCGCCGCCAACTCGACCAGGGCAACCTGACCGCGGCACGCGCCCAAGTCTCGCGCACCCGCGTGGACTTCCAACGCAACCGAAACGTGTTCAGCCAGCCCGAGTTCGAGGACCGCATCGCTCAGCTCAACGATCTGGACTCGGATATCGAGGCTTCCGCACAGCTGCGTGCGACCGATCAGCAGCGTCAGCTCGACGAGGGGGCCCGGGCGGAGGCCGCCGATCGCCAGGAGCGTCAGCAGAACGAGCGTGAGCGCACGATCAACCTGCTGCTCGATCAGGCCCGCGACTTCCAGACGAACATGCGCTACCGCGAGGCCCTCGACACCGTTGAGCAGCTGCTGCTGATCGATCCGATCAACCCCGCCGGTCTTTTGCTCAAGGAAGCCTACGAGAACATCATCCTGTACATGGAGTACAGCGAGATCACGGCGCAGCGTGGTCGGCAGTTCGCCAGCCTTCGGCTTGACGCCGAGCGTGCCCTGATCCCGCCGCTGAACGTGGTGAACTATCCGGAGAACTGGCCGGCCATCAGCCAGAGCCGCGAAGCGCAAGCAGAGTTCGTTGACTCCGCTGCGAACCGCCGCGTTCTCGCGCAGCTGCAAGAGTCCCGCGTCCAGATGAACCTGCAGGACAACCCGCTGGAGAGCGCCCTCGCGTTCATCGCCCAGCAGTCCCAGGTCGACATCGACGTCGAGTGGGAGACCCTCGAGACGCTTGGCATCGATCGGAACACGCCCGTGACCCTCCGCCTGGCCGGCTCGGTCAACGCGTCGACGGCCCTCGATCGCCTGCTCGCCAAGGCGAGCCCGGACGACTTCAACGCCGCCGACTGGGGCATCCTCGACGGCCTGCTCACGATTACGTCGGCCGAGAGCCTCCTCGATAAGACGGCCGTTGGCATCTACGACATCAACGACCTGCTCCACGAGGTGCCGGACTACCCGGACGTGCCCGAGCTCGATCTGCAGCAGGCGTTGCAGTCCGGTCAGGGCGGTGGCGGCCAGAGCCCCTTCCAGGACCAGGGCGACAACGAGATCGAGGAGACGCCGCTCGAGGATCGGATCAACGAGATCATCGAGATCATCGAGAACAACATCGAAGAGGATCGCGGCTTCCTCGAGGGTCGCTGGACCATCACGCCGTACCGCGGCCTGCTCATCGTCCGTGCGACGCCCAAGGCGCACCGCCAGATCGGCGGCCTGCTCGATAAGCTCCGCGCCCAGCAGGCCCTTCAGCTCAACGTCGAGACCCGCTTCCTGCTCGTCAACCAGGACTACTTTGAGCAGATCGGTTTTGATCTGGACATCTACTTCAACGCCAAGAGCGATCAGTTCCAGACAGCCGCGGCGGCTGACCCGAGCCTGCTGCCCAGCGACTTCTTTGACTTCTCGACGGGCACCGGCCGCACCCGCACGGTGATCGGTGGTGGACCAGACGGCGCCCAGGTGGTCCAGCCGGTGAACGCCCCGACGGACACGAGCGTCATCGGCGCCGGACAGGATTCACTCGGCCTGGCGAACATCCTTTCGCCGTCGAGTGGTATCGCGAACACGATCCTCACCGCGGCCCCGGCTCTAGGCGTCGCCGGCCAGTTCCTCGATGATGTCCAGGTCGACTTCCTGGTCCGAGCGACGCAGGCGGATCGTCGTTCGACGCAGCTCACCGCGCCCCGCCTGACACTGACGAACGGCCAGCTGGCCAACATCTACGTGGCAACCCAGGTCGCGTACATAGGCGATCTGCAGCCCGTCGTGAGCGACAGTGCTGTTGGTTTTGACCCCGAGATCGATGTCGCGACCGAGGGCGTCACGCTGCTCGTTCGTGGAACGATCTCCAGCGATCGTCGCTACGTGACCATGAACGTCGATGCGGGCCTGGCCCAGATCGACGGGTTCGCGAGCGAGCAGGTCACGGCCGTTGCTGGTGGTGCCCTGGTGACGTCGGCCGACACCCAGTCCTTCATCCAGCTGCCGACCGTGACCGTGACGCGTGTTCGCACGACGGTCACCGTCCCCGATGAGGGCACGCTCTTGCTCGGCGGACAGCGACTGGTCAGTGAGTTCGAGGTCGAGACCGGGGTGCCGCTGCTGAGCAAGATGCCCATCATCAGCCGCTTCTTCACCAACCGCGTCGAGAGCAAGGAGGAGCAGACCCTGCTCATCCTCATGAAGCCCACCGTGCTCATCCAGAGCGAGCAAGAGGCCCGGAACTTCCCGGCCCTGGGCGGGGGCATCAACCCCTTCTGAGCCTTCCAGGCTCGTGCTCTCCTTCACCGCCGTCGGGCGACACCCATTGACCCACCCAAAACGCCCGCCCGGACTGTGACCGGGGCGGGCGTTGTTGCTACGCTTGCGCTCGGACCGGTCGGAGGATCGACCGGCCTTGCTCACTCGGAGAGTCCAGCATGCCAGCCGAAGAGACCCGCTTGCGAATCACCGAACAGGATGGGGTGACGCGGATTGAATTCCTCGATCGCAACATCCTCGACGAGGCAAGCATCCAACGCATCGGTGAAGAGATCACCGACATCATCGACAACTCGTCGGATCCAAAGCTCCTGATCAACTTTTCGCAGGTCGATCACATGTCGTCGGCTGCCCTTGGCACGCTCATCACGATCCACCACAAGATCCGCAATCGCTCCGGTGAGCTCAGGCTGGCCAACATCGATCCGCAGATCCAGGAAGTGTTCAGCATCACCAAGCTCGATCGCATCTTCACGATTCACGAAGACGTCGACGACGCCATGAAGGCCTTCGGCTGAACCACGCTCCAGCGGCACGGGAACAACCCCGGTAGCCGCCGGGAGAGCTCGCCACCGTGAGTGCCTCGGTCCACATCCCGAACGACCGCCCCCGCATCGACCAGCTGTGGGGCGATATCGAGGCTGCCATGCAGGTGCATGGCTATGCGGCTGCGTCTGTGTTCGCCGTTCGGCTGGCGCTCGAAGAGGCGATGACGAACGCCTTCAAGCACGGGCTCAAGGATCTGCCCGAAGGCACCCCTATCACGGTCGACTACACAATCACCGACGCGCGTGTTTCGATCGCCGTCGAGGATCCCGGCCCAGGATTCGATCCCGACGACGTGCCCGATCCGACAGCCGAAGAGAATCTCACCCGGCCCGGCGGCCGCGGCCTGCTCCTCATCCGCTCGTACATGACCCACGCCGAGTTCAAGAACCAGGGCCGGCGTCTCGAGATGGTCTACGAGCGGCCGGACTGAGGAGCGGCTCCAGTCGTCCGGAAACCGAAGAGCACTCACGCTCTCGGGTTCGGGATTCCCCAAGATATCAGGGTTGTCCGCGTGCGATTCAGATTGGAAGCTCTATCATAGAATCGTTCTAAAAGGGATCGCTCGCGGCGGTACCATTCGCCCAACGACTCAGATCCGATAAGTGTGCACCGCCGACCTGAAGCTCGCACGCCTCCAGGGACGCCCAGGGAGACGACATGTCCGTAGACCTGCCGATCTATCTCGATAACGCCGCCACCACCCGCACCGACCCGCGTGTGGTTGAAGCGATGCTTCCGTACTTCACCGAGATCTACGGAAACCCCGGCAGCCGCAACCACGGCTTCGGTTGGGTGGCCGAGGACGGTATCGATACGGCCCGCCAGCAGGTTGCCGATCTGATCGGCGCGGATCGCAAGGAGATCATCTTCACGAGCGGCTCGACCGAGAGCAACAACCTGGCCATCAAGGGTGCGGCGAGCATGTACGCCAAGGGCCCCGCCGGCTCGACCGGTCGTGGCCACATCATCACCGCGCTCCATGAGCACAAGGCCACGCTCGACCCGTGCAAGCGTCTGCAGAAGGAAGGCTTCGACGTCACCTACCTCGAGCCGGGGCGCGATGGTCTTATCACCGCCGAAATGGTCAAAGGCGCAATGCGTGAGGACACCATCCTGGTGACCATCATGTGGGCGAACAACGAGCTTGGCACGATCAACGAGATCCCCGAGATCGGCAAGCTGTGCAAAGAGCACGGCGCCATCTTCCATACCGACGCGACGCAGTGGGTTGGCAAGATGCCCACCAACGTGAACACGGACAACATCGACCTGCTGAGCCTGAGCGGCCACAAGATGTATGGGCCCAAGGGCGTGGGCGCGCTGTACGTGCGTCGCCGCCGCCCGCGCGTGCGTCTCACCGCGATCCAGGAGGGCGGCGGACAGGAGCGCGGATTCCGCTCGGGCACGCTGAACGTTTCGGGCATCGTCGGCTTGGGCAAGGCCTGCGAGCTTTGTGCGGCCGAGATGGACAGCGAGCAGGAGCGTCTGCTGAAGCTCCGCCAGAAGATCGAGCAGCGCATCACCAGCGAGCTCGACACGGTGCAGGTCAATGGCCACGCCGACAAGCGCCTGCCACACCTGACCAACATCTCCTTCGGCTTCGTCGAGGGCGAGAGCATGATGATGGCGATCAAGGAGATCGCGGTGAGCAGCGGATCGGCGTGCACCAGCGCCAGTCTCGAGCCGAGCTACGTGCTCAAGGCTTTGGGCGTCGGCGACGACCTGGCCCATAGTTCGCTTCGCATCAGCATGGGCCGTTACACGACCGAGGCGGAGGTCGACTACGCCATCGACAAGATCATCGAATCGGTCAAGAAGCTGCGTGAGCTCAGCCCCTTGTACGACATGCACAACGAGGGCATCGACATCACCAAGATCGAGTGGCAGGCCCACTAGGACGGCGCAGCGACGCTCTGGCGGAACAGGAACGAATCTGACGCGGTTTACACGCGAGGAGGCCCGACATGGCATACACCGATAAGGTCATCGATCACTACGAGAACCCGCGGAACGTGGGCACGTTCGGCACGCAGAAAGAGATCAAGGAGCGCAGCGACGTCGGCGTCGGCCTGGTCGGCGCGCCCGAGTGCGGCGACGTGATGCAGTTGCAGATCAAGGTCGACGACGCCGGCAAGATCGAGGACGCCAAGTTCAAGTGCTTCGGCTGCGGCTCGGCCATCGCCAGCAGCAGCCTGGCCACCGAGTGGCTCAAGGGAAAGAGCCTGGACGAGGGCCTGGAGATCAAGAACACCCAGATCGTCGAGGAGCTGAGCCTCCCGCCGGTCAAGATCCACTGCTCGGTGCTGGCTGAGGACGCCATCCGGGCGGCTATCAAGGATTACAAGACCAAGAACGGCATCGAGTCTGAGGCGGCCCACGCCCACTGATGCCTTCTCGGGCGTCCGAGCTCGGGGGAAAGGGGAGTCCCCCGAGCTCGGATGGAACTCCGAGGCCGTTCCGGCCGTTATACTGGTAGGAACGCATTACCGCAGCCAATCAGGCCAGGAGCCGACATGTCCGCAACCGCAGCCAACCCCAGCCAAGCCGATACCCACGCCGTCACCGTCACCGAGCGTGCCGCCGAGGAGATCCGCAAGATCGTCGAGGAACAAGAACTCGACGCCGCCAAGGTGCACCTGCGGGTTGGCGTGAAGGGTGGGGGCTGCTCGGGCTTCAACTACATCCTCGACCTGACCGAGTCGGTCCGCGATAGCGATGAGATCATGGAGCAGCACGGCGTCCGCGTGGTGTGCGATCCCAAGAGCCTGCTCTACCTCCACGGCACGGTGGTCGACTTCAAGGACGAAATCATGAGCCGCGGGTTCGTCTTCCAGAACCCCAACGCCAGCGCGACGTGCGGCTGCGGTTCGAGCTTCTCGGCCTGATCCCGAGATCCCGGCCTCTCGATTTCTAGCGAAAATCGTCCGATCGGACGCGAAATAGCGTTGCATCCTGCCCGCGTTTGCGGGTATTGTATTAAGTACTCCTCAGCACCAGACTTGTGGGACCGATCTCAGGACGGGTCGGACTGGGTGGCTTTGCAGGAGTCTTGGCCGATCACTCGGCCCCGCCATTCGCCTCGGAAGGACGCTCGATGGCATCACAGGGCGCAACGCCGCTGGAAACCACGCAGGGATACGCCACGCCAACGGTGACGCAGTTCAGCGTCTTCCTCGACAACCGGGTCGGCCGACTGCACGAGCTAGTGAACGCCTTCGATCACTCCGCCGCCAAGATCTGTGCGCTGAGCGTGCACGAGGCCTCGGACTACGCGGTCGTGCGCATCATCGCCAACCGGGCCGCCATCGCGGCGAGGATCCTCCGCGAGCAGCGGCTCCCATACGGCGAGAAGGAAGTCCTCGTGGTCGAGTTGTCCGAGGGCCACAGCCTCGAGAGCTTGTGCCTCTCGCTGCTCGGTGCCGAGCTCAACATCTTCTTCGCCTACCCGCTGATGCTCCGGCCGAACGGCACCGCGACTATCGCCCTCTCGGTCGATGACATGACGCTGGCGGGGCAGATCCTGCGGCGCAAGAGCTTCCGACTGTTCGGCGAGGCGGACCTACCTGCGGCGTGATCATTCAGCCGCCACTTCCGCCATCTTCCAATGAGTAGAGCGTCTCGTCCTTAGACAAGCTATCGGCCTTGCGCCACTGGCTCATGATGTCGGCCTTCGTGTACTCAACGCCGCACTCGGGGCATCGGCCACTCGCTGGCAAAGCGCTCAGGTCGTAAAGGCACATCGTGCACACGTGCCCACGCAGCCGACGTACCCGCAGGATATCACGGCTGTTTAGGTACATCAGAAGGCCGATCGTCGCCAGTGACCCAAGGACCGCGCCTGCGAGGGCGTAGTAGAAGTTCGGGCGCCATCCGAGCTGCGCAGCGGTGACACACACGAGAGGCGTGCCGAGGACACACAAGCCCTGCCCGACCCAGAACCACTTGCCGTGTCGCTTGAGCACGGGTGGGAGGCGTGCTGCATCTGTCGATGCCATGCTGGACGATACGCGCCTTCACAGCTTGGGCTGCTGGCGATCATGATCCTCTTCGAACGTGTAGAGCTTCTTGGCTTGATACGAGCTGTCGAGATTTCGCCACTCTCGAACGATGTCGGCTTTGCGGTACTCGATGCCGCACTCAGGACATCTGCCGGCGGATGATGAGCTACGAAGATCGTACAAGCAGTGCATGCAGGCTTGGCCGCCGCAGGTTCGGATGTGTCGGCGATCCCGGAACCACATCCATGCGGGTATCACCATTCCTCCGGCGATCAGCAACACGCTGATCGGGGCAACGATGACCAGTGGTAGCCCAGCCACCATGCTCGCAAAGAAGCCACCCCAAGCACCGAGCATCACAGCGGCACTACCAACCATGCCACGGATGGCATGGCGGCGGAGCATGCGCGAAGTCGGTCGCTCGTCTTGCATGGCATAGGAGGCTACGCCCATAGGGAACCCATGCGGCTCTCCCACGGGCTGCATTGGTATCCAGCCGCTCTGGTTAAGCCGTCGCGACTTCGAGGTCATGCGCCTCGGCGACGGGCCGGTTCAGAAGGCGGCCATCGTCGCAGTTGATCGCCATCGCGAAGCCGGCGTCACGGGCGGCGATCTCGTGGGGGCCGACGCGTGCGAGGCGGCGGGCCCATGGCACCGTCGCGTTGTTGAGCGCGTGCGTGCTGGTGCGGGCCACGGCACCGGGCATGTTGCCCACGCAGTAGTGCACGACGCCATCGACGACGTAGGTCGGGTTGCCGTGGGTGGTCACCTTGCTGGTCTCGACGCAGCCGCCCTGGTCGATCGAGACATCGACGATGACGGCACCCTCCTGCATGATCTTGAGATCCTCGCGGCTGACGAGGTGCGGGGCCTTCGCACCCGGGAGAAGCACGGCGCCGATGACCAGGTCGGCCCAGGCGAGGTACTTGCGGATGGCGTGCGGGTCGCTGTAGATCGTGGTGACGTTGTCGGCCATCACGTCCTCGAGGTGACGCATCTGGTCGAGGTCGATGTCCAGGATGACGACGTCGGCACCCATGCCGCTTGCGATCTGGGCGGCGTTCGAGCCGACGACACCGCCGCCGAGCACGACGACCTTGCCAGGCTCGACGCCCGGCACGCCGCCGAGCAGCACGCCGCGACCACCCTGCGGGCGTTCGAGGTACTTCGCGCCCTCCTGCGTGGCCAAGCGCCCGGCGATCTCGCTCATGGGCGTGAGAAGCGGGAGCGCGGGCTTGCCACTCATGCCCGGTGCTTCGAGGGTCTCATACGCAACCGCGCAGATGCGTTGCTCCAGGCACGCAAGCGTGAGATCCTTGTCCGCGGCAAAATGGAAGTAGGTGAAGACGACCTGGCCGTGCCGCATGTGCGGCCATTCGGCGGGCTGCGGCTCCTTGACCTTGACGATCATGTCCGCCTTCGCCCAGACCTCGCCGGCGTCGGGAGCGATCGACGCCCCGACGGCCTCGTAGTCGCTATCGCCGAAGCCGATCCCGAGCCCAGCGCCGCTCTGCACGACCACGCTATGGCCGTCGCGGATCAGTTGGTCGACGCCCGCGGGCATCAGGCCGACGCGGTACTCATCGGGTTTGACCTCTGTGGGGACGCCAACGATCATGGGCCGAGCTCCTGTGTACGAATGGGCCGGTTGCGTGCTCTGTGGGCTCGAAAGCACCGGATCGAGCAGCGGATGTGGGGGCCAAACCCGGTTTGGCTCTTGTGCGGTTTCATGACGCGTCCCGCACGGCGGCGGGCGCGGCCCAGATTTTACCCGGCAATCTGTCGAGATGCGCTGCCCCTAACCGCGTTCCTGCAGGCAGATTGCCCGCGTTGGGAGCCGTTCGCAAGGGTTTTGGCTAGTATCGCTCTCGCGAGAGCCAGCCCCGCATGATTCGGTCGGGATGGGTGTAGCGAATGGCACTGGCCGCGTGTATGGCCCCCTCGACGCCCCGTCGCTTTTTGGGGCGATGACACGCTCAGGACGACTCGGAGGCTGCCCCGTATGTGCTCGAATGTTGCTCGCAGGATCAAGACCGGCTCGGCGTGCGTGCTGGCCTTGCTCCTGACCGTGGTCTCGCCCGCACCCGTCATCGCGCAGGGCGCCGACTTTATCGCGAATGTGAACGAGCGCAGCCAGACCATCCCGCAAGACCAACGCGCAGACGTCGTGTTGTTTCCCGCGCTCGTCGACCTCGAAGCCCCGCCGGCGTCGGTCTCTGAGCTCGAGGATGGCAGGCCGACGGATGCCATGCTCCTCGGCCCGGGCCTGCGAGGCTGGAGCGAGGCATCGCAGTGGGCGAGCGGCGCACCACAGCAGGCCGCGATCGCCGCGCTTGAACAGATCACGCAGGACCCCGAGTTCCTGAGTTCCATGGTCATCGCCCAGCCGTATGGGATCGATGGCGTTCCGTTCGATCTCGTTCGCGCGGGGCTCTACACCGAGCTTGGCGATCCTCCCACGCTCACGACGGCCGAGTTCCGGTACATGCCGAAGCTCACCGATCTGGCCATCCTGGCCCATGTCGAGGCAACGCGGCGGTTGGAGTCCGGTGATGCGGCCGGTGCGTTGGATGTCCTGATCGACCTCATGCACCTCGGCCGGATGATGGTGGACCGCCAGTTCTTCGAGGAGGTGGACTGGGGCTTCCGAGTGATGATCGATGCGGCGATCCGCAGCCGCGACATCGCGTACGTCGACAACACGAAGGACGACCCGCAGCTCGACTACGACTCGCTGACTAAGGCGATCAACCGCCTCGACCTCGGTCGCCGCGGCTTCCTCCTCATCGATCGCGTCCGCATCCCCAACGGCGATTACCAGGGTTCGAGTCAGATCCTGTCTCGCATCTTCGATGATCGCGGCCGACCGACCGATCGATTCGCTTCGACCATGAGCTCGCTCACCACGAGCGATCGCCCGCTCCGGCGCTTCAGCGAGGCCGGCCTGTGGAACCAGATGCAGCAGGTCCACAGCGACGGTTTCGATTCCCGTGAAAAGCTCAACGACGTCTACAACGATTGGGCTCAGCTCTGGACGCAGAACGACTTCGCGCCCGGCCACAAGCTGGTGCGCGAGTACACGCGCCTGAACCCGGTCTCCGAGGGCGTGATCCGCGCGACCATGCCCGATATGTCCGGGTTGTTCAACGAGCGGCGGATCCTGCGGACGGAGATCGCAGGCACCCGCGCCGC
>ERZ1740058.795-NODE-795-length-20204-cov-8.339471_pt1 | contig 20204 bp, 16 predicted proteins | sample MGYA00581745_ERZ1740058 | MGnify/ENA primary metagenome ERZ1740058 (study PRJEB43018, sample SAMN04849742) | marine metagenome | isolation source: floating plastic debris | place: Pacific Ocean | collected 2008-08-30 | study: EMG produced TPA metagenomics assembly... | reverse complement strand
CAGCCATGGCTGAAACGGTTGCTTGGAATCGCATGCTCATACCTCCACGCGGCGACTGATCGCCGTTGCCGTTAGTCTACCGAGCGGCACGGCGTTTTCGCGAACGATGTCAAGAAACCCATCTGGAGATCGCAATACGACCTCCAATCAACCCCAGTATTGTGAAGATGGGTGAGTTAGGAAGCCGTGCGCCGATGACGAGCATCCCGACGACGGTGTACCAGAATCACCGTTCATTAGAGTCTCTCTAGTCTGTGTACGCCACGGGCACTCTGCTATACACGCTTCAGCTTGCCCGCCTCGATCGTCAATCCTGCGCGCATGGCGTAGCGCGCCATCTGAACGCGATTGGTCGTTCCGAGCTTCTTGTGGATCGCATCGCAGTGCCGTTCGACCGTACGCGGCGATCGCCCGAGCGCCTCGGCTATCTCACGCGTCGCATACCCCTCGCCTATCAGCGCAAGCACTTCAAGCTCGCGTGAGGTCAACGCAGACATTGGCCCGAGTTCTGCCAGCGTGGCGCTCATGGTGATGAAGCCGTGGGCCGAGTCATGCTCCGGCTCACTCTCTGGCGCGCCGGTGACAATGCCGGGTTTCGGCTCGACCACCCGCGCCGAGTCGGCCGAAGCTTGGGACGGCGGCACCTCTAGCGTGCGATGTCCGCTCGGTTCGACCGGCCCCTCGACGGCGAGCACGAGCAGCAACGGCCCACGATCGGTTGCATCGGGCTCGGTCGCGCCAACGGCATCCGGACCAATCTCGATCGGCCACACCGTGCACCGTACCTGCGAGCCGTCGTGGATGAACCGCAGCACCGCGGGCTTCTTCTCGGCAAGGACGCGCTCCACAAGATCTGGCCCAACGAGCGTCCAAACACCCTTCCTGGGCGCAAGCGCCTCGGGCGTCACCGCACGCCCCCGCTGATCGGGGACGGTCAGTGCGCCGAATCGGCGATTGGCATGCAGCGGCCGGGCCTGCGCGTCGACGATCGCCATGCCAACCGCGGGCTCCAAGTCGAGCGCCGCGATCAGGCCAGCCAACGCCGCGCGATCGGGTAGCTTCGGACCCGCTGAATCGTCGGTATCAGGGCGTCGCCCACCACGCTGCATCGCCGCCACGACATCCGGAGCGGCACCAGCATCGGCGTAGGACGGAAGACCCGCCTCGGTGGGGGCCGGCGAGGGGCGGCTAACAGCGGCCTGCGCACGCGTCGGTCCCGGATTCGGGGTGTCGGACGGACGGTCGGCCATAGCTGGCCTCCAACGCCGGTCGTGGACCCGGGTCTACGTACTCTAACGCAAACGACCGGTAATCCAATGGGCATTCGAGAGCGCCACGCCCATTTTGCCCACTTTTTCAACCCCGCACATCGGCGTGACCTTTCCGCAGTGGCAGGCCCGGTTTTCTGAAATCTGCCTAGATACAGCACGTGCGAACGCGGATACGCAAGACTCCCAAAGGGAGAATTGCTAAGCCGAAGTGCCAAACCTGGAAGCCAGCAACGCCAGCAGGTCGGCGAACACTCCAGCCTCTGGTTGGGCCGCGTCGACGCGTGCGAAGCGGTCCGGCTGCGTCGCCACAAGATCGAGGTATCCCTGCCGCACCTTCGCGTGGAACGCCGAACCCTTGGCCTCCATCCGATCGAGCAGCAGGCCGAGCCTTCCCGCCGCCGTTGCCTCGTCGACATCGAAGACGATGTTCAAGTCCGGCTCGGCGTGCGGCTCGGCCCCGTGCGTCACCACGCGCGCAACCGCGAGGATGTCCGCCTGATCAAGACCGCCCGCGGCTCCCTGGTACGCGAGCGTCGACGCCACAAACCGATCGGCCAACACCACGTCGCCGCGCGCCAACGCGGGCGCGATCCGCTCGGCTACCAACTGCGCGCGGCTGGCCATATACAGCAGCATCTCGCATCGCACGTCCATGGCCGCCTGCCGATGGTCCAGGAGCGTGTCGCGGATCGCCTCTCCCGCCGCCGTGCCCCCTGGCTCACGAACAGTGATACACGCGATACCGGCGTCCTTGAGCATCGCCTCGAGCCGCCGCAATTGCGTGCTCTTGCCCGAACCATCGGGCCCCTCGAAGACGAGGAAGCGGCCCCTGAGGGAAGCGAGCCAGGCGGGTGATTCGTTGGGCGTGGACGGCATGGTCGCCAGTCTAGACGGTTACGTCGCTGGATCGATCACGGCGCTGAGCTAGAACAACCCCAAGGCGTAAAACAGCGCGGTAAACACCAGATCCGCCAGCACCACCGCCACCACGCTCTCGACGACCGTCCGCGTCGTCGCGGCACCCACGCCAGCCGCCCCACCGGTGACCCGCAGGCCGTTCGCGCAGGCGATCACGCCGATCAAGAGGCCGAATACGAGCGCCTTGGCCACGCCGGTCAGGAAGTCGACCAGCTTGACCTGGGAGAGCAAGTTCTGCCAGTAGACGGTGAACGGCAGATCGAGCACGATCGTCGAGACACCAACCGACGCGGCGATGGACACAATGCTCGCGAACACGCCCAACGCGCCCATGCAAGTACATGTCGCGAACACGCGCGGCACGACCAAGAAACGCACCGGGTTGAGCGCGTGGGCCTCGAGGGCTTCGATCTCTTCGCCGACCACCATTGTGCCCAGTTCGGCCGTGATCGCCGCACCGGCATATCCCGTGAGAACGATCGCGCCAATCAGCGGCCCGAGCTCGCGGAGTACGGCCACGCCGATGATGTTCGCGAGTTTGTCCTTCTGGCCAAGTTCGTCGAGCGGCGGCGCCATCTGGAGGCTCAGGATGAGCCCGACCGCCGCCGACACGAGGCAGATGATTGCGACCGAGCGCACACCCACTCGGATGATCTGGGTATTGATCGCCGAAGAACCCATGCGGACCCGCGGATCGAAGATCGACCGCGTCAGCCACAGCACCGCACTGCTAAGCAGCGCCAGCATATCGCCGACGTGATCCAGAATCTGGATCAAGACGCCGCCGATGAAGCCGAGAAAACGGACCACGCCTACACCGATGCCGCGGCTTCCACGGCCTCGTCAAACGTCTCTGCGATCGGGAACACCGTGTCCAGCCGGGCGATCTCGAAGATCGAACGCACGCGGTCCTGCAGCGAGCACAGCACGAGCCCCACGTCCTTCTTGCGACTGAGCTGCAAGCCACGCACCAGCGTCGCCACGCCCGAGCTGTCCATGTAGCTCACGCCCGACAGATCGACGATCACCGAGCCCTTGCCGGGCACCTTGCCGATCGCGTCCTGGAGCGACGTCTGCAGATCTGGGGACCGCACGATGTCGACCTCGCCGCTGACGCTCAGCACGATGGTCTTCTGGTCGTGCGACCTGATGTCCATGCGGTTCTCCGGATCCTGGGCTGGTCCCTCGTGCACGCTCACGCTCCCGTCCTTCGATCATGGTCCGCCGAAGCGTCCGCAGACGGCGGCAAGCCGTCGCAGCTCGTATTCTCGGCGCACCGATTGGTCAGTTCTCTCGTGCGCTGCGCGCTCGGGCCGTTTGTTCGCTTCACCAGGGTCAGCCGCATGCCCGCCTCTTCCCGTGCGGCGTACTGCGCCTCGTCCACGACCTGGCGGATGATGTGCACGCCCAAGCCACCGGGCCGAATGTCGTCGAGGTCTCGACCTTGGATCGCGCTGGGGTCGATCTGCTCGGCCTCGTCTTCGATCACGATGCACAAGCCGGGCCCGAGCTGGCCATCGTCCTCAAGCGGCCAGATCTTGACCCAGATGGGGTTCCCTGGTGCCTGCTTGTACCCGTGGCGGATGACGTTGCACAACGCCTCATCGACCGCGAGCGCCAGGTGCGAGCTGGAGTCGTGCGAGAACCCGAACCGCTTGGCCGTCCCGGCGACCATCTCCCGGGCCCCGGCGAGGTAGCGAAAATCGCTGACCATCCGCAGCACCACCTCGGGCGGGCTCTGGGGCACGTGGTTCGTCGCGGCGGGCTGCATGAAGCGGGCGATCTCCGGGGCACGAACGGAAGCGAGATGAGCCGGCAGGAAGGCGATCTGCGCTTAGGGCGTCCCGGCTGGCATCGTCGCCGGGCCCGACGCGGCCTCCGCGTGCTGGGCCAACCAGACTTCCCAGCGGTCGATCGCCCTGCGGCGGTCGATCTCAGCGGCCCACGGATCGTAGCCGAATCGCTCACGGACCGCCCGCTCCAGGGCGGCGATGGCCAGTGTCCTCAGGGCGGGGTCGTCCGAGCCCAGTGCCTCGACCATGCCGCGGAGGTCGGCGGCGTCAGGATCATCGGCGCTGGCCACGACCGCGCGGATCCGGCTGCCGGCGTCCGCAGACTCGAAGCTGGCCGGCAGCCCCGCCTCGCACCCGCCCGAGGCCAACACACCAACGCCCAAAAGCAAGGCAAACGCACCGATCCGCCGCATGCCTAACCATAGCCACTCGCGCCGAGCACCCGTAGGCATATGCTTCGCGCTTCCCCTTTGCGTGGAGGCACCCCGAGATGATCCCAACACCGCACGACGAGGTCGTCCTGATCGTCGACTTCGGCTCGCAGACGGCCCAGCTCATCGCCCGCCGATGCCGAGAGCTGGGTGTGTGCGCCGTGATGGTCTCGCCCAACACGCCCGCGGCCGAGCTTGCCCAAGCCAAGCCCAAGGCCATCATCCTCTCCGGCGGACCGGCGAGCGTGGACGACGCCGGCGCGCCGTCTCTCGACCCCGAAACCCTGCGGCTCGGTGTGCCCGTGCTGGGCATCTGCTACGGCATGCAGATCGCTTGCCGCGTGCTGGGTGCGCACGTCGAAAAGGCCGACCACCGCGAGTTCGGCCGCGCCGCGCTCGAGGTCACCGATCGCCGGACGCTGCTGGGCGCAATCCCCAGCACGACCACCGTATGGATGTCCCATGGCGACCAGATCACCGAGCTGACTTCGCATGGCTTCAAGACGTTGGCCAAGACCCCCACGTGCCCCGCCGCCGCCGTGGCCCACGTGCACGACGGCGTGTGCTTCTACGGCGTGCAATTCCACCCCGAGGTCACGCACACGCCCCACGGCATCGACATCCTGCGTAATTTCCTCTTCGAGGTCGCGGGCTGCAAGGGCACGTGGCGCATGGCCGACTTTGCACAACGCCAGCAAGAAGAGATTGCCAAGGCCGTCGGCGACCAGCGCGTGATTTGCGGCCTCTCGGGTGGCGTCGATTCGGCCGTCTGCGCAGCCCTCTTGCACAAGTCGATCGGCGACCGCCTCACATGCGTCTTCGTCGATACCGGCCTGCTCCGCAAGAACGAACGCGAACTCGTCGAGACGACCTTCCGCGACCACTTCGATGCCGACTTGCGCGTCGTAGATGCCGCCGACGACTTCCTTTCCGACCTCGCAGGCGTCACCGACCCGCAAGAAAAGCGCCGCCTCATCGGCCACCGCTTCATCGAGGTGTTCAAGGAAACGGCCAAGGACATTCCAAACGCGAATGTGCTCGCCCAGGGCACGCTCTACCCAGACGTCATCGAGAGCGGCCAGGGCCACGGCGGCGTCTCGGCCACGATCAAGCTGCACCACAACGTTGGCGGTTTGCCGGCGGAGCTCGGCTTCGCCCTCGTCGAGCCGCTGCGAGACCTGTTCAAGGACGAGGTCCGCACGCTGGGCGAGGTCCTGGGCCTGCCGAGCCAGATGGTCTGGCGCCACCCGTTCCCCGGCCCGGGCCTTGCCGTTCGCGTGCTGGGCGAGGTCACGCCCGACAAGCTCGCCGTGCTGCGTGAGTGCGACGAGATCGTGCTCGAAGAGATCATCTCGGCCCAGCTCTATCGCCAGACCAACCAGGTCTTCGCCGTGCTGTTGCCGGTCCAGAGTGTGGGCGTGATGGGCGACGGCCGAACGTACGAGAACGCCATCGCCGTCCGCGCCGTCGAGACCGAGGACTTCATGACCGCCGACTGGGCCCGCCTGCCCTACGACGTGCTCGCCCGCATCAGCAACCGCGTCATAAACGAGGTCCGCGGCGTAAACCGCGTGGTCTACGACATCTCGAGCAAGCCGCCCGCGACGATCGAGTGGGAGTAACGAAAACGCCCCGAGGTTAGTGTTCCCGGGGCGTTCGCTCATGCGTTGCGGTCAATGTGTCAATCGCACACAAAGAAGTTCTGGAAGCACAGGAAGTCGAACAGCGTCAGCTCGCCGTCCGCATCGCAGTCGGCGTACGGATCGCCGGCGGCGAAGGCGTTCTGGAAGCACAAGAAGTCGAAGATGTCGCGTTCGGCGTCGCCGTTGCAATCGACATAGCACGTGAACGTGAAGTTGTCGAAGGCCACTGCGTTGCCCGCCGCGGTGCCACCCCCAAAGAAGCGCAATGCCGATGGCAGCGGATTGGTGCCGAGAGCGCCGCCGTTCACGTACCAGTCGTCCGGCGTGTCCGACACCGGGTCGCCATCGGCAATCTCGGTGATCTCCACGCGCCGGAGGCGTCGCTCGCGCCACTCACCGACGATCTCGACGCGATACCACGTGTCGGTTTCGAGGTTCTCCCAGGCGGCACTCGCAACCGCCCCGGGCAGCGGCACCTGGTTGCCATCCTCATCGAACACCACGAATCCGAGCCGGAAGTCCTCGGCTGTCTCCAAGTCCATCCAACTCATCAGCGCAATGAACTGAGCCGAGTCGGCCGGTTGGAACGAGAAACTGCCGATGTAATCCGTGGCCGGCAGCGTCCCGGCGTACGACGGCACCGCAAAGTCGAAACTGACACGCTTGAGCAGTCCAAAGAACGGGAAGTCGCGCTGGGCCCGCGCGAACACCGGGCCGCCGGGTCCAGCCCCACTGACAAACGTCCGGCCGCCGTCCGGATTCAGCGGCAAGCCAAGCGGGTTGTCGGCATACCGGAACGCCTGAAAATCGACGCTGTCGGTATCCGGGGGGAGATAGAACATCTCCTGGCCCGTCAGCGGAACGCCACCCGCCGAAGAGGCGAGATCCTCGAAGTCGCTGATGTACTGAGCGTTGGCTGCTGCGGCAACAAAACCGCACGCAAAAGTCGTGACAGAGAGCCTGCGCATTATATACCCCTTCTGAGCTTAAGCCCGCACCATTACGAGCCCTTTCTACTTGTATTTGAACGCAAACTCCTCGCGCATTCAACCCCACTCTTCTATGAACAAACCGGGCCGGATGGACTGCGTTCCACCCGGCCCGGCCTATGTCAGATTAACGTTAGAACGGAAGCGGTTTACGCGGCTTCGCGCTGGCTCACGTTGATCGTGGTACCGCTGGTACGGCTGTCGGTCTGACCATTCCAGATCGGGCCCTGGAAGCCGCCAAACTGACCGGTAGGCGAGGTCTGCGGGACGCTTCCGGGGAAGAACGGCTGCTGGAAGATGGGCTGGCCGAAACCGTTGGTCACCAGCGAGCCGCTGAAGCCAAACGGCTGGCTCGGGAAGTGCCCGGAGGTAATCGGCGTGGCGAAGCTACCAAAGCCGCTCGTGCCGCCGAACACCGGGGTGCTGGCCGGCACGCCGCCAAACTGCGAGTAGATCGGCTGGCCGGGGATGAAGCCGCCCTGGTTCAGAGTCGGGTTCGGCAGACCAGTGCCGGTGGACGGCGTGTTGCCCGTGATCGGAGAAACGGGCGAGATCGGCGAACCCGTCGAGACACTCGTGGTGCTCTGGCCATTGAAGCTCGGGGTGCCGGTGGTAGTCGACGGCACGCCGGTCACGCTCGAGGGGATGCTCGTCGGGCCGGCGATGGGAGCCGAGATCGGGGTCGGGCTGCCGCTAAAGCCAAAGCTCCCTCCGCCAAAGGCAATCGGGCTGAACTGGCCGAACTGGCCGCTCCAAGGGGTGAAGCTACCGAAGCTGGGTGAGCCGAAAGACCAACCGGTCGGGCCGCTGAACGGGCTTCCAAACGGCGTGCTGAACGAACCACCGAACGAGCTGTTGAACGGGCCTCCGAACCAACTTGCGAACGGGCCGGTAAACGAGCCCCCGAAGCCACTGAAGCCATCAAAACCAAATGGCGTGTTCCAGCTACCGAACGGGGTCGAGAACGAATCGCTGAACGGCGTGGAGAACGAGCTTGAGAACGGCTGACCGAATGACGAGCCGAATGAGCTAAAGCGACCACCAATGGTCGACCAGTCACTCTGTGGGAAGCCAAAGCTGGGCTGGCCAAAGCCGAAGCTCGAGCCAAACGGGGTCGAGCCGAACTGGCCGAACGGTTGGCTGGGGAACGACTGCCCCGGGAAGCTCGAGAAAGGCTGGCCGAAGCCGAAGCCGAAGCCGAAGGGCGAACCACCGAAGCCGCTCGAGAAGGGCGTGCTGAACGGAGTCGCGAACGGGGTACCGAACGAACTGCTCGGCGAGAAACCAAACGGCACGCTGCCGAACGAGTTGAACGGGCCAAAGCCGCTACCAAAACCAGTGCCAAAGCCAAAACCGCTGTCGAAACCGCTGTTAAATCCGCTGTTTACCACGGGCGTTCCAATCTGGCCGAAGCCGTACGAGCCGAACGGGGTGCTGAAAGGGAAACCAAACGAGGAAACGGACGGGAAGCCGAAGCCGCCAGCGAAGGGGCTGGCGGTCGGCACGCTGCTGATCACGCTGTTCATTCGAACCACTCCTCTTGAGCCGCCGTGGCAGCGCCACCCCGCGGCCGAGCCCTCCGAAGGCGCGCAACGATCGCGCGACCCCCACCGGGCCCTCGTACACGTTCAACGTTGGAACAACTCAGGGTGCGGGCCGGCGTCCTGCCTTCCAACTGCCCGCACAACCAGTTTCGGCAGCCCAGCCGCGCAACTTTGTCCGATCGTTCGTACTCGACCAGTTTTTCATATTCGCGCAGATTCGACCGGTTCCCCGCGCCGAGCGACCCGCCCAGTGGGGACGTTCCCGTGGATGATGGAACAACTCAAGTCGCGCTGCGTCTGACTTCGTGAACGCACAGCCACCGCATCGTCGCCGCAACCCCTCCCCGTTGCGACGGTATAGACAACGGTGGCGGCGACGCGACGGCCGCGCCCGTCCGTACGCTGGCCGCTGGCTCCCCCGGGCCGGTAGCCATCGCCACGTAGCCTTGGAGCCGAGCCCGGCCCCAGCACCAAACCGGGGGCACGGGACGGATCGGCGGCCCCGCTTTCCGTCGAGGACCGTCCCATAACAAGGAGGCCGCAATGCGCCACCAGTGCTCCATCACGATCGCTGCCCTCGGACTCGCCGCCGTGCTCGCTTTCCCAGCGGGTGCCCAGCAGGCCCCCGGGGCCTCCTCGAGCAGGCCGGTCGTCCAGCCCTATCCCGAGGGCGTGCGACCCGAGCGAGTCACCCTCTCGCGCATGATGACGCCCATCACCGCGACCTTCGAGAACCAACCGCTCCAGGACGTGATGGACTACATCGCCCGCGTGACCGGGGCCGAGCTCGAAGTCTTCTGGCTCGACCAGCGCACCGGCACGGGGCTCGATCCCGAAGCGCTCGTGTCCATCTCCGTCGAGCGCACCCCCGCCATCACCATGCTCGAGCGCGTGCTGGCCAAGGTGCAGGACGACTTCGGCGGCGGCAACAACTGGCAGATGGCCGAGTGGGGCGCGATGCAAGTCGGCCCGACGAGTCGGCTGAACCGCTTCAACCGCGTCGAGATCTACGACATCAACGACCTGCTGCTCGTGCTCCCCGAGTACCCCGAGGTGCCCCAGATCGATCTTCAACAAGCGCTGCAAAGCGGCCAGGGCGGCGGCGGCCAGAGCCCGTTCGGCGGCGACGAAGGCGACAACGACCTCGACGAGCGCCCGATCGAGGAACGCGCCGAGGACATCATCAGCCTGATCGAGGACCTCGTCGAGCCCGATCACTGGATCGAGAACCAGCGCGCTTCGATCCGCTACTTCAAGGGCACCATCATCGTTCGCGCCCCAGACTACGTCCATCGCGGCATCGTCGGCTACACTTACTGGCCGACGCGGCGCCTCACCGCGGTCATCGAAGGCCGGCGGTACGTCACGATGGGCGTCGACACCGGCGCTTCCACCATCGACGGCTTCGGCCAGCAGCCCGTGAGCGCCGTGGTCGGCGGACGCATCATCCGCAGTGGCCCAGGCGGTGGCGGCTAACGGCGCCAGCCGCGTCCACGAAGACACGTCCATGCGAACCTGGGATAGGCTCAGCCAAGGAGAACGTCCATGGCTGAGCCGCATTCCGTTCGCGTCCGCATCGGCCGCGACCACTACCAAACCGACATCACCGCCGGCACGCATGCTCTCGTCGCCGACGAACCCGAAGGGCTCGGCGGCACCGACCATGGCACCGACCCCTACGGCCTGCTGCTGGCCTCGATCGGTGCATGCAAGGCCATCACCGTGCGCATGTACGCCGACCGCAAGCAGTGGCCGCTCGAAGCCCTCGAGCTCGAGCTCACCCACGACCGCGTGCACGCCAACGACTGCGACGATTGCGAGGCCGAGACCGGCATGGTCAGCGTGATCGAGTGCACCATCACCGCGCTCGGCGACCTGAGCGACGAGCAGCGGGCCCGCCTCACAGAGATCGCAGACAAGTGCCCCGTGCACAAGACCATCACAGGTCCCAACCACATCCGCACCACACTGTCCGACGGGTAAACCGCGAGATCAGGGAGCCGCCGGCGCTTCAAGCGTCGGCTGCGGCGTCGCCGGCTGCGGCGCGGGCGGGTTGTGCCAGAGCACGACGTAGGACCACAGGCAAGCCGCGTAGAAAACATGCACCAAGGCCACCCAGCCGACGACCTGCTTCAGTCGCGGCTTGTCCTTCAGCGGCGCGTTCGCCCTCGTCGCGCCGGCGATCATCGCCGTCTGCGTGCGCTGCCACGAACGCTCGGCTACCGGCCTGCCCTGTTCAACCATCCGCGCCAGCGTGGCCTTCCACCCCGCAGCGGGCACGGGCTTCGCCGCAACCGCGACCGGCTCGGGCTGGGCCGCCGGCTCGGCCTCGGGCGCCGCCGCCGCCGCTTCCACGGGCTGGTCCGATTCCTCGGTCGCCTGCGGCGAGTCCACGCTGGCGGCGGGCGTTTCGAGCGCGGGCTCGGCCTCTTCGTCGCTGTCGAGCTCCGCGTCAGCCAACGCGGCAAGCTGCTCGTCGAGCTCACCGATCAGCTCGGCTTCATCGGTGGGCAGGTTGGGCTTCCGCTCTTCTTCCTTCGACGCTTCGGCGCTGGCTTCGACCTCGGGCTCGGCCTCGGGCAGGTCGATCGGAGTCGCGGACTCGTCCGTACCGACCTCGGCCAGCGGATCCTCGAACATGCCTGACGCGAGCAACGCGTCGAGCTCTTCGTCGAGCTCGTTCTCCAGGTCGGCCGGGCCAACGGGCGCGTCATCGACATTCTCGGCGTTGGCCTTCGACTCCGGCTCGATGAGCAATCCATCGTCGATGATCGACGACTCGTCCTCCGAGGTCGGCTCATCAAAGGACTCGTCATACTCCAACGTCGGCGCAGGCTTCGCCGGGTCGGCTGGCTCTGGTTCGTCCTGCTCCGCGGCAGCATCCTCAGCGACCTGGGCGTCGCCTGCCTCAGGCTGCCCGGTCGCGGGCTCTGGGGGAGCTTCCGCTTCCGGCTCGACCGAGGGAGCATATGTCGTTTCACCGCCAGCCTGGTCGACCGGCTCGGGTTCGGGCTCGGGCTCAGACTCGAGCTTGGGCTCGGACTCGGACTCGGACTCGGCCTGGGACTCCGGATCGGCTACACGCTCCGATGCTGCCGAGGGGTCGGCGGCTGTTGGCGGAGCCGGATCGGAACTGGCGGTCGGCTCGGGCTTCTTCGCGTTGACCACCACACCGCCATCGCCGATGACCGCGTTCGCATCGCTGGCAACCTCGGCCGCCGCGATCTCGTCCAGAGACTTGCCGAGGTTGGCGCTGGTCTGCGCGACTTCCTGAGCCGAGACCTCCAGCGCATCCAACAGGTCGTCGAGCCGCTGTCCAATATCCTCGAAGCTCGAGATATCCTCGGTCTGGTCAGCCATGGGCACCGTTGTCATCGACCGTTTCGGACCCGAACTCAAGCTCTCGGACCTACGGCCCCGCCAAACACGACGTGAGAGCCAGACAATGCACTATATTATCGCTCCCGAACTCGACCCAAATCTCGAAACGGTAGCCATCGAAGGCGAGCAGGCCCGCCATGCCGTCCGCGTCAGGCGCATGGAGCCCGGGGAGCCGCTCATCCTCTTAGATGGCGCCGGCACCACCGCAGAAGCCACGGTCGATGGTTCCGATAAAAACGGGCCAGACGGATCCTGGCGGCTTCTGGTACGTGTCTCGGCACTTCGGAAGCACCCCAGGCCCAACCCCGCCATCCACATCGCCTGCCCCGCCCCCAAGGGCGATCTGCTCGAGACCATGATCGACCAGCTCAGCCAGGTCGGGGCGGCAAGCTGGCGGCCGCTGTCCAGCGAGCGCAGCGAGCGAGAGCCTCGGGCCGGCAAGATGGACCGCCTCGCCCGCATCACCCAGGAGAGCCTGAAGCAATGCGGCCGGCCATGGCTGCTGGATCTTGGGGCTCCGATCTCGTTTTCTGAGGCCATTTCCACGCCGGGGGCCGTCCTGGCGGATCCCGAGGGCCCGCCGCCGGCAACCGTGCTGGACTCCGGCCTGTCGGGCAACATCCCCACGAGCATCCTGGTGCTCGTCGGCCCCGAGGGCGGTTTTTCTCCCCATGAGCGAAGCCTGGCCCGAGATTCGGGATTGGCCCTGGTCGGGTTTGGTCCGCACGTGCTGAGGATCGGCACGGCGGCCGTCGCGGCGGCCAGCGGCCTCGTGCAGGCGCTCGCCGCCCAAGCCGGCGGTTCGTTCCAAGGCGGTCCGCCGGGGGAACGTGCCAGCGAGGGGGGCGTATCCCCTTGAGGGCGATCGCTCGCTGGTGAGCCGCGGTCGAGCCGATAGCCTGAGAGGCACCCCGGAGGGAGCACGCCATGGCCAGCAACCAGCAAGGACGCGCGAGCGCACGACGCCTGCTGTCGCGTCTGTCGCGGATCCGCCGCGAGGCCAAGCTACTGCTGCTTTCCCGCCGCCTCGGCGGGACGCTCGCCGCTGTGCTGGCTGCGCTCGCGCTGGTAGGCCTCACCGACTACGCGTTGCGTCTGCCCGCGTGGGTCCGGGTCATCGCCCTCATCGCCGCGATCGCCGGCGCGGGCTGGGCCTTCGTGCGGTACGCATGGCCGGCATGGCGCATGCACCCCACGCTCACCGATCTCGCGCTCCGGCTGGAGGGCGGTCGCCCTGAACTGAAAGGTCGGCTGGCCTCGGCCACCGACCTCGCCCAGAGCGGCTCGCTCGACCGACGCTTCGAGAACCTCGTCGACACGCTGAGCCACGACACGCTGCCGGACCTTATGAAACGCCGACCGACGATCCTGGCGCTCGGCGTGTGCTTGATCGTCGTCGCCTCGATCGCGACATTCGCCGCTCTGCAGCCCGGTAACGCCAAGCTCGGCGCAACCCGCGTGCTGGCGCCGTGGACTGCCGCGATGTGGCCCTCGCGGACGGCGATTGAGCTGGCGAGCCTCCCGGAGTTCCATCCGCTCGGCGACCCGATCGCCGTCCGCGGCCTGCTCACACGGACCGACAAGCCCGTTGGGCGCACCCGCGTCGAAGCGTGGTACCGCCTGGATGGCGGCGTGCCGCAGAAGCTCGCGCTCACGAGCCAGGGCGCACCCGCGAACGACGACGGCCCAGAGGTGTTCGAGCGACTGGTGAACCCCGCGGCCGAAGCGCTCCGCCAGACCCAACGCGTCACCTTCGAGACCTGGCTGCAGACACGCGACGATCGCACCGAGTCGGTCACCGTCGAGCTGGTGCGCCCGCCACGCGTGACACGCGCGAGCGCGCGCGTAAGGCCGCCCGAGTACGCCCAGGACGCGACCGCGGCGCGGATCATCGGCCTCGGCCGGCAAGCCAGCATCGTCCCGCTCGCGCTCGGCAGTGAGGACACGGCCTCGCTCGGCCCCGTGCTCCGGGGCTCGGCGATCGAGTTTGAGCTGCGCTACAGCACCGCAGCGGAGCCATCATTCTCGATCGCATCGGCAGCCGAGGAACGCGATGCCTCGGGCATCTCGGTTGAGCCGATGCCCGACGGCCTCGGCTCGATTGTCCGCGTGCTTGCGCAAGACCCCGCGTCGCTCACGATCGAGCTGCGAGACGCGCTCGGCATCGCCTCCGTGCGGCCCGTGGTCATCGCGCTCGACGTGCTGAGCGACGCCGATCCCACCGCCGCCGTAGTCGAGCCCGCGCAGGACGAGGCCGTCCTCGCCACCGCGACGCTGCCGATGGTCGGTGAGGCCCGCGATGATCTCGGCCTCGTCTCGGTAATACTCGGCGCCCAGCGAGCCACCCCGCCCGCGGGCAGCATGGGCGCGCCAGCAGAGCCCGTTGGCGACGCGTTCGAGTTGGCCCGATGGGCCGACGGCACCGCGCCGCTCGAGGCACGCGCCGCGGCCAGTGTCACGCTCGGCGACCTCGACCTTGATCCGGGCGACGAGTTGCTGGTCACCGCACTGGCGACCGACCTCCGACGCGGAGAGCCGACCGAGAGCGCCGTCCGACGGATCCGTATCATCGCCGAGAGCGAGTTGGTCGAGCAGCTGCGCGCGCAATTGGGCGCTGTTCGCGAATCGGCCAAGCGACTTGATCGCTCACAGGCCGAGCTCTTAGAGCAAGCCGGCGAGCTGGCCGAGACGCGCGAGGCAGACGACGACGAAGCGATGCAACGCGAGCAGGGCGATCTGACCGCACAGCTTGCGCGCCAAGCCGAGGCCGTGCGTGAGGTCGCACAGCGTGCCGAACGCAACGCGCTCGATGAGCCCGGGCTCGATGAGCTCGTGCGATTGGCCCAGGAACACCTGAACGCGGCGGCCGAGCAGTCCGATCGTGCCGCCAGCGCGCTCGACCGCGCGACCGAGTCGCCGTCCGAGCAGGCGCAGCAACGCGATCGGGACGAGGCCGAGCGCGCGCAGGAGCGTGTGCGTGACGAACTCGGTGGTTTGGTCGGATTGCTTAGCCGCGACGAGGACGAGTGGCTCGCGCGGCGGGACCTCGATCGCCTGATCGAACAGCAGCGTGAGCTGCGCGAGCAAACCGCCCAGGCCGAGTCGAGCACCGCGGGGCGCTCGCTCGACGAGCTGACCGGCCAGGAGCGTTCGCAGCTCGAGCAAATCGCACAGCGGCAGGCCGAGCTCGCTCGGCGTGCGCAGGACACGCTCGACCAGCTCGCCGATCGGGCCGAGGCGCTGGAGGAGAGCGATCCGGCCCGGGCCGAGACCCTGCGTGAGGCGGCGCAGCGCGGGCGCGAGGGCGAGGCGCCACGCGAGATGCAGCAGGCCGCCCAGCAAGCAGAGCAGAACCAGCTCTCGTCGGCTCAACAGAGCCAGCAGCGGGCGCTTGACGCGCTCGAGGACGTCACCGAGCGGCTCGATCAGGCCAACCAGGACCGTGATCAGGAGCTGCGACGCGTGCTCGCCGAGATTTCGGCGGCGATCGAGTCGCTGATCGTGCGCCAGCAGGCGGAGATCGACAACCTCATCGGCGCGCAAGCGCAGCAGACCTTCGACGGTCTCGATCGCGCGATGATCGGGATCTCGCGTGATACCGCGGCGCTCGCCGAGGAGCAAGCGGGCGGCGATGACGCGCTTTCGGGCATCATCCGCACGCTGCTGGATGCTGCCGACGCGCAGGACCAAGCTGTTGTTGCGCTGCGCGCAACGCCGGTCGACGACTCCGCCGCACTTATGGCCGAGCGCCAGAGCCTGGAACTCTTGCAATCGGCGCTCGAGGAGGCCGAGGAGCTCGACGAGCAGGCCCGCCAGCGCGAGCTCGAGCGTCAGCGACGCGAGCTACGTCAGGCGTACGTTGAGGCGTTGGCCGCCCAGACCTCACTACGCGATGAGACCGCGTCGTATGAGGCACGGGAGCTCTCGCGCCGTCAGCGCATCCTGGTCCGCCGATTGGGTGAGCGCCAGCGCCGGCTGCACGCCGAGTTGAACGATGTACGCGAGCGCACCGAGGGCCTTGACGAGGCGACGGCGTTCAGGCTCGCGCATTCCCGTATCGATCGATGGGCCGAGGTCGCGGCCGAGCGCCTTGCAGAGAGCACGGCCGACGGCGAGACGCTTTTCGCCCAGGACACGATCTCCACGGTGTTGCGCGGCCTGATCGAGGCCCTCGACAGCAGCAACCAGCAGGGCGACCAGGAGTTTTCGCAGGCGAATCAGGGCGAGCAGGGCGGCGGCCAGGGTGGACAAGACGGTGAGGACGAGGGGGTCGTGCCGCCGATGGCTGAATTGCTTCTACTTCGCACGATGCAGGTCGAGGCGGCGGAGATGACGCGGGCCATCGATGATGGCATGCTGGGCTCGGAGCGCCTGCCGGATGCGAGCCGGCTGCAACGCGAGCTGAGCGAGGCGGCCAACGAATTGGTCGAGCGATTGAGCGAGCAGCAGGGCAACGGATCTCCGCCGGCGGGCGCGAACTGGGACCTCGGCTTTGCGCCGATGCAGGACGAGCAGACACAAGAGCAGCCGGAGCAGGATCAACCATCAGCGCAGCCGAGCGGCGATGCGCCGACGCTGGACGAGTTACTCGGCCTCTCCGAGCCGGGCGTGAGCACGGAGCGACCGGATCGCGGCGATCTGGATCGGGAGCTCGAGGGCGGGCTCGCTGGCGCGTTCCTTCGGGCCGTCGACCTCATGGACCGCGCGTCGCGCCGGCTGGAGGGTGACGGCGGCACGGGCATCGCCACCCAGCGCGTGCAGGAGGAAGCGATCGCCGCGCTCGATCGGCTGATCGAGGAAGCCCGGCAACGGCAGAACCAGAATCAGCAGCAGCAGAACCAACAACAGCAGCAGCAACAACAGCAACAGCAGCAGGCCCCCCAGCAGCAGCAACAGCAGGACGCGGCCCAGCAGCAACAGCAGCAGACCACAGACCCACAGGGTGTGTCGACGCAGGCCCAGCAGGGTGGCGGTCTTGCCGATGAGCCGGCCGTTGGCGCCACGTGGGGCGCGCTGCCTCCGCGCGTGCGTGAGGCGTTGCGGCAGGGTTCTTCCGATGCGTACAGCGCCGTCTATCGCGCCATCACCGAGGCGTACTACCGTCGCCTGGCCGAGGAGGCGGGGAACTGATGCGTCGAGCGGTGGTGTTGTCAGCGGTCGCGGCGAGTGGGCTTGGCGCTTGGGGACAAGATGCGCCGCAAGCGGCCCCAGCGACCGACCCATTGGTAGAGATCACGCCCGAGCTCGACGAGAGCATCAATCGCGGGCTCGTGTTCCTGGCGAGCCAGCAGAACGAGGACGGCTCCTTTGGCGATGGCTCGTGGGGCCGCGGCGTGGCGGTGACGTCGCTGGCCGGGCTCGCGTTCATGGCCGACGGGCACATGCCCGGGCGTGGGCGCTATGGCGAGCAGGTTCGCCGCGCACTGGACTACGTGCTGGATCGCTCGAGCGAGAGCGGCTTGCTGGCCGACGACCAGGCGCCGAGCCCGATGTACGGCCACGGCTTTGCGGCGCTGTTTCTGGGCGAGGTCTACGGCATGAGCGGCGGCGATGAGGCGCTGCAGGAGCGCCTGCACGAGGCGCTCGTCAAGGCCGTCCGGCTCATCGAGCGGTCGCAGAACGAAGAGGGCGGCTGGCGGTACAACCCGGTGCCCAACGACGCGGATGTCAGCGTGACCATCTGCCAGGTGATGGCGCTGCGCTCGGCGCGCAACGCCGGAATCGAGGTCAGCAGCCAGGTCATCGACGACGCGGTGGAGTACGTGAAGCTGTGCCAGAATCCCGATGGCGGTTTTCGGTATCAGGCCCGGCAGGGCAGCAGCGCGTGGCCTCGCTCGGCGGCCGGCGTGGCGACGCTGTTCTACGCGGGAGAGTTCCGCGATGAGGCGATCCGGCCCGGCGTGGACTACCTGATCCGCGAGGCGCTGCCCGGGCGCGGCTTGCGTCGGGGTTACTTCTATTACGGGCACTATTACGCGGTGCAGGCGATGTTCCTGGCCGGTGGCGATGCGTGGCGCATCTGGTGGCCGGCGACGAAGCGCGAGCTGATCGACCTGCAGGACGGCAATGGCGCCTGGCCCGATCGCACGGTGGGCACGGCCTATGGGACGGCCATGGCGCTCATCGTGCTGCAAATGCCCAAGCGCTATCTGCCGATTTACCAGAAGTGATGCCCGAAGTGATTCACAATTGCCGCACCATCCTGTGCTCGATCCTTGCCGGCGGCGTGCTGTTGGCGATTGCCGGCGTTGCGAGCGCACAGGTTTCGCGTGACCGTGTGCTCATCGATGATGCGCTCGAGCGTCATGTCGTCGGCAACATCCGGTTTGAGTCGGACGAGATCGCGTTCGAGCGCGGCGGGGTCGAGGAACGGCTCCCGCTCGATGGCAGCGTGGTCGCGGTGGTCGAGCCGAGCGATCGTGCGCCGCGGCCGCGGGACTCCTGGGTCGAACTGACCGACGGCCAGCGCCTGATCGGCGCGCCACTGATCCTGGGTTCGGCCGAGGTGGCAGCGCTGACGGAGGCCACGGGTGAGCCCGGGCTGGTGTGGTCCACGCCACTGATGGGTAGCGTGCGCGTGCCGCTCGATGCGCTCCGCCGCGTGGTGCTCCGCGAGGGTGTGGCACAGGCGCCCCATGACAACCTGAACGATGTCTTGGTGCTCAACAACGGCGACCGGACACGAGGACTGCTCGAGCGGTTGTGGCCGAACATCGTCCTGGATGTGGACGGGCAGTTGCGGACCTTCGAGCTCAGCGCTGTGTCGTCGATCACGCTGGCCAACACGGCCGCCGAGCGGACCGGGTCTCGCGTGTGGCTCAGCGACGGCTCGGTGATCGGCGTGGACTCGATCGAGACGACCAGTGACGGCATCCGCATCGCGCCCGCCCGCCCTGTGGCTCTGGCGGGTCGGGACCAGGCGGTCGTGACGATCGACGAGATCCTCGCGGTGGCCTTCGAGAGCGGCGGTGTTCGGCCGCTGGCGGACCTGGGCATGCCTGAGTGGGAGGCGTTGTCGAGTTGGGCGCTGCCGCCGGTCGTTGAGGACGCAGACCAGGTGCTGCTGGGCGCGGCTCGGATCGAGCTCATCGGCCCGGTTGTCGCCTCCTGGGAGCTTCCCGAGGGTGTCCGCCGCGTGGCCTTGCGAGCGAGGCTGCGGGACGACTGCCGGATCTGGGGCGATTGCGAGGTGTCGGTTGTCGTGGGTAGTCGGCCAGCGACCGTGGCTCGGTTGCATGGCGACTCGCCGGACGCCGCGTTCACGGTTGACCTTCCGGCCGACGCCACCGGCGGTCAGTTGAGCATCCGCATCGATGAGGGCCGCAATGGCGCCATCCAGGACCGGGTGATGATCGAGGGCTTCGTGCTGTTGTCAAACCGGGCGAATCAGTAGGTCCGCATCGGCGACTATTTGTAGCGATTGGCGCGGTTTTTGCGCCGGTTACTGGCCGCCCCCGATTCTTGATGTAGGTTGATCAAAGAGTGCTCGGCGGGTGTGTGATCCCTGCCGGAATGGTCGCGTTTCAGGAGCGCGATCTGTTGCGGGCGGCGCTGTGAGGACGTCGCTTCGCGGGCCTGTGTGTTTGTGGAGGTGGAGATGTTGCGCTCATGGTCTGTCTTGCTTGGGGCCGCGACGCTGGCGTGCGCCGCGTCTGCCCACGCCCAGATCGATCCCGCCGATGCGGGTATCCGCACGATCGAGGCGGGCGAGACTGCGAGCGTTGCGCTCAAGGCCTTCTCCCGCAGCGAATCCGAGATCATCCACGGCTCGGAGGGCACCATCGCGATCGATCAGGCCTTCGAGGTCATCGGGCCGCTGCTCGGTGGGCCGGACGTGATCGAAGCGAAGTGGACCGAGATCCGTGGGTTTGGGGTAAACACCCTGCAGTTCGAGTTCCAGTCTCGCGACGGGAGCCCGTTCGTTCCGGCCGACTACCTGATCGGTGACGAGCAGGCTGAGTTCCTTGGCTGGGAGATCGGCGCCAGCGACCCGATCGAGTTCCTGGACTTCACCGGCGATATCACCGTCATCGACTACCGGATCTTCGTGAGCGAGAACGGCGGGATCGACTTCACGGTGTTCGACCTGACCAGTTCGTTCCTGAACCCCTGGGACGGCATCGACATCGATCGCACCATACCCCTGCGGACGCCCGGCGGGCCGGTTGAGTACAACCTGATGATCGTCGAGTACACCTACGAGTACACGGTGCCCGCGCCGGCCACGCTGACGC
>ERZ1740058.793-NODE-793-length-20239-cov-7.579320_pt1 | contig 20239 bp, 17 predicted proteins | sample MGYA00581745_ERZ1740058 | MGnify/ENA primary metagenome ERZ1740058 (study PRJEB43018, sample SAMN04849742) | marine metagenome | isolation source: floating plastic debris | place: Pacific Ocean | collected 2008-08-30 | study: EMG produced TPA metagenomics assembly... | reverse complement strand
ATTTTTAGCCGCCCGCCGCAAACAGCGCTAGAATCGCTGGGCGAAACAGGGCAGCAGGGAAGCTTGTTCATTCATCGTCGCGCCCACAGCAGCTTTGTCTCCTGCCGCAGCTGTGGCCATGTGATGGAATGCCCTAACTGTGACGTTTCTCTATCCTTTCATCAAACGCATTCAAAAGCCGCCGCTCATTTGAGATGCCACTACTGTGGCTACAGCAAGCTGCATCCCAAAAAATGCCCTGAGTGCCAGTCGCCCTACCTTAAAACCTTTGGCAGCGGCACTCAACGAGTCGTCAACGACCTGGCAAAGTACCTTCCTCAAGCTCGCTGTATTCGCTTCGACAGCGACACCACACGCAATAAGGGCGCTCACAGGGCCTTGCTCACTCGGTTTGCCAACGGCGAAGCCGATTTGCTGGTCGGCACGCAAATGCTGACAAAGGGCATTGATTTACCGCAGGTCACGCTGGTCGGCGTTATTGCTGCGGATGGTCTACTGTTTATGCCGGACTACCGGGCGAGTGAACGAGCCTTTCAAACCATCACACAAGTCGCCGGACGAGCGGGTAGAGGTGCACAGCCAGGCCGGGTAATTGTGCAAACCTATAGCCCAGAGCACGCAGCGATTGAGGCATTAATGAAACCAGCGGCAGTAGCGCCGCATCTTACTGAGAGGGATGAAACCGCACAGCCGGGAACTACACAGAAAGGAACTACGCAGCCGGGGACTACACAGTATGGAGAGTTTTTGCAGCAGGAGTTGCGTGATCGCGCGTCCCTTGGCTACCCACCCTACGGTCGATTGATTCTGCTGAGGCTCAGCGGTATAGATGAGCAAACTACCGAGAATGCGGCAGCTAGATTGGCGCGCAGGCTAGAAATAAACGCTAAAAACGGAGATCGCTACGATATTCTAGGACCCGTGCCTGCCCCTATCTTTCGGGTGGCGCGTCGGTACAGGTGGCACATTTTATTGAAACTAAAGCCCGGCGACCCTGCCCCTCAACTGAGCCGCCTGCGCGCCCCGAAGGGTATCAGCTTGACCATTGACGTTGATCCTTTAAATCTGTCCTAGCCGCTGCTGACGGGATCAACCCTGGCGTGTTATTTTGCTGGGCAGAAAAAATTGAAAGCTTATTCGTTCACTAGGCACTTCTTATCAGACAGCTTTTTCCTCTAAATTCTTTACATGCCTGGGCGCTTCCCCATGGCGGTGTCGCAGTTGCCTGCTCAATATTGTCGGCGTGGGCCATCAGCTTCTCAGCCGCATTTAACACGGGGGCACAAACAATTGGCCACTGGGGATGTCTTCTGCTGATTCCCTGGTTCACCTTTATATATACTGGGCTGTTCGTGACTGGCCACGATTCTATGCACGGCAGCGTAGCGCCAGACAATCCTCGGGCTAACCGTATTTTGGGAGAGCTGAGCCTGTTTTTCTATGGGTTAATTCCTTACGACAAGCTGCATCAGTCGCATTCTTACCACCACCAGTTTCCAGCTAGCCACCGCGATCCTGACTTTCACAACGGTCGTCAGACCCATCCGGTTCTCTGGTACTTCCGCTTTATGCGCAGCTATTGGACGCTTCGTCAAACGGTTGGCATCGTGCTTATTTACAATGGCCTGCACCGTTTCATGAACGTCCCCGAAGCCAACCTGTTGATGTTTTGGGCGATTCCTTCGCTGCTTAGCTCCATGCAGCTGTTTTACTTTGGCACGTACTTAGTTCACCGCAAACTGCCAGACACCTACAGCACCCCAATGTGCGCCAATAGCAATTACTGGCCCGAAATTCTCTCTCTTCTCAGCTGCTATCACTTTGGCTACCACCGTGAGCACCACGCCTTTCCAAAGGTGCCCTGGTGGCAGCTGCCGCAAATAGCACTGCCTTCAGATCACAACGGTAAAATACAAAACTACCAGCAGTGGCAATACGTTAGAAACGATCAATAACCCTTTGGTCCAACGCGATCGCACTCGCCTAAACACATAGATACTGGCTACTATCATCAGCGCTAGCTCAATCGGCGCGGCAATATTGCCATAGTGATTGGGGTCCCAATAGGACACTGGGCTCTCGAAGCGAAATTGGCTGAGCGGCCAAAAGTGTCGGTGGCCATCGTCTACATGTAAGGGCAAATCTTGAAGGCAGTGGAGGACAACGCTGCTGAAGAGGAGGGCTAGCCCGGTTTTGGAAAAGTATAGTGCGATCGCAATACCGACCAAAGCAAGCGGAATCGAATTAAAAAAATCAAAGACGTCTTGCCAGAAAGGACGATAGTATTCCACGTTCCAAATTTGGGCCTCTGGTATATCTAAAAGCTTCAGCCAGGCGTAGAAACCAAACATAGCCAGATCGGGAATTAGCGCCCCCCAGATAATCAGCGGGTTCCAATCTGGCTGCTTTTTACGCCCGAGGATGGCCAGATTGAAAATAGCGTGGGCAGGCGTATTCATGCAGCGTCCTCTGAGTTTTCTCTAGATTTTCTCTGGGTGTCCTTTTGGTGTCCTTTGACAGCAACACATATTAGCGATCGCAAGGTTACAGTATAGAGAGCCTTTTTGAGTGAGTAAGAACCGATGAAAATTGCCCCTACCCTTGCGCTGATATCATTAGCTGCTGTAGGTGGCACGCTGTTTTTTACCAATCCAACAGAAGATGAGTACGCCGAACATCTTTCTAGCAATATCACAATAGAAGCTCAAAACGCACTGTGCGATCCGGAAGGATTTTCGAGCTGGCTAGGGCGCGTGGGTGAGGCTCTCAGCAGTGCCTGCCAGGGAATACTCGCAGGTGGAGAAAGACTTTCTGATGAGGAGGTACAAGATTTGATTAAAGAGAATACCGACTACAGGAATCTGTTCTTCTTTAGTACTTACGAGACTCAAACGCCAGTTGGCAACTACAGAGCGATTGGTGTTTTTGACCGCTTTATCTTAAGAGAGAATGCAGAAGGCGAATGAATTCACAGCGGCCTATCTATTTAGATTGCAACGCCACAACACCGGTAGCACCAGAGGTAATGGCGGCGATGCTGCCTTTTTTTACCGAGTATTTTGGCAATCCGAGCAGCCTAAGCCATGCCTATGGATGGGAAGCTGAGGCAGGCGTTAAAAAGGCGAGAGAGATTTTAGCAGGCGCGATCGCAGCCGAACCGAGTGAGATTATCTTTACCAGCGGTGCAACAGAAGCCAACAATCTTGCGATTAAAGGTGTTGCCGAAGCCTATATGAGTGAGGGCAAGCACATCATCACTGTACAGACAGAACATAGCGCCGTTCTAGAACCCTGCCGGTATTTAGAACGGCTTGGGTTTAGCGTGACTTATTTGCCAGTGCAGCCAGATGGACTCATTGACTTACAAGACTTGGAAAACGCGTTTCGTGATGACACTATTCTGGTGTCGATAATGGCCGCAAATAATGAGATTGGGGTGCTGCAACCGATTGAACAGATTGGTGCGAGGTGCCGTGATCGCAACATTATCTTTCACACAGACGCGGCCCAAGCCCTCGGTAAAATTCCGCTAAACGTGCAGACGATGCACATTGATTTACTCTCAATGACAGCACACAAACTCTATGGACCCAAAGGGATTGGCGCATTATACGTGCGTAGGAAGAATCCTCGGGTACAGCTAGCGCCGCAGATTCACGGCGGCGGACAGGAAAGAGGATTGCGCTCTGGCACGCTGTATACACCGCAGATTGTGGGGTTTGGAGAGGCCGTGCGGATTGTGATAGATGAGATGGAAAGTGAAGTGAATAGGATAGGAGAGTTGCGTGATCGCCTCTGGGCTCAGCTATCCGAGCTACCCGGCATTCATCTCAATGGGCACTCAACTCAGCGCCTAGCGAATAATCTCAATGTCAGTATTGAAGGGGTGGACGGAAATGCTTTGCTGTCTGGATTGAGAGGTGCGATCGCGCTCTCATCCGTCTCAGCCTGTAGCACGACAAATCCAAAACCTTCTCACGTCATCAAAGCGCTGGGACGGAGCAATGAGCTAGCCAAAGCAACCTTACGCTTTGGACTCGGACGCGATACTTGTGAAAAAGACGTCTTAAAAACTGTGAAAGTCGTATCAGACGGAATACGAGCGGCTAGACTAAATCAGGGCAATCAAAGACCATTCCGGAAAATACGCCAGGATAACTACGATGACTGAGACCCAAACATCTGCAGCCAAACACCTTGCCGTATACGATGCGGCTAATGCTGCTGCAGCACATCTTAAAAGCCTAAGTAGTCATGGCTTGATGGGTGAAGAAATTGCTGATATCCGGCTTGAAGAAGTAGAGCTGACAGAAGATGAGTCACGGTGGTTGATCACGTTAGGCTTTACCCGACCTGCTGATAATCAATTCATTCCTACTATGGTGCAACGAGAGTACAAACGATTTGAAATTGACGCAGTCACAGGCGAAGTTAAAGCAATGAAAATTCGGACTGTCTAGGATGAATCTGGACTTCGAAGTACTCTTTGTTAAATATCGGTCAGCCGGCATTCTCGTAGATACCAACATTCTACTGATGTACGTGGTAGGTCTAGTTAACAGGCAACGTATCCCGCTATTCAAGAGAACTAAACAATTCTCAGTTGAGGGCTTTGAGCTATTAGATCAGATTTTGCGAGCCTTTCATACAGTCGTGACTACACCTAACATCCTGACGGAGGTCAACAGCTTAGCCAATCAGCTAAGCGCACCCGAAAAAGCACAATTCTTAAAGCTTTTCGCAACGACAATTAGCAGGCTAGAAGAAACTCATTACGCTAGTCAACAATTGTCAAAGCTACCAGAATTCCAAAAATTCGGTCTCACCGATTGCAGCATTCTGAATCTGAGTCGGAACCAATACTTAGTTCTGACAGACGACTTTAGGCTATCGTCATATCTGCAAACAAAAGGCATCGACGCTGTCAACTTTACGAACCTTCGTCCTTTTATATGGCCTACGTGACTGTATTGCTAAGTTAGAAGCTTGCGAATCGGTCAATCCCTGCGACAATAAGAGCCGACTTTACTACTGCATCCTGGCTATGGTTCAAGAATCGCGGGGCGGCAAGCCCAACAACGTACTGGAAGAAAAGGTTGGTAGCAAACCCGCTCAGTCTCTGACGATTTCGGTGGCGCTGATGTACGTGGGCATTGCGATTACAGCTGTCTTTGTGCTGGCTGCGCTGTTAGCCCCCCTGATGCAAAGCTGGGGCTGGGTACAAGATCCGACCGCTGGGCTAACCAATCCGATTCATGAGCCGCCTTCTGCTGCCCACTGGTTTGGCACTAGCCGTCAGGGCTATGACGTGTTTGCGCGAACGCTGTTTGGGACTCAGGCCGCCTGGAAGGTGGTGCTGCTGGCAACGGCAATGAGCGTTGTTGTGGGTGTGCCGCTAGGCATGCTCAGTGGCTACCTGGGTGGAAAGATAGACCGGGCGCTGCTGTTTTTTATGGATACCATATACACGCTGCCTGGGCTTTTGCTGTCGGTCACGCTAGCGTTTGTCGTGGGTCGCGGGGTCGTGAATGCGGCAGTGGCGCTTTCGATTGCCTATGTGCCGCAGTATTACCGGGTAGTTCGCAACCATACCGTCAGCGTCAAAACGGAGCTGTTTATCGAAGCCGCGCAGTCTATGGGCGCATCTACCTGGACTGTGCTTTCACGCTATCTGTTTTTGAACGTGGTGCAGAGCGTGCCGGTTTTGTTTACGCTAAATGCGGCAGATGCGGTTTTGATTCTGGGTGGATTGGGCTTTTTGGGGTTGGGCTTGCCTGAGTCAACGCCTGAGTGGGGCGATTCTTTGCGGCAGGCGCTAGACGCTTTGCCAACAGGCATTTGGTGGACGGCGCTGTTTCCAGGGCTAGCCATTACACTGATGGTGACCGGGCTTTCTTTGATCGGCGAAGGGCTAAATGAGTTTATTAATCCGCTGCTGCGTCGGGAGAATTGGGACTAGATTTTATGGGACTAGATTTTAAAGATGCCCACAAGAGCACTCTCTAAAAGCGGAACAGCGAAACAACAAGATCTGTACAGTGTCTATCTTGAGCGGCCTGAGGCGCAGCGCTTTTTGGTTCAGATTTTTGCACTGCTGTATGAGCCGTCAGGGCAGGAAAAAGCTCGCAGCTGTTGGGTAAGCGCAGCAGAACAACAGGACCGTACCGATCGAATTTTGCCACCGGATCAATCGGCCTTTAAGGCGGCTTTTCGAGAGTTAATCGACCTGGGACTTTTAACGCCACAGCTGACCGTAGGCGCTTGTTGCTGCGAGCAGATTGTAGATTTGGTGGTGCGTGATGCGATCAAGATGGCGACGTTTGAGCCGATTGTGGCAGCGATCGCACAACGCTATCCCATTAAGGATCGCTACCCTGGCGGTCCGCCCTTTTTCCGTAACGAAGCCCAGCTTATGCGGGAGGTCCGCATTGCAATTTACCGTGAAGATCTACCGGTGCTAAAAGAGCTGTTCACCCATGCAGGCCAAGTTTACTGGCAAAGCACGCTTACGCTTGAGGAAGCGCTGCTGGGCGTGCTCACCCACCCGCTCGATATTGACTGGCTAGATAGCCTATCGGATGTTTTTTTTGAGCTGGGCATAATTGCCATTTTGAGAGACGCGGTGCGACGGTGCGAACCTGCTGAGGCCGTATTTGAGCTGTTAGAAGACTATTGTAAAAATGGCCGAGTCGGAGAAACGCTGCATTTACTCTACGCCGAGCAGCTGTGGCTAAGAGGTCGGCTAGAAGCCGCGACGCATACGCTTAGTGCACTGACACTACCCGTAAAACTGCAGCCGCGTAAGTATGCTTTGGAAGGCGCGATCGCATTTCTTACAGGCCATACAGCCAGCGCCCTTGCGCACTACAAGCAAGGGCTCAAAACAGCGGGCAAATCACAGCGGGCCCAAATGCAGTGGTTTGAGCAGCCTGCCACCCTTCTATACTTTTTCGCGCTGCTAGCAGACGGAAGCGTAGAGGCTTTATCCGAAGCCGAAAAACATGTCTTACTCATACAGCGGCAGGCCAGGCACTGGTTAAAGCACAGTACGCCACTTCTCTTCGCCGCGCTGCAACAACAACAGAATAAGCCCACATCAGGGGCACAGAGATTCAGTCAGTATCCGCTCAAAGCAGTCGGGCTAGTAGCGCTGCTTGAAATCTACTGCCTACACTGGCTTCAGGTAGATGAGATCGAAGAGTGGATCGCTTTGCAGCTGCCGTGGCTGTGCCAAAAAATGATGAAATCGGGATATCAGTGGCTAGCGCTGGAAACGGCTGACCTGCTAGTGAGCTATCAGCCAGAGAGTCCGTTTTCAAAGCGGGTAGATACGCTAAGAGCTCAAACCAACAGTATCTCTTTGCTCACTGTCGTAGAGAGAAAAGAAGCCTGGGAGCGATCGCTAGATGCGCTGACCGCCCTAATGGGCCCACCTGTAGATGAAACGCCGCCAGCACCGGCTGTAGAGCCGACCTATCGTCTAGTTTGGAGACTGCGATTTGAGTCTTTGGATAATTGGCATGTTGTTCCAGTCGAACAAAAGCTGAGTGTAAAAGGTGGTTGGACCAAAGGTAAGAAGCTCAATCCCAAGCGACTGTACGGGACCTACGGCTTGCCAGACTATCTGAGCGAACAAGATAAAAAAGTTTGTTCTACTATCAGCGTTCAATACAGCGATCGCTATCATCACCGCACCAGTCCCACCTATTTTTTTACAGCGGACGCGCTGTTAGCGCTAACCGGGCATCCGCATATTTTTAGGGAAGATGCGCCAGAGGTGAAAGTGGAGGTGGTAGAAGGAGAACCTGAGCTGGTGGTGAGAAAAGTGCAGCGCGATCGGCTAGAGCTGTCGCTGTCGCCACCGATTACTCGGCGAGATGTTATGGGGATAAAAGAAACCCCGACACGGATTAAAGTGATTGCGGTGAGCGAGGCGCATAAGCGAATTGCAGAGATATTGGGCGCGGCGAATCGGTTGCAGGTACCGGCAAAAGCAGAAGCGCGGGTTTTAAAAGCGATCGCATCGATCGCTAGCCTAGTCACCGTGCAGTCGGATATTGGCGGTGGCGCTGAAGCCGAAACTGTTCTTTCTAACTCCATTCCGCACATTCATTTACTACCCGCAGGCGAAGGGCTTAGAGTCTCTTTTTTGATTCATCCTTTTCCCGCAGGCACCGCCTGCTACCCACCGGGAAAAGGGGGAGAAACGGTTATCTCAATCGTTGATGGAAAGCGGCTACAAACCCAAAGAGACCTAGAAGCCGAAGTTCAAAACACCGAAGCAGTTAGCACCCGGTGCCCGGTACTGTTTCACTATATTCCGCAGGAGAATGAATGGTGGATAGACAATCCATTGGATTGTTTGGAGCTGCTATTACAGCTTCAGAACTTAGGCGACGCAGTGGTGATTGAGTGGCCCGAAGGAGAGAAATTTAAAGTCTCTCGCCAAATGAACAGCAGTGACTTTCAGTTCAATATTCGCCGTAAAAAAGACTGGTTTGCCGCCAGCGGCGAGCTGCGGGTCAGCGACAATCAGGTGATGGACTTGCAGCAGCTAATGACCCTGCTAGAGCAAACCACCGGACAGTTTGTGCCCTTAGAAAACGGCGAGTTTTTGGCCCTCACCGACGAATTTCGGCAGCGATTGCAGACCTTGAGTCGCCTGTCGCAACGCAAGGGAAAAGAGCTACAGATCAATAGCCTAGCAGCCCTGTCTATTGATGAAATGGTGGACGACTTTGAACATCTGAAGGTAGATAAGGCTTGGAAGACGCATGTTCATGCGATTAAGGCGGCGCAGGCGATTACGCCCAAAGTGCCCAAGACGTTGAAGGCGACGCTGCGGGGCTACCAGCAAGAGGGGTTTGTGTGGCTATCGCGGCTAGCTAACTGGGGCGTAGGCGCTTGCCTGGCAGATGATATGGGATTGGGCAAAACGCTACAGGGGCTGGCGGTATTACTAAAGCGTAGCCAACAGGGACCGGCGCTAGTGATTGCGCCGACGTCGGTCTGTATGAATTGGCAGAGTGAAGCAGCCCGGTTTGCCCCTAGCCTGCGGGTGGTGAGCTTACGAGAAGAAAGTCAGGCGAATCGCGAGCTGCTGTTGGACCAGCTAGGAACAAAAGACTTGCTGGTGTGCAGCTACGGACTGATGCAGCAGGAGGCAGTGGCAGAGGCGCTGGCGCAGGTGAGCTGGCATACGATTGTGCTGGACGAAGCGCAGGCGATTAAGAACCATGCAACGAAGCGATCGCAGGCCGTTATGGCCCTTCAGGGCGACTTCAAAATTATCATGACTGGCACGCCCATCGAGAATCACCTGGGCGAGCTGTGGAATCTGTTCCGCTTTATTAACCCTGGACTGTTAGGGTCCTTAGAAAACTTTAAGCTGAAGTTTGCAAATCCAATCGAACGCGATACCGGGAAACCTGCTAGCGCCGCGGCCAGCGATGCTTTGCGACGACTGATTCGCCCTTTTATTCTACGGCGCACTAAGGATCAGGTGCTTCAAGAGCTGCCTTCAAGAACAGAAATTACGCTTTCTATAGAACTTAGCGAAGAAGAAACAACTTTTTATGAGGCCTTGAGAAGAGAGGCGATCGCAAAGCTGAAGGGCAGTAAGAAAAAGGCAGGACAACAGCACTTGCAGGTGCTAGCAGAAATTATGAAGCTACGCCGCGCCTGCTGCAATCCTACGCTGGTAAAGCCAGAGCTAGCTATCCCAAGTACAAAACTGGCAAGATTTTCAGAACTGATAGAAGAGCTTTTGGACAACGGCCACAAAGCTTTGGTATTTAGTCAGTTTGTAGATCATCTCAAGCTGTTGCGCACGCATCTAGACGAGCAACAGGTGAGCTATCAGTATTTAGACGGAAGCACGCCTGTCAAGAAGAGAAAACAAGCTGTAGACGCTTTTCAAAAGGGTGAGGGAGAAGTCTTTTTAATCAGCCTAAAAGCAGGCGGCTCGGGCTTGAACCTGACAGCAGCAGACTATGTGCTGCATATGGACCCTTGGTGGAATCCGGCAGTAGAAGATCAGGCCAGTGACCGGGCCCACCGCATTGGTCAGCAGCGCCCGGTCACAATTTATCGCCTGGTGGCAAAAGGCACGATTGAAGACAAAATCGTTGGCCTGCACAAGGTAAAGCGTGATCTGGCCGACAGTCTGCTTACAGGCGCAGATATGAGCAGTAAGGTTTCGACCGATGAGCTGCTGTCGTTAATTCAGCAGTAATTTGTCGCAGTGGTCTGTCGCAGTAGTCTGTTGCAGTGGTCTGTTGCAGTAACCAGCCTTCTAATGCGATAACCCAACTAACTTTGTGTAGAGTCGGTTGTAGAGCACCAGGTGAGCAATAGGGCCAAAGTATTCGTTCGGTGGATTCATGGGATGCTCTAACAGCTCGGGGGATGTCATCTCAATAATGCGATTTATCCACAATGCTTTTCGCTTAAATTCGTTGCTGAGATGACCAATTAAGGTAAACACACGAAACGAGTTTAGCGGTGCGACGCGCTCAGCTGGAAACAGATCAAAGATTTGCTCTTTGGCCCCCTTACGGCCAGCGGTACGCTGTTCTATAAAAAAGTAGTCGCAGAGATCTATGCAGTCATCTGGGTTGGCCTCTGATGATTCTTTTCTGATGGCGATCCAGTCATCAAACGCGCTGGCGAGCTCGGCGATGTTGTCACTGGTATGTGCTTTTTCTTCTGCGTTGGTCGGTTGAAAATGGTTAGCCAGCATTTCGCCAGTAGCGGCTTGAGCGGTCTTTACCGGAATTAGGCAATCGCGCCCTAATTCAGCACAAAATCCGGCCAGTGCAATGCCTTTGAGCGGATCGCTGCCCCCTCGTAAAAACTCTTCTGACGATAGCCAGGAAACGTTATAGCCAGCGTGCTCTAGAATAGCCTGTCGTCGTCCGGGGATTTCCTTACGTTGAAACTGCCGGCGATGAGGATAGTTAGTTTTTCGGGCCAGTTTTTGCGGCAGCAGCCGGTCGGCGAAAGTAGCGCGCCGATGCACTCGCGTATAGGTTTTAAGGGGAATGCTGGCAGCCGCGGCGATGCTAATGAGCAGCCGCGAATCGCGCCCACCCGAGAGTAGCAGCGTTGGCGCATTAGGCGCATTGATTTCTGCAAGACGCCGCATGACGGTTTCCGCCGCCTGCCGTAAGTCCTCACAAATGCTGTCGTCTGTGTAATTACCTTCTAGCTTGCCAACGAGAGATCGCGGCCGACAGGTGCCCTGATGTAAATTCAAAATCTGGCTGGGCAACAGTCGCGACGCGCCCGCCACCGAAGAATGCGGCGGCGGATACCAGGAGACTTGCTTAATGGTGGCCTGCGCTGCTGGCTGCCAACCCGCATGACCGAATTTATGACCACTTTTGGCGCTTACTCTTATAGCCTTTCCAGCGATGGCCTTTTCGGGCGCGATTTTACTGTTCTGGAGACTTACCCTCAATGCTCGCTCAATTAGCACGGGGCTGCTACTAGCCCAGAGAGCATCGTCTGAATCTTTTCCGTAGTAGCAATTCAGCATCGCCGCTGCGTCAAGGTGCAGCGCTTGCTCGCCGATCAACACCCAGCGACCAGACCAGTTCTGATGAAGATCAGGTACGTCTTTGCTGTCGCATTGAGCGATCTGTTCTGTTGGCGAAGGGCTATCGGGACGCACATCGACCGCCAGACCTAGCAAAAACCATTTGGCCCCGCGCTTATCGGCTGTAGCGCTTATTCTTAGCTCAGGGTCGGCTGAGAGAATAAGCCCAGGGCGAACCTTAAACGTCAGCCAGTCGGGACGAGCCAAATAATCTTGTGGGCCAACAACAAACTGTCGCCGATGAACGCGAGTGATTGCGGCGGTCTTTGAGAGAGTCATAGTGATACCTTCCGCACTTGGAAAAAAATGAACAGATAACAGGCGTCTTTTTTTCAGCTGATAAGAGAGTTCTTTTACAGCTGACAGATGCTTGCTTGATCCTCTGCAACAAATAGTTTGAGCTTAAAATATGACGAAAATATGACAGCTACAGCCTTTTTGCAGGGAATAGGTATAGCTGAATTTGAGTATGAAGTGAAGGTTTTCGGCAATTACAATATTTCAGTACTTTAGAGTTAGAAGACACCCTATATGGAATCTTCAGCTCATACCTATTTTATGCAGTGCTGCAAAAGAGAAAAAGGAATAAGCCTAATCATACATCTACGATAAAAAGATCTATTGGCTACCAGCGCCTTTTGTCAGTATGGGTTTATGAGCCAAAGCTATCTGATACGATCTGTGTACTTTTATACGGACAGTTCATGTCATCAATCAGCCGTAAACTGATACGCTTCTCCGAATATGCTGCGGTTTCGGCATCGGTAATTGGCATAGTCGCAACCATCGCCACTCAAAAGCCTGCTAGCCGCCTAAACATTGCATAGGCAGAGCAGCAAACCAAAAGGACAATCTGCGTAGTTGTCAGCAATTCTTGTGTAAAATAATTGACACGCTTAAATCGCGGCTGATACGCTTGTTTTTACGGCTGTCAGCGCTCAAGCGCTCATACGGCCCACCGCCCCGAAAAATTTAGCCGCTGACGATGACTGCGGACACAGTACATCGCCAGCTAGCCCCCAAGACTGCGCAAACAGTAGTGGAGGTTGCGTCTATGATGACACAGCCACCCTAACTTTTAGCAAGTTGGGGTGGCTCGATTTTTCGTGGGGCTTTCTTGACACACAACATCGGAGAGACCCATGAAATCTACAACAGTCCTATCCGCTCGCCCTTCTACAGGCGGCGCAGACCCTGCTGCGCACGCACCGCTACCGCATCTCATTACGCCCAGCACCGTTCCCGGCGAATCCATCCGCCATATCTTGCTCGGCAAGCCAGAAGCCATTCAACAAACCATTCATCTGTTGCATATTCTTCACTACAGTGAAACCGTGCTGTGGAGCCCGGTGCTAACGGTGACAGACCCGATTATTGTGACGCCTTCACAAGCAGAAGCGATGAGTTTGTTGCGTAAGGCGATGTAGAAAGCAATACATCTGCATAACCGATTTCACGGTGGAACTTACACAAGCGGTTGATTGAATAACAGGTTGCTAGACTAGATCCAGAGAAATCATGGATATTTGAACAAGGCGTTGTGGGTAAGTAGGTCTATTATGTTTTAATGGCATAAGATTTCTGAGATTTAGCTTTTCAGAAGCAAGCAGCGCCTTGAACAAATACCAGCAGATTCTGTCATTTTTTTGACTATTTACAGCTATAAAATCGGGCATTCGAAGTTGTTACAATATCGATTAAGCTGCGTGAAAAAAGAAATTAATTGTATGTTATCCTCTATCAGATTTACCAGTAATTTTTTAGCGCTTTATGGATTCAAACGATCTTCTAACAGAAATGAAAGAGCTGTGTAGCAAACATGGTAAGACAGCCATGAGCACTTTTATAGCTTTTGGAGCTGTACTTTCTATTTACAAAGTAATTCCTGATGAATATCAGCTTCAGGATAATGAAGACTCTTATGTCAACGTCCCAATCGAGATTCGTAATTCGAACGAAGAACCTGTTTCAGGTGTTAAAGTTCAATTCACTTCTGAAGGAGCTCCTGAGCCCAAGGTTACCGACACTGATGGGTTTGTGGAGATTAGCATCCCAGAGAGAAATGACATTCGGGTTGTCTTCAGACATGAAGAGTATAAGACTGTCAACCGTACTCTCGATCTTAGAAAGGATCCAGAAAAAACAAAAGTTTATTATATGGATAGAGCAACTACCTACGAGTGATACCTGAGTAACAAGATTTTAGTTTCTCTTGTCACATTGTTCACACTCGATCATCTTGTAACATTTACTACGCTCTACGGATGATTTGCCTTGATTGGAGCTACCACCAAACCCAACTTTACTTGAGGTATCACCACCCAAGCAATATTTGTCTGTCCAGAGCCACAGTATCATTCCGAAAAAAACTGCTGGAATTATCATAGGAAAGAACCTTTAGAGAAAATTGAATCTGAAATTTTCTGTTCAATTAATATTATAAGTTTCTAACTTGTTTCGTGTGCGTTTTTTCAGACTCATCATGTGTAAATATGCGTCCTGTTGGTTTCTAAAATTTTCAAGAATTTGATACACATAGACGTTATGGTAAGCCTCTATACAAAGAGGTCAGATGAGATACTTACTTCTCTACAAAATACGACTCATGCATACGAGAAGTTAAAGCAACAGAGATGCTGCCCCTTAAATCTACTGCAACTAATAACGACCTAAGCAGGCCGCTCAAAACGTTATTCTCTTTATGTAAGATTATTTCTCATTCTTTGAGAAAGCATTGAAGATAAAGCTATTCTTAATTGCTTTAGAATGAACATATCTGCCTGCCGCAAGCGGACGGAGTACCACTTCTCGACGCTCACACGCTGCGCGGCTCGTCGTTCAGCAGCGCTCTTCGGACACCTGTATTTCCCGAATGCCACAAAGCAAAGCGGCGGGGAATTAGCCTTAAACAAAGTCAAAGCCATTCAGCTAGTTTTCAGCCACTGACCTAGCACGCCCTCACGGTAAGATACCCCATGTAGTCCGTGATACTACTTGGTCTTTAAGGGCCAAGCAAAAGCCGTGCAATCCCTCCTTCAGGTCGCCCGCCGAATCGACCGCTTTACCAACGCCGTCGGCAAATTTGCCTACTGGGTCGTTCTCGTCATGATCGGCGTCGGCGTCTGGAACGTGCTGGGCCGCTACATCGGCAACGCCATCGGCCAAAACCTCAGCTCCAACGCCCTGATCGAAACCCAATGGTATCTCTTCGATATCGTCTTCCTACTCGGCGCTGCCTACACCCTTCAGCACAACGAACATGTCCGCGTAGACGTGTTCTACGCCCGCTGGAACCGTCGCCGCAAGGCCATGGCCGACCTCTTTGGCACACTGTGCTTTCTTCTACCGTTCTCCATACTCGTCATCTACTTCTCGTGGGGCGCTGTCGTTCGCTCCTGGGTGGGCCGCGAAACCTCCCCCGATCCAGGCGGTCTGATCCGCTACCCGATCAAGGCCATGATCATCGTCAGCTTTGTGCTGCTGATCCTTCAGGGCATCTCTGACGCTATTAAAAACTGGGCCATTATCCAAAGCCCGCCAGCAGGCATAAATACAACACAACCAAATACAACAAACCCAAGTACAACAGAATCCACAGGAGAAGACGCATGATTGCAGACTGGCTGGGCCCAGCAATGTTCGCAGGCGCTCTGGCGCTGCTCTCTATTGGCTATCCGGTGGCTTTCTCTCTCGGTGGCGTTGCCATTCTATTCGGCATCATTGGGATTCTCTTTGGCGTGTTCGATCCGGTCTTTCTCACGGCAATGCCGCAGAGAATTTTCGGCATTATGAACAACTTTACGCTACTGGCTATTCCCTATTTTATTTTTATGGGCGCCATGCTAGAAAAATCTGGCATTGCAGAAGATTTATTAGAAACTATGGGCAGCCTGTTTGGGCGGATTCGTGGCGGACTAGCGGTTGCGGTTGTTGTAGTGGGTGCGCTGCTAGCGGCAACCACAGGCGTCGTAGCCGCAACGGTTGTCACCATGGGCCTAATCTCACTGCCAACCATGTTGCGCTACGGCTACAACAAAGATTTGGCCACTGGTGTTATCGCAGCCTCTGGAACGTTGGGGCAAATCATTCCACCCAGCATTGTTCTTGTAGTGCTAGCCGACCAGCTCGGCATTTCTGTTGGAGATTTGTTCTTAGGCTCGGTCATTCCCGGCTTAATGATGGCTGGGGCATTTGTAATTCATGTGCTAGCGATCGCATTTTTTCGCCCAGATATGGCCCCTGCGCTCCCCCCGGAAATGACCGACACCCGTGGCGGCAAGCTCTTTGCTCGGGTGATCAAAGTAATGGTGCCGCCCCTCGTGCTGATTTTGCTGGTACTAGGCAGTATTTTCTTTGGGGTGGCTACGCCAACAGAAGCAGGCGCACTGGGCTGCTTGGGCGCGATGGTACTGGCAGCCATTAAAGGTCAGCTGAAACTACAAGGATTGAGAGAGGTGTGCGATCGCACCCTGCGCACCACCAGCATGGTCATCTTCATCCTGATCGGCTCTACTGCCTTTAGCCTGGTTTTTCGCGGACTGAATGGCGATCGCTTCATTGCAGAGGCGCTGCTCAATCTGCCCGGCGGCGAAGTGGGCTTCTTGCTCGTCAGTATGGCCACTATCTTTATTCTCGGCTTTTTCATCGACTTTTTTGAAATCGCCTTTATCGTCGTACCGCTATTTGCCCCTATCGCTCAGCAGCTAGGCATTGACCTGGTCTGGTATGGCGTCATCATCGGCGCAAACATGCAAACCTCTTTTCTCACCCCGCCCTTCGGTTTCGCGCTATTTTACCTGCGCGGCATCGCCCCAAAGGAAATTGCTATTGGCAACATCTATCGCGGCGTCATTCCCTTTATTGCCTTGCAGCTACTGGTCCTCGTTTCAATTATTGCCTTTCCCCAAATCGTTAACTGGCTGCCTTCTGTGAGTCAATAGCTTACTAGTCCTCACCAAATCAGTCCTCGCCAAATCAACCATCACCAAATTAGCCGCAGCCCAATCACCCCTAACAACGACAGCACAATTCGCTTAAAGCTCGCAGCGTCAATTTTCTTCGAGAGCAAAATGCCCGCGCCCATACCCAGCGCAAACAGCGGCGTGCTCCATAGGGCAATCTCCCACAGCTCACGCGTCAGGTGCCCTTCAAAGTAGTGTCCGGTCAGCGCAAACGTCAGCGCCACCACATACACACCAGGTAAATTCCCTTTAAATTCTTCGGGGCTCCATTCCTTAGAGTTGGCATACATCACCAGCGGCGGACCGCCCGTCGTAAATGCGCCTGTCAAAAAACCAGAGACCGCGCCAAATAGGTAAGCCCAGCGAGGAGATTCTAGCGATGGCATCGCAAAAATAGGGGTGAGCAGTCGCAAAATGTCATAGGCGACATACAGCACAATAAATGCGCCCAAGACCTTACGGGCCACGTCTTCGGGGACGTAATGCAGGCCGACTAAGCCGATAGGAATAGAGATCAGCGCGGAGATCACTAAAGGTGCGATCGCTCGCCAGCTAAAGTTATCCCAGTAGTACAGCCACAGCCCCATGCTGCTGAGCAAACACATCAGCAATACCAGCGGCACGGCTAGCTGTAGATTTAGGAAGAAAGGGAGAAGTGCGATCGCCACTAGCGCAAACCCAAACCCAGCCAGGCTCTGCACCGCAGCCGCCAAGCCAATCACCCCGCCAATCCACAAAATATTTTCCAAAGGAGCCTCTTATTGATGAGTGCTTATACAGCCAAGCACTCAGGTATTTGTCACATTTCCTTTTAGTATATTAACTTACATTAATAAATTCTCATTTTTGTTTACACCAAGAACTCAGCAGCCATTTGTCGAGATTCATCTATTGGTAAACGTGACCGCAAGGTTGTATATTCAACCGAACAGCGGCCAAACTGCTGCTGCTACTGCTTTTCAGTCATCATCGACTTGACGCAATGGTCTCTACAGTTGTCAGCACCCAAAAAACGCCTTTACAAACAGCGCAAAAGAGTGCAAAAGAAACAGCCCAAAAAATTGCCCAGCAAATGTCACAAGAATGCGTGGCGCGTAGGCTCCGGCAGGTCAATCGCACCATCACGCGTCTATACGACGAAGCGTTACGCCCCCACGGCCTCACGGTTAATCAGCTAAATATTCTGGCCGTCATCATTAGCGAAAAGCAAATTCGCCCTGGTCAGCTGGGCCAATCGCTCGGCATGGAAAAATCCACCGTCAGCCGCACGGTAGATCGAATGGTGCGAAAAGACTGGATAAAAGTGACCCCCGGAGAGGACAGCCGCACTCAGCTGCTGAGCGTCACCCCCAAAGGCCGCAAGCTGCTTCTTTCCGTCACGCCCATTTGGGACAACTTACAAGCAGGCGTCCTCACCGATACCAGCAGCGGCCACAACATTCTGCAGCTGCTCGGACTTGAAGACGACCCCAAAGAGATAGAACTAGACCAAAATGAAACAGCGTTCTATTCCGAGGAACCTGTTTCCGCAGATGACTTTTATCTATAAACAGCCGCAGAGAAACAGCCGCAGAGTTGAGATGCCGCAGAGCTGAGATAAAGGCCATCCACTACAATTAAGATCATCGCTGCTCTCACTGAGTTTAGTCATATGGCAACCCTGCTTTCGCCATCCGAACTATCTTTAGCACCTTCAAATCTAAAGCTCTGGACAGTCGAGGACTACCACCGACTTAGCGAGCTTGGACTGCTAGGTTCGAGCGAGCGTACTGAGCTCATTGCAGGGCAAATCATTATTATGACGGCGAAAGGAATACCGCATGTCACAGCGCTGCGGATGGTCGCGCTACAAATAGACGAGTTTCTGCGCGATCGCCCTTTCTTAGCCATCACCCAAGATCCTATTCAGTTAGACGACCTATCAGAGCCAGAACCAGACTTAGCCATTGTCCAAGGAGACTTGCTCACCTATGCAAGCAAGCACCCGCAACCTGACGACATTCGCCTCATAGTAGAAGTCGCTGACTCAACGCTTCAGCACGATTGCCAGGTGAAGGACAAAGCCTATGCGCGCGCTAATATCAGCGAATACTGGGTGATTGACCTGCCAAATCAACAGCTGCACGTCTTCCAATCACCAACCCAGCAAGGCTATAGCAGCCACCTCATTTTGAAGAAACCCAATCAGATTTCGCCCTTAGCGTTTCCAGAGCTAAGGCTGTCTTTAGAGGATATCTTTCCACCTATCAATTAGGTCGGAGAATCTCATCTATCGGAGGGAAGCCACGCAGCAACACAGGTAGGTTGGCAATGCTCGCATACCAACCGGACTTCACTTATTTGCAAACTGCGAGAAACCTAGCTCATTCACCTTATTCCAGCCACGAATATCGTCTCGGAAGGTTTTCCAGCTCTCATACACCTCCTTAAAGGCGGTATTGCTACTTGCACTCTCTTCTAATAGAGCGGTAGTCGCCTCACTTGCTGCCGTCAAAATTTCTTCACTGTAGGGAACCAGCTCAGTTCCACCCTCCACTAACGTCTTGAGCGCAGCGCCGTTGAGCGCATCATACTTCGCCAGCATGTTGATATTTGACTCATACGAGGCTGTTTTAAAGACTTCTTGATACTCCGCAGGCAAACTGTTCCACGACGCCAAGTTAACTGTTACATCCAACGTCGCGCCGGGCTCCCACCAGCCAGGATAGTAGTAGTACTGCGCCGCATTCTGCAATCCCAGCTTTTCATCGTCGTACGGTCCGACAAACTCAGCCGCATCAATTGCACCGCGATCCAACGCGAGAAAAATTTCGCCGCCAGGCAGCACCTGTACATTCACGCCTAGCTCGGCCATTACTTTGCCGCCCAAGCCAGGGATACGCATTTTCAAGCCATTCAAATCGCTCAGGGTTTGAATGTTGTTTTTAAACCAGCCGCCCATCTGCACACCCGTGTTGCCAGCTGGAAAGCCAATCACGCCAAAGTCTGAATACAGCTTGTGCATAGCCTCTAAGCCACCGCCATGATAAAACCAGGCGTTTTGCTGCTGCGCGTTGAGACCAAAGGGTACGGTCGTGCCAAAGGCAAGCGCTTCGTTTTTACCCACGTAGTAGTAGCTAGCACTGTGGCCACATTCCACGGTGCCTTCTTGCACAGCGTCTAGCACTTGCAGGCCCGGAACGATTTCGCCCGCGGCGTAGGCTTCTATGGTGAAGCGGCCGTCGGTCAGGGCAGAAACGCGATCGCACACCGTTTGCGCACCGCCAAAAATCGTATCTAAAGACTGTGGCCAGCTCGTCGCCATCTTCCACGACACCCGAGGTAAATCGCCGCTGACCGCACCGCCGCCCTGCTGCTCCGTGCAGGCGACCAAAGCAGAAGCGCCCGCTGCGCTCGCACCGTATCCTAAAATCCGTCTACGTTTCATAAGGCTTCCCCAAATCTCCAACAGCCGTAGGACTCATTAAATCACTCAGCGTAGGTAGATTGACCCTCAGTTAACAGTCAGTAAACAGACGCTCACACGAAGTCGAATAGAGGTGGTAGAATTCAAATGCTTTGATTTTTTAGCCGCGAAAAACCAGATAGCGGACAGATAGCGGAGAAACAAAGCAGCTAGGACATGTAGCTCAGTTGGATAGAGCATCAGATTCCGGTTCTGAGGGTCGGGGGTTCGAAT
>ERZ1740058.792-NODE-792-length-20287-cov-12.922697_pt1 | contig 20287 bp, 21 predicted proteins | sample MGYA00581745_ERZ1740058 | MGnify/ENA primary metagenome ERZ1740058 (study PRJEB43018, sample SAMN04849742) | marine metagenome | isolation source: floating plastic debris | place: Pacific Ocean | collected 2008-08-30 | study: EMG produced TPA metagenomics... | reverse complement strand
CGTAATGGCGATCGCGATCCGGCTGTCGCGACTCTAGAGCGGCGACTACAAAACCTGAATTACTTTCAGGGGCAAGCTCCTGACAATACCTATGACAACTTCACGGAAGCTGCGGTGCGCAACTTTCAAGATCTCAATAGCCTGCTGATTAACGGTGTGGCAACGGTGACTACTCAAGAGAGGCTTTATAGCGATGCCGCTGTTCCCAATTCGGACAATGGGGGCAATCCCAATCCTCCCTCAACGGGCCAACAGGCAACTGTGACCACCCCTGACGGGACCCCGGCGATTGCCTTTACCGGTCCCGGCTTTGATTTCGACTTGGCAGGCGATGTGCCCAGCGGCACAGTTGTTACGCTGACAGGGCAAGAAGACCGTAACTGGTATGAACTGCAGGATGGCCGCTGGGTGTATGGTGATTATCTGACATTTAATTAGGCACTCCCCGCTCGGTAAAAGGTTCACTACAGCCTTCCTAGAATTCGCTAATGTGGTCAGAGATAGACGCAGGAAAACTGAATTTCATGGAAAAGTTGGATGCCCTAAGAGCACTATTTGCCGCCATGGATCGGGCGCTAATTGCTTATTCTGGCGGCATTGACAGTACATTAGTGGCCAAGGTGGCGTTTGATGTATTGGGCGATCGCGCGCTGGCCGTCACGGCAGACTCGCCTTCTTTAATGCCGGAAGATTTGGAAGACGCCAAAGTGCAGGCAGCGGAAATTGGCATTATCCATGAAATCGTGTACACCCACGAAATGGATAATCCCAACTACACGAGCAATCCAGCTAATCGCTGCTATTTTTGCAAAAGTGAATTGCATGATACGCTTCGACCCTTGGCCGTTGAGCGCGGCTATCCCTATGTGGTGGATGGGGTGAATGCTGATGATTTAGGTGACTATCGCCCCGGTATTCAGGCGGCCAAGGAACGCGGGGCGCGATCGCCCTTAGCCGAAGTCGGTGCTGCCAAACTGGAAGTGCGGGAAATGTCGCGATTGCTGGGCCTGCCATGGTGGGATAAGCCTTCCCAGCCTTGCCTCAGTTCCCGCTTTCCCTACGGCGAATTGATTACCCCAGAAAAACTCCAGCGCGTCGCCCGCTGTGAACGCTATTTACGGCAGCTAGGCGTCAGAAACCTAAGGGTCCGTTCAGCGGGGGATGTTGCGCGCATTGAGCTGCCGCCAGCCGAAATTACTGCCTTTGTCCAAACCACTGACTTACCGGCACTGGTTGCTGCTTTTCAGGACTATGGCTTTACCTACGTCACGTTGGATCTAGAAGGCTATCGCAGCGGCAAACTTAATCAAGAGTTGAGCCTGAAATCTTCCGTGGCTGCCCCCTCTGACATCGAAAACCCTTCTCTAAGCCACAGCCATTGAAGCCGATACACCATAAAAAAGCCCCCAGTTAAGGGGGCCAATTTTACACACGAAGAGAGAATTCAAGGTTCAGCAAGCTCAGCTAGCTAAATAGCCGCGGACGTTACTTTTGCGACGACGCAGATGCTTTAATGCCTGCTGCTCTAACTGGCGTACCCGCTCACGGCTGATGTTCAGCCGATTGCCGACTTTCGCTAACGACAGCTCATTGCCGTCATTGAGGCCATAGCGCAAAGTGATAACTTCTTGCTGCTGAGGAGTTAACTCAGCCAGCAGATTACGGATATCTTGTTTCAAGGATTCCCGCACGGTGTAGTCTTCCGGCGACGCCTTTTCATCCTCAAGCAGCTCTTGCAGCTCCGTATCCTGATTGTCGCCAATGCGGACGTCCAGGGAAATAGGCTGCCGAGAAATCGTCAGATATTCCCGCACTTGAGCCGTATCCAGCTCCAACGCTTCGGCAATTTCGCCCACCGATGCGCTGCGACCCAGTTTTTGGGACAGTTCTCGCTGCACGCGCTTAATCTTATTCAGTTTTTCTGTAATGTGAATGGGCAAGCGGATAGTGCGCGCCTGCTGGGCGATCGCCCGCGTGATGGCCTGACGAATCCACCAGTAAGCGTAGGTCGAAAACTTATAGCCCTTAGTGGGGTCAAACTTTTCTACCCCGCGCTCCAGACCCAGCGTGCCTTCCTGGATCAGGTCGAGGAATTCTAAATTGCGTTTTTGATATTTTTTGGCGATCGCTACCACTAAACGCAAGTTGGCCTCAATCATTTTGCGTTTAGAGCGCTCACCGTGACGCAGGATTTGCTTGAGCTCGTCTACCGGCATGTTAGCTGCCGTTGCCCATTCTTCATAGGTTAGATCTTGCTCCTGATCGGCCTGCAGTGTCTCACGCAGCTCAATTAGCTCCATCATGCGCTGAACCTGCTTGCCCAGAATAATTTCTTCCTCATGGGTCAGCAGCGGCACCCGACCTATCTCATGCAGATAAGTCCGTACAGCATCGGCGGAAAAAGGGACTTTAGTTTTTGACTTACGGGCATTCACTTTAGGCATGTGTTCGCCTCCACTGATGAAGCTGGTAGAACTTTCCGATATCGGAAAGCTAAAAACAATCGCCACGGCGATGATGAAATAGGGTTAATTTTTCTAGCTGAAGCGTCAAATAATTTTCCGATCTAGAAGAGCTCGTCACCCTGAAAACGCGATCTACGAGCAAACGGGGAATACTTAAATCTGAATCCGTCATTAACTCGCTTTCCCGTAGACTCCACAATCGGGAAATGGACGCAAATCGAAACCGTTATGAGTTTGGATCTCTATCTTAAAACAACTTTTTGGTTGCGTAAAGTACTACAAATGTAGTCCGACAACCTAGTTGGCAATGTTCAAAACAAACAAATGTTTGCTGAAAGATTGCAATAGAGAGCATTTTGACTCTTTTATCATGGCTGAGGTTGTCTCCTGAAAGTGGGTACAATCCGCCCTGGAAAACCGAACAAATGTTTTAGATCGCTAAAACTATACAGTTTAGTTTAGTCGAAAGGCCTACCAGAAGCATTATCTTTTTTAATCTTGTAACTAGACTATGAACTGGTTGTGATATCTCGGTGAATTTCAGATGACGATTTTCTGAGAATGGTCGTGTCAGCACTATCCAGCCCATTGGCATGCCCCATGAAAGATGCTGGCAGCCTGTGAGCGCAAGCATTATTTCGCTCCGCTTTTATAACTATTTAAGAGCTAAATCTTGATTTTGCGCTAAGAGTGATCAGCTGAGGAATAGCAGAGTCTTGGGCTAGGTAAGTCTTAAGTGGTGAGAGCGGGCTAGGTGCAAATATGACTGAGCGTATTGACCTCAATGGTTGAAGTATCAATATGGGCGATCGCTGATTCCGTAGTCTGCGCTTAGCGTCTATGAAACCCATGCAGCGTATCGCTGGAAAAAAATCCCCTTTTGTCCGAGTCTTAAGGAACGCAAATAGCTCACAGATTCACAAAACTTTGTAAGGAGACTGCCGATGGCTCGCATGTATTACGACAGTGATGCAAACCTTGATCTACTCAATGGCAAAACCCTCGCCATCATTGGCTACGGCTCTCAAGGACACGCCCATGCGCTCAATCTTAAAGACAGCGGCGTCAATGTCATTGTTGGTTTATATGAAGGCAGCCGCTCGATCGCGAAGGCCGAAGCTGAGGGGTTGACGGTCAAACCGGTTGCCGATGCTGCTAAACTAGCCGACTGGATTATGATTTTGCTGCCCGATGAAGTGCAAAAGCAAATTTATGCCGACAGCATTGCCCCCAATCTGACCGCTGGCAATGTCCTTTCATTTGCCCATGGCTTCAACATTAACTTTGGCCAAATCGTTCCTCCTGCAGACGTTGATGTCGTCATGGTTGCCCCCAAGGGCCCAGGTCATCTTGTCCGCCGCACTTATGCTGAAGGGCAGGGCGTCCCCTGTTTATTTGCCGTCCAGCAGGATGCTTCTGGTAAAGCCCGAGACTTGGCAATGGCCTACGCCAAGGGCATTGGCGGCACCCGAGGTGGCATCCTCGAAACCACTTTTCGAGAGGAAACGGAAACTGATTTGTTTGGTGAGCAAGTGGTGCTCTGCGGTGGCCTGAGCGAGCTGATTAAGTCCGGCTTTGAGACGTTAGTCAACGCTGGCTATCAGCCCGAACTGGCTTATTTTGAGTGTTTACACGAAGTCAAGCTAATTGTGGACTTGGTAGTTGAGGGAGGCTTAGCCAACATGCGCGACAGTATCTCCAATACAGCGGAATACGGTGACTATACGCGGGGCGCTCGCATCATCACCGACGACACCCGAGCGGAAATGAAGCAGATTCTCAAAGAGATTCAGACGGGGCAGTTTGCGCGTGAGTTTGTGCTGGAAAATCAGTCTGGTAACGCGGGCTTTACTGCCATGCGCCGCCGCGAGGCCGAGCATCCCATCGAAGCAGTTGGCAAAGATTTGCGAGCGATGTTTAGCTGGCTCAAAAAAGTCTGATTGTTCCGAAAAAATCCTTTTGTTGATGTGAAGAGAAGCCCCGGGGTTTCTCTTTGCGGCTTTTTTAGCGCTGACCGTTTGCCTGGAAGCGAAACGGGTATCAGCCATGGGCAAAACGAAAGGACTGGTGGCGGTTCAGCTAGGCTGCGATTTCACCCGGCTGTGCGGTCAACCATTATCAGACTGTTGCTGGCACGCTTCGCACAATCCATTAACGGTCACTTCATAGCTAGTGATTTTTAGACTAGGGCGCACATGAGCCAGGTCAATTTCTGGCAGTGCTTGCCAAGGAATATCTTCAATGGAGCCACAGCTCTGACAGCGAAAATGGTGATGGCGCTCAACGTTGGCATCGTAGCGACAACTGCCTTCATCAATCAACACTTCCCGAATCAAGCCCGCTGACTGCAGCGCCTGCAAACAGTTATAAACGGTCGCCTGGGAAGAAACCGGTGCATCCTGATTGAGATCGTTCAAGATTTGCTCAGCCGTTGGATGATCAGTGCGATTGAGCAAATTGGCGTAGACCGCAAAGCGCTGCGGCGTAACTCGCAACTGCTTCGCCTTCAGTGTTTGAACAATTTCCTCTGTTTGATTTGACATGACTTGCTTTCAAAGACACAGCGACACCAATGACCGATAGTGCAATCAGTGTAGTCTCACTCTATTATTAGCACTATCTCTTCTAAATCGATCTTAAATAAGGTTACTTCTGTATTTTAATCAAATATAAGACTTGTTAAAATCCTAAATAAGAATTATTCTAATAAAGGTAAGGCATCAGGCTATATGTCGCAGCTAACAGGTTTTGCGAACGGGTTCAGCCAGCATCTATGGCGGTTGCTAAGTTCGTTAGAGCAAAGCGATGAGTCATTTAGTGATGTACTTAGTACTGACACAGTACTGATGTATGGCCACTCAAATGGTTAAAGCTACCTAGGTCTGTGCCTTTTTCTACTCAAACTGCGTGTTCGGAGATTTGTTAATGGCTATGCTCGAAAAGGTTCCCAATGTTGTATTCAAGACTCGCGTACGTGACGAGTCGGTGCCAGGACCTAACCCCTATCGCTGGCAGGACAAAACTACCGAAGAAATCTTCGGTGGCAAAAAAATAGTGATTTTCTCTCTGCCTGGCGCATTCACTCCCACCTGCTCTTCTAATCATCTGCCTCGTTATGAAGAGCTGCATGACGAGTTCAAAGCTCTCGGCGTTGATGAAATCTACTGTATTTCTGTCAATGATGCCTTTGTGATGTTTCAGTGGGGCAAGCAGCAAGGAGCTGAGAAGGTGAAACTGCTGCCAGACGGCAATGCAGAATTTACTCGTAAGATGGGCATGCTGGTGGAAAAGTCTAATCTGGGCTTCGGGATGCGTTCTTGGCGCTATTCCATGGTGGTCAATGATAAGGCCATTGAGAAAATGTTTATCGAGCCTGATTTTGGTGATAACTGCCCTACCGATCCTTTCGAGGTATCCGACGCTGATACGATGCTGGCTTTCCTCAAAGGACAAGACGCCCCCGGTGTGACTGAGGCCCGCAAGGCTTTCGTCGGCTAACGGCTAAATTTGTTAGCTCTCAATCTCTGAAGACGGCTGGCTGTCACGTCTGATGGTTAGCCGTCGTCGAATTTTCAGACTGCCAAAAAGTTTATTGATCGCTCGTCATCTGAGGAAAGCTGATGAAAATTTCTAATACCAACATTCAAGAACGTTTGGATACCGTGTATGACGCCATTGTGGTCGGCGGGGGCATGGGTGGGCTGTCAGCAGCAATTTACTTGGCGCGCTATGGTCTGAAGTGCTTAGTGATTGAGAAGGGCAAAGGGCGCTCCCTTTGGATGCAGGACACTCGCAATTACCTAGGATTTGATCCGGAAACACCAGGCCGCAGTATTTTGAGCCACGGTACTAGGCAAGCAGTCGCTTGGGGCGCTGACCACCTGCGGGCATTTGTGGAAGACGTTGAGGATGAGGGTGACACTTTCGCTGTCCGAGTTAAGGTGGGCAGAAACAACAGTAAGCATTACACCCTGCGCGGTAAATATTTGATTGCGGCTTCCGGCGTCATTGATGTATTACCAGAGCTTGAAGACATGCAAAACGTCTACGATTATGCGGGCTACACGCTGCATGTTTGCATGATTTGTGACGGCTATGACATGTGGGATCAAAAGGCAGTCTTGATTGTTCAGCGGGAAGCACAAATCAACGCTGCGTTTGTTTTGAATTGGTTTACACCTTACATTTCGGTCTTGACCAATGGTCATTGCACAGTGAGTGATGCCATGAAGCAGAAGCTGGCAGAGCACGGATATCCCCTGTACGAATCAGCGATCGCTCGTTTTCACGGCGAGGATCATCAGCTGCAGGGCGTTGAACTGGTCGATGGCACTGTGGTTGAAGCAACTACTGGTCTGATTAATATGGGGTCGATTTATCACAATCACTACCTCAAAAATATTGAGGCGTTGACCTGGAACGGTGAAAATTTGGTCACCAATGAAATGGCGCAAACTACTCACGATCGTATTTTTGCGCTGGGTGATTTGAAACAGGGTCTAAATCAGGTCTCTGTCGCAGTTGCCGATGGGACTTTAGCCGCCACTCAGATTTGGCGCTATATTCGTCGGGCATCTGCTCCTCGTAAGTGGGAAGCTAATTTACCTGAAAAGATTGCTGTCTAAATGCTGTTGAATCGTTCAGCGTTAGTAATTGCAGCCTTGACGTATTCTGTTTCGGTTTGCTGAAATCTTCGTAAAGCGACAACAGCTTTACAGGGTCGGGGTGAGGTGGGGCGGCAGCAATGACAAGGCTGCGATCGCCAAAAACAATAGGCTGGCTACTGTCTCTAACAGGGCGACTCGCTGAATTTTGGTGTGGCGGTACCAGTCTTGCAGGCACAAGATTAGGCCAAACTTGAGCAAAACAACGCCAAAAGCCGCTGCCGTTATGGGTGACAGCCAGTGCACCTGCCATAGCCCCAAGATAATGCCGGTAGCGACTCCGTGAAAAATCAGACCCGATACGGTTGATGCTTCGCGCCGTTTTCGCAGCTTGACGCCAAAAATAGCGCTGGAAAAAAACAGACTGTTGAGCATCCAGAGCCCAACCACAGGCCAAGATAGCCCTCCTGCGGTTACCGTATAAGCCAGCGGAGCCGACAAACATACGGCGGCAAACGTAATCAGTTCATTCCACACGGACTTTTGCTGCCGCTGCCACACTGAAACGCCATCCACCAGCGTCGCCGCGATCGCCACGCCATAAATCCCCGCCAGAGGCCAGCGCACCTGACTTTGCCAAAGCAGCCAAAGGGCGATCGCGATGGCGATACCGCCATAAATTCCGGCCCACAGCAAAAGTCGCGGTTTCCACCGGCGCTGCTGCCGAATCTGCAACACCAAAGGATGTTCTGCTTGAAAGGCACAGTAGGCACAAATCAGCGCTAGCGTAGTTGTCCAAGTCCACTGTTGGGCAGCCGCGGCCCCGGTGAGAAAGGACACCGCCAGCACCACATACACCCCATGTCTGGGGGACATTGTGGGTCGATACCAGTGTCGCCAATTATGCGGAGATGTCGTTGAAAGGGTGGTCATAGCGCTATTCTCCAGCGGACAACGTCAGAATAAAAGCCAAATCTGAATCTGCTTCTAGGGCATGGGGAGCGTTGGCGGTCATAAAGATAAACACGCCCGCCGTCAGGGGAATTTTCTCACCATTTAAGGTCAGCGCCCCGGTGCCCTCCAGTATCTGAACCGTCGCGTTGCGCGTGGAGGTATGTTCGGAAATTTCAGTATTTGCGGCCAGACAAAACAAACTGTACTGACATAGCTCATTTTTCCAAATCACCTTGCTGAAGATACCGGACTCGGGATAGTTGATCTGGTCTTTGAGCTGAAGAAAAGGAGTTTGGGGAGAGAGTAGATAAGAAGTCATGAGTCGATAGATGGGTTAAGTCGGGGGGTGTTGGTGAGCCTGCCCAGACGGCTCAGGTCACTGGGTAAGTGAAGTAAGCAAATGATTTTGGGCTGGGGATGTTAGCTTTTGGGTCCTTCTGCGGGAAAGACACAGCCCTGCATTCCGCTCTATTCCTACGGGACACCTGCAGCAAATGAAAACCACTGTGCCCTCTACGTTTGAGGTTGCCGGGGCTCTGCCTGCCACATTCCACACGCTGTACCTTGAACGATGCCTTCCATGTAGCTGTGCCTGGGGGAAGCAGAACAAACAAGCAAAGGGCAACGGAAACATCCGTTCAGTCTCCTAGATTTTCCTTTCTCGCCATTAGCACGACATATCCAAGATCGTTACCGTGACGGAGAAACGTTTCTCGCATGGAGAGGATGCGCTGACGCAGCACCGGGCGAGTCAGCATATTCCAACCAATGGTGAGAAGGGTGGATACGCCTTCTTCTTGAGCAATGCGGCGGGGATTGAGGAGCGTCATGGGGCCGGCGTCTTGACGTTCGACGGTGAGTTGGGCGTTCTGGCAGGCGGTCATCCAGTCCTCCGCAGAGAGGGGATTGGCATTGACCCGAATCGTAGTGGACAGGTCGCGATGGATAGCCTTAGGGTCAGGACCGCTGACGCGCAGTTCATGGCTGAGAAATTGACCGTTGGGCTTGAGACGATCGCGGATTCCAGCCAGTATTTTGGCCTTATTGGCGGCCGACTGCATGGTGAGAATCGCTTCTGCCAGCACATAGTCAAACTGGTCTGTGACCTGCTCTAGTTGAAATATGTCGCCCTCCATGATGGTGACCTGATCGCTCAGTCCTGCAGCCGCCACGTTAGTCTGGGCGCGAGCAACGCTCTCGGGATTTTTCTCGATGCCTACGACCCGTACTCCGTAGCGCTGGGCTAGAGCGATCGCGCTGTATCCAAAACTAGCGGCTAGTTCTAGAACCGTTTCGCCGGGCTGAAAGTCGGCCCAAGCGAAGAGCTGTTCGGTGGCTGTGTAGCCTCCTGGACGTAGGGCTTGTTTGCCGGCGGCTGCCAGTACTTGATGCCCTGGAGCCGTTTTAAGATTGATTTGAGTCATGGGCTTAACCTGAAGCATGGTCTTGAGTTTGACAGGTGCGCCGAATTCACTCTATGAGGTAGCTCATAAAACGAACTAGCTTTCAGTTGAATACAGCTTGACTTTTCCGCAGCGACATAGGTGAAAAGTGAACGCGCTTGTGAGCTCAGAATGCTCGAATCCGACCGCGAAAATCTCAAGCAAAAATTGTCATGAACCATGACCCAATCGATCAGTATTGTCCAACTCTAAGCCGTAGCATTGTTTGCTGACCTGTCGCCAACGTTACTGGCACAGCTGGCACAGCACAGTCGGTTGACGCCGTATGCCCCAAATGAGGTGGTGTTTTGTGAGGGTTGATGAGTTGCCGAATCACCAAGTTCTCAGCCAATTTTTCATCTACCTCCAGCGCCGCCACATCCTGCTTATCGCTTTTGGGGCAGACAACCCGGGGCTTGGCCTCGAAACGATAGTAGACTCACTTGTGAACCGTTTTGTAGGGGGCCACGATTCCTAGATATGTCGTTAGCCAGGGCTGAATAGCCGCATAACTTTCAATATCTTCGGACTGCTCTAACTGCTTTCTCGAGTCCGTTTCCGCCCATGCGGGCAGGGTGGATTTGTCGCCGGTACGAGGGACATGCGTAAGCAATTGCGCGAGGCCACCGTCACGATTAGCGCTTGACTCATTTCTGCACCGTCACTCGATGTCGGCCCAACCAAGCTGCTGCTGCTGCTTGCATTGTTTTCGCTCGTCCGCTTTTTTGGCGAAAGACTTTTGGCGGCTGGCAAGACCAAAATGCAAGTCATTGGCGCTTTGATGTACAAGCTTATTCGCGTCATCTACGGCATCCTCAAGTCGAGGCAAACCTTTGACCCGGACAAATTGTTGCCATGCAGCACTTGACACACTAAAATCAGCACAAAATACGGGGACCGGAGACCCTCAATCAACCGACTTGGCCACTGCCATGCTTGACTTTTAAGATAATCGCTAATACCTATAAATCTTCTGGATAACACACAGCCGATACAGTAGGTTATTGAGCGTTAATCGGTGATGCGACCTGACAGGGGAGAACTGGCGCTGGCGTAGGCTTTGACGGGAATGCGCCCAGAGTTGTAGGCCATGCGTCCGGCTACTGTGGCGAGGCCCATTGCCTGCCCCATGAGGATAGGATTTTGGGCTTTAGCGATCGCTGTATTGATCAACAGCGCATCCGCGCCCATCTCCATCGCGGTGGCCGCTTCGCTGGGGGTCCCAATGCCCGCATCCACGACCACGGGAATGTTGGCGTTTTCGATAATGATCTCGATGTTGGCAGCATTGCGGATGCCCTGACCGGATCCAATCGGCGAGCCCAGCGGCATGACGGTGGCGCAGCCGACTTCCTCCAAGCGCTTTGCTAGCAGGGGATCGGCGTTGATGTAAGGTAGCACTGAAAAGCCTTCTTTAGCGAGCTGTTCAGCGGCTTCCAGTGTCCCAATCGGGTCAGGCAGCAGGTACTTTGCGTCGGGAATCACTTCCAGCTTCACGAAGTTGTTGTCTTCTTGGCCCAGCAGCTTCGCCATTTCTCGACCGAGGCGAGCCACCCGCACGGCTTCTTCGGCAGTTTTGCAACCAGCGGTGTTGGGCAGCATCCAAATCTTTGACCAGTCAAGGGCTTCGGCCAAGCCTTCGTGTCCCGGCGCATTGGTCTGCACGCGGCGCACGGCCACCGTGACAATTTCGCTACCGCTGGCGGCGATCGCCTGACGCATCGTTTCAAAATCGTCGTACTTGCCCGTGCCCGTCATCAAGCGGGAATTGAACTGGCGTCCGGCGATGGTCAGCGGCGTGTCGGGAGCGGTAGTCGAAATGGGGTTGGGGGCGATCGGGGTAGCCAAAGTCATGGATTGCAGCGGTTGAGGAATGGGCAAGGCAGGCGTTGGACGCTCGAATCGCTGGTAGGTGAACGGCGATAGCAGCGGCGACTCGCGACCCAAAATGTAGTCTGACACAATTTCTGCAGTGATCGGCATCAGCAAAATGCCGTTGCGGTGGTGCCCCGTCGCCAGGGTCAAGTTTTGACAGGCACTCGGCCCGAGAATCGGTGCTTCATCCGGCGTGACGGGCCGAAAGCCCCACCAGGTTTCCTGCACGGGAAAGGCCGCCAACTCGGGATACAACTCCACCGCCTTTTGGTACAGGTGAGCCAGACCGCCCGCAGTGATGCCAGGAGTGAAGCCGACATCCTCACAGGTGGCTCCGATCACGATGCGGCCATTGCGACGGGGCACGATGTAGATTTTGTCTTCGCCAAAGAGCACTCGCTGTAGCGGCTGCACGTGCGAAAAACTCGGCGGCACTTGCACCGCAGCCATTTGGCCCTTAATCGGCGTCACCGGAATGGGCAATAGGTCGTTCGCCCAAGCGCCGGTGGCCAATACGTAGTGTCCAGCGCGAAAGCTGCCCGCTGTGGTTTGTACCTGCTGTACCTGACCGCCTTGCTGCACAAAGCCGTGGACGGCCATCCCTTCGCGAATGTCGACGCCAGCATCACGGGCGGCTGTCAGCAGAGCTTGGGAAAGGGCGCGCGGGTCGACTTGTCCTTCTTCTGGATACCACCAACCGCCAGCAATCTTGTCGTTCAGGCCAGTTTGATAGTTTTGTAGTTGCGTCACCTCAATCCAGCGTCCTTGGGTGTGCGGGCGATCGCTCACATCACTTGGACGCCGCATTCGAGGGGCGAGAATGCCGTTGGGCCAGTAGCCCACTTCTTGCCCGGTCAGCGACTCTAGCTTTTGCACCCAGTCGGGATAGCGCTGTAGGCTCTGGCGACACAACTCCAACAGGGGACCAGGGGGCAGTTCTTCAGCACCAGGGGCTAACATGCCTGCCGCCACATGGCTTGCCGCTTCGGCAAAGTCGCGACTGAGCACCGTGACTGACAGTGAGGCTTGCCGCAGCTTTAGGGCGATCGCCAGCCCAATCACGCCGCCCCCCACAATCAGGACATCTGGAGTCCCCGCCATGCCCGTTCGCTCGCCTCAATGTCAGTCATCCGAATTATTCGATCCTAACGAATGACCGCCATCCCAGCGGAGAAAAATCGCGGAGGCGCTTCAAACTGGCAAATCAGTCAATAATTTGTTCCAAACGAACGCTATCTCACGGCGCTCAGAATTACCGCGATGTGCTGGGCAAATCATGTCGCGGGCTTATGGATTGCTACGCCAACCATCACGAGTGAGATGCCAACCAAATCTTTCAGCGTTGGTACTTGACCCAGCACGACTGCGCCGACTACGGTTGCCGTAGCCGGAAGCAATGCCAGCAAGAGTGCGTATGTGTTACGTGGCAGCCGAGCCATTGCCAACTGGTCGCAAATGTAGGGAATCACCGAAGAACTAACACCAACCCCGATGCCTGCTAGAACAAGTCCTGGATGAGGGAGTGCCGCGATCGCTTCACCAAACCCAATGGGCATCACAAACACAAATGCTGCAGCCATCGCTGCCCCCAAACGACCCACACCTTCGCCTGCACCTTGTCGGGCGACGCGATGTCCCAGCACGATATAGGTCATAAATAGCAGGCCATTAACGATGGCATAGGTCAGCCCCAGCGGATTGCTAGCCCAGCGCACATCCGTCAGGATGTATACCCCAAAAACCGCCAGCGATAGGGCAATGTAGTTGTGTGTGGAACGCAAACCAAACAGAGCGATCGCAATCGTGCCCACAAATTCTATGGCGGCGACTAAACTGAGCGGCAGGCGATCAATTGCCAGATAAAAGGCGCTGTTCATCAAAGCCAGACATGCACCTAGCAATAGCAGTAAAATCAAAACTTCTCGATTGGCTGAGCGAAATGTTTTCCAAGGCTTAGTCCACAAGGCAAAAATGAGTGCCGCACTAGCAATCCGAAACCAGGCAACTCCTAGCACCCCAATGTGTTGGAAAAGCAGAACGGCAAACGACGGGCCTAAATAATGAAAAATAGCACTAATGATGAACCAAAGATGCGGTGGCGCTGCCTCCACGCGAGATAGCGTAAGTCTTGGTATTTTCATAGAAAACAACTTTTCGTAGTTTCGTGCGTTATGGTATCAGCGCCATTTGGAGCGTTGACATACCCATCCAAAGGCAAAATGGAGCTTTTACCTAAAAAACAGAGAGAATTATGACGAAGAGCCTCCGATTGCGAAAAGCAAAGCTGGACAGCACAGATTTACAGCTTATTTACGCATTGACGACAGACTCAAGAACCTCTATTGCTGAACTTGCTAGACTGCTCAATATGTCTCCACCGAGTATTTCTGAGCGGCTGCGTCGTTTGGAAGAATCTGGAGTGATTGATAGTTTTACAATTGACATTAACTCAAAAATATTGGGCTATACATTAGCGTTTTATATTCGAATTCGACCCTTGCCAGGACAGCTTGAAAAAGTGGTTTCCGTAATCACTGAGATAGAAGGAATTGTGGAATGTGATCGGGTCACAGGTGATGACTGTTTCATCGCCAAGGCATACGTCAAATCAACTGATGAACTTGAAAAAATTATCGATCAGCTAATTCCTTATGCACAAACAAATACGTCGATGATTCAGTCTTCTCCGGTTAAGCGACGACTACCGCCACTAGAGACAAATTCGTGAGAGACAAATGTTAATGGTGACGCATAGTCTATCCTCAATGTGCAGAGTTTGAGATTGACGGCTTTGGGCGATCGCTCCATGCTGTAAGCAGCCCCCTGAATCATCGCTGGAGTGTTGCCATGCCCCCCGCTGCCCTGCCCTGGATTGTCGCGATCGCGCTGAATACTGTGCTGCTGGCGATCGCTTGGTTTTTGCCCAAAAAGCTGCTAACGCCCGCAGGCTATCTGCACGCCTGGGTGCTGGGGGTGTTGGTGTGGGGCTGCTTCGGTTGGCAGGGCTATGTTGTGGTGATGGTCTATTTCCTCGTCGGCTCAGCCGTGACCCGCATCGGCATGGCGGAAAAAGAAGCCGCTGGCATTGCGGAAAAGCGCTCTGGCGTTCGTGGCCCAGAAAACGTTTGGGGGTCGGCACTGACGGCGACGATTTGTGCGCTGGGGGCGTTGCTGGCGGGCAGTAGCTTGGTCTCTAGCGTCTCGGGGGAATGGGTGGCGCTGTTCGCTCTAGGCTATGTGGCCAGCTTTGCCACCAAACTTTCCGACACCACCGCCAGCGAGGTTGGCAAGGCATATGGCAAACGCACTTTTTTGATTACCACCCTGCAGCCAGTTCCGGCGGGCACTGAAGGCGCGGTGAGCTTAGAGGGCACGCTGGCGGGCGTGGTCGGGTCGACGTTGATTGCGATCATCGGCTGGGCTGTGGGTCTGGTTTCCCTTGTAGGAATTGGACTTTGCTTGATTGCCGCCTTCATTGCTACCAACTTGGAGAGCGTTATTGGCGCGACCGTACAGGAAAAGTTTCCCTGGCTCACTAATGAGCTGGTGAATATTGTGAATACGACGATTGGGGCGATCGCCGCGATTTTGCTCGCCTTGATTTTTTCTGTCGGTGTTTTCTCGTAACAAATGTTTTTGTCGCTTCGTCCAGTGATTATAGAAATTCTTTTTAATGTGGACTTCCGCTAATTTTCACTGCGGCTATATAGCCAAGGAGATAGGGGGACGAACGCGTTTCTCGACAACAGCCCATGTAGTGCATGCCATAATCAGTAATTTTGTATTCTTTGAATGTTCATGGCTCAGCCACTGCTAGATCCTGAATCAACAGATGCCCCTTCACTGTTGATGAGCTAGACATCCGCCACCTTGTCATTGCAGACGATATACGCCTGTGGATACTTTCAGTCGGCGCAGCAGCAGCGTCTGCTGGTCGATGCTCTGCGCAGCAACGACATTCTGCCGTTACCGTTTTTGCCAAAGCCAAGGTTGGGCTGTTCTACAAGCTGAACGGCGATCCTATTTCGATGGTGGATTCGAAATCGTTTTCGTATTCATACCAATACTTTCAGCTTTAACCTCTGCAGCCATAGAAAAGGGAACCGGCAAACTTTCTAGCACGATCGCCTAGCACCGTTTTCAACCATTCATTAGCTGCTGGCATTTCCCAAGGGAAAAGCGCCCCTTATCGACAACGCTCTATATGGCTCTATTGAGAAATCTTCCTAACAATAAGAAGTGTAAAGCAGAGGCAGCTTTACATAGATCTCGCTGAAAGACCTGAAAATCCTTTACTCAAGGGAATATATTTTGCACCGATCGAATCGCTTAAAGAAAGTAAATATAGCTTGACGATTACCCTTGTTGACATCTACTCTCATCTAGAGGAAGCTATTAAAACTGCAAAATTCGCAACTAGTTACTGTCGCAACTGACAGTTAGGAAAGCTGAAAAATCGCAGTTTTTCTGGCGATGCTGAGCAAGCATTGTTCTATTTGGAGGAAGAGTTAATGGCTGGTCAAACGGGCGAACGTCCTTTGGGCGATATCGTGACGGATCCGCAGTTTTGGCTGTTGCATATCGTAAATTTTCCGGCGGTATTTATTTCAGGTTGGTTATTTGTGAGTACTGGTTTGGCCTACGATGCCTTTGGTACGCCTCGACCTGACGAATACTATCCATCTGGTCGAATTCAAATTCCCATCGTTTCTGATCGAATGGAGGCCAGGCAGGAGATTGAAGAATTTTTGCAGCAGCAGCCTGCTCGCAGAGCACCATCGCTTAAATAACCGATTTGGAGACATTTATTAGATGACAAGCAAAATAACTGAACAACCTAATCAGTCAGGAATCGAGTATCCAATTTACACGGTTAGATGGCTAGCTATTCATACTTTGGGCGTGCCCTCCGTATGGTTTTTGGGCGCGATCGCAGCCATGCAGTTTACCGCCAGAGAAGGACAATCAGCCTTTCAGATCGAGTTATTCGGATTCGATTCTCGCCTGACGTTAGTGGTCTTGCCGCTATTATTGTCCATACTTTGGAATGCGATTAACTTTGGTAAGCCGACAATTCAAGAGCTGCGAAAAGGTCTAGGGATATAAGGTATAACCAAGTTCTGCTTGACACCATCATTGTGCATGTTTTCTTGAGAAAAGCATAGATTTGAACGCTGAAGCAAGGGATTTAGTGTTCAAATCTGGTTGTCAAGAAGCGATATTGTAGCTTTTGGCTTATACATTTAGCTCCAGGGTGTATTGGTCAGTAATTCATGGAGCCATATCGACAGGAGCGACTAAGTTTTCAACCTAAGGTTTGGTTTTCCGGTTTCACCACGATTTATAATTATGAGCTCAGATCTAGCAGCGAAACTTCGAGAGGGCACTAAAAAAGCTCACACGATGGCAGAGAATGTGGGATTCATTAAATGTTTTCTAAAAGGGGTAATTGACAAGGAATCTTATCGGAAACTAGTTACTAGCTTCTATTTTATATATTCCGAAATAGAAAGTCAGATGCAGAAGCACGAAGCGCATCTGATTTTGAGCAAAATCTACTTTCCTCTGCTAAATCGTCAGAGCAGTTTGGAAAAAGACCTCTGTTTTTATTACGGTGACAATTGGCAGAATCAATTAACAATTTCGCCAGCGACACAATCTTATCTACAGCGCATTCAGGATGTTGCAAAAACAGAGCCAGAGTTACTAATTTCTCACGCTTATACGCGATACATGGGGGACTTGTCGGGTGGACAAATTCTCAAAAATATTGCTCAGCGAGCCATGGGTTTAGAAAATGGGCAGGGGACAGCTTTTTATGAATTTGCTGACATTGCTGACGAAAAGGAGTTTAAGAAACTTTATCGTCAGAGATTAAATGAGCTACCTCTAGATGACGAAGCTGTCAAACGTATTGTTGATGAAGCAAACGCTGCTTTTGGTATGAACATGCAGCTGTTTCAAGAACTCGAAGGAAGCTTCATCAAAGCCATTGGCCAAGTCTTGTACAACACGCTGGCTCGTCGCCGAACTCGCGGCAGCACAGCAGTTGCGCTTACTGACTAAGGGTCAATGAAAAGGTTGATTGGAGCTGATAAAAATCATGTTTAGTCGTTTTTTTAGAGCATTTACCGCCGTTGCGATCGCTGGTTTGCTCACAATGACGATAACTCTTGCCCCCGCCCTAGCCATGACTTTGTCTTTCAAGACAGAGGGCGTACCAAAGCGGGATGGTTTACTGCAAGGAAAAGTCGTTCTTAGTCAGGACGCACTACAAGACGCAATTAAGCGCACATCGGCGGGTCGAAGTACTGCCAAACCCGTGCCATTAAGTGAGATTGAGGGAGCTGAATTTACGCTGAAGTATGTTTCTCCTTACTCAGGAGTTGAGCACAGTGAAAAAACCCTCTGTGGCAAAGCCATTTATGACATTAATGGCTTTGAAGAGGTGGGATTAGCAGGCGGTACAGAACCGGTGCTGATTATTTCACCAGGCGGCGTGCCTGAATCAGTAGATTTTAGTTCCTGCATCGGTGAACCAGGCGATGCTGAATCCTCTATTTCCGAGCAAGATTCGCGAATCGTTTTTAGTAGTCTTGATTCACTCTTTGGCAAACTAAGCGTGTTCGATAGAGACATTATGGGCAATGAACTATATCGCAAGATTCAGCCCATCAAGTTCACTCTCAAACAAGATTAATTAGGTTTTTGCTGTCAGGGGCATTTGTTGGTTTTGCAAGGCTTTTCCCAGTAGCTTTTTCCATTACACAATGAAATTCAAAGCGTTTTTTCACAGTGTTTTCTACTGGTTTACGTAGGTTCCTCAGATTTTCTAGCTCAATTTATTTTGAGAAAATCTCCTATGAAGCTCATTTCTAAGCTGTGCCTTGTATTTACTGTAGTAGGACTATGGTTGCTGCTGCTGCCACAGTCAATTCAGGCAGTGGGATTTCCGCAATCGCATAAATTGGCAGTATCATCACAGTTTGTTGCGAGTGATGCTGCCAAAAATTCTCCTATATTTTCTAAAATTTTATCGACTAATAGTGCTGATATTGCGTCAACTCAGGATTATTTCAGCCATTCAGATTCCTTAAGATCATCTGAAACGGATGGCATTTATTCGGACACAAATGCCATTTATCGGGTAGTGATGGCAAATCCACTTAATTCCAGTGCTTGGAACAATTTAGGATATCAGCTATTCAGTCTTAGCCACTATATAGAGGCGTTAGCAGCTTACAATCACGCCTTGCTGATTGACCCAGACTATTCCTTAAGTCTGGCTAATCGATGCGCCGTATTAAGCAAAATGGGCGAATATGTTCAGGCTCTGGAATCCTGTCAGCGAGCGATCGCCAAAGATCATCGCTGGGGAAATCAAGGGCCAGCTTTAGCCTGGGATAACCAAGGGGATGTTTTATTTAATTTACAGCTTTATCAGGAAGCATTGAAGTCTTTTGAGCAGGCGATCGCGCTTAATCCTGACGATCTAAATGCCCAGCGCAATTGGCTGATTGTTCAGCATCAGCTAAGTGAAATTTCCAAAGAAACTGCTTTAGAACAGACACAAGGAGATGATGATGCCTAACTTTTTAGACTTGATTGATTTACGCTTGTTGCTGGTGTTGTCTCCGGTGACCACTGCGGTCGCTTGGACGATGCTAATTAATACCTTTATCCCGAAAAATCCCTGGCGGCTCTAGACTCATTTTTCTGAAACTAACGGATTTATTTCTGCTCCTTAGATTAGCCAGATAACCAGCTGCTACAAATGTTTTAAGGTGCTGAGCTGTTGGCGATCGCCAATAGTAATAATGCCGCCGCGTCGATAGGTCACTACGGGAGACAGCTGCTTGAATAAGCGCACGCATTCCTCGTAGGTAATGCCAATACTGCGGGCAATTTGATAGTAAGTCAGGCGGGCTTTTAGCTGCTCGCCACCTGCAACTGGCTCACAGCCGACCTGATTCACCATATATTCCAAGTAATTGACTAAGCGCACAAGTGCCCGCTCTGAGACCAACCCGTGCACTCGATTATGGAGCTGCTGCAGCCGTTGGTTGAGCACCCCCAACAGATGCAACGCTAATTCGGGGGACTGAGAGATGCCCTCTAGCAGGGCTGGTTTCTCTATTGTTAGGACAGCAGCAGATTCAATCGCAGTAGCCGTGGCGGGCGCTTTGCCATCGCCAAAGAGAGCTGGAGCGGCAAAGATTTCACCCGCAGGCAAGATGCGTAGAATCGTTTCTTTACCGGAGGCAGCAATTTTGCCAATGTGCAGCCGTCCCGATAGCAGCACATGTAAACAAGTCGGCAGGTCATCGCCTTCGCAAAACACCACCTCATTTGAGGCATACGGCGTCAACCGACTGTGCTGAGCCAGCTGTGCCAATAACGTTGGCGACAGGTCAGCAAACAATGCTACGGCTTGGAGTTGGACAACACTGATTGATTGGGTCATGGTTCATGACAATTTTTGCTTGAGATTTTCGCTGTCGGATTCGAGCATTCTGAGCTCACAAGCGCGTTCACTTTTCATCTCTGTCGCTGCAGAAAAGTCAAGCTGTATTCAACTGAAAAGCTAGTTCGTTTTATGAGCTACCTCATAGAGTGAATTCGGCGCACCTGTCAAACTCAAGACCATGCTTCAGGTTAAGCCCATGACTCAAATCAATCTTAAAACGGCACCAGGGCATCAAGTACTGGCAGCCGCCGGCAAACAAGCTTACGTCCAGGCGGCTCACAGCCACCGAACAGCTCTTCGCTTGGGCCGACTTTCAGCTCGGTGAGACAGTGCTAGAACTAGCCGCTAGTTTTGGATACGGCGCGATCGCCCTGCGCCAAATCCCTAAATTTGCCGAGGGGGAACAGGTGATGGCGATCGTACAAGCCTATAGAGCCCATTTGAAATCTTCTGACAGTTGCGCCACGATGAAAGAAGACG
>ERZ1740058.790-NODE-790-length-20308-cov-6.103195_pt1 | contig 20308 bp, 16 predicted proteins | sample MGYA00581745_ERZ1740058 | MGnify/ENA primary metagenome ERZ1740058 (study PRJEB43018, sample SAMN04849742) | marine metagenome | isolation source: floating plastic debris | place: Pacific Ocean | collected 2008-08-30 | study: EMG produced TPA metagenomics assembly... | reverse complement strand
CCGGCCTGAATAGATACGCTTACTTCCTGACTCGCTAGGCCTACCCCGGATACGACGATCTTGTGCCGTCCGGGCGCAATGTTGGTCAATTTGTAACGGCCATCGATCTGGGTAGCCGCTCCCTGAGAAGAACCTTGGAGCATCACGGCAATACCGGGCAGGGACTCGCCTTGGATATCGGTGACCTTTCCAGCTAACTGCCCCTGGTTTTGGGAGTAAAGAGTACTTGTTGAGAAAACAGCCGCTAATAATAGAAGGGTAGTTATTCTAATCATCTAAAAAAAATAGTATGATAAAACGACACGGGGCAAGCCCGGCTCGCTTGTTGATTTTGCTTTTAAATTCAGCTTACTCAAAAAAAATCTAGCATGAAATAATGGTTGCTTTAATCATATATCCCTTTGATAGAAAAAGTACCGTCCAATCGCTCAAATACATCGTAAGCATCCGGTAGATTCATCTCCTCTGTAAATTGAGCATCTTGGTCGGAGCCACTGAGAAAGTACGTTCTATGAGGTTCTACTGTAAACTCTTGCTCGCCACACACAATCTGTTTGGATGCCTGCGCCGTATTGTGTAACCTTAATGTGCCTTCGAACCTCAACCGATACTTAGAACCATCCACTTGGCCGTAGGTACCGTCGCCTCCGTAGATGTAAAGTACGTCCGTCAGTTGTTTTCCCTGCTTTATTTCAGTAGCATAACTCACACTTTGTCGTCCCGAAAGATGACCTGCGAAGAATATTCCGATAGCTAAACACGCTGCCGCCGCGTAGCGCATGACTATTTTGTACAGTGGCACTACGGGGGCTTTACCTTTGGGACGATCCTCGGTACGAAAGAGAGCGGGGAATAATTTATCCTGAATCCGCTCGGGCGAATTACCTATCTCCTCTTCGGACAAAGTGGCATCGTCATCGGTGGAAGCAAGCCAGCGCTCCACCATCTGGATTTCTGCCTCGGTGCATTCTCCTCGGCTGTAGCGGCGCAATAGTTCAGGGGTAACTTTCATCATTGGTGCGTTTATTATATACATCGCACAACAGAAGCATTACCCTTAGTCGGAGACTAAAAAAAACCGATTTTTTGAGATATTTATGAGATAGAAAGATTTAAATATCTGATTTTCAAATGATTAACCCAATGAAAAAATTAGTAAATTTTTAACTTTCAGATATCAGACACCTTCTTCAGGCAGGTGATAGATGTTTGACATCTGTAATAGGCTGGCGGGAGCAGAACTGGTTATTTAAAAAAGCCGAGCAGGAGTAGGCCAAGATAGGAGTAATTAGTCAGGTTTTGGCGCAAATGAGATAAGGCTTTGGTAATATGGGACTCTACACTTTTTTCAGAGATCAACAGGGTTGAGGCAATCTGCTGGTTGGTCATACCCTGCTCCCGGCTCATTTGGTACACCTGTCGACAGCGACAAGGTAACTGATCTACTAGTTCGGTTAGGCGACCCTCGAGTTCGTTCAGGTGAAGTTGATCATCTGTACAGTTGGCGTGGCCGCAGTAGTCTTCCGTTGCAATCGCCATATTTCTCCGGTTCCGTTCTTGTTTACGGTAGTAATCAATAACCTTGAGCTTGACCGCACGTACCAGATACTTTTTAATAGAACCCTCTTCATCGGTAATCTCATAGCGTCTTTCCCACACCGACCGAAAGACATCGTGCACAATTTCTTCTGCTTCTTCGCGGTCACTCACCCGGCTATAGCTAATAACAAACAGTTTCTTTACATTCTCCTCGTAGAGCCACCGGAAACCGGATTCTGTCCGAAAATTGTTATTATACGATGCTGATAAGGGGGTGCGCATTATCCTAAACGTAAAAAAAGATGGTTGCGAAGCTAGATACTAATTTATAACTAGACTAAGTATAAACTAGTTTAAAAATATAGTTTAGTTAATCGCCCAGCAGGCTTTCTTGAATAACCGGAAGAAAAGCCAGTGGTAGCGCAGCGGTATGATAGAATACTACCTCGAGTAGAAGCGATATTCTATCTCCCTCAAACTGGGTTAATGTGTTTTAGAACTCTACTTCTGTAGCTAGAAGTCGCACTACTAGCCCGTCCATATCTTCGGCCAGGCGCATTTGGCAGGCTAGGCGGCTAGTATCAGTCAGTTCCGGTAGGGTATCCAGCATATCCAATTCGGGATCGGTGGCTTCCTTGTATGAATCGTCCCCATCGAGTACCTCCACATGGCAGGTGGCACAAAGGGCCATACCTCCGCAAGTGGCCTGTATAGGGTAATCAGATGCTTTCAGTACCTCCATCAGTGATAATTGCATATCGGTAGGTGCCTCAATGGAGCGACGCTTGCCGTTTTCTTCTTCTACAAAAATTGTGATTAAACCGTCATCCATAGGTTATTAGTCTTTAGTCCCTTGTCCCGTATTCTTCAAATTAACTGATGGCGAGTGACAAATGATCGCGCTACGTGGCGACCACTAAGGACAAATTCACATCGTTGGTACGCCATTTACAGTGGTATACTTGAAGCTGGGCTTTTTACCGCCACTCACAATACGGTAAGCCGAATGGGACATTAAAGCCGCCTCGTGGAAACCACAGAGAATAAGCTTTAGTTTACCCGGATAGGTATTAATATCACCAATGGCGTAAATGCCCGGTACGTTAGTAGAATAATCTTCGGTGTTGACCACAATGGCATTGCGATCCAAGTTCAAGTTCCAGTCGGCAATTGGGCCCAGTTTGGGACTGAGACCGAATAACGGAATAAAGTAGTCGGTTTCTACCGTCGTTGAGTTCTTCTCATTGTCGGAAATAACACAGGCACCCATACATCCAATACCGTGAATTGCCGTGACGTTGGCATTTAGCCGTAGATTGATTTTGCGCTGGTCGGCCAGACTCATTACTTTTTCAGCTGAATCGGGAGCTCCCCGAAAGCTGCTACCCCGGTGTACAAGAGTTATTTCTTCCGCCACTTCTGCCAAGTAGAGGGTCCAGTCGAGGGCTGAATCACCGCCACCAGCCAGAACTAACCTTTTGCCCTGGAACTGCTCCGGGTTTTTGATGATGTAGGCAATACCCTTTCCTTCGTATTCTTCTAACCGCTCGATGGCGGGCTTGCGCGGTTCAAAGCAGCCTAATCCACCAGCGATCACTACCACCTTACTAAATACTTCGGTACCTTCATTGGTTAGTAGCCGGAATGATTCGTCCTCCAGCTTATCCAACTGTTCTACCCGCTCTCCTAGCGTAGCTGTTGGTTTAAACGGAGCAATCTGTTTTTCCAGTTTATCTACCAGGTCCTGAGCCAGCACGTCGGGGTAACCGGGAATATCGTAAATGGGTTTTTTAGGGTAAATTTCCGAAAGCTGGCCTCCTACCTGGGGCAATGCATCAATCAGATGACAGCGCATTTTCAGTAAGCCCGCTTCAAATACCGCAAATAATCCTACCGGCCCTGCTCCAATAATGCAGATGTCCGTCTCTACTCGTTTATCTTCAATACTCTGAACCATGATAATTAGTCAATTCAAATAACACTCATAAATACGCGAAACTAAGCAAATTGTTTGCTATACGAAATATTATTATGGCAAATAAATTAGGAAATTTTTTTACACCTCCAGATTTTGGTAGATAGTGTTTAGTGTATGTCGGAAATGCTCAAAGTCTTCGGGTTTCAACCCTTGCCAGGCTGCTTTCCGAATCTGGTTCACTTTAGGCTTCATTGCTGATACTTTAGCTTGTCCTTCGCTGGTTAGGTGCACCAGGCATTTTCGCCGGTCCTGCTGGTGGGGAACCCGCTCGGTGAGGCCCTTGGCGCAGAGTAAATCTACGATGCGGGTGAGCGTAGGCATACCTTTGTAAGTGGCCTCAGCCAGTTCACTTTGGCTCAAATCTGAATGAGCGTCTAGCTGTTTTAGTACCATCCATTGGTCTACGGTTACCCCAAAGTCAAATTCGGTAAATTTCTGCTGAGCGTACTGCTTTATGCGGCGCTGGGTTTTTTCCAGTAAAAAAGAGTATTCGCTGTAGGGGTCGTTGGTGGTCATTACTTGATTTTCAGTGGATCACTCCAAATATAGGAATCTTGGTGGGATGTGGAGGAGATTCTATCTCTCAATGTAACTGTTACCGGCAAATCATATCTGTATGGAGTGGTAGTATAGTTAATTTTTCCAACTAGTATCGGAAAAAATTCGTATACTTGGTTAGTTAAATGAGTAATATTATGAGTCCGTATCAGGTTATAGATAAAGCCGAAAAAGGAATATCAGCAACCTTATTTGAGAAATTGGCGAAGAAGAGTGGCTACTCCAAGGCTTCCATCGCGGGATTTCTGGGGTTGGATGTGCGAACCATTAGTAACTACAAAAGCCAAAACAAGAATTTCACTAGAACGGATGCTGAACACCTCTTAAAGCTCAAAGAATTATTTGAAAAAGGAATAGAAGTATTTGGTACTTCAGAAGAGTTTGCTCGCTGGCTGAGTAAACCCGCTTATGGTTTAGAAGGGAGAGTTCCTGAGAAGCTCCTTCATTATATTTCGGGTATTGAACTGGTGCGGCGAGAGCTAATCCGAATTGAGTACGGTGACTTTTCCTGATGCTGCTTTATCGTATTACTAAAGCTAAGTACGCTAATGAATTAGTAGCCTCAGGCTTCCGCAATCGATGGAATGACGATGGGCAGTTTGTAATTTATACTAGTGAGTCTCGCTCATTAGCTTGTCTGGAAAACTTGGTACATCGTAGCCATAGCGGGAACAATCAGCTATTTCGTACTATGATTATTTTTGTGCCCGACGAACTTCCTATTCTTACTATTCAAGAGGTAGAACTACCTACAAACTGGCGAAAAGGTTTTTGTGATACCTGCTTAAAATTAGGCTCAGCATGGTATATCGAAAATAAATATCCGATACTAAAAGTCCCCACCTCTATTATTCCTAATGAACAGAACTATCTTATAAATGTGCGCCATCCAGCCTTTAGCCAAATCAAACTGGTTAGCATGGAAGGCTTTTTCTTTGACCAACGCCTACCATGACCAATAGAGGTAGATGAAAATTCATGAGGTTACTTTCTAGCATTCATTCTCCGTAAGCCATTTTACGAGCTTGAAAATGTAGTAGCATTTCCGTACCATCGTAGAAAATAGCTAACTACATAATTTATGGATTCTTCTCGTCGACAGTTTCTTCAGCAAAGTGCCTTGGGTGGGGTTGCCATCAGTGGTATTGCTTTTGGCGGAGCTGCCACTAACTTTTCTCCTCGTTCAAATAGGTATTTAGAAAAGCACGATATCAAGCTGGCGGTATCGTCTTATTCTTACTGGCACTTTCGCACTCCTAAAGTACCCATTGAGCAGGTCATTGACGAAGCTTCCGCTTTAGGGCTGGCGGGGGTGGATGTTTTGCACCGGCAGATGGAAAGCGAAGAGATTGCCTACCTGAATAAACTGAAGCGGCACGCTTTTCAGAAAGGAGTAGCCCTGATCTCACTCTCAATCCATCAGGATTTTGTGTCGCCCGACGAGGCCGAACGGCAGAAGGCGATTGATCATACGAAGCACTGTATTGATTTGGCTCACCAGATGGGCATTCCCAGCATCCGCCTTAACTCCGGTCGCTGGGGTACCACCGCCTCCTTTGATGACCTGATGGCTAACCGAGGAGTAGAAGATCCTATTGAAGGCTATACTGAAGATGATGCATTTAAGTGGTGCATTGAGTCTATTGAGAAGTGCTTGCCCTACGCCGAAGAAAAAGGAGTACTGCTGGCTCTGGAAAACCATTGGGGGCTAACTTCCACTCCCGAAGGGCTGCTGCGTATTCGCAAAGCGATTGACTCGGAGTGGCTGGGTATTCTGTTGGATACTGGTAATTTTCTGGAAGACCCCTACGATAAACTTAAGATGGTGGCTCCCTACGCCAACTTTATTCAGGCCAAAACCTACTACGGTGGTGGTGAATGGTACACCCTGGATTTGGATTATAAGCGGATAATTAAACTGCTACGAGACGTAAATTATCAAGGGTATATCTCCATTGAGTTTGAAGGCAAGGAAGCTGCTGAAAGCGGAGTTCGTAAAAGTGTAGAAATGCTACGGGAGGCGCTAAAAGCCTGATTTTCAGTCTTGCCCTGAATTAGACTCACTGAGTGATAGCAAAAAACATGGCTACCAATCCGATGACCGCCACACAGGAGATCAGAAAGCCGGCAATAGATACCTTGCTAGGTTTGAGAATCTCCAGTTGTTTACTGCTCGGAAACAATTTGTCTTTGGGAGGCACAGTTGCATTCGCTGGAAGCGTACAGGGTAGGGTAGGGTTACCTTCATCGGTGAGTACCGGAGTACGAACCAGGGCGTAGAACCTATCCAGCTTCTGATCGTCTACTGGCTTGGTAAGCAGGCTGACTACTACGCCCATAGCCAGGCCCGCTAGTAGATAGAATACCATCTGCCAGGGAAGATAGATTACCAATGAACCATCCACTTGACTTATTACCAGCCGGAGGAAATCAGCACCTGGAAATTCGGAGAGTAGGTTAAGCACTAACTGCTGTTCAGTTAGCCACCAGACGAAAAAACCGGTCAGTGTAGCTGCCCAGGCACCCAGCACCGTGGTGCGGCGCCAGAACAGTCCTAGCCAGAAGGCAATGCCCATCATAGGAGCGATCTTCCAGAAAATCTCTAATCCGGCTACTACTCCCGGAAGCCAGAAGGCGAAAGCCATTCCGCCCGCCACAATAAATAGCGAGACAATCCGCCCCACCGTTACGTAATGCCGCTGGTCTTTTCCGCTGCGTAGAGGCTTATAAATATTTTCGGTAAAGAGAGCAGATGAAGCGATCATAAACGAATCGCAGGAACTCATTAACGAGGCCAGCAAACCAGCGAGAAAGATGCCTAGCAAGCCGGGCATAATGGCCGGAAGAAAATCCCGGGCCATCATTCCGAATATCTGGTCCGGATCAATTTCCTGATTACCGTAGTACGCAATGGCGGAGAAGCCAATTAGCGTCCAGGCTACGGTGCAGAAGCGCTTCAGGAAATTACCAGCGGTAAACCCTACCCGTCCGTCCATCTCGGTACGTCCGGCGGCGCAGTTTCCCATAATATGCGGTTGGGTTACAATCCCGATCAGGCCGTTCAGCCCGATGATGATGATGTAGAACAGCCCGATCTCGTAGGGAGCAATGATGGAGAATAGGTCGGGATTAGCGATGGGCGCGTGTAAACCCTGTACTCCCCCCACACTATCTAAAGTAATGGGTAGTAATAGGAAGGAGAACACTACCGTTAAAATACCCTGAATAAAGTCGGTAATAATTGCCGCACTCAGTCCCCCGGCAATGCCGTAGATGACAAAAAGAACGGTCATTACCGCGATGGCTACCTCCGTAGAAACATTATCGCCAAAAGCGGAGGCAATAATGGCCCCTGATCCTTTCAGCATAATGCCGATCGTTACCATCAGGTTGAGCATACCAATTACCGCGTACAGCATGGCCACGCTACGGTTGAAGCGAGCCTCAAACACATCGGCAGTGGTAAAGGCTCGGAAGCGCCGCATCACTGGGGCGATTAGCCAGTAGAAAGGGGTGCCGAACAACCATAACCACTCGTACCAGATGCCGGACAAGCCATTGGTAAATGCCTTGGACGCTACGCTTACTCCCTGATCGGAGTGGGTCCCGGTAGCAAAGGAGTGCATCACCAGCATACGCTTCCCAAACCGGCGTGGCATAAAAAAATCGCTCATGCTTTTCACTAGTCTGGCCGATCTAATACCAATCAGCGTAATGCCCAACAGGTACAGAATGAGGGTTACTACGTCAGCAATATGTAGTCCGAGCATGTAGTTAGTAGATGATACTTTTTTCTGTTGAAGGTAGTGGGTTTTTGCTCAGCCATTCTTGGTTTGGCTCAAATGGTATGCTTTGACAATTCTCTAACATACAAGAAATTAATTAGCTGGTATCGGTTATTCAGTCAGAAGGAGGTTCATCTCGGCCAGTTCATGTCCAATCTGGTGAATTCCTTCCAGTATTTTAGCCTGCTGTTTTTTGGAAGGTTTTTTCTTCCCGGAAATGTACTGGGATAATAAGGTGGGATTTAGACCGATACGCTGAGCGAAGAGTTTGTGGTTGAGTATGCGATATTCCTGAAAAAACTGCTGCCAGTCTAGCGAAAAAACGATTTGATTGGGAGTAAGAGAGTATTCCTCTTCTTCGAAGTATAAATTGGCGGCCTCATGGGCGTTGGATAACAGTTCAGAAACCGTCTTACCCGTAGTAAAGATCGGATAGTCTTCAGTATAGGCAGAAAAACCGGTATTGGTTTTTTCCACCACAAAAGTTATTTTTTTTCTTAGCCTTTTCATCATATGTCTGCTTGTTTACGAATTTTCATTTCTAACCCTTTACCCATTTCCTGACTACCGTGATTGGGAAAAATAATAATTCCTTCTTTATCCGGATGCTTTAGCTTGATATGCGAACCTTTCTGTGAAACCGGATACCAGCCATCCTTTCGTAATAAACGTAAAAGTTGGGCGCACTTCATAGATAAATATAGAAAAAAGTAAATAATTGTTTACTTTTTTAGTCTTTCAATCTCATCCATAGAAGGGGGTACATTCTCACTCCCCCAAGTTTTATTCGGCTCTGCGCTCATTTCCAACACTAATTCTCCACCATCTGTAATTTCCTGATGTGTAAGATAAGCACGGTCTAGCGGCTCACCGTTGAGAATGGCAGATTGAATGTAGCGGTTTTCGGCCGAGTTGTTCGTAGCCCGGATGGTAAAGGGTTGCTCGCCGGCGTTCAGGGAAATTTCATCAAATACAGGACTGCCAATTACGTAGTAGGGCATACCAGGGGCTACGGGGTAGAAGCCCATCATGCTGAAGACCAGCCAGGCCGACATCTGTCCGGCATCTTCGTTACCGCTAAGTCCGCCGGGTTCAGCACTGTATTCTTCGCGGATGATATCGCGTACCCACTGCTGGGTTTTCCAGGGAGCTCCAGCGTAGGCGTACATATACACCGTTTGGTGGCCGGGCTCGTTGCCGTGCCAGTAATAGCGTTGTTCAAACAGCGTATCCAGTTGTTGAATATATCGTTCTCGTCCGCCCATCGCCTGCATCAGCCCGGCGGCATCGTGGGGTACGTACCAGGTATACTGAAAGGGCGAACCCTCGGTGATGAACGGAGCCCGGCTGGCTACCGGATCAAAGGGTTCGTACCAGTCGCCGTTGGCGTAGCGACCCCGAACGTAACCGGTGGTAGTATCGAAGACGTGTTGCCAGTTTTTAGCTCGTTCGGCTAGTGCCTGGTAGTCTTTCTCCTCACCAAGCTGTCGGGCCACCTGCGATAGCACAAAATCATCGTAGGCATACTCCAGCGTGCGGGAAGCCTGCTCGCGTTGGTGGAAGGAGTCAGGAACACTATCTTCTAGTGGGATGTAACCGTACTTCAGGTAGGAATCCATCGCCCGGCGACCTTGCCCGTTGCGGTAGCTAGCTAGGTCGGTATTTACCTCAAAGGCGTTCTTACGCATCATTTTGTAGGCTAGTTCCTGATCAAAGTCATCAATGCCCTTCATCCAGGCATCGCCAATCATAGCGGTTACGTGATCACCAATCATAGCCGAAGTGTAACTATTCCAGGCTGGAAAAATGGGTAGCCAACCGCCCTGCTCAGCCTTCTTCAGCAGCGACTGCACCATATCAGCCGTCCGTTCAGGATTTAGCAGTGTTTGTAGCGGATGCACTGCCCGGAAGGTATCCCACATAGAGAAGTCAGCGTAGTAGTCAAAATCTTCGGCCAGATACACCTTTTTGCTACCACCGAAGCCCAGGTAGGCTCCGTCGGTATCGCTAAACACACGGGGTAAGATCATTGTGTGATAAAGCGCCGTGTAGAACATAACCCGCTCTTCTTCGCTGCCTCCGCTCACCTGTATTTTGCTTAGTTGCGCTAACCAAGCCTCTTCGGATGTCTGCCGTACCTGCTCAAAGTTCCAGTGCGGGATTTCGGCTTCCAGATTTTTCCGGGCCTGATTGATGCTAGTAAAAGAGGTGCCTACTTTCACTTTTACTGCCTGATCTGCCGCTATTTTGATGTAAGCTCCAACTGGCTCGCCTTCCCCTTCAGACTTGGTTTCTCCCGCCTGAAGGTTTTCTCCTCGCCATACGCCAAAATCACTAAAGCTATCTTCTATCTGAATAACAAAGTAACCGCTGAAGCCTGCCGACTCGCCCCAGCCCTGGTAGATGCGGTGCACTGGGTTAAAACCAACAATCTCATTTCGTTCGGGGAAAATCTCTACGAAACCTTCGCTTTCGTCGCTATTGGGTTCAATAATCAGATTTATTGAATTGCTTTGGGGCGTGAAGCGCAGCATGGATGCCCGGGAGGTAGCCGTTACCTCGGCCTGAATCTGATAATCGGACAGGTTTACTGCGTAGTAGGAGGGAGTGGCGGTTTCTTCCTCGTGCGAAAAAGCTGAAGAACGATCATCTGGTTTTACTTCTAAATCTCCAGTAGTAGGCATGATGGTAACGCTACCGTAGTCCTGAGTGCAAGAACCACTCATCCAGCGGGAGCCCCGGAAGCCCTGTATTCTAGTATCCTGATAGTAGTAGGGCGACAGGCATTTTTGCTCGGTGGCGCGAGTCTGGGGAGTCCACTGGGTCATTCCAAAGGGGATGCCCACCGCTGGAAAAGTTTGGCCCCGAAGTTCCGATCCGGATTCGCTATGCATCTGGGCCGTTTCGGTAGTGCTGGGAGCCGTACCAATCAGTGGATTAACGTAGGAAAGCAGAGTAGGAGGAGCGTAAGGTTCGGTAGCGCTACAGGAGAGGAAAAGAAAGCTGGATACGAGGAAAAAAATGCGTATGAAGTAGGTCATAAGTTGGCTGGTAACAAATAAATAACCCTGATAATTTCTAGGATTCTCGGCAATTAACCAAATTCACCGGTAAGCTGCGAAAGTTAGCGTATCTAACGAATATTTTATGAGCAAAAAAGCATTGCTGGTCATCGATATGCAGCGAATCTCTTTCACTGCTCACACCCCGCGCTTTGATGCGGAAGGAGTGGTAAGACGAATCAATACCTTAAGTCGCTATTTTAGGGCAAAAAGTTACCCAGTTGTGTTCGTTCAACACGATGGTACTAAGGAAGGTGAATGTATTCCAGGAACTTTCGAGTGGAAGTTATTACCCGAATTGGTAGTAGAACCAACAGATTCACTTGTTTCCAAAACTGCGAACGATGCGTTTTATCGTTCGGAATTGCACTCTCTTTTGACTAGACTGAAAGTAGATGAATTGGTTGTAACGGGTTGTGCTACTGATTTTTGTGTGGAAGCTACCGTTCAATCAGCGCTGGTGAAAGACCTTCAAGTAACGATGGTGCGAGACGGACATACTACTGCGGACAGACCTAACTTAACGGCTAAAAACGTAATTGACCACTACAACTGGGTGTGGGAAAACATGACTCCTACGAATGGATCGATACGAGTGCTGACTACTGAAGAGGTTTTACATACTGGAGATAATTAACTACAAATCATCAAAAAACAAAACGGCAATCTGACTCTCATACACCAGCGAACAGACACAGCTTTTAAGAAAAATCTAAAATGTGAGTAGAAATAGTAAGTAGAAATGACTCTTTCTTGAGAAAAATTCTGCTAAGAAGTAAATCTTAAAAACTTTATAAGATTATTTTGTATTATAAGTCCACAAACTACTTATAGGTACTCTCACAACCTAGGGGTGCTGTGCCCAGTGGCTAATATCAGTGAAATATGCCTCGTAAACTACGTGTGATAGAGCTATTCTTCTTTTGCCTACTCTTCCTCTCAGTGGAACAAGGGGTAGCTCAAACTCAAGTATCTTTCCAACGGTACGATGTATTAGAGGGGCTTTCTCATAATACGGTACGGGAAAGCATGCAGGACTCGACCGGATTCGTCTGGATTGCCACCGATGATGGTCTTAACAAATTTGATGGTTATACCTTTAAAAAGTATTTTCACGTCCCCCACAACGATAGTATTGCTACAAACCACCCAATACAAGTATTGGAAGAAGGCCCTGACCAGAACATTTGGATCGGCACCTGGGGGGGCGGCATTTATATCTACGACTATCAGCATGACCGGTTCCAGAGTATAGTTGAAACCAGAGATACCAGCCTGCTGGACTTCAGCTTCGTCTATGACCTACACTATGACCGTCAGGGACGAATGTGGGCTGGTACAGTGGGGGGATTAGCTCGAGTTGACACCGAAGACTATTCGTTTACGTACTACCGGCATAACCCCGCCGACTCTACCAGTTTGAGTAACAACCGCGCCATTGCTATCAGTGAAGATCAGGAAGGAAGCTTGTGGATTGGTACGTTAGGTGGTGGGCTGAATTACTTCAATCCGGATAATGGAACTTTTAAACATTTTCGGCATCGCCCCGGTGACCCTGCCAGTCTGAGTCAGGATGATGTCTACTCAGTACTTTGCGATGCCCAGCAGCGAGTATGGGTAGGCACTTGGGACGGAGGACTAAACCTGATGGAAGATCCGAACCAAGGCTTTGTCCATTTTCGTCACCAATCGAACGATTCTACTAGTCTGGCTAATAACCAGGTTTGGGCAATTGCGGAAGACCAACGAGGAAATATCTGGATCGGTACCGATAATGGTCTTTGCTTGTTTCGTGAAGCAGTACGAGCGTTTACTACCTATCAGAACGATCCTTTTGATAAGAAAAGCCTATCATCCAATTCAATCAAAAGCCTGTACGTAGATAATCAGAATCGGCTGTGGGTTGGTACCTATGACGGAGGAGTAAACTTATATGACTCTCGGCCCAATCGTATCCAGCATTACTATCAGCGGCAAAACCAGCCATCGATTTCCAGCAATAATGTAACAGCCATACTTGAGCTCGATCAGAAGCAGATTTTGGTGGGAACTGATGGGGGAGGACTGAACCTGCTGAACCGCCACAGTGGAGAGATTACGCAGTTTGTGCACGATCCGAATAATCCAAAAAGTATAGGGGGAAATAAAGTGAAAGCTATGCTACTGGACCGCCAACAACGGGTGTGGATCGGGTTCTGGAACGGTGGAATGGACTGTTTCGACCCCGATGCTCAGACTTTTACGCACTACCAAAAGAAAGAAGATGAGGAGAATAACTGGCTTGCCAGCAACAATGTGACCTGTTTAGCCGAGGATCAGGATGGCCTCATATGGCTGGGAACCTTCGGAGGGGGGCTTCAGTCATTAGACCCTGCCAATAATCATTTCACTACCTATACCCAAAACCCAGATGACGATGAGAGCCTGAGTGATAAAAATGTTTGGTCAGTCCTGGTAGACCAGCAAAATCACATTTGGGCAGGGACTAGCAACGGGCGGGTAGACATCCTGGACCGTCAACAGAATCGCTTTATCCGCATACTTCCCCGTCCCAACGATAATCGAGGACACACAGTGCTAACGCTGTTTGAGGATCGAGAAGGAAAAGTATGGGCGGGTCTTGAAGGAGGAGGGCTGCGCCTGCTAGATCAGAAAGAAAACAATTATAAGCAGTACACCACTGATGAAGGGCTACCCAGCAATACCATCAATGCAATTGAAGAGGGCAGTGATGGAAATTTGTGGGTGAGTACAAACTTAGGATTAGTTCGTTTTAACCCAGTTTCCGAAAAATACGATCAGTTTACGATGAGCGACGGCTTGCAGGGTTTGCACTTCAACCGCCAAGCCTCGGCCCAATCTTCATCTGGTGAATTTTTCTTCGGGGGTACTGGTGGTTTTAACATTTTTCATCCGGACAGCATATATGATATTCCCATAAATTCTCCCATTATATTCACGGACTTCGAGATATTTAATCAGCGAGTGTCCGTAGGTGCGAATGACTCGCCACTGGACGTAAATATCAACTACCAAGAATCAATCACCCTCTCCTACGAACAGTCGGTATTCACCCTATCCTACGCTAGCATAAACTTCACCAATCCGGAGCAGGTGCGTTACCAATACCGCTTATTAGGCTTTATCGACGATACCTGGCAAGATGCGGGGACAGACCGAAAAGTAACCTATACTAATCTTAATCCAGGTCAATACGTGCTTGAAGTAGCCGGGCACGTGGGGGATGAAATAACGCCGGTACGTCAATTAGCTATAACCGTTACCCCGCCCTGGTGGCGTACTTGGTGGTTCTATATTACTGCGATGCTGTTTTTCATAGCACTTACGTACGCGATCTATCGGCTGAGAACCCAGCGTATTATTCGTAATAACCGAAGGTTAGAAGCACTAGTAGCCAAACGCACTAGTAAACTAAGGCAGGTAAATGAGGAACTACGCAAAAAGAACGAACTGATACAAGATCAGAAGGAAGAAATTCAGACCCAGGCAGAAGAATTGATTGACTCTAATGCTGAGATTCGATCTATTAATCAGCGGTTAGAGGATACCGTAGAAATGCGAACTGCTGATCTACGTAAATCGAATGAAGAGCTAGACAATTTTGTTTATCGGGTATCGCATGATATTCGAGCCCCTTTATCATCAGTCCTTGGGTTACTGGAGCTGATGGGCCTAACCAAATCTGCTAATGAGTTGAATAGCTACCGGGAGATGGCCACTAAAAGCATTAACAAGCTTGATGGTTTTGTAAAAAATATCCTGGATTACTCACGGAATTCCAGATTACAACTACAGAATAAGCAAATCGATTTCCACCAGCTTCTAGACGATATTCTGGAAGACCTTCAGTACATGAATAATGCTTGGCGGCTACGAGTTATTCGAGAAATTGACGATGAGATTACCTACTATAATGATCCTATGCGGTTGCAGGTAATATTCAGGAACTTGTTATCGAATGCCGTGAAGTACCAGAATTTACACTCGAATGATTCATTGGTGAGGGTACAGGTAAAAATTAAAACAGCTGAAGTCGTCATAACTGTAGCCGACAATGGAATAGGCATTAAGAAAGAGCAAGTACAGCGAGTTTTTGAAATGTTTTATCGAGCTGATGATCAGGCGGCCGGATCGGGAATCGGACTGTACATTGTGAAGGAGACAATTGATAAGTTAGGTGGCACTATCAATTTGTCTTCTCAATTGGAGAAGGGGACTACCTTTGTGGTAAAACTACCTAATTACCCTCCTAAGAATGGGCAATAGTTTGTGTATCTCATCGTAGGCCATTTTAAGTCATTATGGAAAAAAGGTAAACGAAAACGGATAGGCGGTGTACCAGATACCTACGAGCATCAGAACGTACGGATCAATTTACGGACTAGTCAGACCCGGTTGCACTAGTTCCTCAATACCAGCTTCTTCTTTGGCCTGATCTACGATTGCCTTTACATCGGCTAGTAGCGCCGGAGCATCGTAGATGATACCATCCTTGATCGTGTACTTCACTCCACCTACGCGGGTTACCTCATTGTTCTCGTTGAGCTTGATTGCCTTGGTGCCGTAGAGGACTTTAAGATTAGCCAGCGGGTTTTCTTCTATCAAAATCATATCCGCCAGTTTGCCTACTTCAATAGAACCGATCTCCTGTTCCATGCCTAAAGCTTCGGCTCCCTTCAGCGTAGCGGCCCGAATTACCTCCAGCGGGTGAAAGCCGGCTTCGCGCAATAATTCCAGTTCACGGATGTAGGCAAAGCCGTAGAGTTGATAAATAAAGCCCGAATCAGAACCGGTAGTGACGCGGCCGCCTCGGTTTTTGTACTCGTTCACAAATTGCATCCATCGAAGGTAGTTTTGTCTCCAGTTTATCTCTTCTTCGGTCCCCCAATAGTGCCAGTGCGACCCGTGTGATACCCGACTGGGCTCGAAGAATTTCCATAACGAAGGTAAGGTATAATCGGCGTGCCATTCGGCGGTACGAGCTCGCATCAGGTCGCGGTTGGCTTCGTAGATGTTGAAAGTTGGGTCGATGGTAAAGTCTAGTGCAATCAGTTCGTCCATCACCGCATGCCAGCGTTCCGATCCAGGTTTAGCCGCCTGTAGCCATAGTCGCCCGGCCTCGCTAAAGCGATGCTGTTCATTCTGGTAGTTATAATATAGTGGGTAGTTCTGAATGGTGCGTTTGGTGAATAATGCTTCGGGCAAACCGTACCAGTGTTCCATGCTGGTGAGTCCCATGCGAGCTGTATTCAGTACATTGAGCCAGGCAACGTTGAGTTGGGCGTGGTGGCAGGCTGAACGCAGATTAAACTTCTTGGCTTCGTCTAGCGCAGCCTCCATAATATCGGGTCTAGCCCCAAAAAACTTAATGCCGTCGGCACCACGTTCGGCAATACTTTGTACCCAGCTACGCGCTTCCTCGGGGCTGTTCACTCCGTTTGCTAATCCCTGTCCGAAGAAGGTATAGGCTTTAATCCGGGGAGCGGTGATCGTATTGCTAGCGCTCTTATCTCTTTGGTCTAGTGTCCACTCCAGACCGTTGCCGCTACCGGGGTCGCGCACTGTGGTGATGCCGTGAGCCATCCAGAGTTTGAAGACGTACTCGGCCGGAGTACCCTGACCTTTGCCCCCGATGTGACCGTGCATATCCACTAAGCCTGGCAGCAGGTACATTCCTGAAGCATCAACTTCCTTCCCTCCTGCTTTTAGTTCCGGTCGACTTTCGGTCTTAATCGGTACTCCCGGATAGCCTACCGTTTTAATGGAGGTAATGCGGTTGTTTTCTACTACTACATCTACCGGACCAATGGGGGGCGAACCAGCACCGTTAATAACTGTAGCTCCCCGAATAATCAACTGCGGAAAAGGACCCTCGCCTTCGCTACGTTCGGGAGCCCGAGGAATAGGATCTTCTTGGGCGTAGATCAGGAGGCTAGTCGAGAAAAAAAGAATGAGGGTAAGGAAAAGGTTCATGAAAGTTCGGCTGGTTATGTAGTGATCGTCTATTGATTGAGGGATATTCGGTTCGTGGGCTAGAAAGGCGATTCGTAAACTTGCTGCTTTGTTTGCACACGCCTCTAATATATCAAAAAACATTAATACCCTAGTACAAAAAAAAGCTACCCCTTTCCGGAGTAGCTTCTAAAAAATCCTTCTTCTGAAAAACTAGTGCTTACACTTTGGTAATAGACTTTTCCAGATCGTCGATTAGCTTTTGAGAAACCAGGCGAGGCTTGTCTTGCTTAGCTGCTTTTAGTAAGCCAACTGCCTTTTCGCCGTACTCTTTCAAGCCGGAAGGGTTCTTGTCGTAGCCGTAGCTACCCAGGCACCACTCCAGTTTTTCTTTGATGTCAGTGTACTTGTCGTCTTTCATCTTCTCAAACTTAGTCGCTGCTTCCTGACAGGTTTTCGCTAGCTTGTCAGCCGGAGCCATTATGGGAGCTTTGGAAGTAGCCTTACCGTTAGTCTTCGGAGTAGCTTTCTTAGCGGCAGCTTTAGGAGCTGCTTTTGAAGCAGTAGCCTTGGTAGCTACCTTTGCTTTAGGAGCAGCCTTTGCTTTAGAAGTAGCTTTAGCCGTCGCCTTGGCCGGACTCTTAGCTGCAGCTTTTGTAGTGGTTTGGCTCTTAGCAGCGGTAGAAGTTTTAGCTGCTGTTGCCTTAGTGGTTTTTGTGGATTTAGCCATAACTCAAACTGGTTTAGTTACAAATAGAAAGAAATATGATTTATGATTAGAAAAAAAGAATACGCGGAAAACTGAGTGCCTATCGTATATCTAATTGAAATTCAGGCGAATTGTTTGGGAAAGGGGTAGCGTAGCAATTACCGGACAAAGGTAAAGAAGGATTTCTGGTATGCGCAAATACTGTAAATAATTTATACAGTATTTTTATTATTCGTCCCATAAAATTAAAAAGTGTTAAACCTAGTATAAAAAATAAGCCTGTTTTGATTTTAACGTAGCTGATAAACAGAAGGTTAGCTCCGGAGCAAATCTTATTTTAGCCAACCATTGGTTAATGATAAAGAAGTTGTCAACAAAAAATTATTAACTGGTTTTTCAAAAATTACTAGATTACGAGATGAATTTAGCAAATACTCAGTGACAACGAACATTCTTGCCTGTTTTTATGAGATTTATGAAATACGCTGCTTACACGAATGCTTACCTCTAACCTTTCCTGTATATGACCCCCACTACCACCATTGAAAAGCCCCGATTAAGTTTCTGGCAAATCTGGAACATGAATTTTGGCTTCCTGGGAATACAGTTTGGTTTTGCACTACAAAACGCTAACACCAGTCGCATCTTCGAGACGCTAGGAGCCAGTGTAGACGATATTCCTATTCTGTGGATTGCAGCTCCTACTACCGGGCTATTGGTGCAACCCATCGTCGGCTACTTCAGTGATCGTTCCTGGCATCCCAAGCTGGGACGACGGCGCCCGTTCTTTCTGGTTGTGGCTATACTCGCCAGTATTGCTCTGATTATGATGCCTAATTCACCAGTGCTGTGGATTGCCGCCGGTACCCTCTGGATTATGGATGCTTCTATTAACATTTCGATGGAGCCGTTCCGCGCATTGGTAGCCGACATGCTACCTTCCAAGCAGCGAACGCTAGGCTTTGCGGTGCAAACATTTTTTATTGGGGTAGGAGCGGTGGTAGCTTCGGCCTTGCCCTACATGCTAGCCAACTGGTTTGATGTGGCCAACACCGCCCCCGAAGGCCAGATTCCCGACTCAGTGAAGTGGTCGTTTTACCTGGGTGGGTTTGCCTTCTTTACGGCGGTACTGTGGTCGGTGCTGCGGACGCGGGAATACCCGCCGGAGGAATTCCGCCGCTACAACGGAGAGGAAGGTACTGAATTGCAGGACGAGGGCATTAGCCAAATCTTTACCGATTTTGTAAGTATGCCTAAGACGATGGTACAGTTGGCGGTAGTACAGTTCTTCACCTGGTTTGCGCTGTTCTGCATGTGGCTGTACACTACTTCGGCGGTCACCAGCCACGTGTACGGCACTACGGATACTACTTCTGAGCTGTACAACGAAGGGGCTAACTGGGTAGGAGTTTGCTTTGCCGTTTACAATGGTTTCTCAGCGGTGTTGGCATTTATGCTACCGGTGATGGCGGAGAAACTGGGAAGAAAACGAGTGCACTTGATTGGCTTATGCATTGGCGGGTTAAGCCTGATCTCAATTTACTTCATCAGCGATCCCAATTTACTGCTGGTTTCTATGCTAGGAGTAGGTTTTGCCTGGGCAAGCATACTCACTATGCCCTACGCCATTCTGTCCGGCTCATTGCCTCCTTCTAAGATGGGTATCTATATGGGTATTTTTAACTTCTTTATCGTGATTCCGCAGATTATTGCTTCGGGAACGTTAGGTTTCATCTCCCGTACCTTTTTCGATAACCAGGCGATTTACGTACTGATGCTGGGCGGGGCCGCTATGATACTGGCCGGCTTTCTAGTACCCTTGGTAGATGACGTGGATGACGAGGCAGTAGAGTCTTAACGGGGCAAGCTACTAATCCACTCTTCAATCAAGGCTACGCCCTCTTTATGCACCAGTTGGCGACCTAACTCGGGCATGCGTACTCCAGGGTCGGTAGAAGATAGTCGGTGCCAGAGAATAGACTCTCGGGGACTGCCCGGCAAGATGTCATAAGCATGTCCGCCTGAGCCGCGTCCAGCAGCCACTGGAGGCTTACGGATGCCTAGAGCCGTAGGGTTTTCCTGATAGTAGTCGAGTAGCAATCCCGAGGTGTTAGCCGGAGCTTCAGAGCGGTGGCAGTGGGCGCAGTTAATGTCTAGGTAGGCACGGGCTCTTTCCGCTACCGAGCCACTGGCCGGGTCGTTCCATACTGCTAACTTAGGTAAGTCTTCAGAAGTGGGTAGGTTAGTAAGAATGTCCGCTTCCTGCCAGTGTACGAGTTGGTTTTGAGTACCTTCTTTAGGATAATCATGATCTTTGTTAAGCTGCCGGGCCGTGGGGCCAATAGGCAAAATCTCCTGATTACGGACGTGGCAGCCTTTGCACTGGTTTATGTTGGGGACGGAGTAGGCCAGCTTCATTTTCTTACCATCGGGCTGACGCCAGCTTACTTGTTTGGTGCCTCCGGCTACTTCCAAATAGGCTTCGGTTTGTTCGTCGTTCCAGATATAGGGCAGTGCGTACCAGCCATCGGCTTCGTGTAGCAATACGCGGGTTTCCAGCAACCTTCGGCCCTTCTCCGGTTTACGAAAATCGTGCGGATAATAAAACGTCTTAATTAGGGCGGAACCTACCGGAAAATCCAGCACTTCCCGTTCCCGATAATCCGCCGTTTCTCCGTCAGGAACTTGCACAAAACGTAACTTC
>ERZ1740058.788-NODE-788-length-20441-cov-8.981458_pt1 | contig 20441 bp, 16 predicted proteins | sample MGYA00581745_ERZ1740058 | MGnify/ENA primary metagenome ERZ1740058 (study PRJEB43018, sample SAMN04849742) | marine metagenome | isolation source: floating plastic debris | place: Pacific Ocean | collected 2008-08-30 | study: EMG produced TPA metagenomics assembly... | reverse complement strand
TTGAACAGTTTCTGGAGATGATGGCCGTGGAGCGGGGCGCGTCAGCCCATACGCTGGCGGCCTACCGCAACGATCTGGACCAGTTTGCGCGCCACTGCGCCGCTGAGGGCTTGGCCATGGAGGCCGCTGGCGAGACGGAGGTTCGCGCGTTTGTGGCGGCGATGGCGAGCGCGGGGGCGGCCCGGACCACGCAAAACCGGCGGTTATCGGCCGTGCGGCGGTACTTTGCGTTCTTATGTGCCGAAGGGGTGCGCGAGGACGATCCGGGCGCGCAAGTCCGCGGCGCCAAAGCCCATCGCGCGCTGCCGAACGTTTTAGAGGCCGACGCGGTGGATCGTCTGTTTGTCCATGCGGAAGCTGAGGCCGAAGCCGGTCGGCCGAACGCAGTGCGGATGCTGACACTGATTGAACTCATCTATGCGTGCGGGCTGCGCGTGTCGGAAGCGATTGCGCTCAGCGACCGCGCTGTTGGCGCCGGCGACGCGCCGCTGCGCGTTTTGGGCAAGGGGGGGCGGGAGCGCATGTTGCCGCTCACCGAACGCGCCCGCGCCGCGACCACCCGATGGCGGGCCGCTCGCGGGCCTTCACCGCGCTTTCTCTTTCCCGCCGCGTCGCGCTCTGGCCACCTCACGCGCCAAGCCTTTGCGCGGGACCTCAAGACGTTAGCAGTGGGGGCGGGCTTGCCCGCAACGCTCTCGCCGCACGGGCTGCGCCATGCGTTTGCGACCCACCTTGTCCAGCGCGGTGCTGACCTTCGTGTGGTGCAAGCTCTGCTCGGCCATCAGGACATCAGCACGACCGAAGTCTACACCCACGTGGGCAACACGCACTTGGCCGCCGTTGTCAGCGACTGCCACCCATTATCAACGGCGCCTTGACACGGTAACGAGACAACCGACTTCTGCTGAAGCCAGTTCGGACCAACCCATGCGCACCTTTTTAGAGTTTGAGAAGCCCGTCGCCGACGTGATCGGCAAGATCGAAGAGCTGCGCAATGTGGGCGATGCGGTGGATGCGGCGGATGAAATCGCCAAGCTTGAAGACAAGGCCGAGAAGGCGCTGGCGGATGTCTACTCGAAGCTGAACGCCTGGCAGAAGACGGAGGTGGCACGGCATCCGGACCGGCCACACACTGCTCATTATATTGACCGCTTGGTCACCGACTTTATGCCGCTCGCCGGGGATCGTTCCTTCGGCGAAGATGCTGCCGTCATTGCCGGCGTGGGCCGGTGGGGCGAGCGGTCGGTGGCCGTTATCGGCACCGAGCGCGGCAACGACACAGAAAGTCGCATCAAGCGCAATTTCGGCATGGCGCGCCCGGAAGGATACCGCAAAGCCAAGCGCGTGATGCAGATGGCCGAGCGCTTCCGGCTCCCCGTGGTAACGCTGATTGACACTGCGGGCGCCTATCCCGGGATCGGTGCGGAGGAGCGGGGGCAAGCTGAGGCGATTGCCCGATCGACCGAACAAGCGCTCATGCTGACCGTACCGTCCGTGGCGGTGGTGATCGGTGAGGGGGGCTCCGGCGGCGCGTTGGCGCTCGCCACGGCCAACCGGGTTCTGATGCTGGAACATGCCATCTATTCCGTGATCTCGCCCGAGGGTGCGGCCAGCATCTTGTGGCGGGACTCCGCGCGCGCACAGGATGCGGCATCGGCCATGCGCATCACGGCTCAGGATCTGGCCAAGCTTGGTGTCATCGATGAGATTGTGCCGGAGCCGCTGGGCGGCGCACACCGTGCGGCGGAGGCGGCCATTGATGCGGTGGGCGCATCGGTGACCAGCGCGCTCGATCAACTGGCCGCCCACGCGCCCGATGCGCTGAAAGCCGCGCGTGCTGAGCGTTTTCTGGCCATTGGACGGACTTTAGAGCTCTAACGCTTACCTCACGGATGTTTGAGACACGTCCTGTTAGCGTTACTTTCAAGTCACGCTGGACTTATCCACCGCTTCTAGCTGGGCTGAGGAAGGCGTTGACGATTTGTAAACGGCCTCAACCCAGGTTAGTTGCTCAGATGTGACGGATGGGTGATGCGTCCCGTAACGAGCCATTTGGGTATGACGCCATGGGCATGACAACGACACGCGGTCCGGTACGACGTAGGCGGATGGGCCTTGCTGCGGCATTGACCGCCGCATTGCTAGCGTCCGCCTGTCAGGTGAGCGACTTTGCGGACGGCGGCGCGCACCTCAAGCCCATCCCGGCTTCGTTGGAGCGGAAGATCAGCCGTAAGGACATGACGGTGCGCTCACCGATCATGATCCGTATCTTCAAGGAAGAGGCTGCGCTTGAGGTTTGGAAGCGCAATAAATCAGGCCAGTTCGCGCTTCTGAAAGAGTATGAAATCTGCGCGTGGTCTGGCGAGTTGGGTCCGAAGATCAAAGAGGGTGACCGTCAAGCGCCTGAGGGTTTTTACAACGTCAACCCGGGCCTGATGAACCCGAACTCTGCCTATCACCTCGCGTTCAACATTGGCTTTCCCAACCAGTTTGACCGCTCGCTGAACCGCACCGGTTCCCACCTTATGGTGCATGGCGACTGCTCGTCCCGCGGCTGCTACGCCATGGAAGACGACCAGATCGAAGAGATCTATGCGCTGGCACGCGATGCGTTCCGGGGTGGGCAGGGCGCATTTCAAATTCAGGCCTTCCCCTTCCGCATGACGGCGGAGAACCTGGCGCGGCACCGCGACAGCGAGCACTACGACTTCTGGAAGATGCTGAAGGTGGGCTACGACCACTTTGAGGTGACCAAGCAGCCGCCTCGCGTCAGCGTCTGCGGCCAGGAGTACAAGTTCAACGTTGCCGATACGACCGGGTTCGATCCGCAGCGCGCTTGCCCGGCGTACCAAGTCCGGCCCGACGTTGAGCAGCTGGTGGCCGAGAAAGTGGCTGAGGATAACGCTGCCATCGATCTGCAGGTGGCGCGCATCCAGAAGCGTGAAGAGCGTCAGGACCGTTGGGCAGAGCGTGAGAAGGCGATTGCGTCCTTCTTCAACACCTCCCGCGGCGTTTCGAGCGATGACAGCGCCGCAGAAGAGACGAGCGAGCGCATAGTTGCGGCGGGTTTGACGCCTGTGCCGCGTCGCGCTCCTTCCGGCGCTCGCCCGGCTGTCGCGGTCGCTTCGGCGCCGCAGCCGTCCAGCGTCTCAGCTTTTGCCCCGACCCAAGTGGATGAGGACACCAACTCCCTCGCGTCGCGCTTTGGCCGCTTGTTTGGCAACAGGGACTCTGCGCCGGAACCCGAAGCCGTGGTTGCGGCGGCCCCGCAACCTTCTGCGGCGGCCGCGCAAGCTGAACAAGCTCAGCCCGTTGCGTCCATTGCTGCCGCTGAAGCTGCCCCGGTTCCTGACGAGGAAGAGGGCGGTTTCGTCTCCAACGTGACAAAGTCCAGCAAGGGGTTGTTCCGCCGCGTCGGGTCGATCTTCAACTGACCTGTGTGCGGCATAGCTAACTGCGCGATTAATCCTTCACCCTACGAGCCGCTGTGACGGCGGCCCCGTCGACGTTGGGCGCGTGAACAGCGCCCCACCTGTCGGCGAACCCTCAGGCGTTGCGCCGGCCGACCTCCTCGACATAGGCGATCATGTCGTCGGCGGTGGATAAATCCGCATAGCGACGGGATATGTCGCGCAGATTCTGGTGGTGCGGGTCTTCCTCGTGATCGCCGACGCAGTCTTCCGGGACGATGGTGCGGAAGCCCCACTGGAAAGAATCGATGGAGGAAGCGCGGATGCAGCCGGACGTGATGCACCCCGTCACAATCACCGTATCGACCCGCTCCTTAACGAAGAAGGGCACCACTGGCGTTTGAAAGAAGATCGATGGCCCCGTCTTGCACACCACCACGTCATAGGAAGGGTCGTAGATTTTGGGGTCGAGCTCGGTCGATGGGTGCCCGTGGATGAACTCTTCCTTGACCATGCCGACTTTCCAGTAGGGCATGTCGCGCTCGGATTTGTAGGCGGTGTAGCAGTTGGCGACGGGGATATTGTAGCGCCGCGCAACCTCCAAGAGACGCGCGGTGTTTTCGACCGCCCGCATGACAAGCGGGGCACCGCCGAGGGCGTACTGGTCTTCGGTAAAGCCCTTCTGGAAGTCGATGACGACGATGCCCGGGCGCTGCCCAAGGCCCACCTCGACGGTCCCGTAGCTGCGTTCGGTGTAGTCAGGCTGCGTCTCGCTCACGGGACTCTCCTTGTAGCTGCGCTTCATACTCTCTCGCCAAGCGGCTAGGGCCGCCCCTCTCGCCAAGCGGCCAGGGCCGCCTTTTTCGCCAGGAGGCTAGGGCCGCCTCTCTCGCAAAAGGGCTAGGGCCGCTCGGCGGCGCGGACGAGGCGGCCTCGCGGGGATGCAGGAACCTTGCCGAGTAATGGCAGGTGCGGCTCGCGGTGTTTCTCCGGCCTCGTCCGAGGATATCGGAGGGTCGGCGGGGGGCGTGTCCGCCTCTGATCAGTTGGCCGGCGCGCTGGTGTGTGGGGCAAGCCCTTCAGCGAGCGGTTTGAGATGATGCTCGTAGCGCCGCCACGTTTGCGACCCCCCAGTTATGAAGCCCTGGCGCACTTGCGGGCCGCTGGCGGTGGCGACAATTTGCGGTGCGGCGCCGGGGCGCAAACACTGCGGCTCCAGTGACAACCCGCAGTGCTCGAGAAGCTGGGTCATCGTCGTTTCGGGCTGTGTTAGCAGCGCCTCATGGTCGAGGCGGACGATCCGGCCCGGCATAAGATCCTGCCAGAACGCCATCAGGTCCACGTGCTGCCGGAAGTAGTGGGCGATGTCGCTTTGGTCGTACGCCCAGTTATGACCGCCACCAGAGAAATAGTAGCTGAAAACAGACCACGCCGTCGCCATGGGGTCGCGCTTGGTCTGGACGAATTTGGCTTCCGGGAAGGCGGCCGCGAGAGGTCCGAGCCGGCGGAAGTTGTAAAGGTGCTTGTCCACCACCACAGGCGCGCTGGTTTGAAACTCGGCGATGGCGTCCCGGTAGCGCCGCCGCACCTGGCCGAGCAGGGGCTGATCAACCGGCTCGCCCTTACGCAGCGCGTCCACCAGCGGCTCCAGGGCGACTTCCGCAGCGTTGGCTTCGCCGACGCCTTCCACTTGGCTGTGCGCGGCGAGGAGGTTTTCGCCGAGCGATGAGCCGGAGCGTGGCATACCGACCATGAAGACAGGTGTTGGGCCGTCGTCGCACTCGCCTTGCCAGGACGGAAGTGCGCCGCTGGCGAACGGCTGGCGGATGGCGTCGAAGGCTCGCTCCAACAGGGCTGGGTTATAGGGCTCACGCGCTCGCCGGAGGGCGTTGCCCTTGGCGAAATGCTCGAAGGCGCGGTCATACTCGCCAAGGTCATCAAGCGCTTTCCCTAGGCCAAAGTGGAGGTTCATGCCCTCCAAGCCGGCCGCCAGCATGCGCTCCATTTCGGTGACGTTGCCCTTTTGCGTTTCGCCCTTTGTCCAGAGGACCAGGTTGACCCGTGCAGCGACTTGGTTGGGGTTAAGCCCGGTTGCGGTCTGAAATGCGCTGCGAGCCTGATCGGCGTCGCCCAAATCACCGAGCGTCAGTCCAAGGCTATTCCAGAGGCTGGCACTTCTGGGATGGGCAGCGAGTGCCTTCCGCAGGACCGGCAATGCCTGGCTGTGGCGGCGGGCGCGTCGGAAGCTCTCGGCCAGCGCCAGCAGCGGCGGCAGCTTATCGGTGGAAAGGTCCACGGCGCGTGTGTGATCGGCGATGGCCTGGGTGTGGGCTCCTCTCATGCTCAGCACGGTGCCGCGCTCCAAAAGCGCGCTCGGATCATCGGGGGCGTGGCCGACAGCGGTTTCAAAGACGGCGAGCGCCTCCCGTTCGCGGCGCTCGCTGACCAGTAACCGGCCCAGCTCCAGGGCGTACGGTGTGTGGCTGGGGTCGATGTTGAGACCTTCCAACAGGTGGGCCCGCGCGGCGGCATGATCGCCCTCGGTGGCGAGGGCCTTTGCCAGTCTCACCCGGGCATCGGCAAACGTTGGATGGGCCGCCACAGCGTTGCGGAAGGCTGCGATGGCGGCGTGTCTTTGCCCCAAGTTCTGGTGGATCACCCCCAGTGTATGGTGCGTCAACGGATATTGGCTGAGCGGGGCAGCCAGCGGCGCGGCCTTGCTGAGAGCTGCTTTGAACTCTCCGTTGCGGGCGAGCGTGGCTGCCTTTGCCAGCTCCTTTAGGAGCGGCTTGGTCTTCGCGCTGGGCGTGATCGAGGGGGGTGCCCGCAGGGCAGCGATACCCGCAGCTGCGCGGTGATTGGCTGGATGATCGGTGAGAATGGCGCGGTAAATCTGCTGTGCCGCGAGCACATCGCCGCGCTTGGCCAGGCGCTTGGCGTTCGACAAATTTCGATCCAGCGATCCGGTGGCACCCACAGCGTCATTCGCTCCCGCAGCTTCACGGAACGATGGGTGACGGGGCTGTTCTGAAGCTGATTTTTGCCCGCTGACAGACCAGGTTGTCTGCCCGCTTTAGTGGATGAGCGAGCCGCCGTTCACATCGACCTCTGAACCCGTGACGTAGGCCGACAGATCGGACGCGAGAAAGAGGCAGCAGCCGGCGACGTCTGACGCTTCGCCGGCGCGGCCCATGGGGATGCCAGCCAAAATCCCGTCCATCATGTCAGGGGTGAGCTTACCGGCCGTAATATCTGTGGCGATGAAGCCGGGGCAGACCGCGTTCACGCGCACGCCAGCGGGAGCCAATTCGCGCGCCATCGCCTTGGTGAGGCCCAGAATACCTGCCTTGGCGGCGGAGTAGTGCGGTCCGCCGAAAATGCCGCCGCCGCGTTGAGCCGACACGGACGAGATGTTCACGATGGCGCCGCTGCCGCGCTCTCGCATCGCCGGGATGAGCGCTTGGCTCATGTAGAGCGTGCCGCGCAGGTTGACGTCCAGCACCGCGTCGTAGTTGCCGGGCGCGATGTCCATGATCCTGAGCGGCTGGGTGATGCCGGCGTTGTTGACCAGGATGTCGACCGGCCCGAGCCTCTCGGTCACAGCGGCGACCGCAGCCTCGCAAGCGGCCTTAGAAGTCACGTCGCAGGCGACGCCGATGTGGCCCTCGCCAAGGTCTGCGGCGGCGGCGCTGGCAGCATCGGCCGACAGATCGAGGATCGCGACATTGGCGCCGTGTTCGGCGAACAGGCGCGCGGTGGCTTTCCCGAGGCCGCGCGCAGAGGCGGCTCCGGTGACGATGGCAATTTTGTCTTTGAGAAGCATCACAGCCAACCCTTCACGGCCGCCGTCACGCCCGCGACCGAGATTCCGTACTGGTTATGCAGCGTGGGGAGGGCGCCAGCGTCCAAAAATTCGTCGGGCAGGCCCACCTGGCGGAACGGGACGTGGACGCCGGCGCGCATGAGCGTTGCGGCCACCGCTTCGCCAAGACCGCCGACGACGGTGTGGTTTTCCGCCGTCACCACCAATCGGCCGCCTTTGCTGGCCTCTGCGACGATGGTCTCAGTGTCGAGCGGTTTGATCGTCGGGACGTGGAGGACGGCCGCATCGACTCCGTCTTTGGCGAGCGCCTCCGCAGCGTCGAGCGTGCGCATGGTCATAAAGCCAGTCGAGACAAACAGAACGTCTTTGCCGTCTCGGATGAGCTTCGCCTTGCCCACCTCGAACTGGTAGCCGTAGCGCGACAGCACGTCCGGCACCTTGCCGCGCAGAAGGCGCATGTAGACAGGGCCGGGGTGGGCGGCGATGGCAGGCACGGCCTGGGCAATCTCCGTCGCGTCGCACGGATCGATGATGGTGAGCCCCGGCATGCCGCGGAAGATGGCGAGGTCCTCAGTTGCTTGGTGGCTGGGGCCGTAGCCGGTGGTGAGGCCCGGCAGCGCGCAGACAATTTTGACCGGGAGCGCTTCCTCGGCGATCGCCATGACGATGAAGTCGTAGGCCCGGCGGGAGGCGAAAACGGCATATGTGGTGGCAAACGGCACGAACCCTTCGCGGGCGAGGCCGGCGGCGGCCGAGATCATGACCTGCTCGGCCATCCCCATCTGGTAGAACCGGTCGGGATAGGCCTGCGCAAACACGTGAAGGTCGGTGTATTTCGCAAGGTCCGCCGTCAGGCCGACGATGTCGTCCCGCGTTTTGGCAAGCTCCACCAGCGCGTGGCCAAACGGGGCAGCGACGGTATCGCGCCCCTCCGCGTCGAGCGAGGCGATCATGGCGGAGGTGGTGAGCGCCTCGCCGGTTTCAGACACCGGGACGGTGCGCGGTGCATACTTCGATTTACGCCGCGAGTTCGGGGCGAGAGGGCCATGGAAGCCTTGTGCGTTGATGTTCATGCCGGGGCTCCCGCGTCGAGGACGGCCAATGCGCGGGCCCATTCGTTGGGCTCCACGCGGACAAAGTGGGTAATCTCGCGCGCCTCCAGGAAGTCGACGCCTTTGCACATTTGCGTGCGGCAGATAATGACCCGCGGCACAGGCGCGGGGTGATTGCGCGCTGCGTCGAACGCTTCGACCAGCGCGTCGATGTCGTTGCCGTCGACCCGCTGAGCGAACCAGCCGAAGGCCGCCCACTTGTCCTCCACCGGCTCTTGGCAAAGGGCAGCCGTGCTCGGCCCGTCGGCCTGCTGGTCGTTGAAATCGACGACGCAGATGAGGTTGTCTAGCCCGTGCTGAACGGCCGACATCACCGCTTCCCACGTCGAGCCTTCGCCAAGCTCACCGTCGGACATCAGGTTGTAGACGAATGCGGGGTTGTTCTTGCGCTTCAAGCCCATCGCCATGCCAACGGTAATGCCAAGGCCGTGGCCGAGCGAGCCGCCGGTGATCTCCATCCCGGGGGAGTAGGCCGCCATGCCGGACATGGGCATGCGGCTGTCATCCATGCCGTAGGTTTCCAGCTCGTCCTCCGGCAGGACGCCAGCCTCAATCAGGGCCGAATAGAGAGCGATGGCGTAGTGGCCGATGGACAGGCAGTAGCGGTCGCGGCCCTCCCATTCCGGCTCGCCCGGGCGGTAGTTGAGGGCGTGGAAATAGGAGACGGCGAGGACATCGGCGACGCCGAGCGCTTGGCCGATATAGCCTTGGCCTTGAACCTCCGCCATGCGCAGCGCCAGCCGGCGAATATTGTAAGCGCGCCGGGCCAGCGACACGTTGGAGCCGCCCGACGTTGCAGCCGGGGCCGATGGGGAGTTCATGGGCTTCCTCGCAAGACGTTTTCGGTTAACTGGCGCACCGGCAGCGGGCGCGCAATCGCGAAGCCGTCTGTAGCGTGTTTGGATCCCTTAGCCGAGGCTGGCTGTCGCGCGGTCGAACACGTCGGGGTCGTCCATCGCGCGGGCCATGAGCATGGCGCCCTCAAGGGCGGCGAACACGCGAAGGCCGGTGTCTTGGTGGACGGTGTCTTTGTCAGCGATGGTCTTCGTCGCGAGCTGGAAGAAGCGTTTGGCTTCAGCAACCACAGGCTCGGGTAGGGCTCCGCTTTCGGCGCCCAGAATCCCGCAAAGGCACATGCGGCCATCTTGCCGCAAAGCGTTGCGAAAAATCTGTCGCCATTCCCCGATGCGCTTTTCGTCCGGGACGCCCTGCACCGCTTCAATCAAGCGGTCAGTGTAGCGCCTTGCGACTGCGGCTGACAGGTCCGTTTTGGTGGGGAAATGGTGATGCACGCTGGCGCTTTTGATGCCGACGTCGGCGGCAACATCGCGAAAGCTGAAGCCACCATAGCCCCCATCGCGGATGCGGCGCTCGGTGGCGTCTAGGATTTGGTCCTTCGTGACTGCCATCGCGTTTCTCAAACATTGCCTACCACGCGATAGGTAGGGGTTGAAAGTTTGAAATTCCATGCTCAAAACAAAACCTATCGACTGATAGGTAGAGGCGGTATGGAGGTTGTGATGCGCTTTTCGAACAAGGTTGCCATCGTCACAGGTGGAGGTTCTGGAATTGGCAAGGCCATCGCCGAGCGGTTCGTCGCCGAGGGCGGCAGCGTGGTCATCAACGGGCGCGACCGGCAAAAGCTCGATGCTGCCGCGGCGCTGATTGATCAGACCGGCGAACGAGTTGACGCTTTTCCTGGCGACATTGCCGACCCGGAAGTTGCCCAGGCGCTCACTGCAACGGCACTGTCGCGCTTTGGCCGCCTCGATGCGCTGTTCAACAATGCGGGCGTGTTTCGCCCAAAACCGTTCGTTGACCTCAGTGAGGCGGAGTATGGTTGGTTCTTGGACACAATCCTCAAGGGCAAATTCTTCGCCGCCCAAGCCGCGGCCAGCGCGATGAAGGAGCAGGGTACGGGTGGCGCCATCGTGCAAACCGGGTCCATGTGGGCGACTCAGGCGGTGGGTGCGACCCCGTCTGCGGCATACTCGGCCGCCAACGCCGGCGTGCACGCGCTCACGCGCAACCTCGCTATCGAGCTGGCGCCTGACAGCATTCGCATCAACACCGTCGCGCCAGGGGTGGTGGAGACGCCGGTCTACGGCACGTTCATGAGCGAAGACCAGGTGGCCGAGGTGCTGCCCACCTTCAATTCCTTCCATCCGCTCGGCCGCAATGGGCAGCCGTCCGATGTGGCGGAAGCGGCCCTTTTCTTGGCGTCTGACCAGGCGTCTTGGATCACCGGGGCCGTGTTGCCGGTGGATGGCGGTGTGACTGCGGGCAAGCACTGATTGCGCAGGCTGGGCCGGTTCCGGCCGGCTCGCCCTTAGTCAGGCCCGCTCGTCCTTGGGCGAGCCCATCACGACGTAAGTGGTGATGGTGCGCACGTGCTCGTGGGTACCCAGAACGTTGGAGTGGAAGTGCTTGTAGCTGGCGAGATCGGACGCCTCCACGCGCAACATGTACTCCACAGTGCCAGTGATGTTGTGGCACTCCACCACCTGCGGCGCGTTCTTCATCGCACGCTCGAAGTCGAGCTGGCTCGCCGTCGTGTGGGACGACAGGCCGATGGCGATGTATGCTGTGAATCCGACGCCCACGGCAGCCGGATCCACGACTGCGCGGTAACCTTGGATGACGCCCGATCGCTCCAAGTCCCGCACGCGGCGAAGGCAGGCCGATGGCGACAGGCCGACGCGTTCACCGAGCTTTTGCATGGTGAGCCGACCGTCGCTGCGAAGCTCTTGCACGATTTTTGCGTTGAGGGGGTCGTCCAGCAGCATTTCGTGTGATTGGAGCTTCAAAACAATGAATTCAAGGGAAAACGTGCGCGTACCACGCGCTATAATTGCGCCATGGATAGCTCAGCCCTTTCTCCGGAACTTCTGATCGCCCTGACGGCCTTTGCCCTGGTGTCCTCGATCACGCCCGGGCCCAACGTGCTGATGTTGGTGGCCTCGTCAGCCAACTTCGGCATCCGGCGAACCTTGCCGCATGCCATTGGGATTCCGCTCGGCTTCTGCGGCATGATCATCGTGCTTGGCTTGGGTCTCGGCGAAATCTTGAAGGCTGTGCCGTGGGTGCTGGAAACGCTGCGGATCGTCTGCGCGCTCTACATCGCCTATCTGGCGTGGAACATCGCGCGGGCGGGCTCAATGTCGGAAACCGGCGCGCGGGGCCGACCGCTGCGCTGGCATGAGGCGGCCGCCTTTCAGTGGGTGAACCCCAAGGCGGTCGCGATGGCGCTTGGCTCCCTCGCCATCTACGCCCCTGGCGGCACAATGCTGGAAGTGTTTGTGGTCGCGGCAGTCTTTGCGCTTGTCTGTGTGCCCGCCGAAGCAACTTGGCTGTTTGCGGGCTCGAAGCTAAAGCACTTCCTCACAAATCCTCTGCGGCTCAGGGTGTTCAACGTCACGATGGCGCTGCTTCTCGTCGGATCGGTGGGGTGGGCGCTCGCTTTTGCATACTCGTGATGCAGTAGCCCGGGCTCACGCAGTCGCGCTTCCTCGCTATATTGTTGCCCAACACAGGGGAGGCGCGACGATGACCGCAGCGATGGTGGGGTGGGCACACACCCCGTTCGGCAAGTTGAGCGATGAGACGGTTGAGAGCCTCATCAGCAAGGTCGCGGCAGACGCCATCGCAGACGCCGGCATTGCGCCTGCCGATGTGGACGAGATTGTCCTTGGCCATTTCAACGCCGGCTTTTCGGCGCAGGACTTCACCGCTGCACTCGTTCTCCAGGCGTCGGACGATCTGCGCTTCAAGCCCGCAACGCGGGTGGAGAACGCCTGCGCCACAGGGTCGGGCGCGATCCACCAGGGGGTGAAGGCGATTGCCGCCAAGTCAGCGCGCTTCGTCCTGGTTGTCGGCGTTGAGCAGATGACGACAACGCCGGGACCAGGAATCGGCAAGAACCTTTTGAAGGCGTCCTACTTGCCGGAAGACGGCGATATTCCGGCCGGCTTTGCGGGCGTCTTTGGCCAGATCGCGCAGCTTTACTTTCAGCGGCACGGCGATCAGTCCGATGCGCTCGCGATGATCGCGGCGAAGAACCACAAAAACGGCGTCAAAAACCCATACGCGCAGATGCGCAAAGACCTTGGCTATGAGTTCTGCCGGGCTGAGAGTGAGAAAAACCCGGTTGTCGCGGGGCCGCTCAAGCGCACAGACTGCTCGCTTGTGTCAGACGGTGCAGCTGCCGTTGTCCTCACCGACCTTGGCACGGCCATGGGCATGAAAAAGGCAGTCGGCTTCCGCGCTGCCGCCCACGTTCAAGACTTTCTGCCCATGTCGAAGCGCGACATTGTCAGCTTTGAAGGCTGCGGCGAAGCGTGGAGGCGCGCGCTGGCGCAGGCCAATCTCGACCTCATGGACCTGTCATTCGTGGAGACCCACGATTGCTTCACCATTGCCGAACTCATCGAATACGAGGCGATGGGCCTCACCAAGCCAGGCGAGGGGGCTCGTGCGGTGGCCGAGGGCTGGACCGAAGTGGACGGCAAGTTGCCAGTCAACGTGTCGGGCGGGCTTAAGGCCAAGGGCCATCCCATCGGCGCAACGGGTGTGTCGATGCACGCGATCACGGCGATGCAGCTGGCAGGCGAAGCCGGCGACATGCAGCTTGATGCGCCTGAGCTTGGCGGGATCTTCAACATGGGCGGCGCTGCCGTCGCCAACTATGTGTCGATCCTTCAGGCGATGCGTTGATCGACCACGCAGTGTGCGGGCCTTTCGACCGGCGCCTCAGCGCCCGTCGGGTGTCCGCAAGCCGCCCCATTTGTTCTTGACGGCCGCGTAGTGCTCGTTGGGGTCGTACTCCTGCACGCTGAGCCCTAGCATGTGCACCTCAAGCCCGCCGATGGCCCGCAGCAGGTTGTAGGCAGCCTCGTCGCGGTCGCGGATGGCGTTGAGCTTGGAGATTTCTGCCCGGACTAAATCGCGCTGCGCGTTGAGGACGTCGATGGTGGTGCGCTGGCCCACGCGCAGCTCCTCAAGCACGCCGGCGAGGGCGCTGTTGGCGGCTTGGACAGACGCGTTTGCGGCGACAATCGCCGCCTTCGAGGTCTGGATCGTCTGCCAGTTCGTGAGGATCGTTGAGCGTGTGTCGTTGCGTTCGATATCCACGCCGATCCGCGCGCTCCCGAGCTGCTCTTTGGCCTGCCGGGTTTGCGCTGCCACCTGACCGCCCTGGTAGATGGGAATGGTGAGCGTCAGGCCGATTTCAGCCGTTTCGGTCCGGCTCGGGGTGTCGGAGCCGATGGCGGCGGCAACTTGGCCGTCGAGCGAGAGTGAGGGCAGGAGCTGGCCTTCGGTGGCCTTCACGTTGAACTGTGCGGCATCGACATCGTGGATCGCGGCTTGGATGTCGGGGCTGTTGGAGGCACCGCGATGGAGCGCATCTGCGAGCGTTCTGGGAATCAGCGCAACGATATCAACGTCGCCGCGGACCCGTTCCGGCTTCAGATTGGTTTGCCGCTCGAACTCGGCCCGGGCCGCTGCCAACCCGGCCTCTTCATTGGCGAGCAGGGCTTGGGTTTCAGCCAGCCGGGCGCGGGCCTGGTCAATGTCGGTGCGGGTGCCTTCGCCGAACTCCTGCCGGGCCGCCGCGGCTTCCACCTGCTCGCGCAAGAACGCCACTTCGGTCGTGCGGAAGCGCACACCACCACGGAACCGCCGCAACTCTACGAAGGCGAGCGCCGTGGCAAGAAGTACGTCCTGCTCCGTGCCGCGCAGACGCTCCCGCTCTGCCCGGACCGTCGCCTCCGCCTGCCGCGTCAGGTTGCGCGTGCGGAAGCCTTCAAACAGCGGTTGGCTGACGTCGAGCTGCAGTGTGGTGGGAGTGCGATCGTCGGTGGTGGTCGCAGAGCCGCCGCTGCCGGTGGGGAAGTTGAAGTTGCGCTCCGATGCGAGCGACTGGCTGACGGTCGCGCTGATCGTGGGCCGATTGCGCGAGCGGGCGATCGCGACATCCTCGTCAGCGGCGCGGACATCGGACCGGGCCTGATTGAGTGTCGGGTTGGTGTCGTAGGCAGATTCAAACGCACCGCGGAGGGAGCGTGTGGTGCGTGAGTTCCGCGGGCGGATCGTGATATGAGGCACGTCTCTGTGTGCCGTTGCTTGGGCAGGGTGGCCCGCTACCGGCACGCCGTGCGCGACTTGGATCGGGCCAGACGTCCGGCCGTTGCCGATTTCCGGCTGGTGTCCGTTGCGAGCGCGGCCAAAACCCCAGCGCCGCTTCTTCTTTTGAGCTGGGGGCGCAGCGACGGTCAAAGGCGCTGCTTCCATGAACCCCGTGTGGGCCGATTGCAAAAAGACCGCACCGTCGGCACTGGCAAGATCCACTGTATTGCGGGCCGCGACGGCGGTGAAATTGCCGCTGTTGCTGCGGGTGCTTTGGCTGCATGCCGCCAGAAGGCCAGTCAAAACGAGGATGAGCAGTACGCGCATGAAGCCGCCCTTTAAGGTGGCTCCAGTAATGGTCTGTTAGGGTTAATTGATCCTTAAGCGGGCCCTAGTCAGCTCTCTGTCATGGCGATGTTGGCCGCATCGAACAGCGGTTTCACCAGATAATTGAGCACCGTCCGATCGCCGGTTTGGATGAAGACGTCGGCGGGCATGCCGATGTGAAGTTCGACGTCACCCAGGCGGCTCAGCTGGTCCTCGGTGAGTGCGATCTGCGCCTGGAAGTATTGCTCGCCGGTTTGCTCATCAGTGATGCGGTCCGCTGAGACGGTCTTCACGCTGCCGTGCAGACGGGGTGTTTCGCGAGCGGGGAGGCCGGAAAACAAGACATCGGCCGGCTGACCCGGCGCGACATCATCGACATCGATGGGCGACACGCGCGCCTCTACGATCAACTCATCCGACCGAGGCACGACGTACATCAGCGTTGCGCCCGGTGCCACGACCCCGCCCACGGTGGAGACGATCGATTCGTGAATCACGCCATCGACGGGCGCGCGCAGGTCGACGCGGCGTAGCTCGTCGTCGGCCGCCACGTTGCGCTCAGCGAGGGTGACGACCTCGGTTTGTATCTCGGAGATTTCATCCAGGACCTGGTTCTGAAACTCGGTTTCGATTTGCAGAATTTGCGTGTTGATTTCCGCGATCCGGCCGCGGGATGTGGCTATTCGCGCGACGAGATCGCCCCTTTGGCCTTCCAGGCGGACCGCCTCGCGCTCTGCGGATGTGACGCGTGAGCGGGGCACCAGATCGCGCCGCAACAGCTGGCGCAGGTCCGACAGCTCCTGTGTCACAAGTTCGATCTCGACAACCTTGGCGTCGCGCTGCGCGGTGAGCCCAACGATCTGCTCGTTTAACTGCGCCAGCTGTTCGTTCAGCTGTGCCGTTTGGCCCTGTAGCGTCGCCTTGCGGGCCCGGAAGACACCGCGTTGGCTGGCGACTGCTTCGGCCACATTGGGATCGGACAGGTTGTTCATGAGCGACGAGCGGAAGGTCACAGTGTCGAGCTTGTCGCGTTCGGCGGCGAGGCGGTCGAGGCGCGCACGCAGCGCCGATAGCTGTCCGGCGACCAGATTAAAGCCTGCTCGGGTTTGGGTGTCGTCGAGTTCCACCAAGAGGTCACCGGCCTGCACCTCATCGCCGTTCGAGACGAAGATCTCGGCGACGATCCCGCCCTCGCGGTGCTGCACTTCCTTGACGCCCGACCCGACGACCACCACGCCGGGCGCCACCACCGCGCCCGCGATGTTGGCAAGGGCCGCCCAACCACCGAGCCCGAACACTAGGATGGCTGAAGTTACAAACCCGATCTGCAGGTAGCGGTTGAGCGAGATCTTGAAGATCGGCTGTTCGGTGGGGTCGATAGCGTCCTGGTCCATACTCACTCAGCAGCTTGGCTAGAGACGACCCGCACCGGCTGTTGCGGGTTGGCGGGCGCGGCTTGGCCTGCGGGCGCTTTTTCCTTTTGACCTTTCGTGACCCGGTCCAGCACCTGGTCCTTGGGGCCAAAATCGCGCAGGCGGCCGCCGTCCATCATGGCGATCAGGTCGACGGTTCGGACCGCTGATGGGCGGTGCGCGATGACGACAGCAACGCCGCCGCGCTTGCGAATGGACTGGATGGCTTGCATCAGTGCGCGCTCGCCGTCGGAATCTAGGCTCGAGTTCGGCTCATCCAGAACCACCAGAAAGGGGTTGCTGTAGAGCGCGCGGGCGAGGGCGACGCGTTGGCGCTGTCCGCCCGATAGCGCCGCGCCGCCTTCGCCGATGGGTGTGTTGTAGCCGTCGGGAAATGTCAGAATGAGGTCGTGAACACCGGCCTGGGTGGCCGCATCCACCACATCGTTCGGGTCAAAGTCGGGATCGAAGCGGGCGATGTTGTCGGCGACGGTGCCCTGAAACAGCTCGACGTCTTGGGGCAGGTAGCCGATGTGGCGGCCGAGCTCGCTCGCGGGGAACTGGTCGATGGGCGCCCCATCGAGGGTCACGGAGCCGCGCACGACTGGCCATACGCCCACGAGGCCGCGAGCGAGGGTCGATTTGCCGGACCCGGAGCGGCCGATAATGCCAAGCGCACTGCCGGCGGGCACCTCGAACGACACGTCCATCACGGTGGGTCTGCGGCTGCCCGGAGGCGCCATGCTGACCGATTGAGTGGCAATGCCGCGCGTCGGCTTTGGAAGGTGCATCCGCTCCACATCCGCCGTCGCCTGGAGCGTCTTCTCAAGCCGGCGATAGGACTGCCGGGACGACAAAAACTGGCGGTAGTTGCTGACGGCTTGCTCGACCGGCTGCAGCGCACGGCTCATGATAATGGAGGCGGCGATCATGGCGCCGGGCGTGATCTCTTGGATCACGGCAAGATAAGCGCCTAGGCCAAGCACGCCGGACTGGAGGGCAAGCCGGAAGGTTTTGGTGACCACCGAGGAGGACGAGATAATCTCCGCGCTGCGGGCACTGGCGCGCAAGAACCGCCGGTTTACGGTGTTCCAGACGTCGCTGATCCCCTCAAGCATCCCCATCCCGCGGACAACTTCGGCGTTGCGGCGGCTGGAGTCGGCGAACTGGGAGCGCCGGGACGACAGCTCACTTTGCTCCTTCACCGCGTTGCGCGCGAGCCGGTCAGTGATGACCGCGATGATGAGGAGGATGACCGCGCCGGCGGTGGCGAGCAGACCCAAATAGGGGTGGATCATGAAGACCACGCCCAGGTAGATCGGCATCCAGGGCATGTCGAACAGCGCGGTGATGCCGGGCGAGGAGAAGAAGCTCCGGAGCTGGTCAACGTCCCGGATCGGCTGGGCGGCGCCGGCTTGTGGTCCAAGCTTCATGGGCGCGTCGACGTAGGATGAGAACGCGGCGGTCCCCATATCATCGTCAAACTTGTGGCCGATGCGGATCAGGATGCGCTGCCGGATCATGTCGAGCGCTGCCATAAATGAGTACAGCACCACCACGATCAGCGAGAGCGTCAGCAATGTCGGGATGGAGCCCGACGCCAAGACGCGGTCGTAGATCTGCAGCATGTAGATGGGGCCGGTCAGCATCAACAGGTTGATGAGGAAAGAGAAAACCCCAACGCCGATGAAGCCGCTGCGCGCGGATCGCAATATCTTACGCGTGATCGGTTCTTCGTCGGCTACCATCGATGCTCGCCCTACGCCTTATTGCCGAATTTAGGCACAATTGAGCTTACCACACTCTTGCCAGCCGGCGAGACGGGCACTCAGCGTGACATTTAACGCCTTCAAACGCCCCGTTTGGAGGCGTTTCTAAAGATTAATCTCGGGAATGCCGGCTGCGAGCGCGGAGGCGAGGCGGGGCGGCGGCGTTTCAAACCAGTCGCGCTCGGCAAGGCCATCCAGAACGCGATCCACTATGGTCTCGCACGCCACGGCAACACCGGTCGGCTCGTAAAAGCTGCCGCGCAGCTGCGTGGCCCGGGTAAGCGCCCGCACATACACGTCGACAAAGTCGGGATCGGGCGGTTTGGGATTCGACCAAAACGTGTCCATGGGCTGCGGATCGGTGAGGCCTGGCAAATCAAACACAGCCGCGCCCAGCGTTTTGACCGGCCTGCCGCGCCTGAGCGCAATGAGACCAACCGTGGAGTTCACCAACACGGTGCCCTCGGCATGGTCCAGGATGGTATCGAGGGACCCGCCGCCGAGAAGGCGGATCCGTCCCGTGAGGTTATGCTGGCGCTTGAAATCCTTCAGCACCCGCCGCCAATCCTGCAGTCCATTGTCGAGCGGATGCAGCTTCACCAGCAACGTGACGCCGGGTGGCGCGTGCTTCGAGAATGACGAGAAAACGTCGTAGATGATCTCCGCCAGGCTGTTGAAGTGGGAGTTGTGGCGGATTTGGTAGTCTTCCTGAAGCTGTAGCGGAAAGAGGAAGAAGGGCGTCGAATCGCTCAAAACACGTTCGAGCTGTCGGGGCGCGCGAAACTCGCCAATGTTGCGGCGCACCAGCTGCGGCAGCCAATAAAAATACTCCTGAAGCGGATGCCGGCGATCGCGCCAGTAATGGGGGTAGGCGGGGTAGCCTGCCAGCTGCGTCATGTTTGTGGTGACGTCGAAGATGGCCTCGGTCAGGAAGGTGTGGCCGTAGTCGGTGGGCGCGGGGACCTCTGGCGCGCCGTCCGCAATGCGCTCAATCGCCTTGCGGTCCGTTGGGAAGCGCGAATAGGCCCCCATGCCGCCGGGCTCCAGCGTGAGCCAGAATGGGCGCAGATAGCCGTTCTCCACCACGTAGGGATTGATGCCCATCTCGTCGGCGATCCGTGTGGCAGTCACGTGATAGGGAAAACGATCAGCGTAGTAGACAACATCGGTGATGCGGTGTTCGGTGATGATCTTGCGGAGCGTATCGGCCCAGTCGCTGTGCCGTCCGCGGTAGTGGATCACCGGTTTGCCTGCCCGAATCGCGTCGCCCGCGTTGAACACCACGCGCAACGTCTCGATGCCGCGTGCTTGAAACGCAGCCTGGAGATGGCGGAAGAATGACGTCGGAGGGCCTTGCAGAAGCAGGATCCGCCGTTGGGTGTCGTGCATGGCCTCGGGCTAATCAGTGCGGTTTTGTTGTGCGCCAAGCGCCTGGTCGGTGCAACCGGCGCAAGCTGGATCAAGGGAAGCATTGCAGGTGAAGATTACCGCCGTCGAAACAATCTTCGTTCCACCGTTCGAAAATTTACTCTGGCTTCGGTTGGAGACCGACGAGGGGCTTTTTGGCCTCGGCGAAGCGTGCAAAGCGCCCGGTGCGGTTGCGGCGTACATCCACGATTGGTGCGCGCCGCGGCTGCTCGGGACCGACCCTTTGCGCATTCCTGAGCGGCTCACCTCGCTGCAGGATTATCTGGGGTGGGGCGCGGCGGGCGTGGAAACGCGGGCGGTTTCGGCTGTGGACATCGCGCTTTGGGACCTCTTCGGCCACGTCCATGGCCGGCCTGTGGCCGACATGCTGGGCGGCCGGGCGCGGGACAGCATCCGCACCTACAACACCTGCGCTGGGTCGGGCTACATGCGCAAAGCTGTTGGGCAGAAGGCGGCCAACTGGGCGCTCACCAACGCCGGCGACTACGAAGATCTCGACGCGTTCCTGAACCGTGCCGATGAGCTTGCCGAGAGCCTGCTCGCTGAGGGCATCACAGGCATGAAAATCTGGCCGTTCGATATGGCGGCGGAGCGCACCGGGGGGCGGGACATTAGCCCTGAGGAGTTGAAGCGCGCGCTGGAGCCGTTTGAGAAGATCCGCCGCGCCGTGGGTGACCGCATGGACATCATGGTGGAGTTTCACTCGCTGTGGTCGCTGCCGATGGCAAAGCGCCTCGCGGGGCCGCTCAAGGAGTACGGCACCTACTGGCATGAGGACCCGTTTCGGCTGGATACACCGGCCGACATTGCAGCGTACGCGCCGCACACGGATGCATGGATCTGTGTGTCAGAGACGCTGTCGACGGTGCACCATTTCCGCCAGGCGTTGGAGACCGGGTGCGTCGGCGTTGCGATGTTCGATCTTGCCTGGTGCGGCGGGTTCTCCGGCGCGCGCAAGATCGCAGCGCTCGCGGAGGCGTACCATGTTCCGGTTGCGCCGCACGATTGCACCGGGCCTGTGGGATTTGCCTCCG
>ERZ1740058.787-NODE-787-length-20448-cov-9.325013_pt1 | contig 20448 bp, 17 predicted proteins | sample MGYA00581745_ERZ1740058 | MGnify/ENA primary metagenome ERZ1740058 (study PRJEB43018, sample SAMN04849742) | marine metagenome | isolation source: floating plastic debris | place: Pacific Ocean | collected 2008-08-30 | study: EMG produced TPA metagenomics assembly... | reverse complement strand
GGAAGTACGCATCGGTTAAGCCTCCAGGCGAACTGTGCGGTTGAACAAACGGTAGGCGAGCCCACCCTCGCGTCCGAAGACGACCGAAAAGGCGTAGACAACGCCGAGGGCGAGAACGATGGCCGGGCCTGATGGCACGGCGATGTGGAACGAAAAGACAAGGCCAACGAAGCTGGCGGTGATCGCGCACGCTACGGAGATGACGACCATCTCGCCGACGCTACGGGCCCAGAATTTGGCGATGGCCGCAGGCAAGATCATCACGCCGACAGCCATCAGTGTGCCGACCGCGTGGAATGCGGCGACAACGTTCAGCACCACGAGCACGAGATAGACATCGTCGGTGAAGCGCGAATAGCGGGTGATGCTGCGCAGGAACAGCGGATCGACGCAGCCCAGAACGAGAATGCGGAAGATGGCGGCGACGATGAGTGTGCTGATGGTCGCGATGGAGCACAGGAGGAGGAGCGCGCTGTCGTCGAGCGCAAGGACGTTGCCGAACAGGACGTGCATCACGTCAACGGCGCCGCCATAGGTGGCGATGATGGCAACGCCAAGCGCGAGAGACACCAAGTAGAAGGTGGCAAGGCTTGCGTCCTCGCGCAGCGGCGTCGCGCGGCTCACGGCGCCGGCGCCGAGCGCTGTGATGAGGCCGGCGATCATCCCGCCGATGGTCATTGCTGTGAGCGATAGCCCGGCGAAGATGAAGCCGATTGCTGCGCCCGGGAGAATGGCGTGCGAGAGGGCATCACCGGTCAGCGACAGGCGGCGCAGCAGAAGAAATACCCCGACAGGGCCAGCGCCAAGGCTGACCGCCACGCATCCGATGAGGGCGCGGCGCATGAAGCCGAACTGCACGAACGGCTCTATGGCGAGTTCGTAGATGGGCATTATGCGGCTCGGCGGCGGAAGGGTACTGCGTCGTCGTCGATGGCGTCGGATATGGTGCGTGCCCGGAACAAATTCTCCTTGGACAGCACCGTTTCGGTGGGACCGGCGGCAATCAGCTCGCGGGCTATGAGGAGCGTGTGGGAGAAATGCTCTCGCACGTGGTCGAGGTCGTGGAGGACGGCGAGGACTGTGCGGCCTTCGCCGTGCCAGCGATCAAGCACCTCGGTCAGCACGTCCAAGGTGCGGCGGTCGATGGAGTTGAACGGCTCGTCGAGCAGGATCACCGGCGCGTCCTGCACCAGGAGCCGCGCAAACAGAACCCGCTGCATCTGGCCGCCGGACAACGCACCGATCTGGCGCTGGTGCAGGTCGGGCAGGCCAACAACGCGAAGCGCTTCATCAACGATGGCGCGGTCCTCATGTCGCACGCGGCCGAACGCGCCGATGGTGCGCCACAGGCCCATGGCCACAAAGTCGAACACGGTGATGGGCGTGCCCGTGTCCACCTTCGCCTGCTGCGGCAGGTAGGCGATGCTATGGCGGCCGTCGGGGCGCTCGATGGTGCCCGAGCGGGGCCGCAGCTCGCCGATGATGCCCTTGAGAAGAGTTGATTTCCCGGCCCCATTTGGGCCCACCAAAGCGGTGAGCGAGCCCTCGGGCACCACGGCGCACACGTCCAAAACGGCGGTCGTTCGACCGTAGCCGAGAGTCACGTTGTTGAACGACAGCGCGGTCATTGTATGGCCCAGAAGTAGCCAAGCCAAAGCAGGCCGATCGCAACGCTCGCAAGGGCGATCCGCTGAGCGGCGCTGGCAAGCAGGCCTCGGCTCACTTGCCGTCCCCGCGGCATTCCCGGCAGGTGCCGTGCAACTCGACAACGGCGCGGCTTGGCTCAAACCCGCCATCGCGGGCCGCTGCTGTGAGTTGCGCGGTAATCGCCTCCCCGGTGTGTTCACTGACATGGCCGCAGTCGTCGCAGATCGCGAAAGCGGCGGGCGCCTTACTATGGTCCAGCCTGCAGGCAATGTAGGCGTTGATGCTTTCGAGCCGATGGGCGAGGCCGGCGTCGATCAGCTTCTGCAAAGCACGATAGGCCGTCGGCGGGCCAGCTTTCGGCTGCGTTTCGCGCAGCATTGCCAGCACATCGTAGGCGCTCAAGGGATGGTTTGCAGCCCGGAGCACGGCCAGGATTTTGGTCTGCGTCGGCGTCATAAAGGGGGCGTATATTATACGCTCGAGTGTCGCAAGTGCGGGGCTCCCGAACGGACTATCCCAGCGTACCCGAAACGTGCAAGCTGTGGGAAAATCCGGGCTTGTCCGGGGAGGATCATTTGACCATCACGAGATGGCTGCGGCTCGCTGCAGCTTTCGCGCTCGCAGCTGTGGCCACTGCGGCGATCGCTGACGACACCTCCCCTGACACCGTGACGTTTCGGCTTGGCCACTTCCTCCCCGCAGAACACCCCATGAGCGTTTACCTGCGGGGCTGGGCAAATGGTGTGAGCACCACGTCTGACGGGCGGATCGTCATCGAGATTTTCGCGGCGGAAGAGCTTGTCCCCGCGGCGGAGATTTATGATGCGACGCGTGCTGGCGTAACCGACATTGGTCTGATCGTTCATGAGGCGACACCCGAGCGTTTTCCACTGACGCGCCTGATCGATATTCCGTTCACGGTCGATAGCGCGGCGCATGGCGCACAAGTTTTGAATGAGCCCGCGCTGCGCGAAACACTCGACGGCGAGCATGGCGGCGTGAAGGTGCTCTACCTCTTCACCCACCAACCGGCGCAAATCTATACCAAGCGGCTCGCGGTCAGGGCGCCGGGGGATTTGGACGGCTTGCGCATGCACTTCCCGTCAGCGACAGCGAAGGTATTTTTCGAGCAACTGGGGGCGAGGAGCGTCGATTTTCCGTCGGCGCAAATTCCTGCACATCTTGAGGCCGACGAGATCGATGGGGTGGCCACAGATCACGGGTCAGCCGGTCTGGCGTTCCAGCTAGGCGGGTTGGTCGATTACGTGACCGAGTTCGACGCCTACGTGACGAGCCTTGCGCTGATCATGAACGAGGCCGCCTACGCATCGATCCCCGGCGACTTGAAGGTGATGTTCGACGACAGCGTGTCGGGCGTTGCGCACGATGTGGGCGGCGCGTGGGACGGCCTCGACGAGCCGGGCCGGCAGGCACTGGTGGAGGGCGGGGCTGAGATCATCACACTCAGCGACACCGCAATGCTGGCGTTCGTGGCGGCGGCGGAGGCGGTCAAAGCCAAAATCCTCGAAGAACGCGGCGAAGAGGCCAAGCGGGTGCGCGCGATGATGGAGGAGTTGGCGCAAGGGAGCCGCTGATGCCGGCCCGGGTTGGACTTGCGCCAACCGCAAAGGTGATCGGGCCAGCACAAGGCGTCCGCTTCGCTGGCGACGGTTCAGCGACTAGCCGATCTCGTTTTGGAATGAGGTGACCGCAGCCTTGGCACCGGCTTCTGCGAAGCGCGCGTCCGAGCCGATGGTCACCAGATCAAAACCCTCTTTAACTTTACCCGCCGCGTAGGTCGGCGAGGCACAATGGATGCAGGCTTTGATCCCCGCCCCATGGGCCGCCTCGCGGATGCGCTTGATGTGGGCGAGCATCTCGTCCTCGGTGCGGTCAAAGCCGGGGCCAAAGCCCAGGTTGGACGACAGATCCGACGGGCCGATGTAGAGCGCGCCCATGCCGGGGATCGCGGCGATCTCGTCCACGTGATCGAGAGCTGCGCGGGTTTCGATCATGGCGATGGGGACCACCTCATCGTTGGCAACCGCGGGATAGCCATCGCCGTGGACAAGGCGGGCGCGGACGGGGCCGAAGCTGCGGTTGCCGGCGGGCGGATACTGGCAGGCGCGGACGAAGGCGCGTGCGTCGTCGGGGGTCTCGATCATGGGGCAGATGACGCCCATCACGCCGGCATCGAGGGCGCGCATCACGATGGACGGCTCGTTCCACGGCACGCGGATCATGGGTGTCACGCCGGCGGCTTCGATGGCGGGCAGCATGGCCAGCATTTGCGAGTAGTCGGCAGTGCCGTGCTGTAAATCCACGGTGAGCGTCGTCCAGCCCGCGCGGGCGACAGCGTCCACCGACAAGATGCTGGGGATCGCCAACCAACCGTTGATGGCAGGCTGTCCCGCGTCCCAGGTGGCGCGGAGTTTGGAACGGTGCATGGCGTTTCCCCAACATGAGAGCATTTTGCCGTCTTCATAGGCCCGCGAAACGGGTTTGGGGAAGCCGGTGGGGTGGGCTTGGCGGCGCTACTCGATGCGGATGTAACCCGCGAGGCCAGTCTTTTGATGCTCGATGATGTGGCAGTGAAACGCCCAGTTGCCCGGATTGCTGGCCACAAAGGCAATATCCATGGTTTCGCCGCTGTCGAGCAGTGCGGTGTCGGTCCAGTTGGATCGCACCGGCTTTTTATCGGAGCGCAGGGGCACGAAGGTGAGCCCGTGCAGATGCACCGGGTGGTCGTTGGGGCTCTCGTTGCGCAGGCGGAAAATGTAGCTTTTTCCATACTGTAGCGTGGCAATCGGTGCGAGGCCGGGAGTGGCGTCTCCCTCGTAGGGCCTTCGATTGATGGACCAAAAGGTGTAGCCGACGCTGCCGCAAAGGCCGTAGTTCGGCTTCGCATCCTCCGGCGACCATCCGAAGACGAATTCCTCCACCTGCGCGTTGGCGAGGTCGGGTTGAGGTACGGGGTTTGCTGGCAGTTCTGGGGCCTCGCTGAGCGGGCGGGCTAGATTGGCGCCCACCGCACGAACTTTTGCTATTTCGTGGGGTTGGTGGGCGCGCATCGTCATGACGCGCACCTCTTCCCCCTCGGTCTCGGGCATCGCGACGGAGAATTCGGCGCGCTGACCGGCGGCAAGGAGCAACGGCTCCTCTCGGCTCGGCCAGGGGATCGGGGTGCGCAGCGGATGGCCATCCCAAGCAATCACCCTGCCATCAGCGCCCTCCAGCCAAAGGCGGTAGATGCGGGTCACATCGGTTGCGACGACCCGCAGCCGGGCGATGCCGCCTGTGGGCGCGTCGAGCAGCTCCTGCTGGCGCCAGTTTGCGGTCATCACAGTGCCCAGCGTGCCGCCGCGCGCGGCTTGGCGCGGCTCCCAAAGCTTGATGAACTCGCCTTTGCCGTTGAGGCGGAAGTCGCGCAGGTTGAGCGATAAGTCGGCGTCGAAACCGGGGTCTCGCGCCTCGTCCACCACGAGGATGCCGGTTAGGCCCCGCGCCATCTGCTCCATGGTCAGGCAGTGCGGGTGATACCAATAGGTGCCGGCATCATCGGACATGAACTCGTAGCGGAAGGTCTCGCCGCTCTGAATTGGGTACTGCGTGAGGTAGGGAACGCCGTCCATGGCGTTGGGCACGCGCAGGCCGTGCCAGTGCATGGCCGTGGGCTCGCCGTGGGTGTTCACCACGTCGGCGGAGAACTTTTCGCCCTGGCGCAGCCGGATGACGGGTGGCGGGCGATCCGGGGAGAGGCTGACAAGGCCGGTAGTGGGCGTATCGAGGATGCTGGCGGTGGCTGACTGAATGTCCATCGTCATTTGTGCCGGGCCTTGGCGCTGTGCCGAAGCAGCGGCCAGCACGCCGCCCGCAAATCCGCCACCTGCCAGTGCGGTGGCGCCGGCACCCCACAATAGTTCCCGCCGCGAAACCATGATCGCCCCCTCAAGCGCTGTCAGTTAATCATGATTTGATGAATGAGAAAACATTCATCACATGAGATTTTGCTTGTTTGGCGCGACAAAGCTTCATTTGAATTTGACGAATAATAAGAAGCGCCCCGCGCTCCCTTCAGCTGACTTTTCCGAGGCGCCTGAAATGACGGTGTTAAGGTGCCGGCGGCTGGCACTCCACCGAGAGGGGCGGCACACCTTCCACCGTCGCGATCAGCCGGTCTCCGGGCACGACCGCGCCCACGCCCGCAGGGGTGCCGGTGAGGATGACGTCGCCCGGCTCCAAGCGGTTAAGGCGAGAAATGTGGGCGATGATTTCGGCGCTTGACCAGATCATGTCGCCGCTGGAGCCCGATTGGCGGGTGTCACCATTGAGCGTCAGCGTGAGGCCGCGCGGCATGACGGCGGCGGCCGCATCGACCGGCAGGACCGAGCCGATGGGGCATGAGCCATCGAACGCTTTGGCGGGCTCCCAAGGACGGCCCATCTTTTTTGCCTCGGCCTGGCGGTCCCGCCGGGTGAAGTCGATAGCGACTGTGATGCCAAAAATGAGTTCAGGCGCGTGGCTCTCAGGGACATTCGAGCCCGCCTCGCCGATGATGAGGGCAAGCTCCACCTCGTGATGGAGGTCTTGGGTCGCCGCCGGGTAGGCGACCGCGCCGCCGCCCACCACGAGTGCATCGGCGGGCTTCATGAAGTAGAAGGGCGGCTCGCGCTCGTCGTTGTTCATTTCACGCACATGGTCGACATAGTTGCGGCCGATGCAGTATACGCGGCGCACCAGCACCGCGTCGCCAGTGCCGATGACCGGCAGCGTGACCGGCGGTCTGTCGAACAGGACCATGGCGAAAGCTCCTCGGTGCGCGCGTTAGATGAGCCCGACTCGGCGGCGGACGTCCTCGCTGCGCAGGCTGACATCGTCGCCCATGAGATCGTCGGCAGCGGGCGTGCACAGGTACGCGATGGCTTTGGCGGGCCACTCGGGCGGGATGTGATCGTCCCAGTTGAGCTGGCTGACCGGGTTGACGCCCGAGGCTTTGATGACGCGCTGCATGTCGGTGGCGACGGTGCCGGGGCTGAGGCCCACGACGCGGACCCCTTTGGGACCGGACTCTTTGTGGGCGATCCGGGTGAGCTGCAGGACAGCGGCCTTGGACGCGCAGTAGTGCGACCATCCTTCCAGTGCACTGGTCGCAGCCCCGGAGGAGATGTTGACGATCGTGCCACTCCCCGCAGCGATCATTGCCGGCATCACGGCGCGCATGGCGTAGAAGACGCCGTTGACGTTGATGTCGATAACTTTTGTCCAGGCATCTGGATCGGCATCGCTGAGATGGCTGACAGGGTCGATGCCGCCGGCGTTGTTGATGAGGATTGTGGGCGCGCCGAGGGTTTGGGTGGCTGTTGCGATGCTCTCTTCAACAGCACTGCGGTCGGCGACATCACAGGCGACGGCGAGCGCCTGGCCGCCAGCTTGCTTGATAGCGGTCGCGTGGGTTTGGCAAGCGGCTTCGTCGCGAGCCGCGAGGATGACCGCTGCCCCTTCGCGGGCGAGCTCGAGGGCTGTCGCGGCGCCGATCCCGCGACTTGCGCCGGTGACGAAGGCTACTTGGCCTGTGAGTGATCCCATGGCGCTGTCTCCCTGAGGCAATCGTGTTTGAACGCACAGTCAGGCTTACGGCCCACGGGGCTTTGGGGCTAGGCCGCGCCTGCACGGGACTTGTGCAAATGACGCACGGCTGGATTGCTAAGCCTCTTACGGTTGAAGGCGCGGCGCTGATTGGCTAATTGGCTCTGAGCGTTGGGGCGTCGCCAAGCGGTAAGGCAGCGGTTTTTGGTACCGCCATGCGCAGGTTCGAATCCTGCCGCCCCAGCCAATAGTAAAAGTTGCATTTCCGGGAACGTCGGACCACTCCCACTCACGGGATCGTCTCCACGATACGCGGCGTTTTCCGATCTCTGAACGCGCTCCAGCACTAGTTCAAAGCTGCTCTGGTCCCGGAAATGGCCGTGAAGCTGAGCCAAATCCCCGACGTGGATTTCGGTGGTCCTTGTTTTTCCAAGACACTGCGCGAATAGGTGGGTGCGTCCAAGATCAGGTATGGCTCAGCATTGTCCGACCTGCAGTAAGATGAGTTCCGCCACTTTATCTGCGGCTCAGTCTACGGGCATCAGCTCGGCGTGCTCCGTCCATCCGATCGGCAGGTGATTGGCTCGGTTGGTGAGCGACCGACCGTTGACGCCGACCGGCTGCCGCCCTCCCAGAAACCCACCAACCAATTCAGGCGAGAGGAAGCTGAGCTTGAGAACGCGGGTGACGTAGGAACGGCTGACACCGACCTGAGCCGCCAGCGTGCCGGTGGAAGCGCCATTGCCGGCCAACACCATCGCCCGGAACCGGTGCGCTCGTCCGAGCAGTCGCAGAAGGCTGCGATTGACCTCGGGCTCATGCACAGCGTTGAGCTCGTCGATCAGCAGCTGCCCGTCTTTGCCAAACCGCCTCAGCCGAACTGGCACGCACAGCGTGACGCTCCTCACCGTTTCTATTTGCGATGCTCCGCAGCCGCTTCTCCCGGCCGCGAAAGCGCCCGTGCCGGTTCTTCGTGAATGTCGAGTGGTCGGGGACCCTACTGGCCAGATCCAGCCTGCAGAACCAGCGATCGGCGAGGTTGAGGCTGACCTCCTTGCAGAGCCCCCGCTCGGAGCCGCAAGCCTTTGACGTTGCCCGGTGGACTGTCCCCGGTCTGAATCGGACTCCGTCGGAAGGTGGGTTACTCCCCAATCGAAGCTTCAGGGGCAGTTGGAGCCTCTGCAGCGACCAGCAGCATTAAGCTCGTGCTCGGAGTGGCGCAAATCCATTCCTCATGACACCGCGACGCCCACCATTCGATCATGTGTTCATTACCGACAAGGCGCCAAAGTCGTTGAACACTTGGGCAAGGCGCAGACAAGGGCCGGACACAAAGCGTTCCCAAACTCACATGCTGCAAGCTTGGTCGAAGTAAGGGATGTTCTGTGTTGTGGAAGCGCTTACTCATCGTTCCAGCGCTGGCAGTCGGCCTGGGGGCGTTCTGGTACCTGAACTCCGCTGCTGACGCGCCCAACACGATTGGCGACGCGCCGGCAGTCCCGGTTCGCACACTCACGGTGAGCCAGGGCGCCGTCGGCACGACCGCAAAAGGCTACGGCCGAGTGCGGGCGGTGCGGCGCTGGGAGGCCGTCAGTGAAGTCAGCGGGCGCGTTGTGGCCGTATCCCCCGACCTAGAAGAAGGCAGCTTCATTGCGGCCGGAGCCGTCTATGTTACCATCGATCCGAGCGAATTTGAGATCGCAAAGGCCCGCGCAGAGGCAGCCTTGGTCAAGGCCCGTGCGGCGCGGGATGAGTTGGCGGCGCAAGAGAGCGCGGTCTCGGCGAACCTCGCGCTGGAAACCCAGATGGCTGAGCTTGCGCAGGCAGATCGCGCCCGCAAACGCGAGCTTGTGGCCCGCGGAACCGTGTCCCAGCTCGTCGTTGACCAAGCCGAGCGCGATGCGCTGACCCAGGCGCGGCGGGTCCAAGACCTGCAGAACGAAGTCGCGCTCATTGCCGTCCAACGCATCTCAGCCAAGGCCGACATTCAATCGCGCATCGTCGATCTGGAAGACGCGGAGCGTGACCTTGCCAACACCAAGCTGATTGTCCCGTTCGATGGCCGGGTCGCCGACGAAACGGTCGAAGTTGGCGAGTATGTCCGCTCCGGTGACAGCCTCGCCGAGATCGATGACGTTGCGGCCGCCGAGGTCACGGCCGAGTTTCAGCCACGAGCCCTTCACGCGCTGGCGGCCATTACTAAGGCGTCGGAGACCTTTCAGCCAGTGTCGCTGGGCGCGACCGGTGCCGCCGCTGCGTTGATCGAGGAAGCGGGCCTGCGGGCGGTCGTGATCCAAGATATCGGGGGCATTCGAACGACTTGGCCGGCTGAGGTGCTGCGCAGCAACGGCTCGGTCGACGAAAAAACCGGCACGGTCGGCATTGTTGTGCGGGTGGAGGATCCGCTGCGGCTCCACAGCGCGCAGCAAGGCGTCCCCCTCAATGTCGGCACCTTCGTCACCGTTGAGCTGCGCACGCGGCCTACGCTCGGGCTCATCACCGTCCCGCGAGACGCCATCCGGACTGCGGCCGACGGCGTGTCCTTTGTCTATGTTGTCGAGGCTGACGATACGCTCGGCCGGCGCGAGGTGGATATGCTCGCGCCGACCGGGGCCGATGTGGTGGTGGACGGATTGGCGCCGGGTGAGCGGGTGGTGCTCTCCCCGCCGCAGCCTCCGGTGATGGGGATGCCGCTCCTGCCCATCGCGGACGATACACCGCGCGAGGTGACCTTCGGATGATCGGTTACTTCGTCCGCCACCCCAACGCGTCCAACCTGATGATGGTGGCCGCGGTGGCGTGTGGCCTCTTGGTGCTGCCGCAGATGGAGCGCGAGGCGTTTCCCGAGTTCACGCCATCGCGTGTGGCGGTGAACGTCATCTACCCCGGCGCGTCGGCCATCGATGTGGATGCCGACATCTGCCAGGAGCTCGACAGCGCACTCGATGCCGTCGTCAATCTCGACGAGATCGAGTGCCGCGCCGTGGAGGGCCGTGCCACCGCGACGCTCACGATGGTCGACGGCGGCGATCTCGGCCAGTTCTACAACGATATTTTGTCAGACGTATCAGCGATCAACGACCTGCCCGACGACGCGGAAGCCCCCACCGTGGCTATCCAAGGGCAGAATGAAGAAGTCGCCCTCCTCGCTGTGACAGGCATTGCAGACCGTCAAAGCTTGATCCGCTATGCCGACACCCTCGCCGCCCGCCTCAGCGGTTTGCGCGTTGTGGCGGATGCCAGGGTGGCGGGGATCAGCGAGATTGAGGTGCAGGTGCAGCTCGACCCGTTGCTCCTGCGCCGGCACGGGCTGAGCGCGCGGGACGTCGCCGATGCTGTGAAGGCACGCAGCCTCCTCCAGCCCCTCGGAACTGCACGGACGGACACGCAAGAGCTCGTGCTGCGCTACGGCGACGTGCGGCGGGGAGCCGATACCCTCGCCGATTTGATCGTTGTGGACACGCCTGGCGGCGGCTTCGTCAGGGTTGGGGACTTGGGCACCGTCCGGCTTGGCGAGGCGGACCCCGAACTGCGCTCGCTGCTAAACGGCGATGAAGCGGCAGTCATACACATTGAAAAGACCAAGGATGGCGACGCCATCGAAGCATTCGACGCCGTCGCGCGGGTGATCGCGGAGGAGAAGGCGCGGCTGCCGCATCCGTTCAACATCACTGTGGCGCGAGATCAGACCGAGAATATTAGTGAGCGGCTCAACCTGATCCTCGCCAATACAGGCATTGGACTAGCGCTCGTGCTGGGCGTGATGGTTCTGTACTTCTCGTTTGGGTCGGCGTTTTGGATCGCGGCGGCTTTGCCGGTGACGTTTTGCGCGAGCTTCTTTGTTCTTGCTGCGCTTGGCGTCACCATCAACATGATTTCGCTGATTGGCCTTTTGATGGCAGTCGGCCTGATCATGGACGATTCCATCGTCATCGCCGACAACATCGCGAAGTGGCGCCGAACCCATCCCCCCACGGAAGCGGCTGTGCGTGGCACGCTGGAGGTGATGCCTGGCGTCTTCGCCTCCTTCATCACGACAGCATGTGTCTTCGCGCCGCTGATGTTCCTGAGCGGCGAGATGGGGCAGATCCTGCAAGTCATCCCGCTGGTATTATTGGTCACGCTGTCGCTCAGCTTGGTGGAAGCGTTTCTGATTCTGCCCAACCACTTGGCGCACACAGCCTCCGACCCCCATAGGGAAGCCAACCGCGTGGTCCCCAAAGTGACGGAGGCTGTTCGCGAGCGCCTCGTGTTGCCGACTGTGCGCGTGTTCGTGGCATGGCGTTATCTCGCGGTGGGGCTCACCTTTTCCGCGTTGATCGCGACGGCGGGGCTTGTGTCGAGCGGGTTCGTCAAAGTGGTCGGGTTTCCGACCATTGAGAGCGACACCATTGAGGCACGCATTGCGCTGACGCCCGGCACAACGCTGTGGCGGACCGAAGAGCTCTCCAGGCGCTTGGTGGCAGCGCTTGATCGGGTGGACGCTGAGTTTGCGCCGGGCACCGATGGGGGCGCTGCGCTGGTCGAACAGGTGCTGGTGCGCTTTGCGACAAATCGGGACGCGCCATCCAACGGTCCTCACACGCTGACGATCACGGCTGATTTGTTGGAAAGTGGACGGCGCAACGTTGCGGCCGACGATGTCTTGAATGCGTGGCGGGAGGAAGTTGGCCCAATCACAGATCTCGCGCAGGCAAGCTTTCAGCAAACATCGATGGCCCCTGGCGGGCCTGACCTCGACCTTGAGGTCCGCGGCCGCGACCTTGATGCGGTCGAGGCGGCCGCCGCGGCCCTGCAACGCCGGCTCATCGTGCGGCCAGACGTGACGGAGGCGCGGGTCGACTTCGTGCGCGGTCTCGGCTCGGTCGTGTTTGTGCTGAACGAGGCCGGCATTGCCTCAGGCCTCACGCCGCAGTCGCTCGCAGCGCAGCTTCGTGGCGCCTTCACAGGCACGGAAACCGACACCTTCACCACCGATTTCTCCGATCTTTCAGTGCGGGTTGAGCTCGGTGAGCAGGTCTCCTCAATCGCTGAGCTGGAGGACTTTCCGGTGGTGCTTCCCGGCGGTGATCTTGCCGCGCTGGCGACGGTCGCCGACCTCACCCGCACGCTCGCCTTCGACCAAATCACCCGCAAGAGCGGCTTTGTCGTCGCGAAGATCGAAGGGCAGATCGACCGAACGCGCACCACCGCCACAGAGCTGGCGCAGTATGTCACCGACGTCGTGGCGCCGGACCTTGCGCTTGAGTATCCGGGCATCACAGTGGCCGTCGGCGGCGCCTCGGAGGCAATGGCCGAAACGCAAGCGTCGATCCTGAGCGCGTTTTTGCTGGGTCTGATCGGCGTATACTTGGTGTTGGCGTTTCTATTCCGAAGCTACCCCATGCCGCTGGTGGCAATGCTGTCGATCCCGTTCACGTTCATCGGCATGATCTTGGGGCACATCCTCATTGGCGTCGACGTGGCGATGCCATCGTTTGTGGGGTTCGCATCGCTCGCCGGGATTGTGGTCAACAACGCAATTCTGTTTGTGACGTTCTTTGAGCAGTCGGTGCGTGAGCGCAGCGTTGAAGAGGCCGTCGTCGACGCTGTCAGCCAGCGCTTCCGAGCCGTGTTTTTGTCGTTCTCAACAACATTCTTGGGCCTCATGCCGATCGTGTTTGAAACCAGCGTCCATGCGCAAACGATGGTGCCGTTGGTAACGGCAGTTGCTTTCGGCCTGCTGTCATCAACTGTCCTCAGCATATTTGTTCTGCCGGCAGCGCTCACGATCTACTTCGACTTCTTTGATGTTGAGCGCTGGCGCGCCAAGCGCGGTGCGCAGCACGGCGAGCGGGTCGCGCTTACCGGACCGGCAGCGACATTGCCACGCTGAGCCCCCGGGGCGCGTTGGGGGCAAGGTCAATCGTTCCGCCGTGCCGCTCAACGATGGACCGCGCGATGGATAGCCCAAGGCCGAAGCCCGTCGTCTCGTCACGACGGCGCGCCTCGTCGCCGCGCCAGAACGGCTCAAACGCGTTCTCCCGGTCGCTCTCAGACATGCCGGGTCCATCGTCTGATACGGTGATCGTTGCGCTTGTGCTGTCGGTGGCGTGAAGCGTGACGATAACTGATGAGCCGTAAGTGATGCCGTTCTCCACGACATTGATCAGCGCGCGGCGCACCAGGGCCGGGTCGATCCGCGCCACGACGCGCTTAGTGCCCTGGAAGGTGACCTGGTGGCCCATGTCGGCGATATCATCGCACACGGTTTGGGCGAGCGCGGCGAGATCGACGCTTTGCAAGTTAAGTTCGGCCTCACCGTCGCGAATGAAGCTGAGCGCGGACGTGACCATCGTATCCATCGCGCCAACGTCCCGGATCATGGCCTCCACGTCGACATTCCCGCTCTCCAGCCTGAGTCGCATGCGGGTCAGGGGGGTGCGAAGGTCGTGCCCGATGGCGGCCAAGGTGTAGCTTTTGGCTTTGATCATCGCGCGCAGCCGGTGGCGCATTAAGTTGAACGCGCGCGCCACCGTTCGGACCTCCGCTGAGCCGCGCTCAGGCGCATCGGGTGCATCAAGATCCTGGCTAAATCCCTCGGCAGCCGACGCCAGCCTGCGCAGCGGCGCAACCAGAGTGCCAGTCGCCCAAAACAGAAAGGCGATGACGGGCAACGTCAGCAAGAACAACAGCAGCGCGAGCACGAAGATTGGCATCAGGCGGGCCGGTGTCGCAGGCGCAGGCGTGAACACAAGCCATTCCTGATTGTTAAGGCGCACCGCGACGCCGCGATTGCCAATGGTCATGGGAAAGGTCTGAAACAGGTCGCGGCGGACGACGCGAAGGTCCAGTGGATCATCCTCGTCCATCCAATCGCGCAGGACCTCTAAGTAAAAGCGGCCGGGCACCGTAAGATCGTCTTTATCAAGCAGTTCAGGGTTGGGCAGAATTTCAAATCGGTCGTCCTTTTGGACGGCGGACGCGATCGCTTTGTCTTTCGCGCTCTCATCAAGCGCATCCGTAGCGCTAAGAAGCGTCGTAAACGGGCCGATGATTTCTTTGGCCACAGCGTAGGGGGTCGACAACCCACTCCCAATCACACCGTGAACCAGCATGATAGTGAGCCCTGTTGAGACGATCTGTGTCAGAACGATGAGCCCGATCACCTGAGCCCGGATCGGCCACCCTCGCCGGCTCAAGTCTCCCTCCGCACATTGGGCGTGAAGATGTAACCGCCGAGCCGAACCGTCTTGATGTAAGTGGGCTCCCGGGGGGAGGTCTCAATCTTGCGGCGAATACGGCTGATGAGCGTATCAATACTTCTATCGAAGGCCGCCGTGTAGTTGCCCTGCGTCATGTCGAGAAGCTGATCGCGCGTCAGAACACGCCGCGGATGCTCGCAAAACACCTGAAGCAAGGTGAATTCTGCCCCCGTGAGCGTGACGGTCACGCCGCTGGGGTCGGTGAGTTCGCGAAGGTGGGGCGAGAGCGTCCAGCCGTCGAACACGAACGAGGTTTGGGGCAACTGAACGGGCTGGCCTGCACTGTCGATCCGACGCAGCACGGCCCTGATCCGGGCCAGAAGCTCACGCGGGCTGAACGGCTTTGCCACGTAGTCGTCGGCGCCGATTTCGAGGCCCGCCACGCGGTCCGCCTCTTCGCTTGCTGCGGTCAACATAATGACGGGCACGCCGAGGCTGGAGCGAAGCCGCCCGGCGATGGACAACCCGCCTTCGCCGGGAAGCATGATGTCGAGCAAGATGAGATCAGGCCGCTTCTGCTCCACGGCGCGATCCATCGCGACCCCATCGCCGGCGACGGCCACGGTGAACGCATTGGATCGCAGATAATCCGCGACGAGGTTGGCGATGTCGCGGTCGTCCTCAACGATCAAGATGTGCGCAAGCGGTTGCATGCGGGAACGCAACGGGATTTGCGCACGGCTGTCACGTGAGAAGATGTGTCGATTTGTTTCTGAGCGCGGTCTCTGCCGCGGGGTCAGCCACATCCTGACGCCGCCGGTGCAATGGCGAGCCAACTTTGCCGGGCATCCTCTCGAGATGGCGCAGCACGGTCACGCGAGCGCCAAGGATCGTGAATGAGGATGACTTTGTGATGATGCAAAAACTGGCCGCATCTGCGGCGGCCCTCTTCTTTTCCCTGTCGACGATCGGGCCTGCCGGGGCAGGCAGCGCCCTTTCCCTCGCTGACGGCAAGGAATGGTCAATGACCAACCAAAACGGGCGCTCCGGCCGCATGATGCTCAAACGGGATGGGACCGGGACGATGCGCATGGGCCTGTTCTCGCTGGGGATGACCTGGTGGGCCAACCCGCCGGATGAACTTTGCATCGACAATGCCCGCACCGGGACGCGCTGCGTGCAACTGGTTGCTGTGGCAGGTGGGTTCGATGGTGTTTCAAACGGGGAAGTGGTCATGACGCTTCGCCGCTGAGCGGCGCTAACCTCGATCACCATCGCTACACTGGGCCACGTCAAACCTTGAGGGCGTGGCCTAGACTTGGCTCCGGTTGTGCTGCCCCAGCCGGAGCCTTTTTGCGTTGCAGCAAAGCCTCGCCCCGCCAACCCGTCGAAGCCGGCGCAGTAGCGGTTCACGCTCGCGCAGAAGGTTTCATCGCTTGCGCCCGCCGTGGAGCGGGACGCAACGTTCGCCCGGCAACGAGGATGGACGGCTCCCGCTAGAACTGACGTTGAAGGCTGACCGTGAAGAGGTCTCGCGTTAGGTCAAAGTCCGACGACGACCCATCGCGAAGGTTCAACTCGATGTCGGGGATGATCTCGCGCCGATAACCGAGCTCCACCAGCGTGCGCGGTGTGACGTTCACCCGCACACCGGCCGACACCTGAAACGCGACGCTCGTATCCCAATCGTCCGCGATGATGCCATCGGCGAAGGTGCCGACCTCGTCGAGGCCCACACGTGCGACACCGATACCCGCCCCGACAAAGGGTGTCACGCGGCTGAGCGGTGTGCCCTTCACCTGCTCGAACGCACTGAAATGCGCGTCCAAGTAGCCGTTGGCAAAGCCGGTAAAGCCGGTGAGCGAGCCAACACTTGTCTCGCTCGACCGGCTCACGCCAGCCACATCGATCTGGTCAACTTCGGACGTGAAAAAGCCAGCTTCCAACTCGCCGCGGAAGCCAATAGGGCCAAAGACGGGGCTGGTGCCGTAGCCGATCAGCGCCGCCGTCCCGAAGCTCGGATCATAGGCAATGTCGACGTTACCCGCCGCGGATTGCAGACTAGTATCGCTGTTCACCCCAATCCTACCGCGCGTGCCGAAATAGAAGCCAGCCCGCTTGGCGGTCTCCTCGGTGGCGTCGAATAGGGCGTTCATCTCTAGTGTCGGGGAAGGTACAAGGTCTGCGCCCTCCGCCGCGGGAACAAAGCCTGTCACAGACAACCAGGAGAGTATGATCCCAGTAGTGGGAAAACGTGTCCGCCAGCGACATGGTCGAGCCGTGGCTTTGGTTCGATTGGCGTAGTGCGCTCGAAGGCCCCTGAGCGCTTTGCGGGCGAGCCAACCAGCTAAAAGTGCCGGTGGAGGAATGTCTGGCTTTGACGGGCTCGCGGGGGAGTGGTCTCGCTTCTGGGTACTCGTCCGATTGGGCTCTCGGCAATTGCTTTCCACAACGCATCTCCTCCTCATGGATTAAGCGTTGGTACGTGCCTTTTTTTTCCGGTTTTTTTCGCGATTACATCATAGTGCATACAAAAGATATGCTGGAGGAACAGTGTATTTGGATGCTTTCATCGACTGCATCGGAGAGGCTTCCATTTAGCGTTGTAAATTGTTGAAGCGCAGCCGAACACTTCGCGGACGCGACTGTGATTTCTCTTCGTCTCATTGGACTGCCCGCTCCAGTGGCTCGGTCGCGGTGCCGTTGTCATTCGCAAACTCGATGCAGCCGTACCGTCGATCACTCCATGAATGTTGGTGGCAAGCTCAAATCTAACCACTTTCCAAACTTAGGTGTTTCCGTCACTGCGCGATGCGGTGCGAACAGGGCGGAAAACGGCCGCATTAGGTCCCGGACTCCTCGCCTGAGACTCCGGCGTTCGCGGAGCCGTTCTCCATTGAGTTTCAGGAGGAGGTTCCGAAGACCGCCACCCCAATCCGACCCTACTCGCGCACAAGCGCCCACTCACCAAGAGGCATGCGCTGGACCGAAAGAGCATAGAACCGGCGCTTGTCTCCGGCTGGATCGATGCAGGGCAAATCCACATCGCTGAGGAAGAAGTTGAGCTGGTTCATATCGCCTCCTTCCGGGTAGCCGTTGAGCGGGGCGCACAGGGATGTCGATAGAGCGTTGCCGCCGGACGTGGTGGTGTTCATGGCCTCGGTGATTGAACGAAAGCCAATGCCTTGGGCCTCCAATCCCTCGACCGTCTCAATGAGCTACTTCATGGAGCGCGCAAGGCAATCCAGCTTCCGCACCACGAGAGTATCGCCTTCGCGCATGCAATAGATCGCCGCGATCAGCTGTGGCCTGTCACGCTGCGCCGCCGACGCCTTCTCTCAGAAGATGTACTCTCAGCCGAGCTTGTTCAGCGCAACCTGCTGAAGGACGGGTTTTTGATCCTGTGTTGAGACGCGGGCGTATTCGATGAACGTGCAATCATCTGGTTGCTAAGCATATTAAACATGGTTTGATAAATACACTATAACAATGTTGTTGAGAATATTACTTTGGTGGAAATCCGCGAGCTTGAAATTGCCGAAGAGAATACGGCAGAACATCTTCAAAAACACTTGCTAAATGTAAAAAAGTCCATGCGCTCCGCTAGGAGCATTTTTCAGCGGTATCGATCCATTATCGGAGGCTGAGGCATGGACGTCATCGATACGCGCTTCGCGTGACATCTCGCCCGCTCCCACAAACCACCCCGTTCAAGCACACGAATTGCCGGTGAAGCTGATATCACCACGCCCTACTCGCCGCGCACCAACGCCAATAAGCGGTACACACAGACCACTTTGGCCCGAGTGGGCTTACGCTCAGTCTTGCAACGCCTCAGACACTATTGCTGATGTTCTGCCGAACTCGATCCAATTCTACAAATGGCACATGCCAAACGGCCGCGTTGGCGACCAAACACCCAACAACCGCCTCAGCATCGCAGAAGTGACCTAATGAGAATCCATGTCTAGGGTCGGCCTGACTTAGGTGAAATCATCTGACCCGGAATGACCGTCCATGTCTGTGCATGAGACGTGGATGCGGTGGCGTCCTCAGCAGTAGCCAAGACAATCGCGGTACCAGGCCGCGATGGCCCCGCAGGTGGCCGGCCAGGCGGCCCGCTGCGCCGCCGTTGTGGGCAGCGCTGCGCGGAAGGCGGCCCGCAATTCCTCTTCCGCTGCGTCTGGGTCGACACCCGTCAGCCGCCCTGCCTCCATCACCGTCCGGCCCGAAACCATTAGCGTCAGGAGCGCCTCTTTGCGGGCCCGTGCAAACACAAGCGTGCGAGGGTCGGTCGCCATCAAGCCGTCCCGGTCCAGCGCGGCATCGTCGAGCAGCACAATGTCAGCCGGCATCCCTGGCGCAAGGACACCGCCAGCCTCGAGCCCCAAGACCTTGCGCCCAGCGCCGCACGCGGCCCAAAGCGCCTGTTGGGGGCGGAGCACCACGTCGAACCCGGTCCCGGCATGCAGCCCGGTCAACAAACGCATCTCGCGGAGCGCGTCATCGTCCTCGTCGAACGTGCACCCATCAAGGCCGAGGGCGATCACCGTGCCCGCCGCACACATGTCTGCCACCGGCGCAAGGCCCGACTTCAGGTGCATGTTGGATGAGGTGTTGATCACCGCCTGCACCCCGCGGCGGGCCATAATTGCGAGGTCTTCAGGACGGGTCCACGTGCAATGGGCAACCGCAAGGCGCGGGCTCAAAAAGCCGATCGTATCCAGCGCCGCCAACAGCCCCTCGGGATGCGTCGCGTCGGCCCACGCGCGCTGGTACTTGGTCTCCAGAAGGTGCATGTGGATCCGACGCCCGGTCCGGGCCGAAGCCTCTGCAATGGCGGCCATCAGCTCCGGCGAGCACCACTGCGGCCCCGTGGGTCCAAATTGCACATCAACACCGCGCCCCGCGAGCGCTGCCGCCACAGCCTCCACCTGCGCAACCTGCTCAGCCGGCGATGGCATCGGCCGGTCCAGCGCAGCCGCAAGGCGCGCAGCAGCCTCCTCATCGGCCACGCCCACCCGATCCACCACAGATCCATGATCGCCATAGACCAGCGGATTGCGGTCGCGCATGGAGATCGCAAGCGCAATGCGGATGCCCACCGCATCGGCAGCGTCAGCAATCTGCACCGCCTCCTCGTCCAGTGGCACCAGCCCCATGGGCCGCGTGAGGTGCACCATCATGGCCGCCGCCCCGCCGCGCGCAGCCCTGGCAAAGGCCGCCCGCGCCGAAAGGCCGGCATCCACCGACGGAATGGCACCAAGCCCCGGGAGCCACGTCTCCAGCGGCTCGCCCCAAAGGCCGAACGAGGTCGGCGACAGCGGCCGGGCGTGGTCATGCGCGTTGATGATGCCGGGCAGCGCAAGGCCAACGCACTCAGCCTCCGCCGGTGCCGGGCCAACGGACACAATCCGGTCCCCGTCAACAACGATTTCGGTGGGGCCGGCGGGCGCGTATTCCGGCCCCACCAAAGCGGCTGCCGCGTAAAGTCGTTTCAACGCCATCGTCAGCCGCTCCCCCGCGCGCCACGCATCTGCGACACCACCTGCCGAGCACCCGCCACATCAAGCCCCGGCCACGCGCCGTCGGCATAGACGGTTCGCCCTGCCACCATCACACGGCGAACCGATTGACCACGCTCGGCAAACACCAGCTGCTGGTTGAGGTCGTTGGCGGGGCACAGCGTCGGGCTCGTTGGATCGTAGAACGTCAGGTCAGCCCACGCGCCTTCGCGGATCTCACCCAGCGCACCGTCCTCAAGCAGCGCAGCAGCGCCCCCTTGCCGCGCCATCGCCAACGCATCGCCAGTGGTGGGCCAGGAGGAGCGATCAACGCCCCCCGCCGCCCGCTGCAACAACAGCGCAAGCGCCATCGTCTCGTGCACATCCAGCGTGTCGTTGGTCGAAGCACCATCGGTGCCCAACGCCACGGCGCACCCGGCGGCGAGCATCTGCGGCAGCGGCATCAGGCCGACGCCCAGCTTCGCGTTAGAGTGGGGGTTGTGCACCACCACCGCGCGATGCTGCGA
>ERZ1740058.785-NODE-785-length-20495-cov-5.924364_pt1 | contig 20495 bp, 14 predicted proteins | sample MGYA00581745_ERZ1740058 | MGnify/ENA primary metagenome ERZ1740058 (study PRJEB43018, sample SAMN04849742) | marine metagenome | isolation source: floating plastic debris | place: Pacific Ocean | collected 2008-08-30 | study: EMG produced TPA metagenomics assembly... | reverse complement strand
CTATTTAGTAAAATAAAGAATAATTCCAAATAATTTAAAGAGGTATTATTCTGAAAAGCAGAATTTATCAGAATTAGTAGTTGAGTAAATGCTTTTGTCGAGGAGAAAGAGCGTACGTAATAATCCGGATATCCGAACCACGGAAGGGTTTACCATTCTTTACGAAACCTACGTAGAATTTGTGTTTGACATCTGCTATCGATACCTCGGTGAATTGGCTCCCAGCCAAAATATTACCTCTGAAATTTTCACCTCACTTTGGGAGCGTAGAAATGTGCTGTATGAAGATGATTGGAAAGATGATTCATGGAAGCGCTATCTATCGAAAGCAGCCAAGCATAAGCTTTACGACTTCCTAAGAAGGCAAGAACAGTCCAAGCGGTACGTCAGTACGGCTGTTCAGGAGAGGCTCCTTTATGAAAATACCACCGAAGAAACGCTATCCGCTAGCGAACTATCTGAGCAGGTAAATATGGTAGTGAATCAGTTACCTCCCCGGTGCAAAGAAGTTTTCCAATTGAGTAGGGATGAAGGGTTATCCTACCAAGAAATTTCCGAACATCTCTCCATCTCAGTTAATGCCGTAAATAAACACATCTCCAAAGCCCTAAAATCCCTCCGTGATCATTTGGTGGACTACCAGCTACCGAACAAATCCACTGGTAGTTAGCACTGTGTGCGCACTGGATACTCTACTTTTCATATCCGAATTAACCTTAGTCTGAATGATTACCAAGCGTTGCGCCGGAAACCTTTTACTAGTTATTTCATGAATTTTCAAAAATTTTCTGTCAAGATAGATCACTCTTAAGTCATTGATGATCAGATAAATAATTCTATTTTTTAGATTTATAAAGTGGCTTAGATCAATTTTTTTCATTTTCCAAGGTACTGGATGAAGATACTTATCCGACAGTAGTTGTGAAGACCCATCTACCCATGCTGATGAGTAGAGCTACACTAAATCCAAACTGGATCTTTCCATGAAAATAACCAAAGAACTATTGGAGCGGCACAGCCTGGGCTTAACCAACAAGGAAGAGAATGAGGCAGTAGAAGAGTGGTTCAACAAGCTTGATGATCCCTCGATAGGAAAAAAAGCACCTATAGAAACTGAGGAGAATAAACGACAAATTTGGACTAAGCTCGAACAAGCGGTACCGGAGTTAGAAAGTCATTCGGGCCGTAGTGATCCAAAAGTGATCCCCTTGTACAAGCGGGTGACGCGATATGTCGCCGCCGCTATCATCCTATGCATGGTAGGTTTTTCAACCTACTACTTCTCTATTTCTGGATGGAATACTAATGAACCACAAATAGCTGATCTATACCAAACCGTACAAACGCAGCGTGGTGAAAAGAGAACGCTCACCCTTTCGGATGGCTCTACCATCCGGATGAACTACGAAACTGAGGTCCGAGCCCCCAAGCAGTTTGAAGGCGATGAACGAATTGTTTACTTGGAAGGTCACGCTCACTTCGATGTTAAAAAAAACCCCGACAAGCCTTTTATTATCTATACCGAGGACACTAAAACCCGGGTTTTAGGAACCTCCTTCGACATCAACTCCAAAGGAGCTGATGAAACCGAAATTATCGTCACCAGTGGAAAAGTAGCCTTTTCCAAAAAGGAACAAGAAGCGAATTCAGTGACCCTCACTGTGAACGAGCGGGCAGTACTTAAGTCTGATAATACCATAGCCACTAGCGAAGTAGATGCGCTAAAGCGTACCGCATGGAAGGATAACCGACTGGTATTTGAAGGCCAAACACTGCGGGAGATTATTGAAGTGCTGGAGCCCTGGTACGCCATTCAAGTAACGGTACAAAATCCGGCTCTGCTGGAAGAAGACTTTATTCTTTCCTTAGATAACCCCCCTCTTAAATCCGTCTTGGAAGATCTGAGTTTTGCCGGCGGTTTTGAATACAGCATTCAGGGAACAGAAGTCATCATTTTTTAATGCCCCTATACGCGATCATGACTTATAAAAAACTACACATGCTGCTGCTGGCACTCCTAACTTCTCTTCACGCTTATAGCCAGGCTGATATACTTGACAGGAAGATCAGTATACGGTTTGAGGATCAAAATGTAGGAGGTGCCTTAAAGCAAATCATGAATGAGGCGGGGTGCTCTATTACCTACCAACCTTCGGCGTTGCCTGAAGGGCGTAAGATCACAAAGTCATTCAATAAGACTGAAATCAGAAGTATAATTCAGGAAGTATGGGGAGCCCCTATTTCGCTACGCGCGAGGGGAAACGACATTACCCTGCGAGTAAGCCGAGATAACAGCACAGACGCACAAAAAGGGAGCCTCATTGGACGTATTACCGACGAAAATGGGGAGCCAGCCCCTTTTGTGGCAGTAGCGATCAAGGGAACCACCAAGGGCGTAGTTACTGATGCCGAAGGACAATTTGGAATCAAATCATTGGAAGCTGGTTCCCATACCCTGGTCATTTCATCGGTGGGCTACGAAGAGGCTGAGGTTCAGGCTTCAGTAAACCCGGGTGAGACTACCAACCTAATGCTATCACTTTCTGGATCGGTGAGCACTCTGGCGGAAGTGGTTGTGGAGGGCAAGTCTATTGCCCGAGAAATGGCTGAACAGCCCATCGCCATCAGTACGGTAAATGCCCTAAAGCTTCAGGCACAGACCCAGGATATAGCACGAGTACTGGACAAGGTAGAAGGTGTACGGATCAGACAATCCGGTGGTTTGGGTAGTGCTACTAATATTAGCATCAACGGCCTCACCGGAAACGCGATACGATTCTATTACAACGGCATTCCGTCAGAATTTCTGGGCGGCGGCTTCCAAATAAATACTTTGCCCATTAGCAATGTAGACCGAATAGAGGTGTATAAAGGGGTAATGCCAGCGAGTATCGGAACCGATGCGCTGGGAGGAGGTATCAACATAGCCACTAGTACCGATGGAGAGAAAAAAATAGATCTGTCCTATCAATTTGGATCATTTAACACCCACCGAGCTGCGGCCAGTATCACCCGGCCTTTGGGAAAGAGGTGGTTTGTGAATGTAAATGCCAACTATAACTACAGTGATAACAATTTTGAGATGGAGGTAGATAACAATACCTACGATCCTGATTTACCCTTTCCAACAGGAGTAGAAACCATCAAGGTTAGACGTTTTCACGATGCCTTTTCAGCTTTTTTGGGTAATGCACAAGTAGGTTACCGCAATGAAGAAAAGGGATTTTCCCTGCTAGCCATGGGGTATGTCACTGACACCTATAAAGAATTCCAGCATGGTGCAAGGGTTAATTTTGTGCCAATAGGTGAGCTAAGTGTAAAAAGCCAAGACACCTACTTTAAACTGGATTTAGAACAGAAGATCGCCGAGAAATGGCAATTCAACTACTCAGGTATTGCTGGTTATTCCCGATTACAGGTTAAAGACTCTTCCAGAAATATTTACGATTGGTACGGTAGAAATATCACCAAAATCAATCCTAACATTGACCGGAGTAATGGTGCTGAGTTACTAGCCCTACCTTCTATTTCTGATGTCTACAGTTACAACACAGTACATCGGTTTGGTATAGTTCGTCAGTTACCTTACAGTATTCGATTGAGCCTTAACCATTTTTTTGCTTATCAAAATCGTGAAGGAAGCGAAGAGTTAGAGGTCAATTACATAGCTGGACGAGATCCCAACGAAAACGGCTTTCTTATTACTCGGAATATTACGGCATTAGAGCTAAGTAAGCAGCTTTTTTCTGACCGATTGGAAGTGCTTTCTACGCTAAAATCCTACCAATACCTTACCGAAGGCGTCAACACGCTGATAAGGAATAGAGATGATCAAACAGAATTACCGGTTGTTACCAACAGTGAGCACGCATGGGGGTTTAACGTAGCCGCAAAATGGAAGATTAACAATAAGCTATTTATTAGGTCATCATTTGAAAATGCCCTCCGGATCCCCACTCAAAACGAGATTTTTGGGGATTTAAGAGTCATCCGTCCTAATTTCTCCTTGAAACCCGAGAGAAGTCGAAATTTCAATGCAGGGTTCAACGCTGACATCAGCCCGTTTCTAAGGACAAGTGTGAATTACTTTCTTCGATCTCAAAGTGATGGGATCATACTTCAACTTATCGATACCGAAAATGCTCGGTTCATCAATAGAAGAAAGATACACAGTGCTGGGGCTGAACTGGCATTTCGGGGTGCTATCACTAACAACTTTAGCTATTCATGGAATACGACCTACTTCAATCTGGAAATCCGAGAAGTAGAGCAGCCTCAGGATCAGTTTTTAGTAGGTAGTCCTGTACCAAACATTCCTACTTTCTTTTCCAACCTGACATTGGGCTATCAATTCAATGATGTATTACAAGAAGATAATAATCTCTTGCTAAATGTAGATGCCCAGTTTGTAGATGAATTCTCTTTTATACAGCAAGGAAGATTCATCAATGAAGATTTTGTGATACCCACTCAATTTGCGGTAGATGCAGGATTTACCTACAGCATACAAAATTATTTGACCCTCAATTTTCAGGCGAATAACCTGTTAGATGCTGCACTTTTCGACTTTTTAAGCGTACCCAGACCAGGTCGAAATTTTGCTGTAAAAGTGAGGTATACCCTTTAATTAATAATTCAATTAAAAAGTTAAGTGATGATTAAAAACGTTCTAAAAATATTAATGCTAGCTACGCTTCCGGGCCTGATCTCATGTACTGAGGACAATGAAACGCCAATTACCGAAAAACAAACTGGATTTGTTCTACAGACAACAGCCGGTACTGGTGCTGAACAAAATCAATTTGTTCAATTTTTTGACGAGATACCGACTGGCGCCATCGACAATACGCAGGGGAAATCGTTTCAGCAATTCTCTGCTAGCGAAGTAGTTGACAACTTTATAATTAGTTCAAACATTTCCGGAGCCGATGAGGGTCTATCACAGGTAAGATTTGATTTGGATGGGGAAGCATTTGAGAGTGCATTTTTGCCGACTACGGGATTTGCCGGATTTGGCGGCATAAAGGACGCAGAAAATGCGTACATAAACGATGCGGACCGCGATGAAATAGTTGTTTACAATCCTACTACTATGCAAGCCAAAGGCATTATTGATTTAACCGGAGCTTTCATGGATCCTAGCTGGACCGGGGTTAATTATGAAGCTTTCGTAGTTAGGGATAATGACCTATTTGTAACCGTCCGACCGGCTATCCAAGGTAGTGGCAGTTTTTATGCTACAGACAGTGCCATTGTTTATCACATAGACCTGACCACTAATAGTTATCAAAGTGTTTCTGCTCTTGATAACAAAGGTCTCGCCCGAAGAAGCGGTGAAAATTGGGTCGATGAGCAAGGAAATATTTATTTAGCTGCCACATTATCAAGTCCTGAGCGGTCCTCACTGCCATCAATATTGAGAATACCAGCTGGTTCTACTTCACTTGACCCTACCTATGATTTCAATTTCATTAATACCGTAAGTGCTACATTGTTGGCTTCTGGATTACCCGTTTTATTGGGCAATTTCGAATATCATAGAAATGGAAAGGCATACTCAGTTGTAAGCACTACTTTCCCTCTGGTGTTGCAGGAGTTTTTGGCTGCAAACGGAGGCTTAGGTGGAGTTGCTGGTGATCCGGATTTGTTAACCCAGGCATTGGCTTTGTTCAACTCGAATCCTAGTGGGCAGTTTGTTGAAATAGATCTGGAAGCACAAACGACTACAATTATTGAAGATACACCATTGGTCAATGCTTTCTCATCTCGGGTCTCAGTGATCGATGGTGCTGTCTATTTCCTGGCTGTGGGCGGGGAGACGAATATGGTTCTTGAATATGATCCTGCGACACAAACTTCGTCAGAGGTATTCAATGTGACTGCCGGAGGCAGTATAACTCGCTTCGCAAAAATTGGAGAATAAGGAAAACCTGGATGCAGAAGCCCTCACCTTGGGGGTTGCTGCATCTTTTTCCAAGGATAATGATCATTTTGGCAATAGTATTTAGCTCAACTCAACATTTTTTTACTCATAAATATTTAAAGATGTCTACTTCAGATTGAAATATAATAGTCTGAATTACAGTAATTTGTAATATTTTACCTAGCGTATTGTTACCCTTTCTTCTGCCCATTGAGGTTGAGAATTAACCTCAGAAGAGTGTAGCCTATGAATGCCAGCCCTCTCTATTCCCTGCAGAGCTATGGTACATAGTAAAAATCCTTCTAAATGACTAAGGGCGAGTTTGGATCAAGCTTAAATTAGATCCTGAATGGCGTCCACTTCGGGCTGTAAACCGCCATTTCAGGAACCTGATTACGCCTTGGCTTAGCCCTTAGCACTGCTATGAACTGGGCCTCGGTGGCTTCAAAAACGCTTCTTCAAAACCCTTACAAGCTATTTTTTGCAATTGCAGCGTGGAACCGTAAAAAAGTACTTAAACGTGTTATTAGACTATTTAAAATAATTCTAAATAATGTTGATCTGAAATAATTTGAATATTATGTTTGTATTAACACGTGCTAGGTTTCTGATACCTAACAAGGAATTTTCGAGAAGTCAAGATCAGGCTCATGTACGTAAAATTCTGTACTACTAAAAACTAAAAAAATGAAATTTTGGACACGCATAACCTTCGCCACTTTAGGGTTGATACTTATGGCAGTGCTAACCAACGCCCAATCTAGTAATATTTTTCTCGATAGGGGCTACTGGAAAAACCAACCTTCTTTGGAAGACATCAAGGCTAAAATGGAGGCGGGAAACGATCCTACCCAGTTAAATGGCAGCAGCTTTGACCCAACTACCTTCGCCATCATGGAAGGGCTTCCCAACGAAACGATTCACTACCTCATTTCTCTGGATGGGAACGGGAAAGATAAACTTACCCACGACGGTCGTACTTATATCTTCTGGGCCGCTTACGCAGGAAACCTGACTCTGGTAAAAAGCCTGGCAGAGCAGGGGGCTAAAACTGATATAGTAGATGACCATGGCTACTCTCTACTGAACTTTGCCGCGACCACCGGACAAACCAATCCGGCAATGTACGATTTCCTGCTGGCCAATGGCTCCGAACTCACCGAAACCACCCACAGCGGAGCTAATGCGCTACTGTTATTAATCCCGCATCTGAACGACTTTACGATGGTGGATTATTTCACCGAGAAAGGCGTAGATCTCAACAGTAAAGACGACGATGGTAACGGGGTATTCAACTACACTGCCCGCACCGGTAAGCAGAAAATGCTCGATAAGCTCATTAAAAAAGGGGTAGATTACAAAGAGCTCAACCAAGTTGGAGGAAACGCTATGCTATTTGCCAGTCAGGGAAACCGAGGTACTATCCCTCCGCTTTCGTTCTTCGAGTACCTGGAAGGACTAGGTATTGAGCCCAACGTCTCTACCGACGAAGGGGTAACTCCCCTCCACAACCTAGCCCGGCGGGCTGAGGATACCAAAGTGATCAACTACTTCATTGAGAAAGGGGTGGATATCAACCAAGCAAATAAGGAGGGAAATACACCACTGATGTACGCTGCCGCCTACAACGATCTGCCCATCGTGGAGTTCTTTGTTGAAAAGACCGATAATATTAACGCTAGTAACGAAGAAGGCGAAACAGCGCTCACTCGGGCAGTTGACAACAACTGGGCAAAGGTAGTACAGTTACTGATTTCCGAAGGGGCCGATGTAGGAGTAACAGATAAAGATGGTAATACCTTGGCGTACTATCTGATCCAGTCGTATTCTCCCAATTACGCTGAAGACTTCGACCAAAAGCTGAAGACACTCCAGAAAGAAGGGCTCGACCTGACAGTTACTCAGGCCGAAGGTAACACCCTATTTCATCTGGCAGCCGAGAAAAATAATATGGAATTACTCAAAAAAGTGCAGACATTGGGAGTAGATTTAAATCAACAGAACGAGGATGGAACTACCCCATTGCAGATTTCCGCGATGAAGGCTACTAACGACGATATTCTGAAGTACCTCATCGAGATCGGGGCTGATACCGAAGTGGTAACCGCTTTTGATGAAACTATCTACGATCTGGCCAGTGAGAACGAATTGCTACAAGAAAGTGGAACCAGTATCGATTTTTTGAAAAATGAATAAGTATAAGAAACTAGGGTTACTGAGTTTGTTAGGACTGGGATTATTATTTGTCTCGTTCATTGCTCGCCCCCAGAGTGCATCCTACAAGTGCCTCATTCAAATGATAAATTACAACGGTGAGGCCGCCTATTTGATCGTCTCACTGATTGACCCGGAGGGAAAGTACGAAAAGACCTTATACGTACACGGCGACGATGATGAATGGTACCCCGACCTGACCGAATGGTGGAATTACTTTGAGGATAAAGGTGAGGGTATTGACGCCATCACCGGAGCCACCATTGGGGGAGGTGAGCGAGCCATGAGCGTGTTTGAGGTAGAGGAATCCAAAATTGATGCGGGTTATAAAATCCGGTTTGAGACGGCGGTGGAAGACCAGGAGTACTACGTGAATGATATTGAGTTTGATCTCACTTCCAACAGCGTACCGGGTAAGTATGAGGGAGATGGCTACATTCGCTACGTGCGCATCGCCCCCAGTTAAGAACCGGGTTTAGCATGATCATTTCTATTTGGAGATACTGCCATTTGGCACTGGCAGTATCTTCTTTTGTTTTTATATTCATCGCCTCCGTCACCGGGGTAATATTGGCTTTTGAGCCAATATCTCACGACCTGCACGGTTACCGGTCGCCTCAGATCCGTAACTTAAGTTTAGCTGAAACTCTGGAGACGCTTCGGTCAACCTACGACGAGGTGCTCAGTATTTCGGTGGATGCGCACGGTTTTGTGTCCGCTTCGGTTATCGATGCGGAGGGAAACCTGGGAGATTTCTATATCAATCCGGTTAGCGGGGAGAAAGTAGGCGATTTGATCGAGCCGCATCCGCTGTTTCAGTTTGCTACTAACCTGCACCGCTCGCTATTTTTAAAAAGTACCGGGCGGTTCTTTGTGGGCTTATCCTCCTTCTTACTGTTTTTGATTGCGGTCACCGGAGCCATTCTTGTCATCAAACGGCAGCAGGGCATCCGGCAGGTGCTGGATAAGATTATCCGGGAAAATTTCTTTCAGTACTATCACGTTTATCTGGGCCGTCTGGCCCTGATTCCCATTATTATTATCACGCTTACCGGAGTGTATTTGTCGCTGTTGCGTTTTTCTCTCATTCCCTCCGAGCCACTCTCCCACAATATCGACTTTGATACCATTAGCGATACTCCGGCTATTCCGTACCAGGACTTTCCGTTGTTTAAGAACACAACCCTGGCTGAGCTACGATCTCTGGAGTTTCCCTTTTCCGAGGATGTAGAAGATTACTATTCAGTACAACTTAAAACTAAAGAAGTGCTGGTGAACCAGTACACCGGCGAAGCCCTAAGTGAACTGTCGTACCCTTTCACCACCGTAGCTACTAACTTAAGTACTATTCTCCATACTGGACAAGGAAGCTGGTGGTGGTCAATTATTTTAGGATTAGCCTCCGTCAGCACTTTGTTTTTTATCTACTCCGGATTTGCCATGACACTCAAGCGACGGTCCGCCCAGATTAAAAATACTCTTTCTCCCGATGCCTGTAACTACATTATTTTGGTTGGGTCGGAAACCGGTACGACTATTCCTTTCGCGGTACGGCTACAGCATGCCCTACTTCGCGCGGGTGAAACGGCCTATCTGACCGAACTAAACCGATACAGTACCTACTCCAGCATGCAACATTTGGTGGTAGTAACCGCCACCTACGGTCAGGGGGAACCCCCCACCAACGCCAGCAAGTTCGAGTCGCTGTTTTCCCAAACTAAACCCGCTCAGCCCTATACCTATTCGGTAGTGGGGTTTGGCTCAATAGCGTACCCCGAGTTTTGTAAATTCGCCTTTGACGTGGATGAGCTTATCCGTTCTGATCAGCAGAGCCGCCAACTGCTCTCCACCTACACTATCAACAATCGTTCGTGGGAGTCATTTCAAAAATGGGCCGGGAAATGGAGTCAGATGTTAGAAATCAAAATTGATATTTCGGGGGAAGATCCGGGATTAGCGAAAAAGAGTCAAAAGCGGCAAACATTTGAAGTGATCGGAAAGACTCAGGCTTCAGACCATCCCGATGATACCTTTTTAATCGAGCTGGGAACCTCCGAAAAGCAATCGATTACCTCGGGTGATCTGCTCTCGGTAAGCCCGGCCGAGGATACCCACGATCGACTTTACTCCATTGGACTTACCTCAGAAAATCGAATTTTACTTAGTGTGAAGCGGCATGAGCGGGGCGTATGCTCCAACTACCTGAATCAGCTTACTGAGGAGGATACGTTGAAAGCTAGCATTATTCGCAACCAGGAATTCCACATTCCCTCTCAGGCTAGTCGGGTAGTATTAATTTGTAATGGTACGGGAATCGCCCCCTTTCTAGGCATGCTAGATAATAACCGAAAGCCGATTGAGACCTACTTGTACTGGGGAGGGCGAAACCATCGCTCATTAGAGCTGTACCGGGAGATCATCGACCAAAATTTGCGGCATCAGCGCCTGACCGACTTCTTCTCCGCTTTTTCTCGCAATGGTAGCGAAAAGACCTACGTACAAGACCTTATTCATGCAGATGCCGAACGGATTGTCTGCACCTTTCAAAGCAAAGGAGTGGTAATGATCTGCGGCTCAGTAGCCATGCAAAACGGTGTGATTGGCGTGCTGGAAGACATCTGTCTTTCTCATACGGATAAGCCATTAAGTTACTACCAAAATCGCCATCAGCTAAAGATGGATTGTTACTAGTAAGAATCAGTTGGTAATATGTCAGACACCTCTTTCTGATGGGTTGTAGATATCTGACATCTGCTGAAGATAGCGGTAGGCACCACTAGCCTAGACAGAAGCCCGAGCTAGAGGTGTATTTTTCCTATGGTTTTTTTAGTTGTGTAATCGCGAGATACTACAAACAGAAGGGCTAGGTACGCTAAGTAAACGCACACGCACGCCAACATGGAAAGTGATTAGAATAATTTATTTGTATACATTATTACACCGTTTTCCAAACCCTGTAATTGCTCGTAGCTGTCGATTCCATTCTGTCGCAATGTCCATGTTTTCGTATAGTCCTTATTATAAGCACGGATATAGTTTACACCATCAATATTATTTTGAAATTCAACTTCCGCATAAGCATCAAAAGCGGTTGCAATTGAGTATTCACCTGTTAAGAGGTTGATTTTAATATTTCTTGCATCGGAAGAATTATCAAAGAAATTGTAGCGATCGTCCCAAGCATAATTATCGAGACTAGTTGTGTAGTAAGTGAATACAACTTCATTTTGAAACGCAACGACCGGACGCATAGTAAGACTAAAATTATCGATTGCCTGATTCAAATCGAGCTCATAGCTGTTATCGAAATTTCCGTCATTATCTACTCGAAGAACCGTATGTGGGTCACTGGGTGTATTAACCCAATAGTGGGCAAACATGGCGTTCTCCCTCTGTGGCCAAACGTAATTGAATCCATCATCATTGGTTACGAGCCCTTGAAAAGCTTGTAAATGTAACGATCTATCATCTTGATTGTATGTAAGCGATTTGGTATCTGTATCAAATACAGCAAGAGTGGCCTTCATTCCAGCAGCGTCACCGTCAGGGTTTTCTGGAAAGTAGGATATTGGCATTAGAATATTATTGTCTCTAAGATAGCCGTGACCTGAAAGAGGTGGGGCGGCATCCTGAAAATTTGCAGGTGGAGGAAAGTTAAATGTCTCTGTGATCTCCATTGTAGAAGGATCGAATTGAAGAATTAAACCCTCTTCAAGATTGTAGATATATGCTTCTGAATCAGATTTAAATACTATGTCTCCTATAAAATCAATTCCCGTTGAAGCATAGCTCAGTAAGCCTGCCACATCCAACTCCAATGTGGATTTATTGATAATCCATTTTGTAATAGTTTTTGCGTCAGAACTGACTGCATATACGTTCTCGCCAGAAGAGTATACTCCTGCATTTGACCCTAATTCTACACTATTGTTGATGTCAACATCAGAGTTTATATCTTTTGTTGCCTCCATGTACCAAATTCTTCCTTCTGGTTGCGATACGAAGTACCCGGTTATCCAAGCAGATTCCGCTTCCTCTCCGCTGGGAGTTACATTTATGCTATCATCCTCACTGCAAGAGAATATGCTGATGGTGATTACTATTATCAATAGCACAGTAGTCCATGCCCATGTTTTAGTAGTTTTCGTGGTGGGTTTAGATTTAAACATTTTCATTTTTTTGGACTTTTCATATTAACAGTTATTTAATTGTTACCTGCCGTTGTTGGGAATGTGTCGTTCCAGGGCACGTTTCCAGGCAGGTTTCCCAAATCAGGTCTATTTGCTGCTTGTTATTTTATATTTTTAGTATTTACATAGGCATACAGGATTTAGAATTGAGTAGTTTTTTTGCGGAAAAAAGCTCGGTCGGGTTGCTGCAACTCAAACAAATCAAAGACTATGGTATCAGCCACTTTTCTGACTGATGAACTAGTTTAGTGAACCAACACCACTGATAAAACTACCATGATACAAGTCTTATTCGTCCAATAGGATAGTAGAAAAACCACCTTTCAATTGGGCATTATAAGTATCTTGCAACCTTCGCTCATCTGTTAGATGAGCATTCTGATCGGAGCCACTAAGGATGTACGTCTTGTGAGGCTCTAGGGTAAATTCTTGCTCACCACACACAATGTGTTTAGGTGCGTGGGCACTATTATGCAGTCGGAGGGTTCCCTCAAATCTTACCTGATAGCGGTCGCGGTTCATTATACCGTAGGCACCTTCACCCCCGTATATATATAGTACATCAGTTAACCGACTATCTTTCTTAACTGTATTCGCTTGAGCACTCGGTAATGCTGCGAAATAGCCGATAAAGAACGCCCCGATAATCAAGCAGGCGACCGCCGCGTAGCGCAGAACTCGCTTGTGCAGGGGAACTACCTTGGTTGGCTCACCATCCAGAAAAGGGGACAGTGAGCGCCAAACGTTAGTTTCCATCCCCTCCAGCTCGTTATCCGCCAGGAGGCTCTCTTCTTGTTTGAGGGAGGAATTGAGCCATTGTTCTACGGCTAGCGCCTCTTCGGGGGAACACCGCCCGAGGTGATACTTTTTAATTAGCTCCGCGGTAACTTTCATTGTTGAGTAGTTTTGGTTGCTCTTCTACTTACTTAGTTGAGTAGGTACCAACCATTTCTTACTCACCTGTAAAAAAAATTAAAAAAAATTTCCTCGCTTGAGCAATAACCCTGTTTCAGGCGTCTGACATCTGATTTGAAGGGCTGGTCAAATATGAATTTTAGTTACGGAGTGATCCTAGTTTACGAGCGGCTTATGTATTTTTGTAGGTTACTGCGGAGAAATTTAAGGGCTTTGGTTAATTGAGAGTCGACGGTTTTTTCGGAAATATCCATTACCGAAGCTATTTCCCGGTTGGTCATTAGTTGTTCGGTACTGAGTCGGTATATCTGCTGACGACGAGGAGGAATCTGAGAGGTTAGTTTATTGGTTTCTGCCATTAGTTCGTGGAACCTAATGGATTCTTCTACTGAATTATCCTGCTGGCCGATATTTCCGTTAATCTGGGCATCTATTTTTTTGCGTCCCAGTTGTACGCGCAGATAAGAAAAAATCGCCAATTTGACAGCTCTGGTCAGATAATTTTCTATTGAGCTGTTTACCACTACTTCATCTCTTCGCTCCCACAACTTACCGAAAACATCGTGCACAATATTTTCCGCTTCGGCTTTATCGCGAAGCTGATTATAAGCCGCACTCAGTAACCTTTGGGCGTAACGGCGATAAACCTGCTCAAACCCTTCTCGAGTAGTAATATCAAGAGAAGGGGAGAGCCCTGAGGTAGGCTCAGCGGATTTACTGTTTTCTTTTTGTTCGGCTGCGTTTCCCCGCCGGGAAGATCCAGTCCAGAGAGATAGTATAGACATAGTGAGGCTGCGTTTCCCCGCCGGGAAGATCCACAGGTTGCGTAAACCTAGCCAGGCGGGTTTCTCTTACAAAAAGAGAAGGTTCCGTAACGGGCAGCAGTGTGGGCGTATTTTTTGACCGTTAGAAAACTCTACCGGGGCGTAGGTAGATTAACAATGATTTTTCTTTAGATTAATTCTAAACTAAGATAAACATAAGCATCAAACCATTAGCAAGCAATAGTAATAGTCACTAATTTTACGATTGAGAATACTCAGCTACTACCGAGGAAGAGGCGATAGTAGTTTCACTTGATCTAGGTTCCAAGGTTCTCAATTAAATATTGGCGTGTTAGTTTTGCGGCGTTCTTACCCTAATCCGTGCGGGTCTAGCTTTTGAGGTTCGTATTACAGCCGTTTCAGCTACTGCTTGGAGTGGGAGTTTTCTTTTTTTCTTCTTCCGGCCCCACCACAGCAAAGTTCCGGTAATGGGTAAGGAGGCGGTAACCAAACTCACTATAAAAGCCAGAATTTTACCAGGTAACCCTCCGATAGCTCCTACGTGAATATCGTAATTCATCCGGATTACTCTGTCGGCCAAACTAGCTTGTTTGTAAACGCTGTAAATACTACCGGGGTCTAGCTCTTCTAAGGAGTAGGCGTCGTAAAATCGGTAGTCGGAGTTATAGTATACCCCGGATTGAGATGAGACCTCCACGTAAATGGAAGAAGAGTCGTTGGCAGGGTAGTGCAACTCCAAGCTCTCGTAGTCAGGGTTCGACTGTACTAGCATCGGCAGTAGCCGATCAATGGGTGGGTCTTGATTATTCTTCAATACATTTTTGCGGCTTTCATTGGTGGGAATAACAAACTGAGGAGCCTGATCACCACCCCAGGCTTTGTAAGTAACGAAGTATATCCAGTTGAACGCCATAATCAATCCGGAAAAGGCAATGATCAGAGCGAGCAGCGAAACGTAAAAGCCCACCACGCTATGCAAATCGAAGTTCTTTCGGCGCCAGCGAGTAGTGGGTTTCCAGACGAAAGTAAAGCGCTGTTTTCGGCTTTTTCGGCTGGAAGGCCACCACAGATAAATGCCGGTGACTAGCAGTATGACAAAAATCATGGTACCATACCGCATAATTTCGGTACCAATCCTAGGGGGTAACCAGAGATATAAATGACCCTGAAGCACCCACCAAAAAAAACCGTCCCGATGATCCTTAGTACCCATTACTACACCCGAGTAGGGATGCAAGTAGACTGAATGGTAAAACTCCGGTTCCGCCTGATAGAAAATTACCTCTACCGGTTCGATCGTACCCTCATTAGTGGCTCGGCAGTACTTGGTACCGTGAATTAGTTTATCGGGGAAAATGGTCGCAGCGGTAGCTTTCGCTTCAGTAGGAGCAACAAACGGCTTGGTTTCGGTTGGAACTGACCGGTCGCCATCAACCATTCGGGTAATTTCTTCCTGAAAGACCCAACAACAGCCAGTGAGGGCCACTATCAGTACCACCAGACCAGACGCCAATCCCAGGTAGAGATGAAGTTTGCCCGATGTTTTTTTTAGCTGTCGCTTGGTCATGAGGGTATTTTCGTTATTATCCCACGTTATGTGGGGAGAGTTAAACCGAGGAGGCCGACTCATTCGAGTCGGCCTAATTCCAGCGGTACGCAGAGATTATTTTTCCGGAAGCGAAAGAATTGCTTTGGCGTAATTTCCATCGACAGTGGCACCAGGAGTTACCGTTTCAGTGTCAACATCAATGGCGTAGATCTGAGCTAAAGCGCTATGACTAACGCCCAGATACAACGTAGATTCTTCCACCAGATGGGCACCGTTCCAGCCACCACCTCCTTTGGGAATATCCGTGAGGAGGGTAAAAGTCTGATTGTACAGATCGACGATACCGGTTTCCAGTAGGGGTTGAGGAGAAGTTGGGGCGTAGGTCGCCCACAGGAAGTCGGCATTAGTTTCGTCCTCCTTCAGTACTCGAACTACGGCCTTTCCGTCAGCTACATAAAACATATCGTTGATCTTGTAGCCGCCACTCAGCGTTTCAAAATCAATGAGGTAGTTGGGAGCAAACTCGGTTTCTCCGTTGTTAATCCGAAGGATGCCGGAATTAGTGGTGGGTACCGGTGCGTAGCCGCATGCTAGAGAAGAAGGGGAAAAGGAGTAGATGTCACCATTTTCGTCAAGCTCGAGGGCATTGGTAGTATAGTACCGGCCAATATTAGGTGCTCGTTCATCGGAGATGATCTTCTCGAATTCTAAATCAGGGTAGCTGAACACGGCTACTCGGGCTTCTTCAGCCTTAGGAGTAGAAAAATCGCCCGAAGCCGAGATAAGATAGTAGGCGGCGAATAACTTATCGCCCCTCACCTTCAGATCGACCGGAAATGCTAACAGGCTGTCCTCAACTACATTACCAAAATCAACGGCTACGGTCTGTTCAATACTCATAGCATCGGTATTGATCAAGTAGATTTTCTTTTCCGAAAGCCCCGATCGTGGAGATCCCATGAGCACCATTGTACTTTCATCAACCACATCAATGGCATAGATGTCCTGGTCAGTGAAAAAACTGCCACTGCGAGTCAGTTCACCGTTCACCATCTCGTAGCTGGTAAACTCGGGAGAAGAGGTGTAGCCCGCCGCAAATACCTGATCCTTGCCCTGAATGAACGACATCCAGGCAGGTTGCTCAAAACCATTTCCCACCGGTGAGACGGTACCCGAATCAATAGAGGTAACCGGAGTGAGCACATCTACCGCAGGGTCAGTAGCTGCTTCGATACCGAGAAAATAATTAATCTTCTCCGGTTCGGGTTCGGGAGCGGGCCCCACCGTATCATCAGATTCGGAACAACTTATTACGAAACTAGCAGTTATCGCTAGCAGAAGGGATTGCCAGGTTGTTAAACTTAGTTTAATCATCATTCTAACTTGTTTAATTAATAAAATATCGAAATTTAATGTTGAAGGTCCGTCCTGGACGCAATTGCTGGAAGTTATCGTACACTTCTGCGTCCCAGAGATTAACAATGTTGACCGAGGCATTATATCTCCCGTTTTCCAAGCTGTAGACCAACTCCAGATTAGTGGTAAATTGCTGAGGCACTACCCCTTTATCGCGGCTAGCCAGATTTTCCCAGCGGTAGAAAAAGCTGTGGACGTAGTTTTGTACTGCCGATACTGAGAAGCTATCCTTTTCTCGCAGGAGATTTTCGTGGCGATAAGAAAGAGTAAAGTTACCGAAAAGGTAGGGTACGTTAGGTAACCTTACCCGGTAGAGGGTATTGGGTACTCCCACTTCGCCGTTACGCCAGGGGTTGTTATCGCGTAAATCGAGGTAGGTGCCGTTAAGGGCTAGTAGCAATTTATTCCGGTAGTTGTAACTACTGGCCAGGTCAATGCCCCGTGATAGTACTTTGCTACTATTGATATGAAATACCTTAATGCCCTGAACCTGAGGAATGATAAAATCTTCGGCATCGCGAATGAAGCCATTAACCGATACCGTAAGCGGCTGACGGGCCAATTGGTGGTTGAGGATTACTCCGAGGTTGTAATTCTGGCTTTGCTCGGGCAGGAGAGTCGGGTTAGGGGTAAAATTTAGTCCATCGCCGAATAACTCAATAATTTCGGGAAAACGGGTTGCGTTTTCGTAGGAAGCCTTCAGTTGTATTTTTTCAAATTGGTAGGTGCTGGAGATACCGAAACCTACGTTATCCTGAGTTCTCTCAAAGGGAATGAGTTCTGAACCCTGGTAATTCGTCTCCAGTGACTGAATATCGTAGCGGTAGAGTTTGGTAAAAACGGTATTTTTCAGCCGGTCTTCCAGAAAGTTATTAGTATAGCTCACCCCGGCTACTTGCTTGGTTACCGAACTTGGGTTACTAAACTGGGTGTTATTTTGAGCTTTAAAATCATCGGTTCCCCGAAGCTCGAGATGGTTCAGACTGTAATTGATGGCTACATTGTGATGATCGGTGAGCTGGTACTCCGTATTAAAGTTTCCCAGAAAGTTATTGGTGGTAAGGGTTAGTAAAGTTTTTCTGTTTTCAATTTCGCCGGTGTTATCATTCACAAACTCCCGGTTGCCGAACCAGTCGTAACGATAACTGCTGGTATCGCGAGATAAACTTTCTGAAAATACCCCCACCAGATAAGCATTGATACCCAGCCGGTTGTTCAGTAGTCCGATTTTGCGGTACGTAAAATTGGTAATAACTTTTTCTTCCTCAGTTGCTACCTCCCCATAGGGCACCTTGGCCTGACCGATAGCATTGGCCGGCTGCTGAAGTTCATTGTAGTTATCGGAGTATAAAACCCCTACCATCAACTGGTCAGCGTAGTTGGTGCCGGTTACCCCGGCTTCAGCCCAGGCCATTCTCGATCGATAAGCATCGTGAAAGCGCTCGACTTCGGTAGCTACTTCCGACTCTTTCCCCGTTTCAAAATCTACCAAGTTAATTGGAACCCGGTAGTTGTTTTGGGAGCTGTTAAAGAAGGATTTGAGCCGAAGCGTGAAACCGGATTCATCCTCACGATGCTGGGCGTTGAGCGAGGCCAGGTGGGTGCCAAATGAGCCAAAAGAGTAAGAGGCATCCAGGTAAGATTCGGTATGCTTCCCGGTGACAATGTTGATTGCTCCGCCCAGAGCATCCGAAGAAAGATGAACGGGAACTACGCCCTTGTAGACTTCAATACGCTCAATCAAGTTGGCTGAAAAGTTATTCAGCGTGAGCGAAGTACCGAAGTAATCCATGGGCACCCCGTCCAGAAAAACGCGAACCTGGTTATCGGACAGGCCGTTCAGAGATAAGGAAAAATCCGAACCTACTCCCCCTGATTGCCGGATATTCACACCCGAAATTTTATTGAGAATATCGTTAGCATTTACCGCCAGGTTTTTGAACCCATCGGCTTCTACCACCTCCACTGCGTAGGCTTGTTCTCGCATCTCTGTGGCTATGGACTTTCCACTAATAATTATCTCATCCATTTCGGTGGCCATTTCTTCTAGCTGTACTACCAGGTTTTTGGTTTCTCCCGCGCTGAGATCCACGGAAAGAGTCTGGGTCTGATAGCCAATTCCCGATACGGTTACCGAATAAGAGCCGGCCTCTATATTATTGATGATAAACGCTCCCGAAGGTTCAGTAGCAGTACCACGGCTAGCGTCCAGTAAAACAGTAATACCAGGTAACCCCTCGTCATTAATGTCGATGACGGTGCCAGTGAGAGTGGCAGTTTGGGCACAGAGTAGGCAAGGTAGGCTAAGTAGTATGAAGGCAATACTACTTAAGCGAAATAAGAGCACTAACAATTTGTTTATTTAGACTGAATAAAATTAGACGGCTGCAAACATCGGAACCATTTGTTAGAAAAACAATCGCTAGGAGTAGTAAAAATTTAGCCTATTGGTAGTAATCCCTACAAGTATTCATTGAGCAGCGTTGATTGTCACCGAACAGAGATGAGCTTCTTTTATAGCAGTTTTGAATTGGAGGAGGAGGTTGAACAGAATAGTTTCTATGTTGCCAACAACAAATGCATTTTGAAAGAAAGTCAGCAATCTGATGGGAAGGGTTCGCTAAACTTGAAATCCCAAAAAAATACAGGAAGTAGTGAAAATAGATCTGATAGATAAAAAGAAGAAAGTTGACTTTGTGGTGAGCAAGCCGGAAGAACTTTATTCGGAAGTACCCATTCCACTGGATCATTACAGTTCCTATACATTATTGGTGGCGGTAGTACTCTCGGTTCAGTGCACCTACGAGCGGGTAAATAAAGTCACCCCTGCTTAATCTGCAGTAGCGGATGATGTAGTGGATATGACTCGGGTTCCGGTAGAGGAAATGAAATTAATTATCTGACCCAGCGGATTATGCCCCATAAAATCCCGGGGCATTTAGAGAGTTCTTGAAGGTTTTGGTAAATGAATGACAGGGCATTGTTCCGAACGATATGGAGGCGTTGGAAAAGTTACCATCGGTGGTAATGTCCCAGGCTTTCAGCGTGCCTTCCTTTCCGGTAGATACGCACATTCGTCGGCTCATTTACGCTTAAAACCGGAGCTTTGAGTTTACTAGTTTTGATTGTACTGATGTTCACTCAGATTACAAAGGGGATAAGTCGCTTGGTTCTTCGCATGTAGGCGGTGTATTGTTCCCCGAGTTGTTGTTGCATCATGGTCTCTTCCTTGCCTACCCGGAAAAAGTAAAGCAAGCCAAAGGTAACCAATCCAGACGGTCCGGCAATCCAGTTTGGGAGCAAACAAGCCTGCACCACGCCAAACAACCAGAGCGCGCTGTACATCGGGTGGCGGATATAGCGGTACACTCCACCGTCGACCAGGGTATGTCCTTCCCGTATTTCCAGTGAGACCGACCAGTTAAGCCCTAAGTCTTTGTGGGAGCGGTAGAACAGCCAGAGCGTGGGCACGGTCAGGATCATGCCCAGAATAGGTACCCACC
>ERZ1740058.784-NODE-784-length-20514-cov-8.966518_pt1 | contig 20514 bp, 23 predicted proteins | sample MGYA00581745_ERZ1740058 | MGnify/ENA primary metagenome ERZ1740058 (study PRJEB43018, sample SAMN04849742) | marine metagenome | isolation source: floating plastic debris | place: Pacific Ocean | collected 2008-08-30 | study: EMG produced TPA metagenomics assembly... | reverse complement strand
GACACCAGCGGAGAGCCGCCGTCCGCCGGCCCCGCCGCAGCGACTTGCCGGGCAACCTCGGCCAAATCGTCGGGGGAGGCCGCCAAAACGTCCTCAGCGCTCACCGCAATCCTGTCGAGCGGCGAGCGCACCGCGGTCACTTCCTCGCGTGCCCCGCTCGCCACCACAAGCTGCGCCATCACCGCGAGAGCTTCGGGCTCCAACACCGTCCGGCCCGCCGGCGCCACCAACAGTGTCGCCACCTCCTGCGAGCGGCCAAAGCGGTCCTCCAACGCGTCAAACGCCTCGCGCGACGTGCTCGACTTGTCGAAATAGACCAGCACGTCAGGGTCGTGGACGAGCCGCTCGCCGGCGATAAAGCCGCTCACGGTGGCGACAACCAGCGCCAGCGCGATCAGAAAGCGAAAGCGCCGCGTCACGCTCGACAACGTGGATGCCCACGGCGCGACCTCCGTGGCCTCGCCCTCAGTGGGTGCAGTAACGGCGGCTGTCACGAAGCTGAGGCTAAAGGCCCGGGTTCACGAGGCCACCCAGAATTTGCGACACGAACGCGATATCGCCACCTCCGGTAGCGGTCTTGCGCGACAAATAGTCAAACACCCTGCCATCCTTCAAACCGTATTCGGCGAGATCGCGCACCTCTTGGTTGTCGTCGAGGTACACAACCAGGATCCGGCGATCCCGCACTGAGTTCTTCTGGAAAGCAAATGTGCGGCCAGTGACTTGGCTAATATAATAAAACGCCTCACCATCCATCAGCCCGGTGGTGGTCGGCGTGCCCAGCGCCAGCAAAACCTGCTCTCGCGACGAGCCGATGGGCACCTGTTCCAGCTGCTCCGGTGTGATCTTTTGTCCGCGGGTGAACTCCTCGCCGACGGCACACCCTGCCACGGCAAGCATCGCGACGATCGCTAACGCCTCGAAACGGCGACGCCTCTTCCTACATGAGGCGTTCGAAGGGTTCCGTGCCATGTTCAGCTTCTTTCGTAAAAAAACCAATCCGGCCATTGAGCCGCTGTATCAAACGGTGATCGCTCAGGCGAGAACGCCAATCTTCTATCAAAGCTACGGTGTGCCAGACACGCTGGACGGTCGCTTTGATATGATTGTTTTTCACCTAACGCCACTTATCGATCAATTAAGAGACGAGGAAGGGGCGATCACCCCCGACGGACAGGCGCTGTTCGACCGGTTTGTCGACGATATGGAAGACAATCTGCGCACGCTTGGCGTGGGTGACACCTCCGTTCCCAAGAAAATGAAGAAGATGGGCGAGGCGTTTTATGGCCGCTTTGCCGCCTACCGCGAAGCCTTCGACAACGATGACAGCTTGCGAACCGCCATCGCGCGCAACGTGCTCGGCGCAGAGAGCCTCGCCGATGAGGCCGCCACTGCAGCGCTGGCCGAGTACGCCAGAGCCATGCGCGCCAGCGCTGAGGCGAGCGACGTCCTCAGTGGTTTTGCCTTCCCCGACCCGGAAGAATTCTTGCCTGCGCCGGAGGGTGTCCGCTCGTGACCGCGCTTTGGTCTCGCCCAACAAATGTCCGCCACCTCGCCGATCAAACCCAACTGACCATCACCGCGACGGACGAAGAACGCGCCGATTTGGTCGAGACGCTGGACCTATCGGCGCTCGACCAACTGAGCGCGGACATCGTGCTGCGCGCCTGGCGCGGTGACGGTGTGCGGGTGGAAGGCCGCGTGATGGCAACGCTCAGCCAGCCGTGCGGGGTTACTCTAGAGCCCGTACCGTCCCAGATTGACGAGCGCTTCGAAGTCAAACTCCATCCGGACGCCGCAGAGAACCCAGCCTCCGATGTCGATGTGGACGTAGAGGAAGCCGATCCCCCAGAGCGGCTCGTCGCCAACACGGTGGACGTCGGCGCCATCGCGCTGGAACACTTCGTGTTGGCGCTCGATCCCTACCCGCGCGCGCCCGGCGCAGAGTTCGAACTGCCTGAGGAATTCCAGCCGGAGGAAGAGCCCTCACCGTTTGCTGTCTTGGCAAGCCTCAAAAAGGCCGATAGCTGACAGAGCGGGCGAAAGAACCCAGCACGCGGGCATCGGGTCCGGACGAAATGGAGCGCTATGACGCCAGGTGAGGAAATCCGCCTCTCCATCGACGGTATGGGAGGGGATGAAGGGCCCGAAATGGTGCTGCCGGGCCTCGCGGTGGCCTTGGTGCGCTGTCCCAATCTGAAATTCGATGTCTTCGGCGATGAAGCGACCCTTGTGCGCCGCCTCGCGGACCTGCCCGAGGTGAAAGCGGTCACCACCGTCCATCCCACCACCGTGTCCATCCCCATGGACGCTAAGCCAAGCCAAGCGCTGCGGATGGGGCGACGCGACAGCTCCATGTGGCGCGCGCTCGATGCAGTCAAATCAGGCACCTCCCAAGCGTGCGTGTCGGCCGGCAACACAGGCGCGCTGATGGCAATGGCAAAGTTCTGCCTGCGCCCAATGCCGGGCGTCGAACGTCCCGCACTTGCGGCTATCTGGCCGACGGTGCGCGGCGAGTGCATCGTGCTCGATGTCGGCGCCACCATCGGCGTCGAAACCAAGAGCATCGTCAGCAACGCCGTACTCGGCGCAGCCATGGCCCGCGCCGTCTTCGGCATCCCCTCGCCAACGGTCGGCCTCCTGAACATTGGCGTCGAGGAGGTGAAGGGGCTGGAAGAAGTGCGCGAAGCCGGCCAAATCCTGCGCGAACGCAACGCCACCGACATGCGCTACACCGGCTTCGTGGAGGGCGATGACATCGGCCGCGGCCTGGTCGATGTCGTGGTCACCGAAGGCTTTTCGGGCAACATCGCCCTCAAAACCGCAGAAGGCACCGCCCGTCAGCTCGCCGAATATCTGCGCATGTCCATCGGCAGGACCCTGCGCTCGCGCATCGGCTACCTCCTCATGAAACCCGCCTTCGCCCGGCTGCGCGACAAGATGGATCCGCGCAAAATCAACGGCGCGGTTTTCCTGGGCCTCAACGGCCTCACCATCAAAAGCCACGGCGGCACCGATGCAGAAGGGTTTGCAAGTGCGGTAGAGTTGGCGCACGACATGGTGCGGCATGGCCTGTTGACGCAAATCCGCCGAGATGTGGCCACACTAAAGGACGAGCCCGAACTTGCAGACGCGCGTTAGCACCGCCCCGACACCGGGCTCCGCCACGGACGATCGGCGCATCAAAGCGCGGATCGCCGGCGTCGGCTCAGCGCTGCCCGCGCGGATCATGTCCAACGATGATCTGGCAGAGTTCGTCGACACGTCCGACGAATGGATTTTTTCGCGCACTGGCATCAAACAGCGCCACATCGCGCAGGACGGTGAGTGCAGCTCCGACCTTGCCGAGCGCGCCGCCCGCGCGGCCCTCGACAACGCGGGAATGACCGTGGACGACATCGACCTGATCGTCGTCGCCACCGCCACCCCGGACAACACCTTCCCCGCCACCGCAGTCAGCGTGCAGCATCGCCTCGGCATGACCCACGGCGCCGCGTTCGATGTGGCCGCGGTCTGCTCCGGCTTCGTCTACGCGCTCACCGTCACCAACGCGATGATCGGCCAGGGCATGGCCAAACGCGCCTTGGTGATCGGCGCCGAAACCTTCTCGCGCATCCTCGATTGGGAAGACCGGACTACCTGCGTCCTTTTCGGCGATGGCGCCGGCGCGGTGGTCCTCGACAGTTCTGTCGGCGTGGGCGAGGGCCAAGCCGGCATCATCGCGACCTCCCTGCGCTCTGACGGCAGCCACAAAGACAAGCTGTTCGTCGACGGCGGTCCCTCCAGCACACAAACCGTCGGCCACCTTCGTATGCGCGGCCAGGACGTGTTCCGGTTCGCCATCTCCGCCACCGTCGATGTGGTGGAAGATGTGCTCGCCAAGGGCGGCATCACCGCCGACGACCTCGATTGGTTCGTCCCGCACCAGGCCAACAAGCGCATTATCGATGCCAGCGCAAAGAAACTCGGCATCGCACCTGAGAAGGTTATCCTAACGGTCCAAGACCACGGCAACACGTCTGCCGCATCCATACCCCTCGCTCTCGCAAGCCCCTCTTTTACCGCGCGAGTGAGACCCGGAGACTTAGTTTTGATCGAAGCTCTGGGTGGTGGCTTCACTTGGGGCGCTGCTCTGATCCGTTGGTAGGACCATTTTCTAATCAACGCACTAAAGCGTTGCCTTTCCATTTGTTTAGGCTATTTTCGGTCGCCGGCAGCGGTGTACGAATTGGCGGGGCAATGCCGGGAAGAACAATAACGCGGGCGGACATAGCCAACGCGATTCACGAGAAAGTGCGTGTTCCAAGGGTGGAAGCCGCACAGCTTCTCGACCAGACAATCTCCGAAATCGTGTCGGCGTTAGAACGTGGCGAATCGGTGCGCCTGTCCTCCTTCGGCGCCTTCGAAGTCCGCGACAAAAGCCAACGCGTCGGCCGCAACCCCAAAACCGGCCAAGAGGTCCCCATTGAGGAGCGCCGCGTTGTCACCTTCCGCGCCAGCGATGTCCTGAAGCAGCACGTCAACAACGGGTCAGGCTCTGACGACGACTGACAGCGCCCGCGATGTCGCTGAGCGGAAGGGAGCGCCATGAGCACTGAGGTCATCGGCGCCGACGACGTGGCCGCAGTGCTCGGCATCTCACGCAGCCTGCTCACCCATGTCGTCCGGCTATCCGGCGTGCGCTTCATGCGCGCCAGCGATGGCACGCAATCGCTCCGGGCGGAGGATGCCGCTTTGGTGGCCGGCCTCGCCACAGCGCTCTATCACGAGGAAGTTGCAGAGCGCCTCGTCAAAGCCTCTCTCGCCGAGGGCAGCACCAGCGCCTTCCGCGCCCAAGGCGCCGACCTCCTGGGCCTCGACCTAGAGCCCCAACCGCCCACACGCCCAGTCCCCGCCGACGCCGTCCTGCGCCAGTCGGACACCGCTCCGCCGCCACGCCAGCACCGCGCCACGCCATCGGACGGCACCCGCGAAGAAATCCTCGCCGAGCTCAACGCCTGCCTCTCGATCCTCCAATCGTCCCGCTGATCGCGCCGCCGCCACCGCGCGGCATTTGACAGAGGCAACACCGCTCCGCCACCGTTTAAGAAAACGCTCCAGCGCAAGAACACCGGCGGAAACACCCTATGACGGCCCCGATCATCGCCATCGACCAAGGCACCACCTCCACCCGCGCCATCGTCTTCGACGGCAACCAAAAGATCATCGCGGTCGCGCAGCAGGAATTCCCCCAGCATTTCCCGCGCTCCGGTTGGGTCGAGCACGACCTTGAAGACATCTGGTCGACCACAGTCGCCACAGTGCGCGACGCCCTCGCCAAATCCGGCCTCGCCGCCGCCGACATCGCCGCGATCGGTATCACCAACCAGCGCGAAACCACCGCCATCTGGGACCGCGAGACCGGCAAACCCATCCACCGCGCCATCGTCTGGCAGGACCGTCGCACCGCCGCGCGCTGCGCAGAACTCAAGGCCAGCGGCGCCGAAACCATGGTGACCGAGCGCACCGGCCTCCTCCTTGACCCCTATTTCTCCGGCACCAAAGCTGCCTGGATCCTCGACCATGTGGACGGCGCGCGCGCCAAGGCGGAGGAGGGCAAACTCGCCTTCGGCACCATCGACACGTTCCTCATCTCCCGCCTTACAGGCCGCTTCGTCACCGACGTCACCAACGCCTCGCGCACGCTGCTCTTCGACATCGAAAAGTGCGATTGGGACGACGACCTGTGCGATCTCATCGGCGTTCCAACCCCCATGCTCGCCGAGCCCCATGCCAACGCGGCCGACTTCGGCGCCACCGACCCCGACCTCTTCGGTGCCGCGATCCCCGTCCGCGGTGTGGCGGGCGACCAGCAGGCCGCGGTGATCGGCAACGCCTGCTTCAAGCCCGGCATGGTCAAAAGCACCTACGGCACCGGCTGCTTTGCGCTCATCAACACGGGCACCACCCGCGTCCACTCCCGCCACCGCCTCCTCTCAACGGTCGCCTATCAGTTGGGTGGCGTCACCAACTACGCGCTGGAAGGCGCCATCTTCGTTGCCGGCGCAGCTGTCCAGTGGCTGCGCGACGGCATAAAAGTCATCGACCACGCGGCCCAATCCGGCGTCCTCGCCGCTGAGGCCGACCCGGAGCAAGCCGTCACGCTCGTCCCCGCCTTCGTCGGCCTCGGCGCGCCCCACTGGGATGCCGACGCCCGCGGCGCCATGTTCGGCCTCACCCGCGGCACGGGCCCCGCCGAGTTCGCCAAAGCCGCCCTGGAAAGCGTCGCCTTCCAAACCTTTGACCTCGTCGACGCCATGCAAAAGGACTACGCCCAAGACAGCACCACGGTTCTGCGCGTCGACGGCGGCATGGTCGCCAGCGACTACGCCATGCAGTCCCTGTCCGACATTTTGAACGCCCCCGTGGATCGCCCCGTGATCGCCGAGACCACCGCATTCGGCGCCGCCTGGCTCGCCGGTTACGGCGCCGGCGTCTGGCCCGGCCAGGACGAGTTCGCCGCGAGCTGGGCGCGAGACCGCCGCTTCGAGCCCGCCATGGACAGCGACACCCGATCCGCCGCCCTCGCGCGGTGGCACGATGCGGTGCGCCGGACTCTCACCGCCGGCTAGCCCGCCTCCCGTCGCCAAGTCGACTTTTGACAAGGCGCTTAAGCCATGGCGTAATTTAGAATTAGAGAGGCCAAAACAGGCCCGGGACTTCGGGAGAAACGCTATGAGCCGGGCGCTCGCCGTTTTTCACGGCCAATTTGGCCGTGCATCATTGTACAAACTGAACCGGCCCCTCGCGCCGCACGCGCACCGCGAAGGGCACCTGATTTTCCTCGTCGAAGGCGCCCCGGCGACCATCGTCGTAGACGGCGAGGCCCACGCCATTACGCCGGACCAAGGCGTCGCCATCAGCCCGTGGCAGCCCCACGAATTCCACCCCGGAGACTTCTCCGAAGGCGCAGTCTTTCTGACGCTGTACATCTCGCCCCGCTGGTTCTCCGACCGCGCGGAGGGCGTCCACGAACACATGCGCTTCGGATCGGTCCCCTTCCGGCGAGAACGCCACATCGACAAGACTGTCGAGCGCGTCGTCAACGCGCAAATGGAAGGCGTCCGCGGCGACCTTTTTGAAGGCGAACTCCTCGCGCTCACCGGCGCATCCTTCGAAGCGTCATGGCAGGCCGAAAACGCCGGCCAAATCCCCGTGTGGTCCCGCGCCAGCGACTTTCGCATTCGCAACGCCATCCGCCTGATGAATGAGCGCGTCACAGACAACTGCGTGCTCGACAAAATCGCCCGCGACGCCGGCCTCTCCCGGCCGCATTTTTACAAGCTCTTCCGCCAGCACGTCGGGCTCACCCCGAACCTTTATCTCAACACGCTGCGGCTCGAAAAATCCATCGACCGCCTGATTAGCTCAGCCGACGCAGTGACCTCCATCGGCCTCGATCTCGGCTTTGCGAGCCAAGCAAGCTTCACCCGCTTTTTCTCCAACAATGTGGGCATCGCGCCGACCGACTATCGCCGCGTCTCGCTGATGAACTGAGCCGGGCGCCCCACGCTGTCCACCGTGCGTCGAATGCCAGACCTTGGGGTACGTGGACGCTCGCCCGCGCTGGGTACAAAGTGGGGGCGTTTGGAGCCGTGCAGGTGAGCCATTGATCCGCTTTGCTGAGCGACGCCCGATCTGGTCGGCGATCATCGTCCTCGCGGTGGCCGTCCTGCTGTGGCTCATCTTTGCGCCATGGCCGCAGGGCCTGATCGACGTGATCGGCCGCAAGAAAATCTTTCTGAACGCGCTCTTCAACGGCATCACCCTTGGCGCGCTCTACTTCCTCGTTGCCTCAGGCTTCACGCTCATCTTCGGCCTCATGAAGAACGTGAACCTTGCCCACGGTTCGCTCTACATGCTGGGCGGCTATCTCGGCTACGAAGTCGCCGACGCCACCGGCTATTGGCTCCTCTCGTTCGTGGTCGCGTTCGTGGTGGTCGGCGCGCTCGGTGTTCTGCTCCAAGTCGCCGTCTTCCGGCGTATGGAGGGCCAGGATCTTAAGCAAACCCTTGTCACCATTGGCATTTCCATCGTCATCGCCGACATCATGCTGTGGATCTGGGGCGGCGATTTTTACACAATCCAGACCCCGACCTGGCTCTCAGGCCCCATGGAGCTGCCGCTCATCACCGGCGTCTCCCGCCGCACTGGCGAGTTCATTTATCTCAAATACCCCATCGTCCGCCTCGCGATCCTCGCGGCGGCCATCGCTATCGGGATCGCCATGTGGTTGGCGCTTAACCGCACGCGCATCGGCATGCTGGTCCGCGCCGGCGTCGACGACCGCGATATGCTGTCGGCAACGGGCGTTCGCATTCAGCGCGTCTTTGTCCTGGTGTTCGCCTTCGGGGCTGGCCTCGCGGGGGTCGCCGGCGTCATTGGCGGCACGTTCCAGTCCGTCGCGCCGGGGGAGGACATACGCTTCCTGCTCGCCTCGCTCGTCGTGGTCATCGTCGGCGGCATGGGCTCCATCCCGGGCGCCGCGCTGGGGGCGGTCCTGATCGGTCTCGCCGAGCAGTTCGGCTCGGTCTACGCGCCGACCTACGCCGTCGTGCTCACCTTCCTCATCATGGTGATCGTGCTCGCCTTCCGCCCCCAAGGGCTCATCTCGGTGGAGCGACGCTAGGTGGCCCTCGCTGAGCGAAACACCACCGGCCGCGACATCTCATCGGGCGCATGGTGGGATGTGACGCGCATCCCGCTGTCCTTCTGGGTCGGCGCGGTGGTCCTCCTCATCCTGCCCCTCATCGCGGGGGACTTCATCCTGCGCCAGATCATCACCTACGCGATGATTCTGGGCATGATTTCCCTCTCGCTGATGTTCCTCGCGGGCTACGGCAACATGGTCAGCCTCGCCCAAATGACCATCGCGGGCGTGTCAGCCTACATGGTGGCGATCTTCGGCACCTCCGCCGTCGACACCATCTCGCTCGGCTGGCCATGGTGGGCGGCGGCGCTGGCGGGGATCATCATCGCCACCATCTTCGGCACTCTTACCGGTGCCATCGCGGTGCGCACCGAGGGCATCTACACGATCATGATCACGCTCGCGATTGCCGCAGGCATGTTCTACCTCGTCCGACAAAACTATACGCTTTTCAATGGCTTCTCTGGAATGAACCAGGTCGGCGGGCCGCAGTTCTGGGGGATCAACTGGCGCGATCCCGTGCCGCTTTATTTCGTCACCACGGTCTGCGCCGTCTGCGCCTACTACGGCGTGATCTATGTCTCTCGCTCCCCTTTCGGCCTCGCCCTCCAGGGCGTGCGCGATAACGCCCGCCGGATGGGCGCGCTCGGCTTCAACGTCACGGCCCACCGCATCGCAGCTTACGCCTTCGCCTCCTTCATCGCGGGCGTGGCGGGCGTGCTCCTCGTCTGGCTCAACGGCCAGGTGTCGCCCGGTACGATCGGCGTTGGCCCGGCCATCGACATCCTGATCATCGCGGTGGTCGGCGGCCTCGCGCACCCCATCGGCCCGTTCCTGGGCGCGATCCTTTACGTCCTTCTGCGCACGTTCGCCATCGACGTTTTGGTCGCGCTGGGCCTCGGCGGCGAGCGCTTCCAGCTCCTCATCGGCCTTGGCTTTCTCCTCGTCGTCTTCTTCTCCTCCGACGGCATCTTGGGCCTATGGAAACGGTTCCGCGAACGCGGCAACCGCGACCCCCTCACAGGCGAAAACCGTGATGCTTAGCCGGCGACAAGCGCGCGCCCATGGCTGAGTCCGTCGCCGCCCGGATTGCCGCCACCGGCACAGCCAACGCCCTGGAATTGCGCGGTGTATCGCGCATGTTCGGCGCGCTCGCCGCCCTCACCGATATCTCCATGACCGTGGCGCCAGGCGAGCGTCGCGCGGTCCTTGGATCCAACGGCGCCGGCAAAACGACCCTCTTCAACTGCATCACCGGCGATTTCCCGCCAAGCTCCGGTTCGATCCGCCTTTTCGGCGAGGACGTCACTGCGTTCCCGCCGCAAGAGCGCATCCGCCGGGGCCTGCGCCGCACCTATCAAATCAGCCTCCTGTTCACCGGCCTCTCGGTGCTTGACAACGTCTATCTCGCCTGCCGCGGCGTCTCCCGCGGCCGCTTTTCCATGCTGCGTCCCCCCCGCAATGACGCTCTTCTCGCCTCGGCCGAAGACCTGGTGGAGGCCGTGCACCTCACCCCGCAGCGTGGCACGCTGGTGGCGAACCTCGCCTATGGCCAACAGCGCCAGCTGGAAATCGCCCTCGCACTCGCGGGTGCCCCCCGCTTCGTCCTGTTCGACGAGCCGGCGGCCGGCCTATCACCCACCGAGCGGCGCGAACTCATCGAGATTCTCACCGGCCTGCCGGAGCACATGGGCTATATGATTATCGAGCACGACATGGATGTTGCGCTCCGCGTCGCCGAAAAGGTGACGATGATGCATAATGGCCGTATTTTTAAGGAAGGACTCCCGCAAGAGATCGAAGAGGACGAAGAAGTCCAGGAACTCTACTTAGGAGGCGGCCATGGCGGACACTAACCCCTACATGTGGCACCAAGATGCGTACGTGCGCGAGGCCAACCTCGCCTGGCGCCGGTGCCAGGTGGTTTTCGCGGCAAGAGGCGCGTTCAACCAAACTCATCCGACCCCCGCTGGACCGGGCACCGAGCGGAGCCAAGTGCTGCACTCTGACCCCGATCGAGGCGAGGGCGGGGTACCTCTTCCGCCTTCATGACCGCCACCACCCGCACCATAACGGCCCCGGTTCTTGAGGTCCGCGACCTCAACGTTTTCTACGGTCACTCCCATGCGCTGCAGGGCGTCAACCTCACGCTGCCGTCTGGCGTGCTGTCGGTGGTCGGCCGGAACGGGATGGGCAAGACGACCACCTGTAAGGCGATTATGGGGATGGTGTCGTCGTCCGGATCGATCCGGCTGAACGGCGAGGAAATCCGCGGCAAAACCTCCACCGACATCGCTCGGATGGGGGTCGGTTACGTCCCGCAAGGCCGCCGCCTTTGGCGCTCCCTCACCGTTGACGAGCACCTCAAAATGGTCGCCCAGCCTGGCGGTCAGTGGTCCCCTGAGCGCGTCTACGCCACCTTCCCGCGCCTGGCGGAGCGGAAAGGAAACGGCGGCGGGCAGTTGTCGGGCGGCGAACAGCAAATGCTCGCCATTTCCCGCGCGCTTCTCACCAATCCGCGACTATTGGTGATGGACGAGCCCACCGAGGGGCTCGCGCCGGTCATCGTCGATCAAGTTATCGAGATGCTGATCCGGCTCGGCGAAGAGGGCCAGCACGTTCTGGTCATCGAGCAGAACATCGGTGTTGCCTGTGAGGTGGCGCCCAACGTTGCGATCATGGTCAATGGCCGTATCGACCGCGTTCTCGATTCCGGCCAACTCTCGTCCGACCGCGACCTGCAGCAACGCCTCCTCGGCGTCGGCAGGCACGCCCACGACGACACGCCGGACGCCGATGTCCCTCTGGAGGAGAGCGCGGCGGCTGAGGTGCGCGGCCCCACCAAGATTTACGTCTCCAACCCGACACCGCCGACGCGCTGGTCGAAGCCGGTCCCGGTTCGCCTCCTCGAAGCGCAGGCACGCACCGTTTCCGAGCCCACCCGCACGGCGGCCAACGCCAACCAGCCGGAGCTGCGGCCGCTGTCGACGACGGGCGAGCGCGTTGTTTTGGTGGCCGGAACGCTCGACACCAAGGGCCCCGAGCTGCGCTACATCCGCGACATTATCCGCGGCCAGGGTCTGCCGGTCCGTCTGGTGGATTTGTCGACATCGGGCGGTCACTCCGGCGCTGAAGTGCCGGCCCACCAGGTGGCGGCGTTCCACCCCCGCGGCGCATCGGGCGTGTTTACGAAGGACCGCGGCGAGAGCGTGGCGGGTATGACGCTGGCCTTCGAACGCTGGATGAGCCGTCAGTCCGGGGTCGCGGGCATCATCGGCGCCGGCGGCTCCGGCGGCACGGCCATGATCGCCCCCGCCATGCGCCAGCTTCCGGTGGGCGTGCCCAAGTTTATCGTCTCCACGATCGCATCGGGCAACGTGCGCCAGTATGTGGGCGCGTCGGACATCACGATCATGCACTCGGTCGCCGACGTGCAGGGCCTGAACGAGATCACCAAGAAAGTGCTCGCCAACGCAGCGTACGGCCTGGCGGGGATGGTGGCTGGGGCCGCTGCGGCGAATGCGGCTGCAACGCCGGCGGGGCTGCCGCCGGTTGGGCTGACGATGTTCGGCGTCACGACGCAGTGCGTCCAGCAAATCTCTGCTGCAATCAGAGAGAGCCACGATTGCCTGGTGTTTCATGCCACTGGGATCGGCGGGCAGGCGATGGAAACGCTCATCGATTCGGGCATGGTGAAGGCGGTCATCGACGTCACCACGACCGAGATTTGCGACATGATGATGGGCGGCGTTTTTCCCGCCACCGAGGATCGTTTTGGGGCAGTGATCCGCACGAAAATCCCCTACGTAGGGTCTGTGGGGGCGCTCGATATGGTGAACTTTGCGGCGCCTGAGACTGTGCCGGAGCATTATCGCAGCCGCACGCTCTACGAGCATAATCCGCAGATCACGCTGATGCGCACCACGGCGGAGGAGAATGCGCGGATGGGGGCGTGGATCGGCGAGCGGCTGAACGCGATGGATGGACCGGTGCGCTTTTTCATCCCCGAGGGAGGGGTGTCAGCGCTCGATCAGCCTGGCGGTGCGTTCCATGACCCGGCGGCGGATAAGGCGTTGTTTGATGCCATCACCCGGACGGTGCGCCAGACGAGCAACCGTCAGATTATCAGGCGGCCTGAGAATATTAATGATCCAGCCTTCTCAGCGGCGGTTGTGGAGGCGTTCCGCACGCTTCACGGCATAGCGAGCCCGAAGCGAAAGGCTGTTTAGCGGCGCGAGAAGAAGCCGAGAGCGCGGTTGGCGAGGCGGCGGGATTTGCGGCCGCTGCGGGTGCCGTCAGTTTGGCTGCTGCTGTCGGACTGACGGTGTGTGGCTTCGAAAATCGCGCTCATCTCGTGGGGAGCGAAGGGGCCGGTGGGGGTCATAGTGTTCATGGCGATGTCCAATCGTGCGTGCGGTTAGTTGCAGTTTTCAGGGGTGAACATGCAGCGCAAAAAGTGGGGGCTGCCGCCGGCAAGGGCCGGGGAGGCTGCGGTGGCCCACAGAACTGCTGCGACTGCAAGAGTATGGACGACTGGGCGCATCGGTATTCTCCGGTTCTGCGCGGGCTAGGTGATGATGAACGCCGCTGCGGCGGGGGAAACCGCGCAGGCGATGGCTGCCAGAAGAACGAAAGCTTCGGTGGCGAACGACTTGATCATGATGGTCTCCCGTTGGGCTTTGTTGTGGTCTTCGTTTCGACAGTTTTAGATTTGGCATCATTGATCGGCGGCGTCCGTGATGGTGATCACGCTTTGGTCGCTGCCGGTTTGTTGGCTTCGAACATCAGCTGCGTTTGTGCCGGGCTAACGTTCACCGCTGCAGGCAGACCGCCGAGCAGCGAGGTTGCGATGGCCGGGAGCGCCACAGTTGCGGCGACCAGCGTTGCTGCGAGGAGAGTCGCGAGCACCACGCCTTGCAGGGTGAGGGGGAGCGGCACGCGTTTCACCACCAACCCATGTACATGTAAGGAACGGCGCCCGGCGTATCGGCGTCGGTGGGGATGAATTGAGGGCCTGCCAGCGCTGTGCAGGCGGACGTCAGAGCGGCGCGGCGGCGCACCTTGCGGCGCATCGCTGCCATGGAAGGTTTTTTCCTCAGATGCTGTGTCATGTCCTGGCCTTGTGTTTGGGGCTTACTGCGTTGATGACCCCAATGTGGCTGTGGATTGGCGCCGACGCTGTGCTTCACGTCACGGTTTGACGTTTGGAGGTCGCAATGGCGTTGCGCGCGGAAATTGTCGCGAAATTTCAGGATATGAAGCGGCGGGGTGAGCCCATCGTCGGCGGTGGCGCCGGCACCGGCTTGTCGGCGAAGTGTGAAGAAGCCGGCGGAATCGATTTGATCGTGATTTATAATTCCGGGCGGTTTCGCATGGCGGGGCGCGGCTCGTTGGCCGGGCTGTTGGCCTATGGCGATGCCAACGCCATTGTCATGGAGATGGCGCGAGAAGTTTTGCCGGTGGTGAAGAACACTCCGGTGCTCGCCGGTGTGAACGGAACGGACCCGTTTCGCTCGATGGACAAGTTTTTGGATGAGGTAAAGGCGGCAGGCTTTGCAGGCGTCCAGAACTTTCCGACGGTTGGGCTCATCGACGGGACGTTCCGGGCGAACCTTGAGGAGACCGGCATGTCGTTCTCCCTGGAGGTCGACATGATTGCCGCAGCCGCTGAAAAGGATCTTCTGACGACGCCGTATGTGTTTTGTGAGGCGGATGCGGAGGCGATGGCGAAGGCCGGGGCGGACGTGATTGTGGTGCACCTGGGGCTGACCACAGGGGGCAGCATTGGGGCCGATACGGCAATGACGCTGGAGGACTGCCCGGGGACCGTGGACCGGTGGGCGGCGGCGGCGCTGGCGGTAAACCCGGACGCCATCATGCTGGTGCACGGTGGGCCGGTGGCGATGCCGGACGATGCCGCGTTTGTGCTGAAGAACACCAAGCACTGCCACGGATTTTATGGGGCCTCGTCCATGGAGCGGCTGCCTACGGAGGTGGCGCTGACCGAGCAGACGCGGGCATTTAAAGCGATCGTTCGCGCTTAGCCGTTTTTCACGAACGTGATTTGGGCATAGCTTCGTTGGCCGTTCACCCAGGCGGTGTAGTTGGGGTGGCCGGGCTGAAGCGCTGTGTTGAGGAAGCTTTGTCCCAGTGGCCGCTTCAAGAATGCGGCCGGCAAGCCCTTGAAGACAGCGGCTCGCTCCGATGCAAATCGCACCACCGAGCGCCGTGCATCGTCGGTGAGGTCGGCGAACTCTACCAACGAGAGTTGCGTTCCAGCAAAGGCAGCTTTCACGGCATCGCGTGCCTCCGCAGCCGGGACGTTCAACATTTCTACGCCGACGAACGCCCCGTTGGGTTTGAGGACACGGTCCAGCGCGGCGGTGATTGCTCTTTGCTTCGCGAGCTTATGGTGGAAAAGGCTCTCCACGGTGAAGGCGCCGGAAAAGGTGTGGTGGCTGTTTGTAAGCGTGGCACCATCGGCTCTCATAAGTCTGCGCCCGCGTGCGCGCCCGCTAACCACGGCAACCGCGCTGGTATCCACGCCCCGTAGCCGCCAGCCTTTCCGCCGCGCCAGAGGGTGGCCCGTTCCAAAGCCAGCGCCCACTTCCAAGATGTCCGCGGAGTCGTGGCTTTGAAGCCGAGTTGAGAGGCTGTCGAGGCCGAGTTGGTAGGCAGCCACCTGTGCATCGCGCAGCGATCCGGCCTGATTCTCGTCGCTATCAATGCCGATATTCAGGAAGTCTATGCCTTTAATTGTCAGCCATACGTAGATGAGTTCGTTTCGATTCGACCACACAGAACACCTCAGCTCTTCTTGGGCCGCCTGAACTGGCGGATGGAAGAGCGAATGTTTTGTCTGTCCAGATTTTTACGACACAAATGAAGTAACTATTTTGTAATTATCATCTAATTGCAAAAATACTTGATTGAATATTTAGTGTTTCATCGCGATTCGGGTGTGAATTCATGTGAGTGAATCGTGTCTGGCCTTTGAATGACGCCCAGCTGCCACGTAAAAAACCGTCGAGGGGAGGGGCGCGCGCTGCATCGAGCCGATGAGTGTTAGGGAGTGCGAAGGCTCTTGGCGGCATCGACAGCGCTCATGCCTTTGCAGCCATGATTGCCTCAGAAAGCAGGGAGCGTTTAGGGGGGCTTGCGATGCGCCATAGCGGGGCAGTGATTGGGAAGTGAGTCTTGCCGGACTTTGCGGTACAGAGGCGTTGCTGTACTGAGGCGAACGAGTAAAGCGACACACTTGCGGGCATGTGCAGAACACTTGCCCTGTGAGCGATGTGCGGAGCGCGCGGTGGCTACAGACGAGGGCCGGTATCGCAAGTGGTGGGTTCTTGCCGCCATGGCACTTTGCGGCGGCGTAATCATGCTGGACGAAACGGTGGTGGGTGTCGCGCTGCCTACGCTTCGACAGGACCTCAACATGACGCCAAGCGGGGCGCATTGGGTCATCAGCATTTATATGCTGGTCTTTGCGTGTTGTGCTGCAGCTGGTGGGCGGTTGGGCGATCTTATTGGGTATCGTCGGTTGCTCTTGCTCGGGGCCGGGCTTTTTGCGGGTGGCTCGCGGGCTTGCGGGTTAGCCTCGAACGGCCCGATGTTGATCGCGGCGCGTCCTGTTCAGGGGCTTGGGGCGGCGGCGATTTTCCCCATGACAGTCGCCATGATCATGGTTGCTTTTGGCAAAGAACGGCGCGGCATGGCCATGGGGTTGTTGGCCTCAGTGAGCACAGTGTTTCTGGCACTGGGGCCGATTACTGGTGGTTACCTGAGTGAAGCCGTGTCGTGGCGCTGGATATTTTGGATCAACATTCCGGTGGTGATTCTGGCGGCTGCGATTGTGGCCGTCGCGTTTCCGCGGCAACCGTCTCGCGGGGGGCGTGAGCCGTTCGATGTCCACGGTCTTGTCACGCTTGTCGGAGGTTTGAGCCTTCTCGTGTTGGCGATTATGCAGGGGCCGGCATGGGGGTGGACGAGCGCTTCGATCGTCGGTGCTTTTGCCGGGGCTGTTGGGTTACTCGCAGTGTTTGTCGTGGTTGAAACACGCAAAGATGCGCCACTGATCAATGTTGAGCTTTTTACGCACAAGTCGTTCAGTGCGGCGAACTTGATCATGTTTACTGCGCAGTATTCCAAGATTGCGATTGTCGTATTTGGGGCGCTGTATTTTCAGGATGCACTTGGAATGCAGCCCTTGATGGCGGGGGCGGCGCTTTTGCTGGCGGTCGCAGGGCTGCCGTTTTTGTCCCCGTGGGTTGGTCGGGTGGCCGACCGGGCTGGTGCGCGACGCTTGGTGCTGGCCGGTTTGACGGTGGCGACAGGGGCGATGTTTTTGATCGCTTTCGCCGCCGCGGTCGGCAGTTTTGCGGGGGTGGCGCTGGGGCTTGTGGCGTGGGGGCTTGGCATGCCGTTCGTGTATTCGCCTGTCATGCGCGAGATGGCGAATGCAGTTCCGGCGGACCAACAGGGTCAGGTGGGCGGTATTGGAGTAACCTTTCGGTTGATGGGCGGGAGCGTGGCAGCAGCGGTCGGGAGCAGTATTTTATCGTCTTCGGACAATTTTCGGTGGGTGTTTTTGTCCACTGCCGTGCTGATGCTGGTGGCGCTTGGCGCTGGGGTGATCGCGTTGAAGCGTGACGGGGCGGCCTTGGGGGAGCACCATCATCACTGGCTGCGCTTTTTTAGTCACTGAGCCTGCCAGCGTCCGGCAGGCGACTGGGGAGAACTATGGCGCAGCATGACGCGATGCAGACCGTGCAGGATGACGTGGCCGTCGAACACAGGGCGATGGATCTGACGCGATGGGCCAACCTTGGCATGGGCATTGTTGGCGCGCTGGCGGCATGGGCGTCGAGCTCTCAGGCGGTGCTGATCGACGGGCTGCTCTCGCTGATTGGGTATATTGCAGCGGTTTACGCAATGCGGATCAGCAAAACGGCGCATCTTGGGCCGAACCGGCAACGGCCCTTTGGTCATGCTGCGGACGAAGCGCTGTATGCCATGTTTCGAAGCCTGGCGTTACTTGGGCTGGTGCTGTTTGGTATTTCACAAGCGGTGCTGGGGATTGCTGATTACATTGTTAGTGGACAGGTGGAGCGGGTGTGGCTGCCGCCTGTTGCGGTGTATGCCGCACTTGTTGCCTCGACGTGTTTCGCGCTTGCGGTGATCCATTGGCGGGCATGGACGCGGACGGGCCGAAAGAGCGAGATGCTGAAGCTTGAGGCGACGGCGTCGGTCTATGACGGCTTTATCACGCTGCTGGCGGGGGCAGGCCTTTTGTCGGCGCCGCTCATGGTCGGGACGGCGCTTGCGCCGTTAGCGCCAGTGATGGATTCTGTGACAGTTCTTATTCTGTGCAGTGTTGCGACTGTGAGTTACTGGCGGGTGTTTCGCAAAGGCGTGGCGCAGCTTGCTGGTTACCCCGCCTCGACACGCGATCAAATTGCCTTGCGCCGTTCGCTCAAGCGCGCGCTTGGCGATCGTGGCGGTCACATCATTGACGTGGCCGTCGTGCGCATGGGGCGCAAGCTTGACGCTGTTGTCTATTATGATCCGGGAGTAGCGGTGACGGCCGAGGACGTAGACGCGCTGACGCGGCAGATGGATCGCCAGCTTGCGCTCGATATCGGTCCCGTTTCGGTTGTGATTGTGGTGTCGAAAGCTGGACGGGAGTTGGACTGACTGCTTCGGTGAGAGGCGGAACCGTGCTTGCGCTCAGAGTTTAGCGTGATTCTTGAGCGGACAGCTTGGTTCAAACCGTTGTTGAGGCGCGCTAACGCGCAAGAACGTCGTAGGGGTAGGAGGATCATCATGGATAAAGTGCTCAAAGCAGCGTTTGGCCTACTATTTGTTCTGTTGACCGTCACTTCCAGCGTGGCGGAGCCGTGGACGGTCGATCCCCTCCCGCAATCGTCCAAACTGTATGCTGGTGAGGAGATACTTTCGACTAACGGTATTGAGGCGCTCGTATACTTTCGTAAGGGAGATCCGGAGCAGCCATTGGTGGTCTTTGTTCCGGGCGGGTTCCATCTGGCCCGTGTGGCTTATGGGTATCCGGACGGGCGGGATGAAGACTTTCTTGCCCATTGGCTTAAGAGGCGTGGTTATTCCTTCCTTGGCGCGTCGTACCCAACGGGGAATGAGGTGTATTCGAAGGTTTATCCTGCCTTCTCGATCCGAGATTGGGGAAAGCAGGTCGCGGCGGTTGCCAAACACTACATTGACAAGGAGGGGCTGTCGGAGCGTGTCATCGTCCTTGGTTGGAGCGCTGGCGGGCAGATCGCCCAGTCTGTGTATGAAGCGATGTCTGACACAGGCCTCGACTTAGAGCTGTTCGTGTCGCTGGCTTCGACCCCGCCTATACCGCTGCTCCTGGCTGCACCCGGCGCGATATCAAAGGCGCCGAACGGTTTGTCTGCAGCGCCTCAAGTCTATGAGTTGTTCAAGAAGTACGTGACGGCGCAGGACCAATTGAACGGACACACGATCATTCCGTGGGTGGTGTTTCAGAAGGATGTGCTGGGCGATATTCCGGTGGCTTTGAACGCGATTATGATGGCGTCGCGGTATGAGAATGGTGAATTCGTCGAGGATCTTGAATGGTCCATTGCTGACACTGGCGGGTTGAAGTTCACCGACTTCCCGATGGTGGTGACGATTTCCGGTGATAAGGTTTTGGACAACGATCACGCGCTGACTGATCATGGGAATTGGGGTATTTATCAAATACAGCACCTTTATCGCAGTACTGTTCTGCCAGCGCTTAAAGAGTCGGCGGACATCGATCCCAAGGACTGGCAGTTTGTGATGGATCAGATGAGCGCGGCGACAGCGGGGATTTTGTCGGCGCGGGTCAGCGGGAACCACTTCTTTTGGTATGGCGCGGTGGGGGCGCGGGAGACCGCCAACCAGATCGATGTGCTTCGCTATCGCGCGGAGACCCTGAAGGGACAACTTGCCGACGCCGTGCAAGGGCTGATGGATAAATAGCCGCGTCGGCTTTCGTCGTCGCAGAGGAATAGGTAGCGCGGCGCCTTTGTGATGGGCGCGCGCTGTGGTCCTATCGCGTCATGACCACCAATCGAATGCCGCTGGCGTCCGTTGCGCTTCTCGCGGCCATGCTCATCAGCGCTGGGAACTTCTTGTTTGGCAACCTTGCGGTCAACGAGATTCCACCGGTTGTGCTGGCGTTCTGGCGCTGTTTGATCGCCACCATCTGTGTTTTGCCGTTCGTGATCATCAAGGGCGGCAGTCCGATCAGGTATTTTCGGGAAAACTGGCTGCGCATTTCTGTGAAGGCGTTCGTCGGTGTGGTGGTTTGTCCTTGGCTGGTCTATTTGGCGTTGCGCTCCGATGACCTTATCGACCTTGGCGCGGGTTACACCAGTGTGCCGTTGCTGACGATCCTGTTTTCGGCGGTTCTTCTGAGTGAGCGGCTGCGGCCGATACAGTATTTTGGGGTGGCGGTTGCCCTTGCCGGCGCGCTGGTGTTTGCGTTTCGCGGCAGCCTTGCCGAGCTTTTGAGCTTTAGTCCGCATGTTGCGTTTTTGCTGATGATCGCTTCGAATTCGTTTCGAGGGCTGTATTTGGTGCTTCTGAAAAAGTGGGACATGCACCCCAAGCCGGAAGAAGGTTTGTTCGTTCTGTTTTTCGTTGGCACGCTGATGCTGTTACCGATGTTCATTGCCCATGAAGTGGCTGTGCCGCCCCCGCTTGATTATTCGTGGCAGGTTTGGGGATCGATCATATTCATCGGTGTGGGGATGGGGGCCGTTTACCTGTACCTATTGAATTTTGGGACCAGGGAGCTT
>ERZ1740058.783-NODE-783-length-20521-cov-9.935405_pt1 | contig 20521 bp, 17 predicted proteins | sample MGYA00581745_ERZ1740058 | MGnify/ENA primary metagenome ERZ1740058 (study PRJEB43018, sample SAMN04849742) | marine metagenome | isolation source: floating plastic debris | place: Pacific Ocean | collected 2008-08-30 | study: EMG produced TPA metagenomics assembly... | reverse complement strand
TCGTTCGGGCGAGGAGCTGGATGGAGGCTTGGTCGGCTGTCCCCGCCTGCTCCATGGACAGGAAGAAGCCCATGGCGAGGGGCATCACCAGGAAATAGACCAGTGCGGCGCCCATGGCGAAGAGGATCGGGGTCGCGATCAGGAACGGAAGGAATGCGCCGCGCTCGTTGTGATAAAGGCCCGGCGCGACGAACATGTAGACCTGGCCGGCGAGCACAGGGAACGCCAGGAACAGGGCGCCGAACAGGCCGAGCTTCAGCTGCGTGAAGAAATATTCTTGCGGCGCTGTGTAGATGAACTCGATGTCCGCGATGTCGCCGGCGGCGCGCTCGTACGGGACGATGAGGATGTTGAAGATGTCGTTGGCGAAATAGAAGCAGACGACGAAGGCCACCGCGATGGCGATGACGGACTTGATAAGCCGCGAGCGCAGCTCGATCAGGTGCTCGATGAGCGGTGCGCGGCTGGCTTCGATATCGTCGGTGCTCACCGCTCACCCCCGGCGGCGGCGCGCGGCGGCTCGGAGTCCATGGGCGGCACGGGGCTATCCATCGGCTCGGCAGATTCGTGATCGTTAGTGGCGGCCGGTTTGGCGGGTGGCGCTGAGGCGGTCTTTTGCGGCGTGGTGGCCGGCTTGTCGGTTACGCCTTCGTTGAGGCTGCGCTTTGTCTCGTCGAGCGATTTGCGCACGTCCGCCGCGGGGTCGAACTTGCCCATGTCCGAAAAGTCTTTTTTAAACTCGTCGAGCTTCGTTTCGCGCTCTGCCTCACGCAGCGCGTCGTTGAAGGTCGACTGGAACTCGCGCGACATCCTGCGGATCTGCCCGAAGGTTTTGCCGAAAGCACGCAGCATGCCTGGCAGTTCCTTGGGGCCGACCACGATGATGGCAATGGTCGCCACCACAAGGATCTCGGTCCATGCGATATCGAACACGGGCGGCGCTAAGCCTTAGCTGCTGCGGGTTTGCTCGGCGTCCTTAGCCGGCTCGGCGGTGGTCGCCGGGGTGTGCTCGATGGTTTTCTCGTCGTCCTCGGCCATGCCTTTTTTGAAGCTTTTGATGCCCTTGGCGACGTCGCCCATCAGCTCAGAAATTTTGCCTCGGCCGAACAGCAGCACCAGGATGATGCCGATGATCAAAATCTGCCAAACGCTGATACCCATTCACTTATCTCCCAAACGGCTCGCCGGTCCGTTATGTTGTGATTGTCGGCTTAGGCGCAATCGTTGCGGGCCTCAAGCCGCATTTGGTCTTGTATAACCACTGAAACGGCCCGCGCCTATGGCCTTTATTCGCTGGCGAAAATCATTGCCTGCGCCGGATCGGCGCTGATGAACACTTCGTCAGCATGTTTCGCTTGAGATGGCGGCACTCTGACGGTGCAGATGCTGTCGCTGGCAGACAGGGCGATCGCGTACTCCACGACGCTGCCGAGGAACCTGCGGCCGACGACGTTCCCGCGTGGCCGGTCGCTGTCGGCGGTGGCGTGGAGCCCGAGCGCTTCGGGACGGAAGCCTATGCTCGCGCGGGTGCCATCTGGCAGGCCAGATGCGGGGATCGAGCCGAACGGCGTCACCACGGCACCGGCGCTGACGGGAGCGTCGAACGCGCTGACGGGGCCGAACATGCGCGCAGCTTCCAGGTCCACAGGGCTGTCCCAAATCTCCTGCGGTGTTGCGGTTTGGACCAATTCGCCGCGACGCATCAGGGCGATCCGGTCCGCGGTGACGAGCGCCTCCTGGGGATCGTGGGTCACCATGACCGCCGTGGTGCCGCGGCCGCGCAGGACGCGCATCACATCGTCGCGAACGGCATCGCGCAGGTTGAGATCGAGGCCGGAAAAGGGCTCGTCCAGGAGGAGCACAGCGGGGTCGGGCATCAGCGCGCGCAGGAGCGCCACGCGCTGCTGTTCGCCGCCGGAAAGCTGGTGGGGGTACTTTTTGCCGAAGCCGGCAAGGCCGACCTGGTCGAGCACGGTTTCCACATCGGCGCGACGGCGTGCGGCGCTGCGCAGGCCATAACAGATATTGTCGGCGACCCGCAGGTGCGGGAACAGCGCGAGGTCTTGGAACACCAAACCCACGGGACGATGCTCGGCGGGAACGAAACGGGTCGGGTCGGCCGCAACTTCGCCGCCGACGCTGACTGTGCCGGTGGTTTGCTGTTCGATCCCCGCGGCGATGCGCAAAAGCGTGGTCTTGCCGCAGCCCGACTGGCCGAGGAGGCACACGACTTCGGTCGGTTGGACCGTGAGTGACACGCCGCGCAAGATCTGATGGCCCGCGATGGAGAAGCCGATGCCGCGCATGTCCAGCGGCGCGGCCACCGGATCAATAGGCGGGCTCATCCTCCCCGAGGGGCTCTTCGTCGTCGCTAAGCGCTGCATCATCCTCAGGCATCGGTATGCGGAAGCTGGCGGGCGGACTGCCCTCTAGCAGACCTGCCCCCCGCAGATCATCTAGGCCGGGCAGATCGGCAAGGCTTGGGAGCGAAAAAGCCGCCAAAAATTGCGGTGTCGTTCCGAAAGTGACCGGGCGGCCAGGCACACGGCGGCGGCCGCGCAGGCGCACCCATCCGGTTTCGAGCAGGATGTCGAGCGTGCCTTTGGCGACGGCGACGCCGCGGATTTCTTCGATTTCGGCGCGGGTGACCGGCTGGTGGTAGGCAACGATGGCAAGCGTTTCGGTGGCCGCTTGGGAGAGTTTGCGGGTTTGCACCCTTTCCGGGCGGAGCGCATCAGCCAAATCGGGCGCGGTGCGGAAGGCCCAGCCGCCGGCGACTTCGACCAGTTGGACGCCGCGGTTGGCGTAGGCGGTCTTGAGCGCCCTCAGGCGAGCGGGCAGGTCGATTTCGCCGGGGAAATAGGCGGCGATGGCGTCCATGCTGAGCGGCTCTGTGGCGGCGAACAGGATCGCTTCGAGGCGGCGTAGAACGTCAGCCTCGCCAGGATCATCGCTGAAGAGGGGTGTTGCGTCGGTCACCGGTCACCGCCCGCTGCGGCGCGCAGCTCGATGGGTGCAAAGGGGCCGCTTTGGCGCACAGATAACTCCCCTTCCCTCGCCATTTCCAGCGTCGCGCCGAAGGTGGCCGCGAGCGCCGACCGCGGCGCTGCCGGCATTTGAGCCACGATGGCGTCGAGCGGCATCCAGCCCGCATGCCGGCCAAGCACCCGGACCATGACCTGCCGCGCGTCGACCAGCGAGAACGATGGGGACTTTGCCATCGTGGTCGCGCGGACGATTTCACCTTGGCGCACGCTGCCGTAGGCGGCGAGCAGGGCGTAGAGGTTGCCCACATAACTCACATCGGTGGTGGGTGGTGGGGCGTCCGAATGGCCGCGGAAGAAGACGTCCTCGCCTAACAGCGGTCGCGCGAAAAGCGCTGCGGCGGCGGTGCGCATGGCGTCGAGCCGGCGGAGGCGAAACGCGAGGTGTTCGGCAAGCTCCTCCGCTCCGGCTTCCTCTTCGGGGTCGTTGGGCACGAGGAGCCTCGCTTTGAGGTAGGCGAGCCAGGCGGCCATCACGAGCATGTCGGCGGCCACTTCGATGCGCAGCGCTTTGGCGGCTTCGATGTGGGCGAGGAACTGCTCGGCGATGGGGGTGATGGAGACCTGTGTCAGGTCGAGCTTTTGGCGCTGCGCGAGGTCGAGCAGCATGTCGAGCGGGCCCTCATAGCCGTTGACATCGACGTGCAGCATCTCGGGCTCAGGCGGGTGGCCGTCGCGTTGGGGGGCCTCGAACGGGTCGCTCATGCTGCCTTGCGGCGCGCGATGAGTGCGTCGAACTCCGCCCGCTCCTCATCCATCGCAGTCACGGGCGGTCCGAGCATGGCGCGGGCGGCGGAGAGGCGCGTCGCCGCGGTGTCGGTGATCGCGGGAAGGGTTTTGGCGAGCGCGACCATCTCGGCCATTTTGCCGTTGCAGTGGAGGACCACATCGCAGCCGGCCGCGAGGCTCGCCGCGCCGTCCTCCTCCACCGGTCCGGCGAGCGCGTGCATGGAGATGTCGTCGGTGAGGAGGAGGCCGCCGAAGCCGATGGTGTCTCGGATCAGTTGGATCGCCGGCGCTGAGAGGGTGGCGGGGGCAGCCTCGTCTATGGCGGTGTAGCGCACGTGGGCGGTCATCGCGATGGGGAGGTTCGCCATCGCTTCGAAGGGCTCGAAATGCTCGGCGAGCGCGTGCAGCGGCTCGTTGACGGTGGGGAGGGCCAGGTGGCTGTCGACCATGGCGCGGCCGTGGCCTGGGATGTGTTTGACGACGGGGAGCGCGCCGGCGGCGAGGACGCCTTCTGCGGCCGCCTTGGCGAGCACGCTGACTGTGGCGGGATCGAGCCCGTAGGCACGGTCGCCGATGACATCGTTAGCCCCGGGGATGGGGACGTCGGCGACGGGGAGGCATGGCACTGTAATGCCGAGCGCCAGGCAGTCGGCGGCGATGAGCTGGCCGTGCAGCTGGGCTGCGCGCAGGCCCGCGCCTGGGTCGGTGGCGTAGAGATCGCCGATTCTGCGGGCGGGCGGATAGGTCGGCGCAAGGGGCGGCTTGAGGCGCTGAACGCGCCCGCCCTCTTGGTCGATAAAGACAAGGTCGGTTTGGGCGGCGGATTTGGCCTCGTCGACGAGGGCACGCAGGGCGGACGCAGTGCTGACATTGCGGGCAAACAGGATGATGCCGAGCGGTTTGAGATCGGTGAGGAAGGCGGCTTCGTCGGGCGTCAGAGCGGTCCCGGACAAGCCGACGATGAGCGGCGCTGGCGCCATCCTCAGTTTCTCCCGATGAAGCAATCCGCTCCGGCCGACTTCAGCCGCTGGCACAGGTTGGCGGCTTCTGCCCGGGAGTTGGCACCGATTCGCACGCGGTAAAACACCCCGCGGCCGGCAACATTGGCTTGTAGGATCATCGGATCCACACCGCCCAGGATGCCCGGGTAGCGCTGTTGCAGGCCTCGGAAGGAGCGCTCAGCCTCGCCGCGGGAGCGTTGGGACGACACCTGAACGGCCCAGGGCAAGGACGATGACGTCGAGGCTGCGGGGGCACGGCTTGCGGTTTGGACGGGTGGGGCTGCGGCGCGTTGCTGGGCAAGGTCCACCGGTCCGGAACTACGCGCAGGTTGCCGGGAGGCCGGCGGCGCCGCGGGCCGCCTGCGGGGAACCCCGATCAGGGTCGGATCGACCTGGGGCTCGGCGGCCTGCTCCACCGCGGCCGGGATTTCGGCGGGGGCAGTCTCGGTTCTGGTGGGGCTGAGCGGTTCGATGGGGTCAGCGGCATTGTTTGAGGGCAGCGCCGCAACGCGGACCTCCTCGCTCTGCGCTTCGATCCCTCGCAGGCTGTCCGCTGCGCCGACATCGCGGACCACTTGTGCCGTGCCGGTCTCAACTGTTTCCGACGCGGAGGCTGCGGCGCGGCGGGCTGCGGCATCACGGGCGGAGCTGCTTGCGGGCACCAAGGTGCCATCGGGCCGCACGACAACGGTCTGAACCCGGCGCCGTTCGAGGGCGTCGGTATCGTCTGGCAGCGGCGTTGCTTGGCGCGATGGCGGGATGCTGACCCGGTCGGGCACCACCAGTTCGCCACCTTCACGCACTGCCGTGCGCTCCAGGATATCGGGTTCGGCCTGCGGTTGGCTGTTGTCGGCCCGCACCTTCACGTCGCGGGCGTCGGCGCGGATGATGGGGGGCGGTTCGTCGGCAGTGTCGCCGCCGTTGGCGAACACGTTGAAACCAATGACGCCGGCGACGCCAACCACGGCAACGCACGCCACGATGGAGGCCAGACCGATGGAGCGCATCCCGCCACGGCGGCGCGACCTGCCGCGACGATTGTCGCTCAGGATACCCTCTTCGGCCTCCGCCTCATCGTAGACAAAGTCGTCGTCGTGATCCTCGTCGTATAGTTCGGATGTGATGGGCTGCGTTGCCGTGTCGGGGCGGGCTTCGTCGAGCGCGGAGCGCGCGTCGGGGAAGTAAAGGCTATCGATCAGCTCGTCGGTATCGGTGGGGATGGCCGGATCGAACCGCTCCGCATCGTCCTGCCGCGCGAAGCGGAAGAGCGGGACGGACTTTGGTTTGCGTTCGCTGATAACAGGTTTTAACGCCCGCTCGGCGGGGCGCTGCGTCTCGGGCAACTGCTGCCTTGGGGGTTCGCGTTCCGGTTGAGCGTCGGGGCCGGCCGGCAAACCCGCGCCGACGTCGGGCTCGGCTTTAGGCATCGTGTTGCCGGCAACGATGGCGCTGAAGGCGTTTTTGAACTCCCAATCCAGCGCGTCGGCAGGTTCGTCAGAGCCGGTATCGATGTCGATGTCGCCCAAATTGGCGTCGCCTGCGTGGTCCGGCTCCGGCTCGTCCGACAGGGACATGATGGGCGGCGCCGGCGGAATGCGCGAGGACGGGGCCTCGGACGTGCGAACGGGTGGGAGGCCGGGCTCATCCTGAAGTTCTGGCGGATGCGGCGCGTCAAACTCCAGCTCGTCCGAGACGTCTGGTTCGCGGCGTGGCTCGCGGGGCTCAGCCGCGGGAGGGGCTGCGAAGCGTGCGGTGGCCGCAGCCACATCGGGCGGCGGTGGCGCTTTGGTGGCGCTTGGTTCTGAAAGCTGCTCATCGAGCCGCTTTGTGAACGCGTCCATGCGCTGCGAGGTGGCGGATGGTTTGGGTGCGATGGGCGCGTGGGCGCTTCCGCTCGGCCTGCGTCGCTTGGAAAACGCCGGCTCCCGGCGCTCTTCACGCGCGGTCGGCTCCTCATCACGGGAATCGGCCTTTGAGCGAGCTTCGGCGGCGCGCAGGGGGCTCCAGCCGGACGGCTCGCTGTCGACGAACGCGTCCAACTCGTCCATGACGCCCGGGCTGCCCCGCCGGATCGGCTGGCCATTTCGGAACGTGGCAGATCGGTTTGGACCGTTCATCCAGCCCCCGACTGACCTGGGCCGCGCACAGGGCCGCAGGCAACTGACGTTTACTCAGCGCATCTCGTCGGGCGCCTGAACGCCTAGAGCTGCTAATCCACTAGATAGCACCGAACGGACACCTTCCACCAGTGCGACCCTACTCAACGTTGAATTTCGGTCATCCGCGTTAACGAACCGTAGGCCTGCGTTTTCTTTGCCTTTGTTCCACAAACTATGCAGGCCGGACGCGAGGTCGTTTAGATAAAATGCCACACGATGGGGTTCGCTGGCGTCGGCCGCGTTGGCGATGACGGTGGGCCATTGGGCGAGCAGGATGATGAGCGAGCGCTCCGCAGGGTCGCTGAACACGGCAAGGTCGGCGCCATCCAGCTCGTTGAGGAGTTCCGGGCCGAAGCTGTCGGCGGCCTGTCGCTTCACCGATGCGCACCGTGCGTGGGCGTACTGCACGTAGAACACCGGGTTGTCTCGGCTTTGCTCGGTGACGGCCGTGAAGTCGAAGTCCAGCGGGGCATCGGACTTGCGGTAGAGCATCATGAAGCGGACCGGGTCGGCGCCCACCTCCTCCACGACGTCGGCGAGGGTGACGAACTCCCCTGCCCGCTTGGACATTTTGACCGGCTCGCCACTGCGATAGAGTTTTACCAGCTGGCACAGGAGCACATCCAGCGGCACACGGCTGTGGGAGAGCGCCTTCACCGCCGCGGTCATGCGCTTCACGTAGCCGCCATGGTCGGCGCCCCAGACGTCGATGAGCCGCTCAAAGCCGCGCTCGATCTTGTCGGCGTGGTAGGCGATGTCGGACGCGAAGTATGTGTAGCTGTCGTCGGCCTTTTGCAGGGCTCGGTCGACGTCATCGCCAAAATCGGTGGAGCGGAAGAGGGTTTGGACGCGGTCCTCCCAGTCCTCCACCGCGCCCTTGGGCCGGGGCAGCGTTCCTTCGTAAACGTAGCCGGCGCCGCGCAGGGTTTCGATGGCACGGGCGACCAGATCGACGGGGCGCTGGAGTTTTCGCTCGCTGGTGAAGACGTCGTGGCGGATGTCGAGGAGGGCGAGATCGGCGCGGATGGCGTCCATCATGGCCTCGATGGAGGCCTCGCGCACAATCGGGAGCCACTCGATCTCATCCATGTCGCGCAGCGTTTCGCCATAGGTCTTCGCGAGCGCATCACCGACGGGTTTGAGATAGGTGCCGGGATAAAGGCCGGCGGGGACTTCGATCTCCTCCCCCAGCGCTTCGCGGTAGCGCAGGTAGGCGGAGTGGGCGAGGATATCGACCTGCGCGCCGGCATCGTTGATGTAGTACTCGCGGGTCACCTGATGGCCGCGGAGAGCAAGGATCGAGGCGAGGCTGTCGCCGACGACGGCGCCGCGGGCGTGGCCCACGTGGAGCGGGCCTGTGGGGTTGGCCGAGACGTATTCCACGTTGATGCGCTGCGGCGCATCGGTGCGGGCGAGCGCGGTGAAGGCCTCGCCGTCGAGGGCGGAGCGGGCCACCTCGGCAAGCGCGCTGTTGGCAACCGTGAGGTTGACGAAGCCGGGGCCGGCGACTTCGGCTTTCTCGACGAGCGGGTCTTCAGCGAGGCGCTCTGCGATCAGCGCGCCCAGCTCGCGCGGGTTACGCTTGGCGGGCTTGGCGAGAACCATGGCGGCGTTGGTCGCAAAGTCGCCGTGGCTCGCGTCGCGCGGCAACTCCACCGCAACGCGCTGCAGGTTGTCGGTCAGCCCTTCGTCCACGGCAATGTTGATCACCCGCGCTTTCAGCGCCTTGATGAGGTGCATGTTCGCTCCCGTCCGTCTCGCGGCGCCGTGATGGCACAGACGGTGGGCGTCTACCAACTTGCCTCAGCGCACGGCGGCTTTGTCAGCGCGGCATTGCCAGTGAGGGTGTGTTGCCGATGAGGCGTTGGTGTTCTGAGAGGGCGAAGCGGTCTGTCATGCCGGCGATGTAGTCGCAGGTGCGCCGCAGCCGCTGGGCTTCGCTGTCGCCCTCGCGGCGCCAGGTGTCCGGCAAAAGGGACGGATCGGCGGCGAAGGTGTCGAAGAGTTCGCTCAGGGCCCGCCCCGCTTCGGCGCGGACCGCGAGGACTTCGGGGGCGGAGTAGAGCGCGCCCGCTAGGAAATCGTGGAGTTCCGACTCCTGCTTGCGCATTTGCGGGCTGAAGCCGACCAGGGGGTCTGGGTGGGCGATGACGTCGGCGGTGACCGCGACGCCCGCGGCGCTCATGCGGCGGACTGTCTCAAGGATGACGTCCTCGATCATGCGCGTCAGGAGCCGGCGGACGATCTCGTGGTGCAGCCGGGATGGGTCGAGGCCTGGGGCTTCGGCGGCCACCTCGGCGCGGATTTGGCGGGTGAGCTCCACCTCGTCGAGGCGTTCGATGCGCAAGATGCCGGAGCGCAGGCCGTCGTCCACATCGTGGGCGTCGTAGGCGATATCGTCCGACAGCGCGGCGACTTGGGCTTCGAGGCCCGCCTGATGGTCAAGGTCGAGGTCCGCCGCCGCCCCGTCCGTGTTGAGCGCCGCCGCGACCTCTGGCGTGGGCGGGCCGTTGTGTTTGATCAGCCCCTCCAGCATCTCGAAGGTGAGGTTGAGGCCGTCATAGTGGGCGTATCGGCGCTCAAGGCTGGTGACGATGCGATAGGCCTGGACGTTGTGGTCAAACCCGCCGTGGGCGGCCATTTTTTCGGCGAGGACGTTCTCGCCCTCGTGGCCAAATGGAGTGTGGCCAAAGTCGTGCGCGAGGGCGAGCGCCTCCGCGAGGTCCTCGTCGAGTTGGAGCACGCGCGCGATGGACCGGGCGATCTGAGCGACCTCCAGGCTGTGCGTGAGGCGGCTTCGATAGTGGTCGCCGTCGGTGGTGATGAAGACCTGCGTTTTGTGGGTGAGGCGGCGGAAGGCTGCGGCGTGGATGACGCGGTCGCGGTCCCGCTGGAAGGCGGTGCGGGTCGCCGAACGCGGTTCGGTAAAGCGCCGCCCGCGGCTCGCCGCCGGGTCGGTGGCGTAGGGCGCCAAAACGCGCGGCGCGGGTCGAATGGCAGACACGGGCAGCCTCCGCTGATTCGGGTTTGCCCGATGATACAGGACCTAGAGCACTTTGGGCTTACACGGCATCACAGCGATGTTGCGGGCGCGCGGGGTCCGGCATACATCTGACCGGCGGAGGATTCGATCATGAGCGATGTTGCCGTGGACGCGACGTTCGTCGTCACCGAGCGTGCCTTTAAACGGGTTGCCGAGATATTGGCCAAGGAAACGGCGTCGGCGCTGCGCGTTGCCGTGGAGGGCGGCGGCTGCTCTGGTTTTCAGTACACCTATGATTTGGTGGAGACGACGGCTGAGGATGACCTTGTGCTGTCGGGGAGCGATGCGACGGTGGTGGTGGACCCGGTGTCCCTGCCCTTCCTTGCTGGCGCCCAACTTGATTTTGTGGACGACCTGATGGGCCGGGCGTTTCAGATCAACAATCCGAACGCGCAAGCATCCTGTGGCTGCGGGACGAGCTTCTCGCTGCTGTGACAATCACTGTCGCGACCTGGAACATCAACGGCGTTAAGGCGCGGATTGAGGCGCTGACGCGTTGGCTGGAGGAGTGCGGGCCGGACATTGTGGGCCTGCAGGAAATCAAAAGCGTCGACGAGGGGTTTCCGCGCGAGGACATCGAGCGGCTCGGCTACAACGTCGCGACCCATGGGCAAAAGGGCTTTAATGGCGTGGCGCTGCTGTCGAAGCGGCCGCTGGAGGATGTGGTCGAGCGCCTGCCGGGCGATGATGGCGATGAGCATGCGCGATGGATCGAGGGGACGATCAGCACCGAGACTGGCGCGCTGCGCGTGGTGAGCCTTTATTTGCCGAACGGTAATCCTGTCGGGACGGAGAAGTTTCCATACAAAATCAGCTGGATGGATCGGATGCTGGAGCGCGCTGAGGCGCTGCTGGGCGATGATACTCCGGTGGCCCTGGTGGGCGATTACAACGTCATTCCGATGCCCGGGGATGCGCGGCATCCGGAGCGCTGGGTGGACGACGCGCTGTTCCAGCCCGAAAGCCGGTCACGCCATCGCGCGCTGCAGAATTTGGGCTTTGTGGACGCCCAGCGGGCGGTGGACGATGCGGACGGGATTTACACGTTCTGGGATTATCAGGCCGGGGCTTGGCAGAAGAATAACGGCATTCGCATCGATCACATCATGCTGTCGCCGCTAGCTGCCGATGCGCTGGAGGGCGTGAGCGTGGAGAAGCACACGCGCGGCTGGCAAAAGCCGTCCGATCACGTGCCTGTGGTGGCTTCGCTCGACCTTTAGGAGGTTGGGCGACGGCGCTTTTGCTGTGCGCCATCTGCAAATCGAAACACGAACACAAAAAGGGCTCCCTTTTGGGGAGCCCTTCGTGGAATTGATGCGGGCGCGACGGCCGGCATGAAACCTGATCAGTTCAGCGAACCTTTAGAGGCTGCTCCGAAGTCCACCGATCCGATCCAGACGCCAGCGCCCGCTTCAGATTACCACTCGACATTGGATCACCTCCTTTCGCTACGTTGAACATGGGCAAGAAGGTGACATGATTCTTTGTGAAAGCAAGCGGTCGAAATGCCCGGATGTGCAACCGCGGCAAGCTTGTCACAGGGTAGCCGCAAGCTCGGTCAAACTCGGAGCCACAAACTCCCAATCGGCCGTCGGTAACAGGTCTATGGTCTGGCCCTCGCCGTGTTCTGTTGGGCGGGGAATGAAGGCGGTGGCGAGGCCGCAGGCGCGGGCGGCGGCGAGGTCGTCGTTGTGGGCGGCGACCATCATCACTTCGCCGAGCTCGAGCATCAAAAGCTCGGCGGCGCGTTGGTAGCTTTCGGGGCGTGGCTTGTAGAAGCCGGTGGTTTCGGCGCCCAAAATTGCGTCCCAGTGCCAGCCATTGTGCCGTGCGAGGTCGATGAGGAGGCGCACGTTTCCGTTGGAGTGTGGGGCGAGGAGGAAGCGCTCGGACAGCTGAGCCAGACCGGCTTTGGTGTCGGGCCAGCCGTTGAGACGGTGCCAGACGAGGTTGAGGTCGTCGATCTCGCTCTTTGATAGCGTGAGGTCGAAGTCGTCCATCGTGGCGAGAAGGTTCTCGCGGTGGAGCGTGTCGAGCGGGGTAAACGGCCGGCGGCCGGAACGAACATCTTCCATCGCGGGCTGGTAGCGCTGCCGCCAGGCGTCCGCGAAGGGCGCGGCGCGGTCGCCGAGACGGGGTTCCAGCTCGGCCGCGATGGAGCCGCGCCAGTCGACCAGGGTTCCAAAAACGTCGAAAATCAGGGCTTTGATCATGGTGCAAACGCTAGGGCGGTTCCGGATCGAATGGAATCATTCGCTCCGGAAAAACCGCCCGCTTTTCAGAGGGGCGGGCATTTTGCTCGCGCCGCTTGCGGCGCGACATGCCCTAGTGGGCGTGGCGGCGGCAGTCCACCGGTGGCGGTTGGGAAGAGTAGCGCCCTATTCCAGAAGGCGGAGGGAGAACAGCGCGATGGATTCTGAGTAGGAGACCAGGATTAGCATCACCAGAAGGATGCCGACGAATGGCAGGGTGCCCCGGAAGACTTTGACGATGGGGGTTTTGGAGATCGACGAAATCACGAAGAGGTTCATGCCGATGGGCGGCGTGATGACGGCGAGCTCCATGTTGAGGATCATGATGATCGCGAAGTGGATGGGGTCGATGCCGAGTTCGGCGAGCATCGGTTTGAAGATCGGCAGCGTGATGAGGATGACCGAGATGATCTCCAGGAAGCAGCCGAGGAAGAGCAACAGGCCGTTGACCATCAGGATGAAGACGACCGCCGACACGCCGATGGCGCCCATGATCTCGGCGAATTGGCTGGGGATCCGCTCCTGGGTGATGATGTAGCCGAACACCGATGTCGCGGCCATGATGATGAGGATCGCGGCGGAGAGGCGCCCGGCGTCGGCGGTCATGGTCCACAGCGAGGGCATTGCGGGCGAGCGATAGAGCGTGAAGGCGAGCGTTGTGGCGTAGCCGACCGACACAGCCGCCGCCTGCCCCGGCGTGAAGAGGCCGCTGTAGATGCCGCCCAGAATCAGGAACGGTAGCGCGACGACGGGCAGCGCACGCAGGAGGACGACGGCCTTGGGCGGGCGTGGCTCATCGTCGTCGGTTTCGGTCGCGATGCTGGAGGCGGGGTCGCGCAGGCGGTCGCCCATGATGGTGACGTACGCGCAGAAGACGAGGCCGATGAGAAGGCCCGGGCCGATGGCGGCGAGGAAGACTGAGGCAACGGAGACCTCTGCTACGGTCGCATAAATGATCAGCGGGACGGAGGGCGGGATCATGATGCCAAGGCCCCCGCCGGCCGCGACGAGACCCACCGAAAAGCGGCGCTCATAGCCGGCTTCGATGAGCTTGGGGATCATCACGCGGCCGATGGCGAGCGCGGTCGCGACGGACGATCCGCTGATGGCGCTGAAGACGATGGTGGACAGCATCGTCACCAGCGCGAGGCCGCCTCGGAGCCGGCCGAATAAAAGGTCGGCGGCGGCGACGAGGTCGTCGGTGGCGCGGGAACGGCCCAAGATGTCTGCGGCGAGGATGAAGAACGGGATCGACAACAGTTCGGTTTTGTTGAGGAACCAGAACATGTTGCTGGGCGCGATGGTCGGGTCGGAGCCGGTGAGGATGAACCAGACGACCGACACGAAGAGGAGCGCGAAGGCGATGGGCAGCCCGGTGAGGAGCACCGGGAAGATGAGCAGCATCACGAGGGCGAGCGCCTCCCCGCCTCCCATCATGACGGGGACAGCCGGGCGCGAACGAGCATCAGTGGGCGCTTTCCAGGGTGCGCTCGCTGGGCTGGGGGACGAGGGCGCGGGCGCCTGAGCGCACGGCGACTAGCGCGAAGGCCACCGGCATGATCGCCATCAACGGCCAGATTTTGACCTCGAGTGAGGAGACGGCGCGCTCGTTGATCATGCGCGAGAACATCACCGCATCGTACGCCGCCCAGGTGAGCACCAGCGCGAGAAGCGAGGTGAGCGCGTCGGCGATGCGTTGCAGGATGGCGGCGCTGCGCGGTGGCAGAGCGTGCGATAGGATGTCAATGGAGATGTTGCTGCGGGTGCGCTCGGCGGCGGCCATCCCAACGAAGACCATCCACAAAATCAGGTAGACCGAAATCTCCTCAAGGGCGTTGTAGGAGACGTTGATGAGGTTGCGGAACACGATCAGGCTGAGCGCGAGAAGCGCAGCGCCGCCAAGCGAGACAGCCAGAAATGCGGTCTCGATGGCGGCGGCAACGCGCTCGGTTTTCGACACGATGGCGCGAAGACTGGCCATGGGGTTCTGCCTCCGCGCCGGGCGCTGGCGTGGGCCTTAACGGGCTGCGTCGATCAACGCTTTCAGGTCATCGTCCTGGCCATCATAGACCGGCTGGACGGCGGCGACCCAGTTTGCTCGGTCGCCCTCGTCGAGGTTCAGCACGGTGATGCCCGCCTCACCCATCATATCGAGCGTCGCCTTCACCTCGGAGGCGATTTCGTTGCCGTTCCACTCGGTCGCGAACGCGGCAGCATCGACCACCGCCTGTTGGTTTTCCGCCGACAGACCGTCGAAGAAGCCTTTATTGATGGCGAAGATGTAACCGCCGAAGGCGAGGTCGACGATGGTCATCGTCTCCAAGACTTCGGTCAGCTTGATGGAGGCAGCGAAGCTTGGCGTGGTGATCGCGCCGTCGACCGTGTTGTTTTGCAGGGCGAGGTAGACTTCGCTGCCGGGAATGACGGTGGCGACGGCGCCGAGATTGGTGAGGGTCGCTTCCAGGAGGGCGGACGGGAAGGTGCGGATTTTAAGGCCTTCCAGCTCGGCAAGGCTGGTGACTTCATCGCCGGTGGTGAAGAGGTGCGTTGGGGTCTCGAACCAGAAGCCAAGCGGCTTCAGGCCAACCGCTTCCAGTTCGCCGGTGATTTTTTGGCCGATTTCGCCGTTCCAGGCGTTCGCGAGGTGGTCGTAGTCGGCAAACAGCATCGGCATCGTGAAGACCTTCACGCTGGGCGCGATGGACTCGTAGTAGCTGATGAAGGGCACGATGGCCTCGGTTTGACCGCGGATGGCGGCGTTCACTTCCTGGCGCGAGGGGATCAGCGAGGCGTTGGGGAAGGTCTCGACAGTGACCGCGCCGCCGGAGAGTTCGGTCAGCTTGTCGGCGAACACCTGGACCGTGCGGGCCTTCAGGTGCGTGTCGGACGTCTCGTAGGCGATGCGGATCGTGTCGGCTTGGGCGCCTGCGGCCAAGACTGTGGCTAGCGAGGCAACGCAGGCGATGGTCTTCAGTCGGCTCATCATGGTCGGTGTCCTTTCGTTCGTCAGGTCTTGGGTGTTGAGGTCAGAACAGGGTTGAGGCGGCGAGCGCGTCGTGCCGGCGGTGGCCGGCGGAGGACGTTGCGTCGTGGGCCGCCTCAGCGGTGGTCAGCACCAGCTCGCCGGCGGTGCCGACGCGCAGGGTCCAACCGTCCGGCACGTACGTGGTCGCCGTCATCTCTTGGATGATGGCTGGGCCATCGATGGCAGCGTCTGGGCTGAGCGCGCTGCGGAGGTGGATGGGGAGGTCGCCGTGTTGAGCGTCCGGCGCGGCGGCGTGGGTCGGGGTGGTATCGCTGGGGGCGCCGGTCATCATCGCGGTGAAGTTGGGCGGGGCGGCGCGGACGCTTGCGATCACGCGCAGGTTGACGATCTGGACGGTGCGCTCGTTATCGAGTCGGCCGAATTGGCGCTGGAACTCGGCCTCGAACGGCGTTCGGATGCCGCTGATGGTGGCGAGGTCGGAGACGGTGACGGTGAGTTCGTGGGATTGGCCCAGATACCGCGCGTCGACCTCGGTGCGCAGCTCGATGCGTGAGGGTGCAAAGCCGTCTGCGGTCAGTGTGTCTCGCAGATCGATTTCGAACTGCGCTGCGAGGTCGGCCAACTGGGCGCGGCCATCCTCGTCGAGGGTCAGGAGCACCGTTTCCTGGCGCTCTTCGAAGAGTTGCGCGCAGAGGCCGCCGAAGGCGGAGAAGGCGCCGGGGAGCGGCGGAATTAGCACTTTTGGGATGCCGAGTTCAGCGGCGATGAGACAGGCGTGCAGCGGCCCTGCCCCGCCGAAGGGCAGGAGCACGAGATCGCGGGGGTCGTAGCCGCGGGCGAGGGAGATTTCGTGCACCGCCGCGCTCATTTTCGTGACCGCGAGGTCGATGATGCCGGCGGCGGCGCCCGGCGCATCAAGGCCCATGCGGTTGCCGATGGTGCCGACGGCGGCGTCGGCGGCGGCGGTGTCGATCTTCAGGCTATCGCCAAGGGACTGGCCTCTGCCAATCCGGCCCAGCACAGCGTTGGCGTCGGTGACTGTGGCCTCGGTGCCGCCGCGGCCGTAGCAGGCGGGTCCGGGGCGCGAACCGGCACTTTGCGGACCGACGAAGACGCTGCCGCCCTCGTCCACGTGCGCTAGCGATCCGCCGCCGGCGCCCACCGTGTGGATCGCGAGCTGCGGGACCTTCACCATGATGCCCTCAAGCACGGTCTCGCGCTTGACCGGCCAGCGCCCGCCCGCCACGAGCGCGACGTCGCTTGATGTGCCGCCCATGTCGTAGGTGACGTAGTTGTCGATGCCGAGTTCGCGCGTGAGATGGTGCGCGGCTGCGATGCCTGCGGCGGGGCCAGAGAGCACCGTGCGGACGGGCATCGCGCGGACTTTATCTTCGCCCAGCAGGCCGCCGTTGGAGGCGATGGTCAGGAACGGACCGCTGTAGCCGCTTTGGCGAAGCGCACCCACCAGGCGCTGCGTGTAGGCGCCGACGAGGGGTTGCAGACACGCGTTCACGACGGTGGTTGAGAACCGCTCATACTCGCGGATTTCGTTCAGCACCTCATGGCTGACGCTGACGTGCTCGAACCGGTCGCGGAAAATTTTGGCGGCCGCGCGCTCGTGGGCGGGGTTGGCGTAGGCGTTGAGGAAGCCGATGGCTATGGCGTCGAACCCGTCTTTGAAAAGCGCGTTGGCGAGTTCGGTGACGGCGAACTCATCGAGCGGTACTTCCACTTCACCGTCGCCGCCCATGCGCTCGTAAACCCGGTACCGATCGCGGCGCGGGATGAGCGGTGGGGTGCGCACAAAGTACGGATCGTAGAGCGTGTTGGGCACCATGCGGGTGGTGCGGCCAAGCTCGATCACGTCGCGGAAGCCCGCTGTCGTGACGAATGCGGCGCGGGCGACCCGGCGCTCCAGGAGGGCGTTGGTGGCCACCGTGGTGCCGTGGACGATTGCATCGACTGCGCTGAGGTCCACCGCCGCTTTCTGGAGCGCGGCGAGGACGCCTTCGTCAGGCGCGGAGCGCACAGATGGGGCTTTGACGGCATCCACTGCGCCGGTGGCCGGGTTGTAGACGGTGAGGTCGGTGAACGTGCCGCCGACGTCGATGCCGATGATCAGGCCGCCGCTCATGGCACGCCTCGCTGGATAGGGCGACAGGTCATGCGTTGGCCTTTGCGAGGAAGGCTTGGCATGCGCGCTCGAACGCGACGGCGCTATCGCGGATGACGGTCTCGTCGTGGGCGAGGCTGACGAAGCGGCGGTTGCCGGGGAGGACGAAGATGCCGGCGCGGATGAGTTCGGTGTCGAACGCGACGAGCGCTTTGCGGTCCGACGCGATCACGTCGCCGAAGTTGCGCGGCTCGCGATCGGTGAACAGCATGTGCCACATGGGGCCGTGGCCGAAGCAGATGGCCGGGATCCGGTGGTCGCGCAAAATCTCGCTGAAGGTGGCACGGACCGAGCAGGCGATGTCGAACAGCTTTTGATAAACGCCCGGTTTGCGCAGCTCTTCCAGCATGGCCATGCCGGCGGCCATGCCGAGCGGATTGCCGTTGAGCGTACCGTTCACGTAGACGAAGCCGTCGCCGCCTTTGTTGCGCGGGTCGGCCTGATCCATGATGTCGGCGCGCCCGCAGACGGCTGCGACCGGTGTGCCGCCGCCGACGATTTTGCCGAGCGTGCACAGGTCCGGCACGATGCCGAAGTACTCCTGGGCGCCGCCGAGCGCGTAGCGCAGGCCCGTCACCACCTCGTCCATGATGAAGACGATGCCGCGGGCGGCGGCGAGCTGTTTCAAGCCGTCGAGGAAGCCGGGTTCGGGCCAGATGATCCGCTGCACGGGCTCAACGATGATGGCGGCCACTTCGCCCTCATGGGCGTCGAGGATGCCTTCGACGGCGGTGAGGTCGTTGAACGGCGCGATGAGGGTGAGGTCCTGCACGACGCCGGGGATGCCGGAGGTATCTGGGCGACCTGCGGGGAAGTTGGATCCAACCGATGGTGCGGTGGAGACCTGTGCGTAATCATGGTGGCCGTGATAGCCGCCCTCGAATTTCAGCACTTTTTCGCGGCCCGTGAAGGACCTCGCGAGGCGCATGGCATGGAAGGTGGCTTCCGAACCTGAGCCGCAGAAGCGTACCCGCTCGGCGCACGGGACGACCTCTTTCAGGAGGCGCGCGTATGTCAGCGCGTTTTCGTTGAGGTAGGCGAAGGCGTGGGTCCCGCGGGAGACTTGGTCGACGATGGCGCGGGAGACGGCTTCGGGCGCATGGCCCAGAATCAGCGGGCCGGAGCCGAGGCAGTAGTCGATATAGACGTTGCCGGAGGTGTCGTAGATCCGCGCGCCCTCGCCTCGCGCGAAGACAAAGCGCACATCGGGCGCGAGGGCGTTGCCGCCTAAGGCGCCGCCGGGCACGATCTCGAACGCTTCCTCAAGGTCGATGCGTTCGCGCTCGGTGGTGTTGCCGCCTCGGCCAAGGCGCGGGGCGTCGATCTCAGGCACGAAAGCTGATTCAGACGCTGATTCAGACATGGTGGCTCTCCGCGGGCGGGGCAGCTGGGGCGGCGCTTGATGTGGCGCGAAGTGTGGCTTGGCCCGATAGCGCGAGCGCGGCCGAGACCTCGACGGAGCGCGCGTTCTGCGCGGCGGCGCTATCGACCCAGAAGCGGCGAACCGCGCCTTTTTCCGGGACGATCTCAACCATTTGGCCGGGGGTCAGCGAGAGCGCGGCACGGACGTGCGAACCGGCGCGAAGGCGGCTCGGGGGCATAGTGTCGGGCGCTGCTTTCAGCTCGACCGTGGTTTCGTCTTTGGGGCTTGCGTCGTAGGGCGCCAGGTCGGTGACGATCCCGTCGGCCATGTCGGTGGCCAGCGCGACGCGGTCTCGCGCGGCCGGCGGGCCGAAGCCGCCGCCGCCGGAGGAGCGCATCACGACGACGTCGCCGCGCTGGAGCGGAAAGCCTGCGACCTTGCCGGGGAATGCTGAGGGTTCGATTTCGCGGCCATCCCGGCGGACGGTGGTGCGGTTGCCAGCGCCTGAGCGGCCGCCATTGACGCCGGCTGGCGCGACGAGGTTGCGGTCCGACAGGACTGAGAGTGCGCCGTGGTCTTCGGTGAGCTCCACCTCGCGCCACATGCCGGCGCCACCGCGCCACTGGCCAGGACCGCCGCTATCGGGCCGCAATTCGTTGCGCCGCACTTTCAGCGGGAAGATGGTTTCGATGACTTCGGCGGACTGGATCGAGACGTTTTCGCCCTCGTTGAAGGCGCGCACGGCGGGGTTTCCGTCGTGGCCGGCGAAGCCCCCTGTCCCGCCGGACGGGTACTCGTAGAAGATGTAGTTGCGGCCGCGCTTTGTGTCGGTGCCGCCGATATAGGTGTGGTTCGACGTGCCGCGGACATCGCCGGTGAGGCGGTCTGGGATGATGTTGGCGAGTGCGCCCATGACCGCCGCGTCGGACGCAAAGCGCACCTCGTTGAGGCCGCCGCAGGGCGCGGGCCACTCGGCGTTCAAAATTGTTCCGGGTGGGGCGAAGACTTCGATGGGTTCGGTGGTGCCTTCGTTGATGACGCCGGAGGGGTCGAGGAAGCTTTTGATGATGGTGAGGACGCTGGTGGCAGCGATGGCAACGCCCGCGTTGAGGGGCGCTTTGACCTGCGCGTGGGTGCCGGTGAAGTCCGCAGTGAGGCGGTCGCCGGCGACCGTGAGCGTGACCGCGACGTTGAGCGGGAAGAGCGCGGGGTCGTTCCCGTCGAGGTAGCCGACGCCGGAGTAGGCGCCGTCGGGCAGCTGCGCGATCCGGGCGCGCATACGGCGGGCGCTCGCTTCGAGCAGGCCGTCGGCGGCGCCGAGGACAGTGCCGAGGCCGTAGCGCTCGAAGAGTGCGTGAAGCCGGCCCTCTGCGACACGGCAGGTGGCGAGGACGACGTTGAAATCGGCCATCGCCTCGTCACTGACGCGGACGTTGTCGCGGATGAGGTCGAGCACTGGGCCGGCGCCAGACTTATCGGCTCGGGTGCAGTCGAGCCGTAGGCCCTCGTGCAGGATTTCCGATGCCGCGCCCGACAGGCTGCCGGGGGTCGTGCCGCCGATGTCGGCCCAGTGACTGCGGATGACGATGAAACCGACCCGCTTTGGGCCTTCGAAAAGCGGCCAGATGACGGCGACGTCGTTGAGGTGGGTGCCGCCGGTGTAGGGGTCGTTGTGCAGGAAGATGTCGGTGTCGGCGATCTCGTGGCCGAACTGGACGCAGCGGGCGATGAGGTGCCGCACGGTGTGGGCGACGGGAATGACGTGGAAGGG
>ERZ1740058.782-NODE-782-length-20543-cov-6.043782_pt1 | contig 20543 bp, 14 predicted proteins | sample MGYA00581745_ERZ1740058 | MGnify/ENA primary metagenome ERZ1740058 (study PRJEB43018, sample SAMN04849742) | marine metagenome | isolation source: floating plastic debris | place: Pacific Ocean | collected 2008-08-30 | study: EMG produced TPA metagenomics assembly... | reverse complement strand
TGAGACAGTTCGGTCCCTATCTGTGGTGGGCGTAGGAAGCTTGACAGGATCTGACTTTAGTACGAGAGGACCGAGTTGGACGAACCGCTGGTGTATCGGTTGTGCCGCCAGGTGCAGCGCCGAGTAGCTATGTTCGGACTGGATAAGCGCTGAAAGCATCTAAGCGCGAAACCAACCTGAAGATGAGGCTTCCCTAGAGGGTCGTTCGAGACCAGGACGTAGATAGGCGGCAGGTCTACCATCAGAAATGATACAGCTGAGCCGTACTAATGACCCGAACGGCTTTTTTACTCACACCCCACTTGGCTACTGATGATTCTCTTACCCATGCATGTCAATCAACGAAAATATTACTAAAGCCTTAGGGTGGCTGTAGCGCCGGGGATCACCTCTTCCCATTCCGAACAGAGCAGTTAAGCCCGGTAGCGCCAATGGTACTTCACCAGAGGGAGAGTAGGTCGCCGCCTTTTTTTTATCAAAACCCCATTGCTTATACCCAAGTAATGGGGTTTCCTTTTGGCCTTTAACTGAGCATTTGTAATTCAACTAGATTGCGATAATCTTGATCTAGCTGATAAAGCTGCTGGTGGGTACCCGATTCTGAAACTTGTCCATTCTTCATGACGTAAATCTTATCTACCTTCCGAATTGTAGCTAACCGATGGGCAATAATGATAGTTGTACGGCCTTCCATAAGTCTTTCCAGTGCTTCTTGTACCAGCGCTTCAGATTCAGCATCTAATGAACTGGTAGCTTCGTCCAGAATTAATATCGCCGGATTTTTAAGAATGGCCCTAGCTATGGCGATACGTTGACGCTGTCCGCCTGACAACTGAATACCCCGCTCACCCACTACAGTAGCAAACCCATCGGGAAAAGACTCTATAAAGTCAAGCGCGTTTGCTTGTTGGGCTGCTTGCTTAATCTGATCAAAAGAAGCATGAGCATTTCCGTAGGTAATATTTTCCTCTATAGTGCCGCCGAATAAAATTACTTCTTGAGGAACTAACCCGATATGATGCCGTAGTTGAGTGAAGTTATAGTTTTGTATTGGTTGGCCGTCTATTGTAATATCACCCTTCTGGAATGGATAATAACGTAGTAGTAACTGAGCTAGCGTAGACTTACCAGCACCGCTATGCCCAACCAATGCTACTTTTTCACCACTAGTAATCTGTATAGAAATGTTATTCAATACAGTAATGTCGGAACGAGAAGGATAGCTGAAAGAAACGTTCTGGATAGCGATACTACCATCAATAGCATCAGAAGGGAGCGGTGGAGATGATACAGTAGGTAGCGTTAATTCTGGCTCTTCTGCTAGTATATCAAGCACTCGTTCTGAGGCACCCAAAGCCCTTTGAATTTGTCCGTATAAATCTCCTAGTCCGGCTATTGAGCCGCCAATGAGGGTAGTATAGAGTACAAATGAAATGAGATCACCAATGGTAATTGTGTTTTGCTGGACTAATGAAGCACCGTACCAAAGCACCACTACAATACCACCAAACAATACAAAAATGATGAAAGAAACAAACAAGCCACGGTAACGGGCTGCCCGTAATGCAGTACTTACCACCTGATCCATAGCCGAACGATAGCGATGAACTTCTCTTACTTCACTGGTAAATGCTTTTACGGCTCGTATTGATTGTAAAGTCTCTTCAACAATGGTACTACTCTCAGCAAGTTGGTCTTGGGTTTTCTTGGTGAGTCGGCGAATGTATCTGCCAAAGAAAAGAGCCGCAATAATCAATAGCGGGAAAGTAGCGAACATGAAACCAGTAAGCTTAGGCGCCATTGACACGATTACAATTGTACCAATCAATAAGGTGGCAATCTGCCGAAGAAACTCAGCTAGAGTTACTGAAAACGTATTTTGTAATAGTGATATATCGGAAGTAATACGACTAAGTAATTCACCAGTCCGGTGTCGATCGTAGAAAGCGATAGGTAGCGTGATAAGCTTCTGATATAAGGCTATCCGGATATCAGCTGAAGATTTTTCGTTAACCTGCGCAAAAAAGTAAACTCGGATAAATGAAAAGATACTTTGTATCAGAAAAATACCTAGTAAGCAAAAAGCAATTACACTAATATTATTGGATAACCAAGATTCATTCCCAGCAGCAACATCTAGTAGTTCACCTGAAATCAGAGGAAAGCTGAGCAAAGTAAGACTTGAAAATACCAATCCTATCATGCCAATAAGAAAAGACCAGCGATAAGGAAGAATAAAACGGTATATTCCTGCCAACTGCTCCCACTGAAATTTATTAAAAAGCTTAAATTTTTTCATAATTACGCGTTACTATCCGCCAAGACGTATACCTTGCCCAAAAATTGCAAAAGGAGTAGAGTAGGCGTGATTGAACTAAATGGAGGGTAGTGTTTCGAGAGGTTGAATAAGTATACCCACCTAACATAAATCAATATCGGATGCATTTGGTTACGGGAGCTACTGGATTAATTGGAAGTTTTATTTGCCGTGTCTTGTTGAGCTCCGGCTATTCACTACGGGCTATTAAACGAAAGGAAAGCAATATGGATTTGGTGGCTGATATTCAGGACCAAATTGATTGGGTAGAGAGTGACGTATTGGATGTTTCTTCTTTGAGAAAAACAATGCAAGGAGTAAAAGGAGTGGTTCATAGTGCCGCTTTCATTTCTTACGACAGTCGCGACGAGGCTTATATGCAAAAAGTAAATGTTGAGGGTACCGCTAATGTGGTTAATATTGCCTTGGCCGAAGGGGTATCCCATGTTCTTTTCGTTAGCTCGGTAGCGGCCGTGGGAAAGAAATCATCCGCTAAACAGGTAGATGAAACTCATACGATTACCGTCGCCGATGAGTTAACCGGTTACGCTCGTAGTAAATGGTTGGCCGAAGTAGAAGTATGGCGAGGTATTGCCGAAGGACTTCCAGCAGTCATTATTAATCCTTCGTTAGTGCTTGGTCCTGGCGATCTTGATCGAAGTAGCACCCAGGTGTTCAAATATATTCAGGAAGAGCGCCGTTTCTACACTGACGGAGTAGTGAACTACGTTGATGTTCGTGATGTTGCTGAGGTGGCAAAGCGGATTGTTGACCGTAAACTGGTCAATGAACGGTACATTGTCAGTGCCGAGAGTATTACCTACAAGCAGTTATTTGATACCATTGCTCGGGCAATGAATAAACGGGCACCGGGCATCAAAGTAAAGGTGCCGCTGATTAAGTGGATGAGTAGAGTAGATAAAATTCGCACGATATTAACTGGTCAAAAACCATTAATATCCGACGAATTGGTACAAGTAGCCAAGAATAGGCATACCTACGATAATCAAAAAATAAAGGAAACAGTAGACGTGCATTTTCGTACACTTGACGAAACTATACAGTGGTGCAGCGAAGAATTAGCCAAAAAGCAAAGATACTAAACGAATAGTACGCACGTAGAGAACGCCCGATAAATAGTTGATCATACGTAGGGTATTTTCTATATTTATCCCATCCGCAAACAACATAGCCACGATTTTACTATGGATAGAGATCTTTAAATCTAACGGCATGAGCGATCATTTTAGAAACCGGGAAGATGGGCAAGATTTGATACGATGGTTTGAGAACCAACTTAAAAATAACGATGCTCACTTTCTGGATTTGAACATATACATTGATGTAATTGAGGACTATTTAGATGAAGAGAAATACAAGAAAGCCCTAAAGACCTGCAATATGGGTATTTCCCAGTACCCCTATTCCGCTGAGCTACTCTTTAATAAAGCCCAAACTCTCAGTCATCTGGAGCGCTATGAAGAAGCCATTGAGGTGCTAGACCGGGCGGCTAATCTTCAGCCCAACGATTATGATACCTTAATGCTTAGGAGTAATATTCTGGCGTGGATGGGTAATCACCGGGAGTCTATTGAGGAGCTTAAACGCCTAGTAGAATTAAGCGAGGAAAAAGACGAAATCTACTACCAGGTTGGTATGGCTTATCAGCACCTGTCTGATTATCGGCGGGCTGCCCAGTACTACAAACAAGCTTTGCAGTGGAACCTGCACCATGAAGATGCCATGTACGAGTTGGCCTACTGTCTGGATATGAACGGTGAACTAGAGGATAGTTTATCGTACTATCAAAGCTTTATCGATCAGGACCCTTACTCGGTGCAAGCCTGGTATAATTTGGGTATTGTCTATAACAAGCTAGAGAGATTCGAACAAGCTATTCAGGCGTACGAATACGCTATCCTAATTGATGAGTCATTTGCTTCGGCCCATTTCAACATGGGGAATTCGTACATGAATCTCAAGCAGTTTCAAAAGGCCTTTGAAGCCTACCGGCAGACCCACGAAATTGAGGGAGCGAACGCTGAAACGTATTGCTGTATGGGTGCTGCCATGGAGAAAATGGAATCGTATAGCCGAGCTATTAAGTTTTATTCCAAAGCAACTAAGATTGACGAAGAGTACGACGAAGCCTGGTTTGGGGTAGGCTCATGTTTCCATCGGCAAAGCCGGTGGATGGAAGCCACCCACGCACTACGGAAAGCCATTAGGCTGAATGATGAGAATTACTTATACTGGTATACCTTAGCCGAAGCTGAACGGGAACTAGGAAATATTTCTTCCAGCGGTGAAGCCTTCGAAGAAGCTAGTTTACTGAATCCAGCCAGTCTGGAGATCTGGCAAGACTGGTCGTATCTGTATTTTGAGCAGGCTGACTTTGATCAGGCAATTTCAGTAGCCATGAGCGGTTTGGAGGAGTTTCCTGACAATCCGGATTTGTTTTACTACGTTACCGCTTACCTTATTTCAGCGGGTCAATATAAAGAGGCATTTAATTATTTGGAAAATGCGTTAACTTTGGATTTTGATAAACACGAAATACTGTACGATTTTTTTCCGAAGCTAGAAACCCAAAAAGCTCTCTTTAAAATTATTGACCAATACCGAAAGTAAATGAATTATACGCTGAAGAACGTTCCCGAGCGAACCAAAAAGCCACGGGTATCGGGCTATACCATGGCCATGGACAAGGGGCTGAGCCTGCGTGAAGTAGAAGACTTTGTAAGTGTGGCTGGAGATTACGTAGATGTTGTAAAGCTTGGATGGGCCACTTCATTTGTTACCCCTCGACTGGAAGAAAAAATTGCTATCTATCACCAAGCCAATATTCCAGTTTACTTCGGCGGAACCCTCTTTGAAGCCTTTGTGGTTCGTAATCAGTTTGATGACTACCGCCGTATTCTCTCGTTTGCCGAAGTGTCCGACGGGTCTATTGAGCTATCGCATGAGCATAAGTTAGACTATATCCGGAACCTTTCGGAGCAGGTAACAGTACTTTCCGAAGTAGGCTCCAAGGATGCTGCCAAGATTTTACCTCCTTATAAGTGGATTGAACTAATGCAGGCTGAACTAGATGCCGGAGCCTGGAAAGTAATTGGCGAGGCCCGCGAGGGCGGTAATGTAGGACTGTTCCGTTCTAGTGGAGAAGTTCGTTCCGGTTTAGTAGAAGAGATTCTTACTAAAATTCCGTTTGAGCGGATCATCTGGGAAGCCCCTCAAAAAGAACAACAGGTCTGGTTCATCAAACTGCTGGGGGCCAACGTCAATGTCGGTAATATTGCTCCTAACGAAGTAATTCCGCTGGAAACCATTCGGCTTGGCCTACGGGGCGATACTTTTACGCATTTCTTAGACGAGAACAAGCAGACTTCTTAATGAAGCTTTTGAAAATGTACGGCCAGCTATTCCTTAAAGGAATGGCGATGGGCGGAGCAGATGTGGTACCTGGTGTATCCGGCGGAACGATTGCGTTCATTACAGGTATATACGAAAGATTGTTAGACGCTATCAGTGCTTTTGATGGAGAAGTAGTTCAGCATCTGCTAAAGTTTCGGTGGCAGGCATTATGGAAACACATAGACGGTACTTTCCTAGTAGTACTGCTAAGTGGCATCCTGTTTAGCATCTTGACCTTAGCTAAGGTTATTCATTTTCTCTTAGATGAATACCCTATTCAGCTTTGGTCGTTTTTTTTTGGGTTAGTAGTTGTAGCGGCTTATGTGGTGGCAAAGGACATTTCTCACTGGAAGGGGCAAGTAGTTATTGCTGGTTTGGGAGGAATTGCCATTGCGTACTTTATTACGCTAGCTACACCGGCTCAGACTCCCACCGACTTGTGGTTTATTTTCCTTTCCGGAGCAATAGCCATTTGTGCGATGATCCTTCCAGGTATTTCTGGGAGCTTTATCCTTCTGATTTTGGGAAAATACGAATATATATTGGGAGCTTTAAATGAGCGTAATCTGCTGGTGATTGCGGTATTTGCGGTGGGCTGCGTAGTAGGTTTACTAAGTTTCGCTAAGTTAATATCTTGGTTATTAGATCGTTACTACAATACGGCAATTGCCTTGCTAGCCGGATTTATGATTGGCTCTTTAAATAAAATCTGGCCCTGGAAAGAAGTATTATCTACCCGCATGAATAGCAAAGGGGAAGAAGTACCGTTTATTACCCAAAATGTAGGGCCAAGTGTATATAGTGAAGTAACGGGAGAGCCATCTTACTTGGTTCAGGCTTTATTATTTATGCTAGTAGGTGCGGGAGTAGTCTGGGCGATTGATTTTGTGGCTATCCGGCAGCAAAAAACAACTAAAACTGCTTAGGATTAGTATATATACCATTTAGACATTATTCCTAACTTAGAACGCTAATTATGGATCAGGCAATCGACGAATCGGTTAAAAGACAACATCAGGAAAAGATTCAGCAGGTTTTTCATGAGATGAAAAAGGTAGTGGTTGGACAGGAGTACATGGTCAACCGACTGTTGATTGGGTTATTCACCAACGGGCACATTTTGCTGGAGGGAGTTCCGGGGCTCGCTAAAACCCTAACCGTTAATACTCTAGCTCAGGTACTTCACCTTGATTTTAAGCGTATTCAGTTCACTCCTGATCTGCTTCCCGCTGATTTGATTGGTACAATGATCTACAATCAGCAGAACGCTAATTTTGAGGTAAAGAAAGGACCCATATTCGCTAACCTGATTCTGGCCGATGAGGTAAACCGATCTCCCGCCAAAGTGCAGTCTGCTTTATTGGAGGCTATGCAGGAAAAGCAGGTAACTATCGGGGAAACTACTTATCCGTTGGATAGACCCTTTTTAGTGCTAGCTACCCAGAATCCGGTAGATCAAGAAGGAACATATCCGCTACCCGAAGCTCAGGTTGACCGTTTTATGATGAAGGTATACGTAGATTACCCTTCTAAGGAAAATGAACTGGAAGTGATGCGTCGAATGGCGAACTTATCCTTTCACGGTGACGTAGAATCGGTACTAACCAAAGACGACATTTTTTCGATTCGTAATGAGATTAACTCCGTCGCTATTTCTGAGTCATTAGAAAAGTATATAGTGGAGTTGGTATTCGCTACGCGCGATCCGGAAGCTTATAATATGAGTGATATTGCCAACTATATCCAGTTCGGAGTATCACCCCGGGCGAGTATTAACCTAAATATTGCGGCTAAAGCTATTGCCTTTTTTGATCAGCGCGATTACGTATTGCCAGAAGATATAAAAGAGGTAGCCAACGATGTGTTCAATCACCGCATTTTGTTGAACTACGAGGCGGAAGCCGATGGGGTGAAAACCAGCGATATTATAAAAACCATTCTTCAGAAAATTCCCATCAACCGATAGAAAAAGTAACTAACTGCTTGTGTATCAGAATAGTTAGGTTGGAATAGATTAATTTAAATTGTTAACAATTCGATAACACTGGATTAATTTTGTTAACAATTAATTAATGTTTAGTACTTCACGGATTAATAAACAATACTGAGTTTTGCAGGGTAATTCTTGAATCTACTACTAACCTGTTTAATTAATCTAATCTAATGCTTTTACGTATGAAGAAATTATCTTTTTCGCTCCTAGTAATGCTAGGGTTTTTTGCGACACTTTTTATTGCCTGCGACGACGAGGATGACACACCACCTGCACCTAGCGCACCGACTATCAGTAGTCTGAGTCCGACTAGTGGTCCAGTAGGTACTTCAGTGACTATCGCCGGTTCTAATTTTGGTGATTCCCCTTCAGTGAGCTTCGGTGGTACATCGGCTACTGTGGGCAGTTCTACGGCTACGTCAATTACCACCACGGTTCCTTCCGGACTTTCTGCCGGCACCGTAAGTGTGACAGTTTCTGCCAATAATTTAACTTCCAGCGGAGTTGATTTTGAAGTAACTGAAGATACTAGTACTCCTGATGGACCTGCTTTCGTAGGTGATACTATTGCCAGCATTGAAAGCCTAAGCACTTTAGCGGCAGCCTTAGAAGCTACGGCGCTAGACGACGTATTAAACGGTGATGGTGGTCCATACACTGTATTTGCCCCTAACAACGATGCCTTCACAGCATTACTTACTGCCCTTGAACTAGCAGACTTAGATGCAGTAGTAGGTGCCCTAGGTGCTGAAGGAGTTACTAACCTATTGTTAGCCCACGTAGTGGCCGATTCGTTAGGTGCTGCTGAAGTAACTGGCGTTACCGACTCACTGGAGACAGCTAGTCCTAATGGTGAGAAATTAGGCATCCTGGTAGATGGCGAAAATGTATTTGTAAATGGGGCCCAGATACTAGAAGTAGATATAGTTGCCGGAAACGGTGTTATCCACGTTATTGACTCCGTAATTAACCTGCCTGAGCTCGAGACACCTAAAACAAGAGTTGACATTACCGATGCTGACCTTGCAGCTGGCGAAACTTACGACTGGACTGCTGATAACGAATATTTCTTAACTGGCCTAGTATTCGTAGAAGGTGGTGCTACCTTAAATATTGAAGCGGGTACTACCGTTCGTTTTACTGAAGAAACAGGAGACGATAATACCTCGGCGTTAGTTGTTACCCAAGGGTCTCAGATAAACGCTATTGGTACGGCTGATGCACCCATCATCTTTACGGCTGAGGCCGACACTGTTGGTGGTAATTTGTTGCCAAGCGATTGGGGGGCTTGGGGTGGAATAATCATCTTAGGTAATGCTCCGACTGAAAAGAATGGAAATACCTCTGGAATTGCAATAGAAGGGGTTGACTCCGACGAAACCCGCGCCGTGTATGGTGGAACTGACCCAATGGATAATTCAGGTACATTACAGTATGTTTCTATTCGTTATACGGGAGTAGGTATTGCGCCAAATAGCGAAATTCAGGGGCTAACTCTGGGTGGAGTAGGAAGTGGAACTACCATTGACCATATCGATGTATACTCTAGTAATGACGATGGTATTGAAATCTTTGGCGGTACCGTAGATATTAACTACGCTAGTGTTGCCTTTGCTACTGACGATGCATTTGACTTTGATGAAGGGTACCGAGGTAACATTCAGTTTGCATTCGTACTACAGCTAGATGGTGACGAAACCGTATACGACCAAGCCGGTGAATGGGATGGCTCAGTACCTGACGATGGTACTTCTTTAACTGCCGCCCCTAATATATTTAATGCAACCTTCATTGGCCCCGGACAAACTTCAACCGGAGCGCAGCGGGCGTTGATTTTACGTGATGCTTTTGCCGGTAAGTTGGGCAACTCTATTATTGAAGACTTCCCAGGTATTGGTATTCAAGTAGAGGATGTTCCTGGTGACATTGATTCATACAATTACATAACTAATCCTATAGATGGCGGATTCCAGGTAGAATTATTGAACAATAGTTGGGCGCAGTTTGGCGGATGGGTTGAAGCTGACGGGGTGTCTAGCCTAGTTCAAGCTACTGAAATTGATGATGATCCAGACACGGCGGAAGACGAAACATTTACTGGTGAAACAGCAGATGTAGTAGCTGAGCTTACTGACAACGATAATGATTACTTAACTTCAGTGGTGACTAGTATCAGCCGCATGGAAGATGGCGGGCTTGACCCTCGTCCGGCGGCAGCCACTAGTACAACAACTACTGTACCTGCAGGTATGATGCAAGTAGATTACCGAGGTGCTTTTGCCCCCGGTGAAGCCACCTGGTTGGCAGGTTGGTCAACTCTGTCTAAGGTGGGTATTTTGTTTGAATAAAATTTATGTATATACAGATGTCAAAGAGGAGGCCTAGTAGGCTTCCTTTTTGCGTATAGCAGCAACAATTGCACTTAACTACTATTTATATGAATTTTTCTGTTTTATTAAATTTGGTGTCACTTATCGTAATTTTAGCCATAGGAAGTTCGGTAGCTTTAGCACAAGGAACCGTAAGTGGGCAAATTATTGATGCCGGAACGGGAGAAGAGCTAATTGGAGCTACCGTTCTGGTAGAAGGCACTAGCAGCGGTACCGTTACTGATATTAGTGGAAACTATCAGTTAAAGCTTGATGCCGGAATCTATACCTTGATGATCAGCTACGTTTCTTATACGACCCAAAAGGTGGAAGGCGTAGCGGTTATTGATGGCAAAAATCAAAAATTAGATTTTGCACTACAAGAAGAAAATACGGAACTCCAAGAGATTGTAGTGACAGCACAAGCAATTAAAGATAATGATGTGGCTTTGTTAAAGATTCAAAAAAATGCCTTGGCGGTACAAGATGGTATTTCAGCCAAAGAAATATCCATATTAGGTACTTCCAATGCTGCTGAGTCTATGTCGCAGGTTACTGGTGCATCCATTGAAGAAGGGAAATACGTAGTAATGCGCGGACTAGGTGACCGCTACTCAATATCTCAACTTAACGGGGTTACGCTACCAAGTACCGACCCTTACCGCAATAGTTCAAGCCTTGACCTAATTCCTTCCGATGTAGTGGAGAATATTGTAACGGTTAAGACCTATACTCCCGACCAGCCAGGAAACTTTACAGGAGGTAAAGTAGACATTACGACCAAATCTTTACCCGAAGAGTTCTTTCTGAATTTCGGTGTTTCTGCTACCTTCAATACTCAGTCATCCTTTATTGATAACTTCCTAACTGACGGTGCCCAAGGTGAAAATGACTGGCTAGGTTATGATGATGGTACGCGAGCACTGCCTACCGAGTTCACGGAATTTCGTGATCGTATTTCCAGTGCATCACAAGCCAACGGGTTGGCGAGAGCTGCCCGAAATCCGGCAAATGAAGAAGAAAGAAGCATATTAAACCAGACTTCAAGAGCCTTTGAAACTCCTTTTTTAGCCACAGAAAGCTCCGTGCCTCTCGACTACGGAGTAGACTTCTCGGTAGGTAGTCGAACCACCTTATTTGGAAAAAACCTGGGATACAGTGCCGCAATTAGTTATAGCAAGGGCTATACCTTTTACGATGATGGTCGCTACGGCCTTTACTTTGATGGGGGTTTAGATGAACTCCGAGTGGAGCAGCGGTACAGTGTGGTAAATGGAGACGAAAACACTCAACTAGGTGGTATTGCCAGTCTCTCTTATCAATTTTCGCCCAACCACGAGCTAACACTTGAGCACTTGTACAACCATGATAATCAGGTTACCGCCCGTACGTACAATGGCTTCTGGCAGTCGTTCCGGGGAGGGTCAACTTTTGAAGATCGGTTAATTACCTTTCAGGAAAGAGAGTTAAACAATACGCAGTTTAGAGGAAGGCATTTCTTCGCCGATTTTTTAAATGGCGCTAAATTAGATTGGACTGTTGGATACGCGACGTCTACCCAAATAGAGCCGGATATTAGGTTGGCTGGTTTTGGTGTACCAAGTGGTGATCTAGGATGGTCGCTCAATCAGTCTGAGATTGGTATCTTGCCATCGCGTATATTTCGCGACTTGCAGGATGAGCAGCTAAACGCCAAGCTAGATATTTCTATTCCACTATCAGCCGAACAAACCGATAATCTTATCAAGTTCGGTGGATCATACTCAAACAGGCAGCGCGATTTTAGAGAAGATTTTATCTCCTTAGTAGGGCGAACGCAAAATCGATTTAACCCTGACTTTGTAACCTTTAGCGAAGCTGGAGAAGGTGGCGATATTTCTGATTTTTTCGCTCTGCCTAATTTCGGACAGGTAAATACCCCAGAAAGTACCGGAACTGGTTTTTTCGGTTTTGGTAACTTTTTCGCCGATCAAACCCGACCCGGAAACATCTATACTGGAGAAGAACTCATTGTTGGTGGATATGCCATGATTTCCTACAATGTAGCCGAGAGACTGAAAGTAGTTGGAGGGGCTCGGATAGAGATGACAGATTTCTCTTCCGAAGCCTCTGATGGAGAAATGGGAGGCATTGAAGCGACTGACGTTTTGCCAGCCTTGAATTTTATTTACAAAATTAATGATAACTCTAACGTTCGGGTAGCCGGAAGCCAAACCCTGGCTCGCCCTAACCTTCGGGAGATTTCGCCATTTACCTCGTTCAGCGGTATTTCCATCCCAATCTTCACCGGAAATACCGATTTAGACCGAACCTTGATTCAGAACTATGATTTACGCTACGAGATTTATCCCCGACCGGGTGAGTTATTTGCCGTAAGTGCATACTACAAAAACTTTGATAATCCTATTGTACTTCAATTAACTCCAACTACTTCCACGCCGGAGATCAGACCAGTAAACGTAGACAATGGGCGAGTTTTTGGTGCCGAAGTAGAATTTAGAAAGTCGTTGGACTTTATTTCACCCGTATTACAGAATGTTCGCTTTTCTATCAATGCTAGTTACATTAACTCGCAGGCAGACAGAACAGAGGAAGAGTTGGCGGCTATTGAAAACTCTGATCGTCCTAATCTAGAAAGAACCCGCCCATTCCAAGGACAATCACCTTATATCGTGAACGTTGCCTTGTTCCACAATAGTGATCTGCTAGCTTGGGAAAACTCACTTTCGTTTAACATTTGGGGGCAACGATTAGCATTTGCAACGGGTGCTCTCGATCCAGATGTATACGATCAGCCTCGACCAATTCTGAACTTTACTTCCAGAAAACGTCTGGGAGACAATTATGCGATTGGGTTCAAGGCTGAAAATCTATTGAATCCGGCGTTTGAGCAGGCATACGATTTCAATGGAAAACCGATATTTGAATCATTTACTCGGGGTGTGTCTTTTTCTTTAAGCCTCACGTATAATCTATAATAAGAAACCAAAGATATGTAGAATAGAGAAAACCAAAAGAGCAGCTTTTAATTGCTCTTTTGATTCTCGAGATAGAGTATTAATCAGTTGGATTATCGCATGGAAAAAAGTCAACACCTTACTGGCCAGAACGGGAGTTCCCCTATACTATCATAAGATCGTAGTATTCCCTCGGAACAATACTATCAGCTTGGTAGAAGTAAAAGACGATAAATTGTCTAGTTTCTCGTCACCAACCTGAGTTAATCAGCTAGCAAAAATTTCATCAATTCTATATTCTGCCAGAAGATCAATTTCTCTCCTTCATATTCTAACTGTCTATAATAGACCATAATTAGACCGGTTTTTTCTATGATGCACGGCTTAACTTACCGTTTATTCTAATAGAAAGTCATAATTAAGTATTGTATCACACAAAATCATATAGTCATGGAAGCTCTATTAGAAAGAAGCATACTAGATATTCAATTAGAAAAAATACAAAATGAAGCAGCTCAGCTCGATTTTTCTACCCTACTTAGCGATCAGCAAAAAACAATGCTGACCCAACAGCCTACAAATAACGTGTTAAAACTGCAGCATCAATTGAGTATGAGAAGCCCTGAAACTTACTTTCAACTCATCAGACCCAAATTCTCGCGTTTGTTTGATCGCCATATCAGAACAAGTTTTAGATAGTATTGGTATCCGAGTAAGTAAGGTAGATTCATCCACGTAATCTCACCCAGAGTAGAGTAAGCATACAAGTTTACTCTACTTGTTTTACATCATTCAAAATTTGTTCTGATTCTAAATTTCTGGTAGTGTACTTTAGATTTAGCCAAAAAGTTATCCTTGTATTGAATACACTACTAAAGCGGCACTGAGCCGCTTTTTTAAGTACGATAAAAAGGAACTTTGGATTAGCTTCCTGAGTGATAGTCTAGGTTTACTGAGCCGCCGGAGGTGCGCATAGTAACGTCAATTCCACCCCCGTTCATGCTGCCTTGAATGCTATTCTTCTCAGAGCGGCCAGAAAAGTTTTGTAGCTCGGTATTCACCCGATTGCCAGCTAAATCTAAGTTTAATCCTAGTCCGGCAGGGATGACAGCGTTAATGCTACCACCACTGGTTTTCAGGGTAAGCTGATCTTCTAATGAGCGAATATCGGCTTTAATGCTACCACCGCTAGTGTATGCCTCTATACTGCCGCGTACATCATCAATTACAATGCTGCCCCCGGAAGTATTTACGGCAATTTGCCCTTCAGAGTCGTACACTCGGATAGAACCACCACTTGTTTTTGCATCCATAGTTCCTTGATAATCATTGATATTGATGCTACCACCAGAGGTTCGTGCTTCGGTGGTTCCGGTCACTTCCTCAAAAGTCAGGCTACCGCCGCTAGTGCGTACTTCGTGAGTTCCACTAACACTAGCTACGTTAATAGAACCACCGCTTGTGTTCAGGTCGGTAGACATATCTTTAGGTACTCGTACCTTAAAGGAAATGCTAATCTTATTGTTACCCCAGCCTTTACCTTTTCGTTTAGCTGATGCAATTACTTGGTTGCCATTCTGGCTGATGTCAATATCGTAGTCCTCTAAGTATTCGGCTACATCTTCATCGTCGCTACTAAACCAGCCACTAGAACCGTTTCTTTTTACAAACATATCTACTTCCACGCGATTCCCGCTTTGCCCTTCAACTTCAATGCTTCCGCCCGAAGTACGGACCATTAAATCGCCTCGTCCGTCAATGGTAAAGGTTTTAGAAAGATAAGGATCGCGATCGTTGGGTTTAGCCGCCACCAATACGGTGATCAAGGCTAGAGATACTAATGGAGAAAGTTGATACAATTTCATAGTATAGGTTAATAAAGTTAGTAATCTTTCCGGATGTAGATCAAGCAGAATGCCAAGATTGTATGTATTTGATTATCAGTAGATTAAAACTAGCTGTTTCGCTGATTAATTGTGCGATTGTGGACAGGGGTGTTCATTTTCGCACAATTGAAAAGTAATGATGGAAGATTGTTTTAGTATAATAAAGGATATTATGGTTGATTTTACAAGGGAATGAAAACGGACTGGTTCACGCGGTGACCGCGCTGTCAATGAATTATGACAAAAACAAACAGCATACGGAACATCCTACGTCAATTTAATTCAATGACCGGTTTAAGCTCAAAGGAATTCATGAATTTATTGTACCATTTTGCGCCAATGGTTAAGGAATACTATCGCCACTATGATATGAAAGGGCAACATCGCAAAGTGTACGCTATAAAGAACGAGGTGATAGTGGCCGCCGCTGTCTACCCAGTCATACTCATTAGCTACGCTATAGCTCACGTACTGAAAAGTGAATTAGGACGAAGTAAAAAAATCAAATAGTATCGAAATAATATTTTATAAAAATAGTATAATGCCAAAATTTATTTTGCGAAATGATTTAACACAAACTTAATATAGATAACAGTTAGATTACACAATGGTAAAATTTAGGTAACGGGCAGGCAGAGGGGTTGTGCTAACTTGACGGCAGTAAATCATCAACAGTACAACCTCTATTTTACTATGAAAAAGTATTACGCGTCTTTAGTAGCAGCCCTTTTTTTCTGCTACAACTCCTATGGCCAATTTTTCTTCGACGTTGAAGTCGATACTTCCTGGCTACCCGAAACCGTAGTGATGCCACCTTCCCCGCTGAAGTACCAGGTACTATTTGTGGGGCAGTCTGATACGGTTCAAACTACGGCCACCTACGGCAATGCTGCGGGCGGTGCCCTGGCAAAGCAGTGGCACGATTTTATTGGGTTTACTCCCGACCCCGACAGTGATGATCTGGGTTGGGTATCAGTAAACCACGAAATGATTCTCGCGAACGACAGTATTGGAGATGGGGGCGGTATGACCGTCTTTAAGGTTCGTCGTGATCCTAATACCGATACGCTGCAGATCGTGGAGCAAACCCTATCCGATGGACGTAGCGGGATGTTCTTCAACGTAGATTTCGTTAATACCGTGGGTGAAACCGGTATGAACTGCGGGGGAATTACTTCCTCTTACGACGGACGTATCTGGACAGCGGAAGAGTGGTTCCGCACTAGTAATAGTTCAATCTACCGCGACGGCGGTGGAGTTCGTGATACCTCTGACTTCACTATTTCTACTGACATCCCCGGCGAGTTTGCTGGTTCTACCATTGCGAAGTACCAGAACTTTAACTATATGGTGGAAATTGACCCTAGAGAAGCTAAGGCTATCCGTAAGCAGTATAACTGGGGTCGCCAAGGGTTTGAAGGGGGAGTAGTTCTTCCTGACAATCAAACGGTTTACTTAGGAGAAGATGGAACTCCCGGCATGTTCACCAAATTCATTGCCGACGTTCCCGGAGACTTCACTCAAGGTACTACTTACGTATACAAGCACGATGCTAACGACTCTATCAACGGAAACTGGGTAGAGATGGATAACATGTCGCTAGACGAAATGCTCTACTTCAATGATTCAGCGCTGGCTAAGGGGGCTACTATGTTTAACCGTATTGAGTGGGTCACTTACCACGATGGCAAAGTCTACATGACCGAAACCGCTCGTGATAACGTAGGCGACCGATTTAAGGACGGTGCAGCCAAAGGCGGGGTATTGGATTACCACTGGTTGGAGCCCGTTCGCGCCCGCCACCCTAACTTGGAAGCTAAAACCGATGAGCAGGTACTGGATTTTGTAGAAGCTGGTTTCTTTAAAGATTACTACGGACGTATTCTGGTATACGACATTGCTACCGATAAAGTAGAAACCTATTTGAATGGTGGCCCTTTCTATGAAGAATCTCCCGAAGTAGGGGCTTATCCTAATAAGCACTTATCGAATCCCGATGGACTGAATGTAATGGTAGTTAACGGTCAGCCATATATGGTAATTAATGAAGACCTAAACGGAACCTCTAATGCCCGAGTACCGGCTGGCATCAACAACCGTACATGTGAGGCTTTCTTGCTGGACATGAGTAAGTCTAATCCTACGGTAGACGATCTGGTACGTATCTCAGTACTACCCGTGGGCGCGGAGTCAACCGGTGCTCAGCCTACTCCTGATGGAAAGACCTTATTGTTAAACTCTCAGCACCCTTCTACGGAGAACCCTTTCCCCTACAACAACTCGCTTACGTACGCTATCACTGGCTGGGACGATGCAGTAGCTGCTATCACTTCTATTGATGATCAGGTAACTCAGGTAGGAGGTCTTAAATTCTGGGCAGACAATCTGCAACGCGTAATTCGCATCAGCGAGCGTTCTGATGTAGCGCTGTACGATGTAATGGGTCGCCGATTGCGCGTAGCTCGTAACATCACCGAAATGGATGTTCACGATCTTCAGCCTGGTGCTTACATCATGCGAGCCTATGGTCTTGAGACTCAAAGCTTAGAAGCTAATAAATTAGTCATAGAATAATATTTCAGACATATCAGAAGGCTAAAGTGTACTACGCTTTAGCCTTTTTTTTCATCCCATCTACTAGCCTATGAAACGATTATTACTCATTATTTCAGTGTTGATGTTCGGGGCGGCGGTAACCACTTCGTTTCGGCCCGAGCAATCGCAAAGCATCAGTCCTGCGGCTGAGGTAAAAGCCCAGTATCTGGATGCCTTACGAGCCTTTCAACTAGCCTGTCAGCATTTGCAGGAAAGCTCCCAGTTGCTCACGAAAGCTACGCTGCCTCAAGCGCAGGAGAACTTCATACAGGCCCGTTACGCATACAAGACTATAGAATTTCTGGCGGCCTACCTGGACCCAGAATTTATTGATAACTATATTAACGGTGCGCCACTGCTCTCCTTGGAGCCTAATGCCCCCAGCCTAAGCATTTTAGAACCCGAAGGTTTTCAAACGTTAGAGGAACATCTTTTTGGTGAAGACCCGCTCGCCGACGCAGAAAAGATACAGTCGTTGACTTTAGCCCTGAAGACTAACGCAGAAGAGTTAAGCTACCTCAGTAAATTATACTTAACCGACCGGCAGGTGATTGAAGCAGCTCGTATGGCACTGATTCGGGTATTTACGCTGGGAGTTACCGGATTTGACTCGCCGGTGCTGGCTAACTCACTTCCCGAAGCTCAGCAGGTCATGACTTCGCTGCAAGGCGCGATGCAACTCTACTTACCCTTAGTAACAGGACGCGACAGCGAGTTGGCACTGCGGATAGAGCAAACCCTTCAGCAAGCAAGTTCCTACCTAGAGCAGCATCAGGATTTTGATAGCTTCAACCGGTTGGAGTTTTTAAAGGAGTACGTGAATCCTCTCTACGGTGATCTGCTAGATGCTCAATTGGCCTTGCAGATTGAAACCTATTACGAGACTACTTCTCCCTTCATCAAGCACTCGATAAATTACTATGCTCAGAATATCTTCGACGAAGATTTTCTGAACCCTTTCTACTTCACCCGGATGCCCTCTAAGAAGTATACTCCGGCGACAGTAGAGCTAGGACGAACCTTGTTTTTCGATCCGATCCTTTCCCGGAATAACGACCGTACCTGCGCATCCTGCCATCAGCCTGACAAAGGGTTTACTGATGGGCTGCCGAAGAGCTTGGCGAGTAACGATGAGCAGACCGTAGACCGAAATGCTCCTACCTTACTAAATGCGGCTTACTCCGAGCGATACTTCTACGATCTGCGTTCGGAAGCACTAGAGGATCAAATCGATCACGTAATCTTCGATCAACGGGAGTTCCATACGAATTACCTGACCATCTTCGATAAGGTTGGTAAAAGCGAAGAGTACGTAGCGATGTTTGCTGAAGCATTTCCGGAAGTGAAGGAGGAGCCAATTAATAAATTCACTCTCTCTACCGCACTAGCGGCCTACATTGTCTCGCTCAAGAGCTTTTCTTCTCCCTTTGACCAGTATGTGCGGGGTGAGAGTGATGAACTGGAAGCATCAGTGGAGCGAGGGTTTAATTTGTTTATGGGTAAGGCTGCTTGCGGTACCTGCCACTTTGCGCCCACCTTTAATGGACTGGTTCCCCCAGCATTTCATGAGTCAGAATCAGAGGTGCTGGGAGTACCTAATACGACAGATACCGCCAGTATGGTGATAGACGCTGATCTGGGTCGGGCACTGGGAGTAATTAAGGAGTACGTAGATTTTTATCGGCATTCCTTCAAGACTACCACCGTGCGCAATGCAGAGCTAACCGCACCCTACATGCATAACGGAGTTTACGAAACACTGGAGGAAGTAGTAGATTTCTACAATAAGGGTGGGGGAGAAGGCATGGGACTAGACGTACCCTACCAAACACTACCTCCCGACCCACTCAATTTAACCGATCAGGAGCAGGCTGATATTGTCGCATTCATGCACGCGCTGACCGATACCTCTAACGTAAACCAGATGCCGGATAAATTGCCTACCTTCGCCAATGATCAGGACTGGAATCAACGTAAGATAGGTGGCACCTACTAACTAGGAGGGAAATTATTTGAAAGTGATACTTCTTGACGAAGGTGAAGGCAGAGGTCTAAAGAAGTTTAATTCCCCCTTTGAAAAAGGGGGCAAGGGGGATTTCTTTCATTCGTTTTTTTTTCCTGTAGTTTTCCGGTGGGGAATTTTACTTCAGCTATTCTATGGAGGACTGGCACCGGTTGGATGGGCTCAGTCTGCCAATATTTTCTCCGACGGAGAAGTATATCAATTCAAAATAACCACCGACGGAGTATACCGTCTAGACTACGATCTGCTTCGAGAAGTGGGGCTGGACGTAGATCAGCTTAATCCTACTACTATTCATGTCTACGGACAGCGAGGTGGTACTCTACCTCAAAGCAATTTCGTAGCTGCTCCTCAATTAGCTCCACTACCCATCTACCCGGTAGGTCTAGAAGACAGTGTTTTTGATAAAGATGATTACTTACTGATCTACGCCGAGGGACCGGATCGAGTGGAGTATGATCCTCTGACCGCCTTCTATCAGGTGCAACAGAACCCCTACGCGCGTGAGAACTTTATATTTATAACGATCGGAGAAGAGTCTCCAAACTGGATGACTAAGAAACCTAGCCTGGCCTTTGGTTGGGGATCGCCCCTTGATAGCTATGTGGGAGTGTATCATCATGAGTTGAGTGAGAGATCAATTGTTAGCTCCGGACGGGAATGGTTCGGTGAGGCACTGGGCGAAGATCTAGACGATGAGGAAAGCTCAATGGTAAGGTTTTCCTTAACAGTGCCCGCCCTTGTTGAAAATGTCAAACTGAAGGCGCAGACATCGGTGGTTTCAACCACTGGTTCGCCCACCCAGTACCGGATTTCGGTTAATCAGCGGTTGCTAGGGGAGATTTCCGTGATTGCTGCTCAGACCAGCCTGTACGGATTCCGGGGTCGCTCGACTACTGATCTGCACGCTCTCACTTGGGAGGACGAAGCTACGACTTCTCTTGGGTTGGAAGTTAGCCCAGTCACGGATGGAGGAGCTGGTTACTTGG
>ERZ1740058.778-NODE-778-length-20595-cov-6.694888_pt1 | contig 20595 bp, 24 predicted proteins | sample MGYA00581745_ERZ1740058 | MGnify/ENA primary metagenome ERZ1740058 (study PRJEB43018, sample SAMN04849742) | marine metagenome | isolation source: floating plastic debris | place: Pacific Ocean | collected 2008-08-30 | study: EMG produced TPA metagenomics assembly... | reverse complement strand
TTAAAACTACTGCCTGAAACCCCACTCCCTGAGAAGCTTCCACCACTTGGCGAAGCATTGAGGGCAAGTGGTGCAGCACTTTCGCAAAGTTGGGTTTCCGAAAGGTTAAAAGTGATGGTAGGCACAGGCGTAACGGTCACTGTTTGGGTGGCCGTTCCCACACAACCTGCAGCGCTCACTGCTGTGACTGTATACGTGGTGGTAGTAGGCGGACTGGCAGTAGGGGTAGCACTAGTAGGATCGTCCAGAAAATCGGTAGGACTCCAGGTGTAAGAAACGGCGCCACTAGCGGATAAATTACCGCTTCCTCCCTCACAAATAGTTACTTCACCGCCTACTGTAGGCATAAAAGCAGGTGGGTTGATCACGTCAATACTATTGGAGAAAATAAACGGTTCGCAGGGAGAAGTAACGCCTACAAAAGAAACAAAAACGATGTATTTATCGTAAGGAACTAACCCTGTAAATACAAAAGGATTGGAGGTATGATTGGTGAAGGATTGTCCGCAAACCGGCACTGGAAAGCCCGATATTTCTTGGTAGAGCTGGATATTATAGTCGCCCGTAAGGTCCGAAAGGCTGACCGTAATGGTGCCATCGTTGCCATCTCTACAGCTAGGGGGCTGTGGCGTAATACTTGCCACCTCAGGGCACTGTGCATAGCTTAACGATGTCCCTAAAAAAAGTAGAATCGTACAAATAAGGTAAAGCTTATATTTCATAGCTCGTTTCCTACAATAAGACGTGCAGAATTTTTGTTTAAATTTACTATTAAATACATCTTTTTGACAACAAAGTAACTATTTTTATGCCGATGATTTGAACATGAATGCTTTTTTAAGCCTTTTTCAATCAAAAAATGAATAGGTAAATATACAATAAATTGTTGATAATGAGTAGATTAATATTATTTCTGTTAGTTCTTTTTACTTTTACAAATAGGGTAACATACGCCCAAGCACCTGCAGAAAAAGAGGTATTACAGTTGCTACAGATCATTCAAAAGCAGCAAACAGCTTGGAATAAGGGTGATTTAGAAGGTTTTATGGAAGGCTATTGGAAGTCAGATTCTCTTAAGTTTATCGGAAAAAATGGCGTAACCTACGGTTGGGAAGCCACCTTACAGCGTTACCAAAAAGGGTATCCTACCCAAGAAGCCATGGGGAAACTGACGTTTAAGGTAGTCTCTATTGAAGCCTTATCTCCCCAGCAGGTATTAATGATAGGGCAGTGGAAGCTCGATAAAGAGAAAGCTACCCAAGGCTATTTCTCACTGATTTGGCGTAAAATAGAAGAGCGCTGGTACATCGTAGTAGATCATTCCAGCTAGGTGCCTTCACGAAAGATTATTTGTCTTGAAAAGCAAGTAATAAAAATTTATTCAACCTTTCTGAAAGCACTCTAATAAGTGTACGAAGAGCTTGGCAATGTTCCAAGCGTCGTCTATGCCTCTATGGTGTGTGCCTTCTAGGGGTAGTTGTAATTGTTCAAGGGCGGTAGCCATTCCTACTTCTCTTTCCCAGCCGTACATCAGTGCCAATAGGTTCTTTACATTAAGATGTGTAGTACCAAAGGGGTAACCTACTTTCTTTTCTCGACAATCTCGCTCAAACTGTCTACGGTCGTAGTCGCCGTAGCTCACCCAAGTACATTGCTGGCTCATAAATTCTTTTCGTAGGCGTTTGCAGGCGTCTTTAAAGGAAACACCGCTGGCAACCATCTCAGGTGTCAGCGTAGTAAGGGAAGTGCAAAAAGGACTTACCTCAGAGTATTCAGGTTTGATGATAATCCCTTCTTTGTGAACAAGGCTTTTTTCTTTGGTAGCCACAATCGCCACGCCTATTTCAATTATCTCACTTTGCTGCCCTTCAGGTGGTTTGTCTTCCCAACAAGTCGCTTCTACATCAATTACCAATACTTGGTCGAGTTGTTTGGCCATTAGGACAAGTTATTGAATAATCAACTTAGCGGTACGCTGGTCGCTTAGAGCGGGGTTTACCTGTATCAGGTATTCGCCTTTGGGGAGTTGGTTTAGCATGGGCAATGTCGTTTCCTTACCTGCCTTATTGACTTTGATGGTGACTAACTTTCGAGCGGCGTTATCAAAAACTTGTATTTCAAGCGCTTTGGGTTGATAGTTAGCTCCCCAAGCAATGGTAGGGATGTTACCTGCCTCTACAGGATTAGGGAACACCTGAAAAGCATTGGCATTTTTACCTGTTAAGAGACCATAAGGTCCTAATTCTCGATTGACAAGGTTTTGGGCGGTAATGTAGCTGGGTAAACCATAACCATATGTAGAGTCTGGACGAACCGATTGACTTCCTGCACGTTTTAAATAGCTTACCACTTGGCGACTGGTTAATTGTGGATTAGCTCCCCAAAAACTGGTAACGAGTCCGCACATTACCGGTGCTGAAAAAGAAGTACCACTGGCTGCGCCCACGCTTCCATCTCTTTTTACAACGCGCGTGCTTTGCCCTTGTGCTACTAGGTCAGGTTTGATACGTCCGTCAGATGTATTTCCTCGAGAACTAAAATAGGCAATTTTTTGCTTACTCGTAACGGCTCCCACACTTAGCACAGAAGGAGCATCTGCAGGTGCGGTAATGTACTTCCACTTGTTGCCACCTTCATTCCCTGCACTACTAACCACGATCATTCCTACTTCGCTGGCGAATTCTGCTGCCTGTGAGATGATGGCTGTTTTACCATCCATATCCTCGTAGCGATAACTCATGGTAGCATCGTCAAAATTATTATAACCCAGCGAAGAGTTAATCACATCTACTCCTAAGCTATCAGCTTTTTCGGCAGCCACTAGCCAATTGTATTCTTCTACACGGTATTCTGAGTAAGCATCTTCTGTACGAAATAGATAAAAACTTGCCTCAGGTGCGGTACCAATCATCTGACCGCGATCGTAAGCTGCAATACAAGAAAGCACCATTCTCCCGTGATCGTCGTCTTCAAATACAGATTCCTCGTGTTTTACAAAGTCGTAGGTACCTAAAATGCGTTGCTCTTTAAATAAATGTTTGAAAGCAGGGATTTCGTCCACATTGTTAAAACCTGCGTCGAAAATAGCGACCACCATACCTTGCCCTCTATGTCCTGACTGATGCATTTCATCTGCGCCTAGCATACTCACTTGTCCGAAAGACTTTCCGTAGTCTTCCATTTGTTCAATGACAAGTCCGCTGCGTGTACCATCTTCTACTTTCTGCTCGTTGGTGCCAGAAAGGTAGGTAAATGTTCTCTTACGAAGGTTCTCAGGTTCTTCTGTCGCTTTAGACTTCGTCAGTATGGGCGCCCCTTTTACAAAAGAAAGGGCTTGTATTTTTTTAAGTACTGCTGGGGTGGCTTCTATAAGTACACCGTTCATCCAACGAGAGCTGTACCATACCACTGCGCCAGTTGCTTTTACTTGGTCGATGTATGTTTGACTTACTGGCAGGTCTCTTTCAGTAACTGGGATTTGTTGTTTCTGTCGACGAGAAATGGCTCTAGCAGACAAAAAGGTCTGAGGCGATGATAGGCTATACTTTGTGGTAGCTTTATCTTTAAAAGATATAAAATATTTAAGGGCGCGCGATGATTGTGCTTCTACGCCTTGCCCTAAGAGGAAAAAGAAGAGGAAAGAGAGGATAATTTTATTCTTGAGGTTCATTTTTGCCATAATCGATCACTTTTTGTCTATAAATTGTTCCAAATTCTATAATACCTTGTCCTAAAAATTCACCTTCTGAGCGATAACGTACATTCGTAAAGTCGAGGTCGATAAGCCCTACGTCTTCTGCATAGGTTTCCACACGTTTTAGGCGAGTTACTAAGCTAGAATCGTCTACTTGTACCACCTGTAGTGTACGCATAAAGTTGAGATCATTTAGTGTAAGTGGGTCTCTGTAATTTTGCAAACGATAGATTTGCTCACCTAGCGCGTTGAATACATTGCCATCCCAACTGAGGCCAGCTTCTAAGGGAAAAACCAGCTTGACAAAATCAAGGTTGTTTTCCGTGCGAATGGCTTGGCGTCCATTCTGTACAGCACTCCAAACCGAGTCAATTTGCCAAGTAGCCGTTTCATTGGGGCGCCTGTAGCGTTCTACCACATAAGTAGTACGACCAGAAATATCTGTAAAAGTATCCGTAATTCGCTCTTGGAGCTGGTAACTTTCTACAGCTACTTCTCCATCTACATTGTAGCGCTCAACCTCTACTTGATAGGATACGAATTGCCCTATCTCAAGAGGAAAGTAGTTGAAGCCTAGCAAGTCTCCATCTGCTTCTACGGTTTGCTCACAGGCACTGACCCCTCCTAAAAATAACAGATAGATAAGTAGGTGAAATTGTCTCATACCGCTTTTCATCAGCCAATGTCTCAACGCAAAAATATAAATTTTTAGGAAGAAAAGATAGTTTTTAAATAAAATAGCGATCCTACAAGAAGAGGATCGCTAGTAAATAAGGTTAGCTTATCGAGGTACGAACTTTCTTCGTGTAAGCGCGACAAGCTTCATTATAAGCGACTTCGTCGGTTTGCATTTTCTCTAAAATCCAGATGGCAGCAATAACGTGCGTGAGCTGTTCGCCTTCGTCTTCTCCTTCTATGTCAATAGCCGGTTGCTCTTCTTGCAGCAAGGTTTCTTCCGCCTGTTTAAGCGCCTCAATGGATTGAGTCTCTACCAACTTTTTAATTACAGGTAGTTGCATAGATTAGTTTTTTAACTTTTCTATGAGTTCTACCACTACATCTTCTTTGCTGGTGGCAATCGTTTCTACGTGCGTACCATTTTTATAGATGGCAAAAGAAGGTAAATTGTTTACATCAGAGGCTTTTCTAAAATCAGGGTTATTTTCCGCATTGACATCCAAAAAAGTGATGCCTTCAAAGCGCTCATCGTTTGATAATCTTTTGTATTTTGGTGAGAAGAGTTTACAATTACCACACCAGTCGGCATAAAACTTGACAACTACTTTGTCGTTCTCATTGAGCTGCGTTTGGTAATCCGCATCTCCAGTAATGACTACACTCATAACTATTTCAGTATTTGGATTGAAGTAATAATTCAGATATTATTGTAATTTCGATACGATAAACAGATATAAAAACTATTTTGTTCAATTAGGGCGTTTAATCAAATGTTGAAAGTATGGCATTAAAAACCATTGTCAAAATTACGGGGGTTAATAATTTAAGTGATGCACGCTACTGTGCAGGGATGGGGGTAGAAATGTTAGGGTTTTCACTAGAAAAAGAAAATGACAACTACGTAAGTCCTGAAAAGTACCACGAGATCATTGGATGGATTTCGGGGGTGAAATTTGTGGGGGAGTTCCATAAGGCACACTTGGAAGACATGAATGAAATCCTCGCCGCTTACCCTATCCATATGTTACAGGTAGCACGCGAAGACGTTATGGAAGAGATTTACCAAAGGACACAATCTTCAGGGGTAAAGTCTATTCCGATCATTTTTTACATTCCTTTTACCACAAGTCGTACGGAGGCGATTGAAGCGAGTATGGAGCGCTTTGGAGACTGTGTGGCTTATTTTTTACTTGATGTAGCAGCAGAGGTACTATCAGACCAAGCCGCCTTGGCTACACTAAGGCGTTTGGCCGATCGCTATGCGATTTTGGTAGGTGCTGGTGTTTCTTCTGAAAACGTACTCAATCTACTCAATAGTACTACCGTGAAGGGAATTTCTATGCGAGGAGGGCAGGAAATAAAGCCTGGCTTGAAAGACTTCGACGAACTAGCCAATGTACTAGAGCTGATTGAGGTAGATTAAAACTTGCTTAAGTTGTTGTAGTAGAGATATATGATAGTACAACTATTGAGAGGGTACTATCCTCGAAGCCATGTAGCCTTTTCGTTTATGATGGCCTTCGTCCACCTGGTTGTGCAAGGTCTCATCTTTACCTCACAAAGGAAGCTTTTACGGCATAAGTATCACTCTCTAATTGAATAGCGCCTACAGATTCCTCCTCAAAGACTTTGTACTATCCCTTTGACATTCCGTAGGAACGTAGGAAGATGCTAACATTCACTATTTAAATTAGGTAAGAAGCTATGTATGGTTAGTATTACCTGCGTGAAGTCAAGTAAGGTGTTGTGTATTGACTTCTTTGAAGATTTTATTTTTCACATAGCTTTCCATCTTTTCAAGGTTTTGGTTTTACTTGAGTAATTAGTTATGCACTTTTTCTGCAATAATGGTGTGCATTTGAAAGATAGAGGTATCTAGTTTAATTTTCATTCCCAGCTCTTTAAGGTATTCTACGATTTCACTTGGTGCAATACGTACTTTTCTATATGAACTTACCTTTTGACGCCATTCTCCCTCTTCCTTTTCATATAGCAAGTCTGAGACTTTTACTTTTTCAGGCTCGTATTCTAAAATACAGGTTAAAATCCGATTCTGGGTACTTTTTACAGGAATAAACCTTTGGTGGTCGTCTAACTCTTTTGAATAATCTCGAAACGCTAAGATTAAGCTTCCTTTTTCTTCTAAAATTTGGAGAGCATCTTTCAGGAGTTTTTTAATCTGATTTTTACTATCAAGATGGGTGAGTGTATCTCCACAACAAATAATTAGTTCTGGGTGTAACGCATCAAATTTACTTACATTCCTTATGTCATTTAGTTCAGTACTTATGCCATTACTATTTGAATTGGCTTTCAATTCGTTTAATAACTGTTGATTGAAGTCAACTGCTGTAACCTGAAAACCTAAGTGCTTTAGTGCGATACTTTGAAGTCCGTTACCTGCTCCTAGATCAATGGCAATACCGGTATTTATTGGTTTAACGCCATTTTCTACTAAGAAACTTCTGAACCCTTCAGACTTTGATGCCAAATCTCCAAGCATCCAAGTGTAGATGTTCGCTAAGTGTTGATCGTAATGTTGTTTTACCTCCATTAAATTACTTTACAGATAACTGGTAACCTTTCAAATATACAATATTCAATTGTTTTTTTCCATAGAAGAAGTTTTGCAAGGTACTTTTTACACTTAGAAAGTACCTTGCAGAAAAATGCTAGGTATAGTTAAGGCTTTAATAAATACTACCTTTTTAAGCAAACAAGACAATGAAAGTTTTTGCGTAAAAATAAGTAAAAAATAAGCGATTAAGTACTACATTTGCGAGCGCTACAGTAGTAGTGTGGAACATTATGTATCTTTATAATAAGAGAATTATGAAAAAAATAACGCTTCTAGTAAGTTGCTTATTGAACGTATTAATTGCACAAGGACAATACAATGAAACCATCCGCTCGGGGCGTCCTGGGCGAGCCATTGGCCCTTTTGCCGTGGGAAAGCAGGTGATACAAGTGCAAACTGGCTATGAATTCGAAAGCCTCAATGATTTGCAGGAAGTACACGGTCAAGCTACAACCATACGCGTAGGTTTAACAGAGCTTTTTGAAGTCAATACAGCTTTTAACTGGACTTTGGATAAGTTCAAGGAGCGTGATACACAGCCAGCCACTACCACCCAAGGGATTGATAGCTGGAGTATAGGATTTCGGTATGATTTTTTTCAAGGAGAAAACCTCATTCCTACCATCGGCATACAAACAACCTTGAAGATGAATCACCTCGTAACCGAAGCCTATCGTGCTAACTTTGTCGCGCCTAGAATCCTTCTCATTACCAACCAGCGCTTGAGTAAAAAAATAGGGTTTACTACCAACTGGGAATTGAACTGGAGTGGCATCGATGGTACACCGAAAGAGGCCTATGTAGTGACGCTCAATTATGGTATTAACAAGAAGTTAGGTGTCTTTATAGAGAACTACGGAAGCTTTTCACAAGCGTATTTTGATGCAGGCTTAAGCTACCTCTTTACCAAACATATTCAGTGGGATATCTTTGGAGGGAGATCTATTTTTAATCCAAGTACCAATGAGTACTTTATTTCTACAGGTATTTCCTTTCGGCTAGTGCCTGCCTCATAAGCTAGAAAGTATCCAGCCAATCGGCTATTTGTTGCCATTTGGCTACAGGAAAAGACTTCTTAAAGAAGCCAAAGTGCCCGATTTTAGCCGTGTTGAGCAGTTGAGGGGTGTACTTTTGGTGAGTAATGGCTGCCGAAGAATAGTAAGTAAGTAAATTCTCTACAGCTTTATGAGGCGCATACATATCATCCGAGAAGCTGTAGGTCAAAATAGGTGCTTTTATTTTGGAGAAGAAATAACTTTGAGGATTGAAGTATTTAAATAGATAATCTGGATTTCTACACCACTTGCTCCATTCTCGTGCAACACCATAAGGAAGGTCTTCCATAAGTCCTAAAGACTTGGTAGGTAAGTAGCCAAATAACTGGGAGAGTGTAGGAATAAAGGCGTACATCGTACTTAACATAAAAGCTTTTCCTTTCAAGTCTTTCCAGTACTTCCAGTAGCCTACTTGTGAGGCTACGAAGACCATCGCCTTCAGCGCCAAGCTTTGTTTACTTAAGCCTACAAGTTGTCCACCTACACTATGCCCAACAAGAAAATAGGAGAGGGTAGGATGCTGCTGCTGGAGATAGCGCATCATCGCTTCAAAGTCCTGCGTGCCCCACTGGTGCATATAAGCTTCAAAACCTTTGAGGGAGCGTGGTCGTGAGTCGCCAATGCCTCTATAATCGTAGGTGTATACCCAATAGCCTTGTTGCGCTAAGTATTGGGCAAAATGACGGTAGTACTGCCTTTTTACGGCCGTAGCCGAGTTGATAAGTATGGCTTTGCCATTGCTTTGTGTGGGAGTAAAGACGGAAGCAGCTAGCGTGAACTGATCTTGAGTAGGGATGTGGAGGGTTTCCATAGGTGTATTGTTTAATAGAACTGACCGTATTTTCTTTCTTTTTCAAAGGCACGATGTGCCTGTACAATTTTATAATAGTCTTTTCTCGATACATAGAGGGTTTGCTGCAAGGTAGCTACTTCCTCTCCGAAGCGATTGACAATGGGTAAGGCGAAGTAAAAGTTAGCTTCCTGCGTACTATCGACAGCCCGCTTTATTTGCTTGACTCTAGCGGCATCAAGATAAGCCACGCCGTACAAGGTATTATTAGCAGGTTGTTTAAAGATAATTTTATCGGCTCTGTCCCATACAATATAGTTTTTACCTAAGGCTCTGCTAAGTAGAAAACTGTAAAGTGGCTCAAAAGCACCATAAATAGCACTTCCAAAGAAGGTGCCTACTGGGTTTCTTGTTTGCCAACTCATGGGTAGTTGCGCATACAACTCGTTGAGTTCTGCCGATATAAAAGTAATTCTACCACCCGTGGTACGGTAGGCAGGTAGCCAGTTGAGGCGGATACGCAGCCACCAAGAAAGCCAAGATTCACCCAATTTTTTCATTTTACTTCTCCATTGATGATAACTTTTTCGCTCTTTTCTGTTTGTAGAAAGCCTTGTCGGCCATATAAACCGTTCGCTCTACTTGTGCGTAGACGGTACCTTGTGGGTCTACCCAAGCGATGGAAAGTACGCGGGTCGTTTCGCCAGCTTGTTGTATTTCTTCTCGTATGGTTGCTAGTAGGGATTCGTCAATGAGGTATTTAGCATAAATGCGTTTTTTGGCAGGGCGCCGAAAACGAATCGAGGCTGATTTATCCCACACTACGTATTGCTTGCCTAGGTTATGTAGCAGCATCAGCATATAGAAAGGATCGGAAGCGCTGAACATACTACCGCCAAAGATGGTCCCTACGTAGTTGCGTGTCCACCAGTTGAGACGCAGGCGAATATGTACTTCCTGCCAATCATCGGCAATGAAGAGAACCTTGCCACCAGTGCCAAAAAACATGGGATAGAGGTTCATAAACGTTTTGAACCACCAAGTTTTAAAAGAGGCTTTCTTATCGGTTTTTAGAAGTGCATTTTTCATAGGCATTATAAATATTAATTTAGGTTGAGTTGATCAATCCATTGAATGGGAATATTCCAAAGGTTGTGTTGAAATTTCTTTTTAAAAAAACTTACGTGACCAATATGGCTGGTACCTGTTTCTTTTAGTGTAATGTGTTTTCTCTCTATTTGTGCGTTTGTGTAGGCGCGTTGGGCGAGTACATCTACCGCCTTCTGAGGAGCCATCCAATCATCTTCTATGCTAATCATTAGCATAGGCTGCTCAATATTAGGATAGTAGTTGTGATGTCTTTTGGCAATTTCCAACATCGAGTCAGGATGGGTAATCAAGGTAACCCAGTCTAGCGCAACCTTTTTAGGAAGGTTTTCACCAAGCTGCTTGTAGTTGGCGGGGAAGTAACCTACTAATCTACTGAGCAGTGGCATTACCACATAAAAAACCCATAGTAATTTTCCTTGCTTTTTCTTTTCAAAGTGACGCCAATAGCCAAATTGAGAAGCAACGGTAACGTAGGCATCAAAATATTGTGCTTCCGAACAAAGTCCCATGGAGTTGCCGCCAAAGCTATGTCCTATCAAGATTTTCTTGTAGGCGGGGTAATGACGAAATATAAACTGTATGGTAGCCTGTGTATCTTTGGCTGCCCAGTCTACCATAGAAGCCTCTAGCTTTCTTAGAGAACCTTGTTTGGATTGTCCAATGCCTCTGTAGTCATAAGTGATGACTGTGTAGCCTTTTTGGGACAGGAAAGCTGCAAAATGATAATAAAATGATTGTTTGATCCCTGTGGCAGCACTGATCAGAACTACGCGATGGTTTGATTTCTCAGGCGTAAACGTAGAGAGGGTGATCTCATATTGGTCAGTGGTTTTGATTTGGTGTGTCAACATATCAAGCACGTTTTTTAGGTATCCAGGCCCAATGCATAGTCGTTTTGATGGGTGCTTCTCCCGAGGCATCGGTAATGCTGACAGCGATGTTGATATCGCCTTTTTCTTTTTCGTGCAGGGCTTGTATTTGTTCATCGGTAAGCCACGCTTCTGCTTGCATGGCACCTTGTGAGCGCTTGACAAAGTCTGCTTCAATACGCTTGATTAAAGGAATCTTATCGTCAGGTATATGCATCCCGAGCGCCATGCCTGTCGCGGTTTCTGCCAGCAATACCATCGCAGCGGCGTGGATTTGCCCGATGTGATTTCTAACCTTGGGTTTATTGCTTAAATGAACCACTACCTTTTCGTGTGTCATAACCGTATACTGAATGCCTGCAGTGCCTGTAAACTTTACGGCCCTCCCCACCATCCAAGAGCGTACCCATACGGGATAAGGTTGAAGTTTTTGTACTAATCGTGTAAGGCGATTTGGTTTCATAGGGGGAGGGTTTAGTAAATGACTTGTTTGGCTCTCTTTAAAGCTTTCAAGAAAAAACGATCATCTTTGTATAAGCGCATTAGTATAATGCCTCCTTCAATATCTTGTACGGCTTGTTCTGCTTTGGCAAGCGCAGTAGCAGGCTGATATTTTTCAGTGTATAGATGGGTCAAGGCTTGCATCCAAGCATCAAAAAATGATTGAATAATAGGAATGAACTGAGGGTTATAGTGAGCGGTCTCTAGTACGGAATTGGCCATAATACAGCCTCCTTCGTACTTCAGGAAAATATTTTTGATGGCCGCTTCAATCTCATGGAGGCGCTCTTTTAAAGGCTTTTCTTGGTAAGCTAAAATAAATATCTTTTTATCAAATATTTTTTTAACGGTCGTTAAACATTCTTCGAGCAAGTGCTCTTTGTCCTTAAAATAGTAGTAAAAATGTGCCTTATGGATACCACAAGCCTCAGAAAGATCGGCAATGCTAGTTTTGAAGTAGCCTTGCTTTCTAAAGATACCAATAGATTTCCATACAATCTGCTCCTTTTTGCTATATTTTTGCGCTTTTTCGGTCATGTCAAGGATTAATTTACCCTAAAATATTGAACGATCGTTAAAATAAGAAATATCTTTTAAAATAATTTTCTACTCCTTCTTAAAATTACGTTGAGCGGAAGCAGCTTTGTAGTAAGCTATTCAACTTTATACGTCTTATGAACTACTTTAACCGTCTACTCCACTTCAATCAAATTCAGATCATTATTGCACAAGAGAAAGTATACTTGGTCAATCATACCCAACTTACCCTAGATCGACTGGTCTATACAACTTGGGCCATGAGCCAACAAGGCAATTGGATGGCGATGAGCAAAAAGAATTATTATGAAGTAAAGGATTTACCTCCGCAATCGGCGCTGATGCTAGAAGATATTGATCCTTATGAGATTGGAAAGATATTTTATCGCTTAGAGTATGCGAAAATAGGAGAGGAAGAACTCGTGCTTAACTTTACCCTAAATAAAGAAAGACAATACCACCAAGTGGCCGATCATCTTCTGGTAGATCGTATGATAGCCCTTATTAAAAGCGAAGAAGGCTTCATCAAAGAGGTGAGTCCAGTGTCTTGAGGTTGGTTTTATATGAGAATGGGAAAAGCTTTTAAGCAAGATGTTTAGGAGACTATATTAACAGTCTAAAAATAAGTATACAACTAAGCGCAAGGGCAAATAGTCCCATAGGAAAGACTGCTTCAAGTAAAAATAGAACGACGCCAAAGAATAGACCTACCAACAATATACGCGTCAGGCTATGAAAAAGAGCACCACTCAACTCAAAAAATAAATAAAATAGAGGTAGTAATATGACCAACCAAATAGAGGCCTCATTATAATAAGCTTCAGGGATTACTGTAAATAAGCATACACTAGTAAATAAAACTGCGGTGCACAATAGGCTTATTTCGAATAGTTTTTCGATCAGAAGGTAAATACTCCTCAATCGGTTTGCATAGCTTACTTCCAATAAGGTTATTTCTTGAAGTAGAGCAGGCAAAAGCATGAAGTAGCTACGCTGTTTTGGATGAAAAAACTGCTCATCATACAAGCAGGTGGTAACGGATTGATTGCTACCTGCTGCCTGTCCTTTAGGAAAATACAACGTAGTATCTCTCTTAGTAAGAAGGCTTCTTATTTCGCTATGAGTAAGTTGAGGAAATACTTCTTCCATCGCTTCAAAAGTAAATTTATGGGGTAATTTGGCGTACAAAAAGCTAGCAAGTCGCCAAGCCAACATAAGCATAATACCACCTACTAAGTAGGCGATGAACTGACTATACAATAATTGTATGTAAACAAGCAGCCCTATAAAGAAGCAATACTCTGCTGTAGAACACTTTTAGGTATTGAAATGATTTCATTGTAAGATTTATCTCATTCGATTACGATAGACGTGAAGCTGTTAAACGCTTACGAAACACCCATACGCTTATTGTAATTTTACGATTGCCCCTTTTAAAAGTGAAGAGGGCTTTATGGAAGCGGTAATGTCAGTGTCTTGAGGTTTGGGTAAAACTTACGACAGCTTATCCAAAAAACGCTTCATAAGCTCCATCACTTGTGTCCTTTCTTCACGCATCGCTTGCAGCTCGTCTTTCAGGAGCGCAATAAGTGATTGATCATTGGTAGTGTTGTAACTATTGGTACCAGTACTATTTTCTCCAATGTTTTATTGTTCATATAGATAGTTTTCTCGATACCAAGTAAATCGCTCAAATTTACCTTGAATATCTCGGCGATTTTTTCGAGCCGTTCTAGTGTAAAGCTTTTGGTTTAGTTACTCTCTTATTTTTCTGATGTTATCGCCTACTAGTACCATAATGACTTAGTTTTATATTTAATGGATTAAAGGTAGAAATTTCACAATATACATACAACTCCCTTTGGTGATGTTGTAGGGTACGGCTCCTACACAACTTAGCCATTTCAAAGATTGCTGTATCGCTTAGTATTTTGCTAAATAACCGTAAATTGCCTGCAAAATCTGAAAACTCCTCGCCATGCTAGACCTTATCGACCATTGGGATAAATCTTTCGTAGCCTTGATCAATCAGTTACATACACCTTTTGGCGATGTGCTGATGTACTGGACTTCTGAAAAACTGACGTGGATTCCGTTTTACCTACTGTTGATTGTCTTACTTATTAAAAACTTTGGCTGGTCGACGCTCTACTATCTGGTAGCCATTGCGCTCACCATTACCTTAGCTGACCAACTTACTTCCTCTTTCATGAAGCCTTTCTTTGCACGACTTCGGCCCTGCCACAGTCCTGACTTACCCAACTTATTATTACCAGCAGGCTGTGGGGGATCGTTTGGTTTTGCTTCTTCACACGCCGCCAATACTTTTGGGTTAGCGATGCTTATTTCTCTCATTTTTAGCAAAGTATACCGCTACGTAGGGCTTATGTTTCTTTGGGCGAGCTTTGTCTCTTTTAGTCGCGTGTACCTAGCAGCACACTACTTTACAGATGTTTTAGTAGGGGCTTGTTTGGGTATCGGCATAGGTTGGTGTGTTTGGAAACTACTACAGTTCGTGTTTCGTAAAATTGCCCCTAAATCTTCCTAATCTAGCTTTTATCTAATTGTATCTAAAAATGTTTTATAAATATTGCTAAAATGGTATATGTTTGCTAACTTGATATAGCTCACTAAAAACAAATATTATTTTGAAAAAACCTATCTGTCCCAAATGTAATACTGAATCTGTTATAAAGAGCGGAATTGTAAAAGAGCGACAACGCTATAAGTGCAAAAAATGTTCGTATAACTTTACCGTTGGTAAGTTAGGAAAGCAAATAGATAGCTACTATGTAGTGAAAGCACTCCAACTTTACATTGAAGGCGTAAGTTATCGCGAGATTGAACGTATTCTGGGGATTAGCCATGTATCGGTGATGAATTGGGTAAAAAAATACCGCCTCAAAGTACCCGACAACTATGCGTATAGGCCTACTTACAAAGTGCTGAATCATAAAGAGTTGGTGGAGTTTGTGCAAAAGAGAGAAAGCCTGAAAGGAATGGGAATGGTGGTCACTGAAATTGGCGATAAATTTATGCTCATCAAGTGGGAGCGCTTTAAAGATTAGGCTGTTTCCTAAGCGACTATCTTTCTTAACTACCTACCAAATAAAAATAGCTTTTCCATCCTACGCGTTTACTTTTATTACGCTTATTTTTTCCTTTGTTATGCCACTAAAATACCTTTTTAGTAGGTATAAAGCTTGTAAATAGCTATACACTTACCAAAACTATACTGATTATTGTGTTTTTATCATATGGGTTTGCACTTTTACAATGTTGCTGGCCATCAACACACGCAGTGATTTCGCTACTTGAAGTAGCCAATCACTTGTTCTAAAATGCTTATTAAAATCAATTTTTAGACCATTAAAACGTAAACACAATCTCATGAAAAATTTTAAATACACATGGCTTATTGCGCTGTTTGGGTGGGTGGCCATTACTCATCAGGCCGTCGGACAAGGCTCTAGTACTTACGAGGCTGGTATTAAACTAAACGTAGATGAAGAAGGGGAGAAGTTCGTACGCTTAATTACTTGGCATCAGTTCTGGGGTTCTTACACAGAGAATAATCCTGGTAGTTTTGATGTAAATGGTGAACCTTCTAGTGATGACTTCGATTTTGGTATTCGCCGCTCACGTTTCTTAGCTTTTACCCAAATCTCTGATCGGTTTATGATCCTTACCCACTGGGGGATCAACAACCAATCTTTTACCAACGGGGGCTTGCAGGGAGCTGATCCTCAGAGTCAATTGTCAGCCAATAAAAAACCACAGCTTTTTATTCACGATGCTTGGGTAGAGTACACCATTGTGCCTAAAATACTCAATATTGGTACAGGTTTACACTATTGGAATGGGATCTCCCGTATGACCAATGCTAGTACACTTAACTTTATGACAGTAGATGCGCCTATTTTCAACTGGGCTACCATCGAGGCAACGGATCAGTTTGCGCGTCAGATGGGGATTTATGCCAAGGGTAAAATTGGAAAAGTTGACTACCGCTTATCGCTCAACAAGCCTTTCAGAAGCGGCTCTAGAGTAGACTCTTTACCTGCCGATGGAGTTTCCAGAAATGTGGTAAATGACAACTGGTCGAACGCTGGGTATATTGCTTATCAGTTCTGGGATCAAGAGTCTAACTACCTGCCCTATGCAGTAGGTTCTTATTTAGGCACTAAAAAAGTACTCAATATAGGGGCAGGATGGCACTATCATCCAGGATCAGTAGGAAAGCGTGAGGTAGGAGATGCCAATGGAGAACGCAGCGACATGACACTTTTTGGCGTAGACCTTTTTATGGACTTGCCATTTGCTAACACTTCTTCTTTGACGCTCTACAGTGTATTCTACAACTACGACTTTGGTGATAGTTATTTACGTAATATTGGGATTCTCAATACAGCCGCTGGTGGAACAACTCTGGCTGGTGGAGGTAACCGCCAACCTACCATTGGTACAGGAAATATTTTCTATACGCAAGTAGGCTATTTGCTTCCTGAGAATGTACTGGGCGAAGGAAATGGTAAGCTACAACCCTTTGCCGCTATTACCTACAAAGATTTTGATGCCTTAGAAGAAACTTCTTTACAAGGAGACTTTGGATTTAATTATTTACTAGATGGACACCACGCCAAAGTAACCTTGCAGTATAGTACAAGACCTATTTACGACGCCACAACACGTGAATTGAGCGACGAACAAAGTTCGGCCGGACAGCTCATTCTACAAACCATGATTTATCTATAAACCCTAAAAATTATATTGATATGGAACCCTCCAAAAACGATTCAGCAGATAAAACGAAGATGCAAGCCTACTGGAAAAAGAATATCTCTTATTTACTCATTTTACTAAGTATTTGGTTTCTCGTTTCCTATGTGTTTGGTATTCTACTCGTTGAACCACTCGACCAAATACGACTAGGTGGCTTTAAGTTAGGATTTTGGTTTGCCCAGCAAGGCTCTATCTACACATTCGTGATTCTTATTTTCGTATACGTTCGCTTAATGAATAACCTTGATAAGGAATTTGATGTGGACGAAAAGTAATACTACAGTGATATTATAATATTAACATCAACTCAAAACATTTATTCGCATGGATATTACAACATTAACCTACATCATTGTAGGGATTACCTTTGCCCTGTATATAGGGATCGCGATCTGGTCGCGTGCAGGCTCAACCAAAGACTTCTACGTGGCAGGAGGAGGTGTATCGCCAGTGGCTAATGGAATGGCTACTGCTGCAGACTGGATGTCGGCGGCCTCTTTTATCTCTATGGCAGGGATTATCTCTTTTCAAGGCTACGATGGTTCCGTATACCTGATGGGCTGGACGGGCGGCTATGTATTGCTTGCCTTGCTATTGGCTCCTTATCTACGAAAGTTCGGTAAGTTTACCGTACCCGACTTTGTGGGAGAGCGCTACTATTCACAGTCAGCGCGTTTTGTAGCCGTACTTTGTGCGTTGTTTGTGTCATTTACTTATGTAGCTGGACAAATGCGTGGGGTAGGGATTGTTTTCTCTCGCTTCTTGAATGTAGATATTAACACGGGTGTGATCATCGGCATGTGTATTGTGTTCTTTTATGCGGTATTGGGTGGTATGAAGGGGATTACCTACACCCAAGTAGCACAGTATTGTGTATTGATCTTCGCTTATATGGTACCCGCTATCTTTATTTCCATCCAATTGACGGGCAATCCAATTCCGCAACTAGGCTTGGGAAGTGAAATGGCAGATGGAAGTGGTTTTTTACTAGATCGACTGGATGGCCTCAGTGGAGAGCTTGGCCTTACTGCTTACACTGAAGGACAGAAAAGCTGGCTGGATGTATTTTGTATTACGGCTGCACTAATGGTTGGAACGGCAGGATTACCCCACGTAATTGTACGTTTCTTTACCGTAAAAAGAGTAAAAGATGCCCGTAGCTCAGCAGGACTAGCCTTGGTATTTATCGCGATTCTTTATACAACAGCGCCCTCGCTAGCCGCTTTTGGTAAAATGAATATGATCAATGCGGTAGGTGGGAAAGAAGGGATTGCCTACAAGCAAGCACCTGACTGGTTTAAAAGCTGGGAAAAAGCAGGGCTGATTGGTTGGCCGGACAAGAACAACGATGGAACGCTCCAATATAGAAAAGGAAGAGCCTTTACTGAGAACAAGCTTGAAAAAGCAGAGGGCGATGCAACAGGGCCTTTTGGACAGGTAATATATGCCAATGAAGTAGATGCAAGTAGCGAGAATGAAGTGTACGTAGACCGTGATATTATGGTACTCGCCAATCCTGAGATTGCACAACTACCTAACTGGGTAATTGCCTTGGTAGCAGCAGGGGGATTGGCAGCAGCCTTGTCTACAGCGGCCGGATTACTTTTAGTGATTTCAGCTTCTGTTTCACACGATTTACTGAAAAAAGGACTAATGCCTAATATTTCCGAAAAAACGGAGCTGGTGTATGCCCGTATTTCGGCAGCAGTAGCGGTAGTCATTGCTGGTTATTTCGGTATCAATCCTCCTGGATTTGTCGCCTCGGTAGTAGCCTTTGCCTTTGGTTTGGCCGCTTCTTCTTTCTTCCCTATTATCATTATGGGTATCTTCTCGAAGCGTATCAATAAAGAAGGAGCAATTGCCGGTATGATTACTGGACTGCTCTTTACGCTTATCTATATTGTTTATTATAAGTTTATTGATAAAGATGCTACGCTACTGTTTGGTATTTCTCCAGAAGGTATTGGAACCGTTGGTATGATACTTAACTTCATCGTGACGTTTGTGGTATCGCTGATTACCCCTGCACCACCACAATCTGTACAGGAGTTGGTAGAAAACATTCGCTATCCTCGGGGGGCAGGTAAAGCCACTGCACACTAAAATCTTTTAGCGCGTAAAAGCTGTAGCTTTTACGCGCTTCTTTCACCATAAAACGAAATCATCATGCAACGCAACGCTTCCATCATTTTTCTAAGCTTCTACTTTATGGTCACGCTTTATGCACGACTGTATTTTGAGCCAAGGCTTTCGGTAAATTACCTACAATCTATGTTGATAGGTGTTTGCTTGTTGGCCATTCCTTACCTGATGTATAGGCTAAAGTTGCTCAACTTTACGCATAAATAGTGATAAATATCATAGGAATTGTACAAAAAAGGAGGGATTTTTATAGATAGGATCAACCATGTAATGGAAACGTGCTATTGGTAGTCATTATCGTTCTTGTAGCTTACCTCTTTTTACTTTTTGGGATCGCCTATTTAGGTGATAAAAGAGCAAAACAAGGAAAAAGCTTAGTAAAAAATCCCTATGTATATGCCCTTTCTTTGGCAGTGTATTGTACTGCTTGGACCTACTTTGGCAGCGTAGGAAAGGCTGTAAAAGACGGACTTGATTTTATCTTAATTTATTTAGGGCCTGTACTTTTTATGCCTTTTTGGTGGGCAATTACCCGTAAAATGATTCGTATTTGTCGGGTGCATCATATCAGCAGCTTGGCTGATTTCATCTCCTCTCGCTACGGAAAAAGTTTCTTCCTAGGAGGACTCGTGACCATCGTGTCAGTATTAGGGGTGGTTCCTTACATTTCTTTACAGTTGAAAGCGATTACGCAAGGACTCGCTATTTTAACCAAAGAAAGTATTCAACAGCCTCTCTATTTCTATCAAGATTACGCGATTTACATTACCCTTTTTATGGCTGTATTTACTATATATTTTGGCACACGTAATATCGAAAGCACCTCTCGCAATGAAGGCTTAATTACCGCCATTGCTTTTGAGTCGGTTTTCAAGTTACTTGCTTTCTTGGGGATAGGTATTTTTGTTACCTATATCGCCTTTGATGGGGTAGGAGATATATTCGGGCTGGCAGTCAAGCAAATTAACCTCAAGCAGCTTTTTACTTTTGATGGAGGCGATTGGTTTGCACTAATGTTTCTTTCTATGCTAGCCATTATGTTTCTTCCTCGCCAATTTCAGGTAGCGGTATTGGAGAACAAAAATGAGAAGCACCTTAAAAAAGCCATTTGGTTATTTCCTGTATACTTACTGCTGATCAATCTGTTTGTATTACCGATTGCGTTGGGTGGAAATATACTCTTAGGCGATCGTTTTGAGGCAGACCAATACATTATGGCCATTCCTCTTCATTTAAATCAGCCAGTAATGGCTATTGTCACTTATTTGGGAGGTTTCGCGGCGGCTACAAGTATGATCATCGTCTCTTCATTGGCGCTGAGCTTGATGTTAACCAACAATATTTTGTTACCATTGGCACTTAAAATTCCCTCCCTCAATAAGTATTACAACGGGAGAGGAGCTAATAAATTAGTGCTCAATGCACGTCGGTTTAGTATTTTAGCGATATTATTACTTGCTTATCTTTATCTACATTTCATTGCAGGTAGCTTTTCTTTAGTTTCTATCGGTTTTATTTCATTTGTAGCGGTAGCTCAGTTTGCACCAGCAGCCATTGGAGGGATTTACTGGAGAGATGCTACTAAAATGGGCGCTAAAGTAAGTATTTTAGTAGGCTTTGGTGTATGGGTTTACACCTTGGTTTTACCTAATATCCTAGAAATTACAGGCTATACCAATTGGCTTCAACCAGAAAGTATCTTATACCCTTACAGCTTACTAGGGTTAAAAGGCTTGTCTCCTGTAGCGCATGCGTTTTTCTGGAGTATTTCGATGAATTTACTCACCTACGTAGGCGTCTCTTTACTGTCAAGCCAAAGTTCTAAAGAGCATAACCAGGCAGAGATGTTTGTTGATATT